>JAESFK010000360.1_pt1 | contig 26257 bp, 25 predicted proteins | sample 9269391 | NCBI WGS metagenome assembly JAESFK01 (sample SAMN14506231, study PRJNA617097) | algae metagenome | isolation source: Drouetiella hepatica UHER 2000/2452 and co-occurring heterotrophs from... | place: Slovakia: Slovak Paradise National Park, Hrabusice, Kosice Region | collected 2000-01-01
ATGCCGCCCCCCTTGCCGCGCGTCACGACATAGCCGCGCTTGGCCGCGTAGTCGGGATCCGCCGCGAGCCCGGGCAGGAACTCCTTCTTCAGGATCGAGGGCGGAACGTACCAGGACGGGTTGACGACGACATGGTCCATCTTGTGCGAGAAGATGGGCGTGGCGGATTCCGCCTTGCCGACGATGGCGCGTGCGTCGTGGACGACCCGTCCCTGATCGATGACGCGGACGCGGAACTCCGGCACATTGACCATGATGTGCTTCGCGCCGAGATCGGCCGGCAGCCAGCGCCAGCGCTCCATCTGGGCGACGATGTCCTGTTCGCCGCGCGCCGTTGCCGGCGTGCCGAGCGCAGCCAGCGTCTGCGCGCCGAGGACGCCGTTGGCCGGGAGTCCGGCCTGCTTCTGGAAGGCGGCGAGCGCGGTCGCGGTCGAGCGGTCGAAGACCGGCTCCTCCGTCGGGCCGAGGCCGAGCCTGGCGCGCACCAACGGGACGCGCTCGTCACGCATGCCGAGCTTCAGCGCCGGGCCGGCCGGAATCCGAACCAGCGGGGTGTCGTCGAGGTGCTCGCGCAGCTCGGCGAGCTTGGCCCGGAGGCGACGATAGCCTTCGTGTTGTGGGTTGTAGGCGGCGAGCACCACGCCGGCATCGGCGGCGCCGGTCAGCTCCGACAGGACCTCGGTGGCCGATGGCAAGTAGAGCGTCGGCGTCAGCAGCTTCGAGAGGCGGCGGGGGTCGATGCGGGCGCCGCGCGCATCGCGGGCATAGAGCACGGCCAGCCCCGAGAGCCTGACATCGGCTTCCGCGAGGCTGCCCTTGTCGCTGGCCTCGAAGGCCGGCAGGGGATAGTCGGTCGGCCGCAGCCCATCCTCGGCGGCGCGGCCGAGCCGGGCGGTCAGGCGCCTGCCGGCCTCGCTCCAGCCCTTGCCGTCGATCCAGAGCGGCTTGTGGCCGTTCGCCTCATAGGCGGCAAGGATGTCGGCGCGCTCGCGCTCGCCAAGGCGCGGCAGCGCCAGGGCCTCGGTGGCGCGGGCGGTGATGTCGGCGGCGAATTCGGAGGTCGGCGGCAGATCGACCACGACCTTGGGCAGGTCGGGCGGCGCGATCAGCGGCTCTGCCGAGCGCAACGGCTCGGGCGCGATCTGGGGCTTGAGGCTCGGGATCAGCGCGGGGTCGGCGGGCGGCAGCTCGATCTCGGGGATGTCGAGCGTCACGGGCAGATCCGGCGTCGCGGCCGGGACGGGCGGCAATTCCGGCGTGACGAGGCTGCCATGAGGCTGGGCGGAGGGCGTGACCGCGCCGGTCACCATGCCGGGCTCGGTCTCGGGGAGGCCGGCGGTCTCGGATTTGGCGTCCGCTGCGGCGTCCGGAGCGGCCTCGGCGCTTGCCTGCGGCTTTGCCGCGGCAGGCTTTTCATCGTCGAGGATGACGAGCGCGGGCTGTTCCGGCAGCGGGATGCCCAGCGTCGGGTCGGTACCGGGGCCGCCTTCGGCGAAGGCGCCAGCGCATCCCAAAGAGAGCGCCAGAGCCGAGACGCAAGCCAGATTCGCCCATTGGCGACGACGCATGGTCGCTATCCCTGAATTCTGCCGAGAGCCGCCATTCCTGCGTGACTCGGTCTGCTACGACAAGATGCGGCAGCGCAACACGCGGCTGCATTCGGTTGGTCGCGGCTCAGGCCGCGTCGGTTTCATCCGCGCCCGATTCAGCCTCGATCAGCCCGTAGTCCTTGAGCTTGCGGTAGAGCGTCGAGCGGCCGATGCCGAGCTTGCGCGAGATCTCGGACATGTGGCCGCGATAATGCGCCAGCGCGAATTTGATGATCTCGCGCTCGAGGTCGTCGAGCTTGCGCATGTCGGAACCTTCGACGAGGTCGAGCGCGTTGGGGTCGCGCACCGGCATCTGGATGATGCGCGGCGTGTCGTTGCGCGCCTCTGCCGGTCCCAGCGGCGCGGGCGCCGGCGGGATGCGGATGTCGAAGCCTTCCATCTGCGCGGCGATCTGCGGGAATTCCGCGACGGTCAACTCGTCGGCATCGGCCAGCACCACGGCGCGGAACATCGCGTTCTCGAGCTGGCGGACATTGCCCGGCCAGTCATAGCCGCTGATCAGGGACAGTGCCTCGGCGGAGATTCCGCGCAGCTTCTTGCCCTCCTCGGCGGCGAAGCGGGCGAGGAAGCCGCGCGCCAGATCGGGGATGTCCTCGCGGCGCTGGCGCAGCGGTGGCAGGGTGATCGGGAAGACGTTGAGGCGGTAATACAGGTCCTCGCGGAATTCACTCGCCTTGACCTGGTCGAGCAGGCTCTTGTTCGTCGCCGAGATGATGCGGATGTCGACGCGCACCGACTTCTTGCCGCCGACCGGATCGACCTCGCCCTCCTGGATGGCGCGCAGCAGCTTGACCTGCGCGTCGAGCGGGAGCTCGCCGACCTCGTCGAGGAAGAGGGTGCCGCCACTGGCCTCGACGAACTTGCCGACATGGCGCTCGGTCGCGCCGGTGAAGGAGCCCTTCTCATGGCCGAACAGGATCGATTCGACGAGGTTGTGCGGGATCGCGCCGCAATTCACCGTGACGAAGGGCTTGCCCTTGCGGTCACTGGAGCCCTGGATCGCGCGCGCCAGGACCTCCTTGCCGACGCCGGATTCGCCTTCGACCAGGATCGGGATGTTCGACTTCGCGGCGCGCTCGGCGAGGCGCACGACGCGGGCCATGTCGGCGCTCTTGGTGGCGAGGTCACGGAAGCCGAGCGTGCCGGAATTGCGCCGCTTGATGTGGCGCAGCTCATGTTCGAGGGCGCCGAGCTTGAGCGCGTTCTTCAGCGAGATCTGCAGGCGCTCGGCCCCGACGGGCTTGACGACGAAATCGACCGCGCCGGCGCGCATCGCCTGCACGACGGTCTCGATCGAGCCATTGGCCGTCTGGACGATGACCGGCGTCTCGATGCCGCGCTCGCGCAAGGTGGCGAGCACGCCCATGCCGTCGATCTCTGGCATGATGAGGTCGAGGACGATGGCGTCGAAGCGCTCGCCGCCCGGCCCGGACAGCTGCTGGACCGCCTCGCGGCCGGTCTCGGCGGTGACGACGTCGTAGCCGGAGCGCCTGAGCATGGCGTCGAGCAGGCGCCGCTGGACGGGATCGTCGTCGACGACGAGAACGGTGGCGGTCATGACACCTCGGTAACCGGGCAACGGGATGCTGAAAATCGATGAGCGGCGGAATCGCTGTTCCGTTCTGGGGCATCCTCGGCCAGAACGGTTAAGCGCTGCTTAAGCGAGGCGCGGCGCGGCGCCTTGCGGCCACGCCAGCTTCACGACAGCGTTGATCGCGCCACTCGCCCCGCGCATAGAGTTGAGAAAGTCCGCCGAGCTTGCGAGGTGATTCAGAGATGACGATTGCGTTTGACGGGGCAATGCGCGCCAGCGCCGCCGAGACCGCCGCGGCTCGTACCGCCAAGGCGCTCGGACCCTTGCCGGAGTGGGATCTCAGCCATCTCTACCCGTCGATGGATTCGCCTGTCCTGAAGGCCGATCTCAACCGCGCGATGACCGAAGCGCTGGAGTTCGCTTCGCTTTATCGCGGCAAACTCCTGGCGTTGGCCGAGCGCGAGGACGCCAGCGGCGTGCTGGCCGAGGCGGTCAGGACGTTCGAGCAGCTCAGCGACCTGCTCGGCCGGATCGGCGCCTATGCCGGGCTCGTCTATGCCGGCGACACCACCGATCCGCAGCGCGCCAAGTTCTATGGCGACACGCAGGACCGGCTCAATGCGGCGGTGACGGAGCTGCTGTTCTTCGAGCTCGAACTCAACCGCATCGAGCCCGCCCTGATGGCGCGCATCGCGGCGGAAGGGCCGCTCTCGCACTGGAAGCCCTGGCTGGACGATCTGGCCAAGGACAAGCCGCATCAGCTCGAGGACCGGATCGAGGCCCTGTTCCACGAGAAGTCGATGACCGGGCATGCCGCCTGGAACCGTCTCTTCGACGAGACCATCGCCTCGCTGCGCTTCAAGTTCGGCGAGGAGGAGCTGACGCTCGAACTGACGCTGAACAAGCTGCAGGACGCCGATGGCGCTGTCCGCAAGGCTGCCGCCGAGGCGCTCAGCGAGGTTTTCCGTGCGCAATTGCGCACCTTCGCGCTGATCACCAACACGCTCGCCAAGGACAAGGAAATCTCCGACCGCTGGCGCAAGTTCGAGGATGTCGCGGATTCGCGCCATCTCGCCAATCGGGTCGAGCGCGAGGTCGTGGATGCCTTGGTTTCCGCGGTGCGCGAAGCCTATCCGCGGCTGTCGCACCGCTACTACAAGCTGAAGGCGAAATGGTTCGGCCGCGACGAGCTGGATTTCTGGGACCGCAACGCGCCGCTGCCGCAGGTCGAGCAGCGCACGATTCCCTGGGCCGAGGCGCGCGACACGGTGCTCGACGCCTATCAGGCGTTCTCGCCGAAGCTGGCCGGCATAGCCCGACGCTTCTTCGAGGAGGGCTGGATCGACGCGCCGACCCGTCCCGGCAAGGCGCCGGGCGCCTTCGCGCATCCGACCGTGCCCTCCGCGCACCCCTATGTGCTGGTCAACTACCAGGGCAAGCCGCGCGACGTGATGACGCTGGCCCATGAACTCGGCCATGGCGTGCATCAGGTCCTGGCGGCGCCCAATGGTGCGCTGATGGCGCCGACGCCGCTGACGCTGGCCGAAACGGCGAGCGTCTTCGGGGAGATGCTGACCTTCCGCCGCCTGCTCGACGGCACCACGGATCCAAAGCAGCGCAAGGCGATGCTGGCGGCCAAGGTCGAGGACATGATCAACACGGTCGTGCGCCAGATCGCGTTCTATTCGTTCGAACGGAAGGTGCATGAGGCGCGCAAATCAGGCGAGCTGACGGCCGAGGCGCTGTGCGAGCTCTGGATGAGCGTGCAGGCCGAGAGCCTGGGGCCGGCGATCAGGCTTGGACCCGGCTACGAGCCGTTCTGGTGCTACATCCCGCACTTCATCCATTCGCCCTTCTACGTCTATGCCTATGCCTTCGGCGATTGCCTGGTGAACTCGCTCTACGGCGTCTACCAGAACGCGGCGGAGGGTTTTCAGGAGCGCTATTTCGCGCTGCTCTCGGCCGGCGGCACCAAGCATCACGCCGAATTGCTGGCGCCTTTCGGGCTCGACGCGCGCGATCCGGCCTTCTGGCAGATCGGGCTGTCGATGATCGAAGGGCTCATCATCGAGCTGGAAGGGATGGAGTAGGCGCGGGGAACCGCTCTCCTGCGCGGTTCCGTGCCTAGAACTGCATGCGCAAGCCCACCTGCGCGACATTCGCCGTGTAGTCCGAGCCCGGCGCCGTCGAGTTCAGGCGCTCATGGGTGAAGCTCGCGCGCACGGAGAAGGTGCGCGTCAGCTTGTATTCGATGCGGGCGCCGAGGCTGGAGGAATCCTCGCGCAGGTTCTGGCCGTCATATTCGGTGCGGTTGAAGCTGGCGAGGCCGGTCACGATCAGGTTGCGGCGCAGCGCATGGGCGATCTCGAGCGAGGCGCGGTGGGCGCGCGTGCCCGAGGAGCCTGCGATGGTGGTGTCGCCGAGTTCGGAGGTGCCGCGCAGCGTCACCGTGGTCAGCGGCGTCGGCGACCACACGATCGCCGCATCGCCGACGAAGCCCTTCAGGTTTCGCAGGCGATTGTCGTCGTATTTGCGGTTCTGGTAGCCGGCCGAAATCTCGCCGGTGAGCTGGCGGCTGATCTCGAAGGTCGAGCCGACGCGACCCGTGACGCCATCGGAAGAGCGCCGGTAGCCGCTCGAGTCGACCGCCTCGTCGAATTCGCGCGTGTCGACCTCGCCCTGGACGAAGGGCTTGAATCCGGGCGTCACCTCATAGGCGGCGCGCAGGCGCAGGCCGTACTGGGTCTGGTTGCGGTCGCGCTGGCTTACGATGCCGCCATTGCTCAGCTTGCCGTCCTCGTAGTCGCTGCGATCGACCGAGCCGCGCAGCGTCATCTGCAGGCGGTTGAAGTCGTGGGTGACGCCGGCCGAGGCGCCGTACTGATAAACCAGCGGGCGGCCAGTGACGGCGGCGGTGAGATCGGGCGAGCCGGGACGCTGGGTGTCGAGCCTCAGGCGCGATTCGAGCAGGATGCGGGTGTCGCGCGAAGCATCGAGCCGCAGGTCGAGCTTGCCTTCGCCATCGGGCCGCGAGGCGTCGCGGTTGCGGAAGAACTCGCTGTAGCCGCCACGCAGCTTGCCGGTGAGCTCATGCACGTTCCAGTCCGACTGGATCTCGGCTTCGCCGTCGAACCGGCTGAACGGCGAGCCCTTGCGGTCGGGGCCGGCGCTGCGCTGCGGATTGGTATCGTAGCCGATGCCGCTGGTCAGCGCGGGCCTCAGCACGACATTGCCCAGCCGTAGGCCGAGCGGGGCATAGGGGTCTTCCAGCGGGCCGGTGCGGCGCCGGGGAGGTGGTGGCGGCGGTGGCGGCGGCAGGCTTGTCACCGTCGGCTGCGGAGGCCGGAACTGGCGCTGGGTGACGCCGCGCACGGATGTCCCGCGCACCGACCGGCTGGCATTGGGCGGAGCGCGACGCGAGACCGTCGAGCGCTGGTCCTGGATCAGCGCGGCGGGGTCGTTCACCGATGCGGGCGTTGCCGAGAGCGCGGACCGGACAGGCTGTTCCGGAGCGGGTTGCTGGGCGACATAGGCCGGAACGGTCGGCCGCAAGGTCGTCCGGCGCGCCTGCTGCGCCTGGACGGCAGTCGCGGCGAGCGCGAGGCTCGCCGCGGCGACGCCGGTCAGAAGCAGGGTCGTCGCGCGGCGGGACACGAGGCTTTCGTCGCTCCAAGGCATGAGCTCTGGCGCGCCCGGGAGAGCGCGCATGGTTAACGGAGTTAGAACGAACTCGGTTAACGGCGCGTCAATGAAGCGAGGTGATGCAGCCGATGCTGGCAAGCCCGGCGTCGTCCGTGCTAGAGCGCCCGCCATGACAGCCGATATCCGCGCTTCCGCGCTCCGCACCATCGCGACCGAGCGTGCCGGCCTCGATACCCTTCACACCGCCCTGGCCAATGGCCTCGGCGAGCCCTTCAGCGCTGCGGTGGCGATGATCCAGGCCGCCGGCGGACGCGTCGTCGTCTCCGGCATGGGCAAGTCCGGCCATGTCGGGCGCAAGATCGCAGCGACGCTGGCCTCGACCGGCACGCCGGCGCATTTCGTCCATCCGGCCGAGGCCAGCCATGGCGATCTCGGCATGGTCCAGCCCAATGATGTCGTGATCGCGCTGTCCTGGTCGGGCGAGACAGCGGAACTTGCGGCCATCGTTGCCCATACGCGGCGCTTCCGCGTCGGGCTGATCGCGATCACCGCCAATGCCGACAGCGCGCTCGGACGTGAGGCCGATGTCACTCTGCTGTTGCCGAAAGCGCAGGAGGCCTGCCCGAACGGGCTTGCGCCGACCACCTCGACGACGATGCAGATCGCACTGGGCGATGCGCTGGCGGTTGCCTTGCTGGAGGCGCGCGGCTTCTCGCGGCAGGACTTCTTCGTCTACCACCCGGGCGGCAAGCTCGGCGCGCAGCTCAAGACCGTCGCCAGCATCATGCATCGCGATGCGGCGCTGCCGGTGGTCGGCCTCGATGCGGCTGCGCCGGACGTGATCGCGATGATCTCGGCCAAGGGCTTCGGCTGCGCGATCGTGATCGATCTCGACGGAAAGCTCGCGGGCGTGGTCACGGATGGCGACCTGCGCCGCAAGCTGATCGGCGGCAGCCTAGCCCAGCGGGCTCGTGATGTGATGAGCCCCGACCCGCGCCGCATCGCGCCCGATGCGTTGGCCGGCGAGGCGCTCGAGATGGTCAACCGGCTGCGCATCACCGCGCTGATCGTGGCCGATGCCGACGAGCGCCCGGTCGGGCTCGTGCATGTGCACGATCTGCTGTCGCTTGGGGTGGCGTGAGGTCGCGCTGAACCGCGCTGTTCTTTCCCGGAACCGCGTCCGCTCAGCCCCTCTGCGGATCGTTCTCGAGCAGGATCGGCTTGCCATGGGGTGTCGCCTCGGCGGCGCGCGCCCATGAGGCCGCGAGCGCGTCGACGCCATCATGCGAGGCCAGCCCCTTGGCGATGAGCAGGTGCTCCAGCGCCTCGCACCAGCGTTCGTAATAGTCCGAGCCGTCGCGGCAGCCGCCATTGGCGACCGCCTCGCGGATTTCGGCGCCGAGTGCCTGCGCCCATTCCTCGGCCGTGAACACGCCCTTGTTCTGGAGCGCGACGACGAGGGCGAAGGCCTGGGCCTGCCAGGGTTCGGCGAAGACCGGCCCCTCCGCGTCGCGCGGGATCGGCGTGTCGGCCGCGAGCGCCGCCGCGAGGTCGGTCTCAGGCCGGCTCAAGATAGCTCTCCCAGGCCTCGATCGAGACCGTCGATGTCGGATCGGCGTCTCGGCCCCAGAGTTCGGGGCCGGTGAAGACGACCGTGTAGAGCCATTGCGCGGTCTCGGGCAGGCCTTGCGAGCCGGTGTCCGGAAAGACGTGGCAGCCGGTAACGCGCTCGATCACTCCCTGCTTGCCGCGGGTATAGCGCGGCAGGCGCGTGTGGTGCTGCGGATGCATCACGAGGGTGCGAACCGCGTTGCCAACCGCGAATTTCGCTGGAGCCTCGGCCTTCCGCTCATAGGGGAAACCGCGACGCAGGACGCTTGCCACCTCCTCGCCCTTGAGGACGCGCTTGGGCGTCTTCGCGGGGCTGAGAGACTCGCCCTGTTCGATTTCCTGCGGCGTCAGGAAGCCGTGCTCGGCGAGGACCTTGTGCAGCCCGGCGAGCCAGATCTCGTAATAGGACGAAGAGAGGTACTGCGCCGGGGGCAGGCTCTCGCGGGCGGCGCGGATGCCGTCGATCGTCCAGGCGCCCATGGCGCCGGCCGCGACATTGATCGCGAGCACGCGCTTTTCCCAGTCGGCATGGAAGATCGGCTCGTTCGGCTCGGGCATGACCGGGCCGAAGCCCATCTGCCCGCCGAGATCCTGCCCGCCGTTCATGATGCATGCGCCGCTGGCGCATCCTCCACGCGCGGCAGCCCGGTGCCGATCATCGCGTCGCGGTTGACGATCGAGGCGAGCTTCTCCTCAGACCAGCCTTCGGTGCCGGCAGGGCGCATCGGGATGACGATGAAGCGTGTCTCGGCGGTCGAATCCCAGACGCGAATGCGCTGGGCCTCCGGCAAGGTCACGCCGAAATCGGCCAGCGTGCCACGCGGATCGATCACCGCCTTGGCGCGATAGGGCGGCGATTTGTACCAGACCGGCGGCAGGCCCAGCACCGGCCACGGATAGCAGGAGCACAATGTGCAGACGATCAGGTTGTGTTCCTGGGGCGTGTTGAAGCAGGCGACGATGTGCTCGCCGCCGCGTCCGCCATAGCCGAGTTCGGCCACGGCCGCCGAGCCGTCCGCCTTCAGCCGGGCCGCGAAGTCGGCATCCAGCCATGCCTTCGCGACGACACGGGCGCCGTTGCGCGGGCCGACCTTCGTCTCATAGGTCTCGACGATGGCGTCGAGCGCGGCGGGGTCGACATAGCCCTTCGCGACCATCAGCGATTCCAGCGCCTTCACCCGCGCCTCGATCGGGGTGAAGTGGTTGTCGTGATGGTGATCGTGGTCGTGGTGATGATGACCGCTCATCGCTGTCCTCCCGTCCAACCCTCGGGCCTCATCCTGAGGAGCAGGCAAAGCCTGCGTCTCGGAGGATGATCGCCGAGGCAATGCGTATCAAGCGATCCGTATGCGGGCCGCCCGCTCGAGGCGGACCGCGAAGGCGATCAGGGACTTGTCCGACCCCTTGGGGCCGATCAGCGAGAGGCCGAGCGGGGCGCCCTCGCGCCGCGAGACGGGAACCGAGATCTGCGGGAAGCCGGACAGTCCGGCGAGGCAAAGCAGCCGGATCGCCCGGTTGCGGAAATCGTCGAGTTCGTCCTCGCTCGCGCTGGCGAGGGGGGCGATGTCTGGTACCGTCGGCAGCAGCAGCACGCCGTCGCTGCCGAGCAGCTTGGCGAGCTTGCTGCGGAAGCGCTTGCGGACGACCTCGCTCGTGGCGACATCGGTGTCGCTGACCGCCTTGGAATAGGCGAAGCGCTCGGCGACGCCCGGACCGAGCGGCATGCCGAAGCGCTCGATCATCTGTCCGTCGGAAGCCCAGGCCTCGCGGCCCTGGATGCGGCGAACGGCCCAGTAGAGCGGGTCGAGGTCGCGGGCGACAGTCACGGCCTGTGGCTCGCCGAGCAGCGGCACGATGCGCTGGACGACGTTGCGCAGCAGGGTCTCGGCTTCCGGCACGGCCTGGGCGCAGAGCTCGTCCGCGAGCAGCAGGCGCGGGTTCTCGGGCAAAGTCACCTTGTCGCTGCCGAGCAGGACCTCGCCGACGCGGGCGAAGACCTCGCCATCGCGCGCAAACCAGCCGGCGGTGTCGAGGCTTTCCGACAGCGGCCAGACGCGCTTGAGCGAAAGCCGGCCATGGCTCGGCCGGATGCCGAAGAGCCCGCAATAGCTCGCGGGAGCGCGCACCGAGCCGCCTGTATCCGAGCCGAGCGCAAAATCGGCCAGCCGCCCGGCGACCGCAGCGGCCGAGCCGGAGGAGGAACCGCCGGTGATGCGCTCGGGCGCAGCCGGATTGATCGGCGAACCGAAATGCGCATTCTTGCCGTTCATCGAGAAGGCCAGCTCGTCGGTATGGGTCTTGCCGACGAAGCGCGCCCCGGCGTCGAGCAGCATCTTTACGACCGGGGCGGTCTTGGCCTTGATGCCCGACTGCGCCAGCACCAGCGGCGAGCCGGCGCCGGTCGGGTAGCCCTTGACGTCGAACAGGTCCTTGACCGCGAAGGTCAGCCCGGCGAGCGGGCCGGTCGCCGCGTGCTTCACGGGCGCTTCCGGATAGGGGACGAAGCAGCGGAACGGATCGTCGACGAGCATCTGAATCAATTCCCCCTAGCAGCCTTTGGCATCGCCGTCGGAGCGCGGATCATGCGTCGCTTCGACATGGCCCTTCGGGTGCTTCACCAGCATGCCCGCATGACCGAACTGGTCGGAATAGGCTTCCGAATACTCCTCGACCGGATGGCCGGAACCGGTCAGGCGCGCCAGCAGCATCGGGTCGAAGCGGCTCTCCAGCTTGAGCGAGATCGAGCCCGCGCCCCAGGTCCGGCCGAACAGCCAGCGCGGCGCGTTGACGGCGGTCGCCGGGTTCTGGCCGAAGCGGTAGCGCGACAGGATCTGCGCCTGGAACTGCGGCTGGCCGTCGCCGCCCATGGCGCCATAGGACATGATGCGGCCGTCGTCGAAGCGGGCGAAGGCCGGGTTCAGGGTGTGGAACGGCTTGCGGCCCGGCTGGAGCGGGTTGAGTGCCTTGGCGTCGAGCGAGAAAGAGACGCCGCGGTTCTGCCAGTTGATGCCGGTGCGCGGCAGGATGCAGCCCGAGCCGTATTCCCAGTAGATCGACTGGATATAGGAGACGGCAAGGCCCGAACCATCGATTGCGCCCATCCAGACGGTGTCGCCGTCGCCGGTTTTGAAGGGCCAGGAGGCGGCGCGCTTGCGGTCGATCGCGGCGGCTTCCCGGGCGAAGACGGCGTCGGTCAGCACGCTGGCGGGATCGACTGTGGCAAAGGCCGGGTCGGTGACGATCTTGTCCCTGATCGCGAAGGCGCGCTTGGTCGCCTCGACGAGCCCATGGTGATGGTCGAAGCCTTCGGCGCGGGTGATGCCGAGCTTCTCGAAGATACCGAGGATCAGCAGCGAGGCCACGCCTTGCGTCGGCGGTGCGAAGTTATAGACCGTCAGTTCCGGCAGCCTGATCGAGAGCGGCTGGACGAGGCGCGCCTTGAAGGCTTCCATGTCTGCGCGGGTGACCGGCGCGCCGATCGCGTCGAGATCGGCGGCGATCTCACGGCCGATATCGCCGCGATAGAAATCGCAGAGGCCGGCGTCGGAGAGCTGGCGGAAGGTGGCGCCGAGCGCCTCGGGCTTGCGGCGCGCGCCGGCCTTGGGCTGCTCGCCGCCGGGCCAGAAGAAGGTGCTGAAGCCCGGAGCCTCCTTCACGGCCTCGACCTGCTGCGGCCAGGTCCGCAATTCCGACGGCGAGATCTCGTAGCCCTCGTCGCAATGGCGGATGGCGTCGGCCAGGAGATCCTTCAGCGGCATCCGGCCGCCGAGCGTCTTGGACAGCGCCAGCGCCGCCTCCCAACCGCCGATCGCGCCTGCGACGGTCAGCGCGGAGTCCGGGCCGCGCTGGGGAATCGCGTCGTAGCCCTTCTCGCGATAGCGCTCGATGGTGGCGAGGGAGCCGGCTGGCCCGCAGGCCTCGATGGCGTGGACCTTGCCGCTGGGCTCGTGCACCAGCCAGAAGCCGTCGCCGCCGATCGCGTTCATATGCGGATAGACCACCGAGATCGTCGCGGCCATCGCGACCATCGCCTCGATGGCGTTGCCGCCCTCGGCGAGAACGGCGCGCCCGGCTTCCGAGGCGAGATGGTGAGGTGCTGCGGCGGCTGCCGAACCGAAGACAGGCGTATCGATCATCAGGGTCTTTTCAAGCTCGGCTGGAACAACCATTTTGGCCGGACGGCGCGATTTTGTTGCATGCTCCAGCCTGCTTCGCTAGAGCTTGCGCCCGAAAAGTGGCTGCGCCCGCGCGCCACGGTTGAGGACTGACAGCATGGCCGCAAGGCGCACCAACTGGCGCAACCTGATCATGGTGGTTTCGCTCGGTATCCTGATCGCGGTCGAGCTGTTCGGCGTCGCGCTTGCCTCGGGCTGGGCGCTGGCTGGCCTGTTCGAACTGGGCGCGATCGTCAGCTATGTGCTGATGGCGCTGTTCTCGGTGCTCGCGGGCTACGCCATGATCAACCTGATGCGCCGCGTGCTCAAGGTTGAGCGACTGACCGAAGGCGGCTGAGGCCTCGCTCCCTAAAAGCGCCTCGCGCCGGCAGGGAAACGCACGCTGGCCGAGGTGGAAACCTGCCCAGCGCGATCATTTCGCCTCGCCACCGCACCTGTTTTGCCATGTTTGACTGCCTATCTCCGGTCTGCGCGCCGGTTGCCCTCCCTCACGGGACAGGCTAGCCCGGAACGCGAGACAGCAACACGCGAACCGGGACAGACATGCCAGACCGCGCCGAGCACGGTACCATCAAGACGCCCTCTCTCGACCGCCGCACCCTGCTCGCGACAGCAGGCGCAACCGCCAGTCTCGCCGCGCTCGGGTTTTCGTCCCAGGCGCTGGCCCAGCAGGGCCTCAAGCTTGGCGATGCCGAGGCCTTCACCTTCGAGACGTTGAAGACGCGGGCGCGCGATCTCGCCGCGAAGCCCTATCAGGCGCCGCCGAGCCCGCGGCCCGACGTGCTGGAGCGGATCGACTACGACGCCCATGGCAAGATCCGGTTCAAGCCGGAGATGGCGCTGTGGGCCGACGGTCCCTCGCCCTGGCCGGTGACCTTCTTCCACCTCGGCCGCTACTTCCAGAAGCCGGTGCGCATGCATGTGCTCGACGACGGGAAGGCACGCGAGATCGTCTATGACGAGAGCTATTTCGAGATGCCGGCGGACTCGCCGGCCCGCGAATTGCCCCGCGGTGCGGGCTTCGCCGGCTTCCGCTTCCAGGAGAGCCGCACGGGACATCCCGGCCGCAAGGGCGAGAAGCTGGACTGGAAGAAGAACGATTGGGTCGCCTTCCTCGGCGCCTCCTATTTCCGCGCCATCGGCGAGCTCTACCAGTACGGGCTTTCGGCGCGCGGGCTCGCCGTCGATCCGGCCGTCGGCGGCCGGGCGGAGGAGTTTCCCGACTTCACCCATATCTGGCTGGAGACGCCGGCGCCCGGCGCCGAATTAGTCGTCGTCTACGCGCTCCTGTCGGGACCGAGCGTCGCCGGCGCCTATCGCTTCCGCATGCATCGCGGCAAGGGCGTGGTGATGGAGATCGAGACGGCGCTCTACCTGCGCAAGGACGTCGAGCGGCTCGGCATCGCGCCGCTGACCTCGATGTACTGGTATTCCGAGACTGCCAAGGCCACCGCGGTCGACTGGCGCCCGGAGGTGCATGATTCCGACGGGCTCGCGCTCTGGACCGGGACGGGCGAGCGCGCCTTCCGGCCGCTCAACAATCCCTCCCGCACCACCGCCTCCTCCTTCATGGACGAGAGCCCGCGCGGCTTCGGCCTGATGCAGCGCGACCGCGAGGTCGGGCATTATCTCGACGGCGTGTTCTACGAACGCCGACCGAGCCTCTGGGTCGAGACGCAAGGGGACTGGGGCAAGGGCGCCGTCCAGCTCATCGAGATCCCGACCGATGACGAGATCCACGACAACATCGTCGCGATGTGGGTGCCTGCCGGCCCGGCCAAGGCCGGCGCGTCCTACGCCTTCCGCTACCGGCTGCACTGGCTCGCCGAGGAGCCGTTCCCGACCCAGCTCGGCCGCGTCGTCGCGACGCGGCTCGGCAATGGCGGCCAGCCCGGTACGGCCCGCCCCAAGGGCGTGCGCAAGTTCATGATCGAGTTCAGGGGGCCGGCGCTGGAGTCGATCCCCTTCGGAGTGAAGCCCGAGGTCGTGCTCTCGGCCTCGCGGGGCAGCTTCTCCTACATCTTCGCCGAAGCGGTGCCCAACGACGTGCCGGGCCATTGGCGGGCGCAGTTCGATCTGACGGTGGATGGCAGCGATCCGGTCGAGATGCGCTGCTTCCTGAAGGCCGGCGAGACGGTGCTGACCGAAACCTGGCTGTACCAGTACCTGCCGTTCTGAGGCAGCGATCGCGCCTCACCCTCGGCGTCATGGTCGGGCCTGTCCCGACCATCCACGTCTTCGCTGAGCGGGAGTGTTGTTCAAGACCTGGATGCTCGCCACAAGGGCGAGCATGACGGCGGAGCAACGGGACCATCCACAGACTCCGCTTGCTCCGCGCCGTTCGTAACATTATATCATCTCGTATGGCCCATGCGCATGCCCATCACACCTCCCATGCCGTCTCGGAAGATCCGGGCTGGTCGCTGCTGCGGTTGTCCGCGGTGGGGCGGATCGGCCTCGCCGGCGTCGTCGTGGCGCTGGTCTGGGCCGCGACGCTGGCCGTGATCCTGTGAGTGAGTTTCTGTCCGTGCCCGCCATCCGCCTCGACGACCTGACACTCGGCTATGACCGCCATCCGGCGGTGCATCACCTGTCGGGCGAGATCGCTTCTGGCAGCCTGACCGCGATCGTCGGCCCCAACGGTGCCGGCAAGTCGACCTTGTTGAAGGGCATCGCAGGTGCGCTCGCGCCACTCGGCGGCGACGTCGCCGTGGCCCGTGGCCGGCGCCTGGCCTACCTCCCGCAATCGGCCGAACTCGACCGCTCCTTCCCGATCCATGTCTACGACCTCGTCGCCATGGGGCTGTGGAACAGCGCCGGCATCTTCGGGCGCATCGGGCGCGGCTCTGCCTCCAAGGTCGAGGCGGCTATCGCCGCCGTCGGGCTCGCCGGTTTCGAACGCCGGCCGATCGGGGCTTTGTCCGGCGGGCAGATGCAGCGCGCCCTGTTCGCGCGCCTCCTGCTGCAGGACGCCGACATCATCCTGCTCGACGAGCCCTTCACCGCGATCGATGCCCGCACCACCGCCGATCTGCTGGCGCTGGTCCAGCGCTGGCATGGCGAGAGCCGCACCGTCGTCGCCGTGCTGCACGACATCGAGACAGTGCGCCGCGCCTTCCCGCATACGCTGCTGCTGGCGCGCGAGACGGTTGCCTGGGGCGAGACCGCCGAGGTTCTGACGCCGGCCAATCTTTTGAAGGCGCGCCGCATGGTCGAGGCCTTCGACAGCCATGCCGCTCCCTGCGAGCGCGACGCGGCGTGAGGCCGGTTCGCTTTCCCTTCTTCTGAGACATCCCATGCCGGGTCATCCCGGGCGACCGCAGGGAGACCCGGGATCCATGCCTGAGCCTCACTTGTCAGCGCTCCGGAATGGGTCCCGGGTCTGCGCTTCGCTCCGCCCGGGACGACGGCGCGTTTGAACTGAAGCCGCAGGCCCGCATGTTCTACGACCTCTTCATCGGCCCCTTTGCCGAATTCGATTTCATGCGCCGGGCGCTGGTCGGCATCGTCGCCCTGTCCGTGTCGGGCGCGCCGATCGGCGTCTTCCTGATGCTCAGGCGGATGAGCCTGACCGGCGATGCGATGGCGCATGCGATCCTGCCGGGTGCCGCGATCGGCTATCTCGTCGCCGGGTTCTCGCTGCCGGCGATGACGCTGGGCGGGCTCGCGGCCGGTTTTGCGGTCGCGCTGGCGGCCGGTGCGGTGGCGCGGGTCACGGTGATCAAGGAGGATGCGTCGCTGGCCGCCTTCTACCTGATCTCGCTCGCGCTCGGCGTCACGATCGTCTCGCTGCGCGGCTCGGCGGTCGACCTCTTCCATGTCCTGTTCGGCAATGTGCTGGCGCTCGACGACGATGTGCTGATCCTGCTCTCGGGCGTGGCGAGCGTGTCGCTGCTGGCGCTGGCTGCGCTCTATCGCCCGCTGGTGATGGAATGCGTCGATCCTGGCTTCCTGCGCTCGGTCAGCCGCTCCGGCGGCATCGTCCACCTGACCTTCCTCGGCCTCGTCGTGCTCAACCTCGTGGCTGGCTTCCATGCACTCGGCACTTTGCTCGCCGTCGGGCTGATGATGCTGCCGGCGGCAGCCGCGCGCTTCTGGACTGCGGACATCACCCGGTTGATCCTGCTCGCCAGCGCCTTCGCCATGGTCTCGGGCTATGCCGGGCTCGTCGTCTCCTATTCGGCCGGCAGCAATCTCCCGGCTGGGCCGGCGATCATTCTGGCGGCGGGGGGGCTCTATCTCGGCTCGCTCCTGCTCGGCTCGCAGGGCGGATTGCTGAGACGCCTCTTGCCCCGGGCCCATCTTCAGCGATAGTGATGTTATAGTGTTTCATTATCGAATGGAGATTCCGATGCCGAACCGTCGCGCCCTTCTCGGCGGACTCGCCGCCGGCCTGCTCCTCGCCACGGTGCCGATGACGGCCCGGGCGCAGGAGAAGCTGCCGGTCGTCGCGAGCTTCTCGATCCTCGGCGATTTCGTCAGGCAAGTCGGCGGCGATCGGGTCAGCGTCACCACGCTGGTCGGAGCCAATGGCGACGCGCATGTCTATTCGCCGACACCGGCCGACGCGAAGACAATGGCGGCGGCGAAGCTGATCGTCGTCAACGGCCTGAAATTCGAGGGTTGGATGACCCGCCTGATCAAATCCTCGGGCGCCAAGGCTACGATTGCGACCGCGACGACCGGGATCGCGCCGCTGAAGGGCGACGACGACCACGGCAAGGCCGGGCATTCCCACGGACAAGCTTCTGGCCATGACCATGATGTCGATCCGCACGCCTGGCAGAGCGTCGCCAACGCCAAGATCTATGTCGCCAACATTCGCGATGCGCTGGTGAAGGCCGATCCCGCCGGCAAGGACGCTTATGAGACGAATGCGGCGCGCTATCTGGCGCAGCTCGACGCGCTGGAAGGCGAGATCAGGGCGGCGATCACCCGCATTCCCGCCGACCGGCGCAAGGCGATCACCTCGCACGACGCCTTCGGCTACTTCGTCAAGGCCTATGGCGTCGCCTTCATCGCGCCGCAGGGCGTCTCAACCGAAGCCGAGGCCTCGGCGAAGGACGTCGCCCGCATCATCCGGCAGGTGAAGGCGGAGAAGGTGCCGGCCGTCTTCCTCGAGAACGTCACCAATCCCCGCCTGGTCGAGCAGATCGCCCGCGAGAGCGGGGCGAAGGTCGGAGGCCGCATCTATTCGGATGCGCTTTCCGACGCGGCCGGCCCGGCCGGGACTTACATCGCGATGATGAAACACAATATAAGCGAGATCGAAAAGGCGCTCGCCGCCGGCCCGGCCTGAGAGCCGCGCCACGGGCCGCCCCCGCCACGCATCAGGTCGAACCCATGTCCGAGAAAATTCCCGTCACGGTGCTCACAGGCTATCTGGGCGCCGGCAAGACCACGCTTCTGAACCGCATCCTCACCGAGGATCACGGCAAGAAATTCGCCGTCATCGTCAACGAGTTCGGCGAGGCCGGCATCGACGGCGACCTCGTCGTCGGCGCCGACGAAGAGATCTTCGAGATGAACAACGGCTGCATCTGCTGCACCGTGCGCGGCGATCTGATCCGCATTCTCGACGGGCTGATGAAGCGCAAGGGCAAGTTCGACGCGATCATCGTCGAGACCACCGGCCTCGCCGACCCGGCGCCCGTCGCCCAGACCTTCTTCGTCGACCAGGACGTCGGTGACGCGACCAAGCTCGACGCGGTCGTAACGGTGACCGATGCGAAGTGGCTCCTCGATCGGCTCAAGGATGCGCCCGAGGCGAAGAACCAGATCGCCTTCGCCGACGTCATCGTCCTCAACAAGGTCGATCTCGTCACGGCCGAGGAGCTGGCCTCGGTCGAGGCCGCGATCCGCGCCATCAACCCCTATGCCAAGCTGCACAAGACGACGCGCTGCGACGTTCCGATCGACCAGCTTCTCGACCGCAACGCCTTCGACCTCGACCGTATCCTCGACATTGAGCCGGATTTCCTCGAATCCGGACACCACCACCATCATTCCGATGAGGTGCGCTCGATGTCGTTCACGATTCCCGGCGATGTCGATCCCGAGAAGTTCATGCCCTGGATCAACGATATCAGCCAGGCGCAGGGGCCGAACATCCTGCGCTCGAAGGGCATCCTTGCCTTCAAGGACGAGCCGCGCCGCTTCGTCTTCCAGGGCGTCCACATGATCCTCGACGGCGATCTCCAGCGCGACTGGAAGGATGGCGAGAAGCGCGAGAGCCGTCTCGTCTTCATCGGGCGCGACCTGAACGAAAACGAGCTGCGGCAGGGTTTCCAGGCCTGCGCGGCGTAAAAGCTGGTTATCGGTGCTCCGTTCCCGCACCGCCATCCCGGACAAGCGGCGAAAGCCGCGCCGATCCGGGATCCATTCCTGAGCCGTTCCGGCATGGATCCCGGGTCTCCCTTCGGTCGCCCGGGATGACGGCGCGGTTTTCATGCATGACAAGCTGCGCTAGACCCCGCCCATGGACACGATCACCAAACCCGCCTCGCTGCGCGAGCATGTCGTCCCCGTCGAGGCGGGCGAGCATGTCGTCGGCGCCCAGTGGCTGAAAGCAACGCTGGCGCTCGCGCTCGCCGACGGGCGCGTGCTGCGCTGGACCGATGGAGCACTCGACAGTGTCGCGGCGCATGCCGGTGGCGTCCTCTGCGCCAGCGGAGACGGGGAGCGCCTGATCACCGGCGGCGATGACGGGCGCGTGGTCGCGACCTCGGCCGCCGGCGAGCCCGTCGAGATCGCCGTCGATCCCAAGCGGCGCTGGATCGATGCGGTGACGCTCTCGACTTCGGGAAGCATCGCCTGGAACACCGGCAAGACCGTCCATGCCCGCGACGACAAGGGCAAGGTCCGCTCGATCGACCTCGCTACGACGCCGCAGGGCTTGGTCTTCGCGCCCAAGGGCTACCGGCTCGCCATCGGCCAGATGAACGGCGTCTCGCTCTGGTATCCGAACACCGAGGCGAAGCCTGAATTCCTGGAATGGAAGGGCTCGCATCTCGACGTGATGTGGTCGCCGGACGGGCGCTTCGTGGTGTCCTCGATGCAGGAGAACGCGCTGCATGGCTGGCGGCTCGGCGACAAGCCGAGCCACATGCGGATGACCGGCTATCCCGCCAAGCCGCGCTCGCTCTCCTGGTCGCATGACGGGCTCTGGCTGGCATCGAGCGGGGCGGACGCCGCGATCGTCTGGCCGTTCCAGGGCGAGGGGCCGCAAGGCAAGGCGCCGCGCGAATGCGGGGCGCGCCATGCCAAGGTCACGCGCGTCGCCTTCCATCCCCGCGCGCTGGTGCTGGCGGTGGGCTATGACGATGGCTGCATCCTGATGATCCGTCTGACCGACGCTTCGGAACTGCTGGTGCGAGCGCCCCTGCGCGACAGTGGCATCACCGCCTTCGCCTGGGACAAGGGCGGCAAGCGCCTTGCCTTCGGCACGGAAGATGGTGCGGCCGGCGTGCTGACGCTGCCGGCGGCCTGAGGTATTCCGATGCGTTTCGGCCTGTTCGGCAAAGGCAGGGCTGACAAGGCGCAGGCCGCGGAGCAGGCCGGACGGATCAAGACGCAGGTGCGCGAGATGCTGGGGTTGCCGGAGGCGGCCGCGATCGCGGTCAACGAGATCATCTGCGCCGACCCCGCCTGTCCGGGCACGGAAACCGTGATCCTGGTGATGAACCCCGGCGAGAAAACCAGGGCGTTCAAATTGCAGATGGCGATGGCGGATGTGACCCCGGAGGCGTTGCTGGAGATGCTGACCGCATCCCATCAGCCGATAGCGGAGCGCTGAACACGTTCGATCTCGGCTGTTCTCAGATTGACCGCGCGGGGCGCCTTGAAGCGAAGCGTGTGCTTCGGGGCGGCCTGTTCGGCGAGGATGAGCAGCGTGGTGGCGCCGCTGCGCGGGCCCCTGCCGTCGAGCGGAATCTTGGCCAGGATCGTGCCAGCCGAGACCATGACGATCAGCGTGGTGATGATGGTCCTGCGGAACATGGCGGCATCCTTGGCGGTCCGGCGAGCCCGTTTCGCCAATGGATGCAAGCTCTAAGGGAGGCCGCGGTGCGGGCGCTGTTCCCGCCGTGACAGCCCATGCCGGCAGCGGGGCAAGGCTGCTGACATATCCCTGGACGCGGCCACTTAGACTCCGGCAGCATCCCCTTCGGACCGTCCCAGCACAGGCCTGCCATGCCGCCCCGGAAGCCTCGAACGATCACCCTCACGCGGGAGCAGGCCCGCCGCATCTGGCTGAAAGCGCAGCGCCTGGATGTGGCCGAGCCCTTCGGCGCGGGGCCCGACGCGACGCGAGCTGCGGTCGAGCATCTCGGCTATGTCCAGATCGACACGATCAACGTGATCGAGCGCTGCCACCACCACATCCTGCAGAGCCGCATCCCTGCTTACGAGCGCGGGCATCTGGCGCAGGCGCAATCCGTCGAGAAGAGCGTTTTCGAGTACTGGACGCATGCGCTGTCATATGTGCCGACGCGCGACATCCGCTGTTTCCTCGGCGCGATGAAGGCGCATCGCGAGGAGCCCAAGCGCTGGTCGGCCGTGGGCGGGCGCGAGGAAACGCGCAAGCTGCTGCGCCGGATCCGCCGCGACGGGGCGCTCACCATCCGCGACATCGATACCGACGTGCTGGTCGAGAAGGCGCATCTCTGGGCCAGCAAGAAGCCGTCGAAAGGCCTGCTGGAACGAGCCTTCTACGACGGCGAGCTCGTCATCTCCGCCCGCTCGGGCATGCTCAAGACCTATGAGCTGCTCGACCGGCATTTCGACTGGGAGAAGCGGCCGACACCGGCTTCGGAGCGACAGGTCACGGCCTATCTGCTCGACCGTGCGCTGCGTGCGCAAGGGATCGTCAGCCTCGATTCGATCTGCCATCTCGATGCGCCCAGCAAGAAGGCGGTCGCCGAATTGATCGAGGCACGGGTCAAGCGGAAGGATCTCGTTCCCGTCGTGATCGATGGTGCGGGCAAGACCGGGCATTGGGCGAGGCCCGAGGTGCTTGAACCGGGGCCGCTGCCCGAGGCCGATCTCGTCCACATCCTCTCGCCCTTCGATCCGCTGATCATCCAGCGCAAGCGGCTGAAGTTCTTCTTCGGCTACAGCCATGTCTTCGAGGCCTATCTGCCGAAGGAGAAGCGCGTCTTCGGCTATTTCGGCCTGCCCGTGCTGATGGGCGATGCGGTCGTCGCCGTCCTCGACCTGAAGACGGATCGCCAGGCCGGCAAGCTCCTGATCCAGCAATGGAGCTGGCTCGATGGTCAGGAGAGCGCGGAGAGGAAGCTCCGGATCGAGGCGGCGCTGGAGCGGTTCGAGCGGTTCCAGCTTGCCAATGGCGGCGCCGGCAACGGAACCGCGCCGACGGAGGCGGAGATTTCGGAGGAGTTGCTGTGACGGCGCTGGCGTACTGACAGGTTTCTCGCGCGTTGCCGCAAAATCGCCGATTTGCCGAGCGCCTTTTGCCCTGCCGAACGGCATGCATGCGGGAACCGTCCGGTGAGCCCCAGTCCTTTCGCCATGACGGCCGCCGTTGCTGCGGTGGCGCGCTGAATGCAGCCGGCCCCGGTGCAGACCAGCATGTCCTGGCCAGCCGTGCCGATTGCGGGGCTGCTGCACGTCCTGCTCCTCGCGGCGTTGGGGTTCACCTCCATGTGGCCGCGGATCGAAGTGCCTGTTCATCCCGAGAGCAGCGTCGACATTGAACTTCTGACGCCCGGCGAGTTCGCTGCGATGACGCAGCCGAAGCCGGTCGAGGTGCCACTGATCCCGCCGCCCGTTCCGCCGCAACCCGCACCGGAGCAGCCGGCGCCGGCGGCGGCTCCGCCATCCGAGCCGGGCGGGATGATCCGGGCGAGCCGGCTGATGGCGACCGACGCGCTCGCCAATCCCCTGAGCCGGCAGGCGAGGGCGATGCTTCCTCGCTTCGCTGCGGATGAGCGGGTCGAGCAGCTTTGCGGGCTCGAGGCGATGAGCCAGATCCATGCCTGGAAGGGCGAGTTCGCGCCGGACAGGATTACTGCCTATGCCCGGTCCGACGTCAAATTGTCGGGACGAACGCTTCAGGCCGAGGGCGCGGTCTTTCGCAGCGGCAAGCGCTGGTACGTCCTGCGCTTCCGATGCGAGTTCAGCCCGGATCGCAGCCGCGTGGTCGCGTTCGAATTCCGCGTTGGCGAGCCGGTGCCGCGCGCTCTATGGCGGGAACTCAACCTGCCCGAGATTCATTGAGGTTGGCAGGTTTCACGGGGCGTTCACGCCCCGAGCAAATCGATCAGATGCGGGATCAGCGGCTCGTCGGCCGGCGGCATGGCAAGGTCCCGGAGTTTCGCGGGACGGACCCATTTGAGGGCCTGGCCCTCACGCGAGACGACCGTGCCCTCCCAGCGCCGGCAGATATAGAGCGGCATCAGCAGGTGGAAATCGGGATAGGCGTAGCTGGCGAAGGTCAGGGGCGCGAGGCAGTCCTCCTTGACGGTGATGCCGAGCTCTTCCGCCAGTTCGCGGATCAGCGCCGGTTCGGGCCGCTCGCCTTGCTCCAGCTTGCCACCGGGGAACTCCCAGAGCCCTGCCAGTGACTTGCCTTCCGGACGCTGCGCGACGAGGACGCGGTTGTCGGCATCGATGAGGGCGCAGGCGACGACGAGGAGCAGTTTCACGGCTAAGTCTCAATATCCGGAGAGGATGACCTGAATCGGTTCCTTCTCCTTACCGGTCACGGTCACGCTGTCATAGACCGAGCCGCCCTCGCGAAAGAGCGCGTCCTCGTCGCCCCAGATCACCTGCGCGGTCAGGAAATACTCGCCCGGGGCGACCTTCTCGAAGGCGAAGCGGCCATTGGCTTCGGCCTTGGTCGTGCGGGTGTATTCGCCATAGGCCGGGTCGGGATTGTCGTCGCGCGGATAGTCGCGATGCGGCACGTATTTGCGGGGGCCATAGAAATTCCGGAAGCGCTCGCGCGCATAGGCCGTCGCCGGGACCAGCCTGATGACTTCGCCGGCCGCATTGACCACCGCGCCGCTCGGCTTGGTGCGGAAGGCGTGGCCGGTGATGACCGCCGTGCCCGGCTTCTTGATGAAGGCGGCTTCCTCGACGGAGAAAGCGACGGTCGCAGGCGCACGGCTCTGACAGCCAGCCGCGACGGCAGCCATGCCGGCCGCCAGAAGCGCGGCCGCGACGACCCTGGTCTTCATGCTGCCTTCGCCCCCCGCGGCGCCGTCGTCACCATGAAGACGCCGAGCAGGATGATGCAACCTGCCGCGACCTGCCGCAACTCCAGCGTTTCCCCGAGCACGACGACGCCCATGGCCGCCGCCACGGTCGGGACGAGGTAGCCGGTCATCGCCGCGCGCGTCGGCCCGGCGGCCCGGATCAGGCGCATGAACACGGTCATCGGCACGGCCGTGCAGGCGAGGCCGAGCATCAGCATGGCGGCCCAGTGATCGGCGAGCTTGAGGAGCGTGGCCGGGCCGACGAAGACCAGCGTTAGGAGCAGGGCGCCGGCGCCCGAGAAGACCTGCTGGCCGAGCGCGAGCCGCATCGGGTCGCCCGCCGCCGCCGGCACGGCCCGGACATAGAGATTGCCGGCCGCATAGCTGATCATGGTCGCGACCATGGCGAGCACGCTCAGCGTCGTCGCGCCGCCCTCGAACAGGCGCGGGCCGATCAGCAGCGCGACGCCAGCCAGGCCGACGAGGATGCCGCAGAGCCTGCGCCGGTTGAGATGCTCTTCCGCGAAGATCATATGCGCGACGAGGGCGGTGACCAGCGGTCCGGCCGCCTGGATCATTGCGGCGGGCCCGCTCGCGAGCTGGATCAGCGCATAGGCGACGAGGATGTTGGGCAGCCAGCCATTGGTGATGCCGAGGATGAACCAGTGGACGATCTCGTCGCGCCGCGGCAACGGGCTCTGGCCGAGCCAGCGCAGCCAGAGGGCGAGCGAGGCGGCGCCGAGCAGGCCGCGCCCCGCCGCGATCGCGAAGGGCGAGACCTGCCCGCTCATCAGTTTGATGAAGAGATAGCTCGAGCCCCAGAAGAAGGAGCAGACCACGAGGTTTACGGCGATGAAGCCGCGGCTGGGCTCGAGCGCAGGCGAGCCCTCAGGAGCGATAGTCGCCATTGATCTCGACATAGGCCTTGGTCAGGTCGCAGGTCCAGACCGTCGACTTGCCACGGCCGAGGCCGAGATCAGCGGTGATGACGATGTGCTCGCCCTGCATGTAGGTCGAGACGGCCTCCTCGTCATAGGATGGCGCGCGGGCGCCTTGGCTCGCCACCATGATCTCGCCGAAGGAGATGTCGAGGCGGTCGCGGTCGGCCGGCTCGCCGGCCTTGCCGACGGCCATGACGACGCGGCCCCAATTGGCGTCCTCGCCGGCGATGGCGGTCTTGACCAGCGGCGAGTTGGCGATCGAGAGCGCGACGCGCTTGGCCGAGCGCGAGGAGGTGGCGCCGGCGACCCGGACCTCGACGAATTTGCGTGCGCCCTCGCCATCCTTGCAGACGAGATGGGCGAGTTCGAGCAGCAGCGAATTCAGCGCCCGCTTGAAGCCGGAGAGGCGCGCGTCGCCGATCTCCGTGATCGCAGGCACGCCACGCGCAGCGGCCTTGCCCGTCGCGAACAGCATCAGCGTGTCGGAGGTCGAGGTGTCGCTGTCGACGGTGACGGCGTTGAACGAGCCCTTCACGCCCTTCGAGAGCAGCGCCTGCAACACGGGGGCGGCGATGGGGGCATCGGTGAAGACGAAGGACAGCATCGTCGCCATGTCGGGCGCGATCATGCCGGCGCCCTTGGCGATACCGGCGAGCACGACTTCCTTGCCGTCGATCTTGGCCTTGCGGGTCAGGGCCTTGGGGAAGGTGTCCGTGGTCATGATCGCGCGGGCCGCGTCGATCCAGGGGCCGTCGGCGACGCGCCTGGCGCAATCCTGCAGCACGCCCTCGAATTTGGTCGCGTCGAGCGGCTCGCCGATCACGCCGGTCGAGGCAATGAAGACCTCCTCCGGCTTGCAGCCCGCCGCCTTGGCCGCGATCTTCGCGGTGAGCGCGACCGAATCGCGGCCTTTGAGGCCGGTGAATGCATTCGCATTGCCGGAATTGACGACCACGGCGCGGGCCGAACCTTGCTTCAGGTTTTCGCGGCACCAGTCGACCGGGGCGGAGGGGCATTTCGAGCGGGTGAAGACGCCGGCGACCTGCGTGCCCTCGTCGAGCAGCGCGAACCAGACGTCCTGGCGACCCTTGTAGCGGATGCCGGCCTCGGCTGTGGCGAAGCGGACGCCCGGGATGGCTGGAACCTTGGGCTGGCGCTTCGGCGCGAGCGGGGAAACGGGAACATCCTTGCCGGCCATCGTGGCATCTCCTGTGCGGGAGGCTGATGTGCCGCAGGCCGAGGACGAAAACAAGAAGGGCGGCCGCGAGGCCGCCCTTCCCTTTTCGCTGGATGCAGCCCGAAGCGCGTCGCGACTCAGGGCTTCTTGGGCTCGGCCGGAGCCGGAGCCGGCGTCGCGGGCGCAGCCGGCTGGTCGAGGCGCTCGATCTTGGCCTTCTCGCGCAGGGCGACGATGATGTCCTGCTGCGCCTTGCGCTCGAGATACTGGTCGATCTGCGGCTTCACGGCCGCGAAATCCGGCAGCGGCTTGGCGCGCTTGTCCTCGAGCTTGATGATGTGCCAGCCGAAC
>JAESFK010000361.1_pt1 | contig 26227 bp, 25 predicted proteins | sample 9269391 | NCBI WGS metagenome assembly JAESFK01 (sample SAMN14506231, study PRJNA617097) | algae metagenome | isolation source: Drouetiella hepatica UHER 2000/2452 and co-occurring heterotrophs from... | place: Slovakia: Slovak Paradise National Park, Hrabusice, Kosice Region | collected 2000-01-01
GCCTTCAACCTGATCTCGGGCATGTTCGCGCCCGATCGGGGCGAGATTCGGCTGCGCGATCGCCAGATCGGCGGGCTCTCGCCCGAGGCGATCACCCAGGCCGGGATCGGGCGCGCCTTCCAGATCACCAACCTGTTCCCGACGCTCTCCGTCGAGGAGAATGTCCGGCTTGCCGTACAGGCGCGCGCCGCAGAGCGTTTCGGATTCTGGCGTCCGTCAGGTGCGCTGGCAGAGGTCAACGCGCAGACCACGACCGTGATCGACACGATGGGCCTGCGCGGCATCGAGACGGCCGAGGCCGGCTCGCTCAGCTATGGCGGGCAGCGCCTGCTCGACATGAGCCTCGCGCTCGCGACGAAGCCACGCGTGCTGCTGCTCGACGAGCCGCTGGCGGGTCTGGCGGCGGCCGAGCGCGAGCGCGTCGGCAATTTGATCAAGTCGATCTCGACCGACCTGCCGGTGCTGCTGGTCGAGCACGACATCGACCGCGTCTTCGCCATCGCCGACCATGTCACGGTGATGAACGAGGGCTCCGTGCTGGTCGACGGCACGGTCGAGGACGCGCGCTCCTCGCCCCGCGTGCAGGAGGTCTATATCGGCTCGGGCGCCCATGCGCTGGCGGAGAAGCCGCGCCAGAGCGCAGCACGCCATGGCGTGCTGCTCGGCCTCGACAAGGTCGATACCTTCTACGGCAAGAGCCATATCCTGCGGCAGGTCTCGCTCGACGTGCACGAGAACGAGATCGTCGCGCTGCTCGGCCGCAACGGCGCCGGCAAGTCGACCCTGCTCAAGACCATCACCGGCATCGCTCCGCCTGCGAGCGGCAGCATCACGCTTGCCGGCAGCGACATCGCCGCGCAGCCGCCGGCGACCATCGCGCGGGCCGGCATCGCCTATGTGCCGCAGGGCCGCGGCCTCTTCGCCGGGATGAGCGTCAAGGACAACATGGAGCTCGGCCGTCTCAAGCGCATGACCGGCAACGGCACGCGCTGGGAAGACGAGAAGATCTTCGCCTTCTTCCCGCGCATCAAGCAGCGCTGGCATTCCCCGGCCGACTACCTCTCGGGCGGCGAACAGCAGATGGTGGCGGTGGCGCGCGCGCTTTCCGGCGACACCCGCGTGCTGCTGCTCGACGAACCCTTCGAGGGGCTGGCGCCGGCCGTCGTCGAGGAGTTGTTCGAGGCCTTCGACAAGCTGCGGCAGGAGATCGGCATCGTGATCGTCGACCACCATCTCGACCTGGCGCTGGCGCTGTCGGACCGGACCGTCGTGCTGGAGCGCGGCAGCGTCGTTCACACCGGCCCCTCGAGGGCACTGAGCCAGGATCTGGCGCTCAGGCGGCAGGTGCTGTGGCTGTGATCTCCGACGGAAAGTGTCTCACCAAGGATTCTCCATGACCAATATCGCCATCGTCGGCTCGGGCCTGATCGGCCGCGCCTGGGCCACCGTCTTCGCCAGCCATGGCTTCGAGGTCGCGCTGCACGACGTTGCGCCGGGTGCCGCAGAAGCCGCGCGCGCGCATATCGGCACCAATCTCGCGGAACTCGCCGGGCACGGCCTCGTCGCGGACCCAAAGGGCTCGCTTGCCCGCATTCGCGTCGCTTCCGATCTCGCGGACGCCCTCAAGGGCGCCGACCTCGTCCAGGAAAACGGGCCGGAGACCGTCGAGGCCAAGCAGAAGCTGTTTGCCGAAATGGATACGCTCGCCCCATCCTCGACCATCCTGGCGTCCTCGACCTCCTTCATCATGGCCTCGGTATTCAGCGAGAGCCTGAAGGGCCGCGCCCGCTGCCTCGTCGCCCATCCGGTCAATCCGCCGCATCTGGTGCCGATCGTCGAGCTGGCGCCCGCGCCCTGGACCGATCCGGCGATCGTCGAGCGGGCCAAGGCAATTTACGAACAGGCCGGCCAGGTCCCGATCACACTGCGCAAGGAGAAGCCCGGTTTCGTGCTGAACCGGCTGCAGGCTGTGCTGCTGGCGGAGGCCTTCCGGCTCGTCGGCGAAGGCGTCGCCAGCGCCGAGGACGTCGACAAGACGATCCGCGACGGACTCGGGCTGCGCTGGTCCTTCATGGGGCCGTTCGAGACGATCGAGCTCAACGCGCCCGGCGGCATTCCCGACTACTGCGCCCGCTATGGCGCCTCGCTCACGCGCATGGTGGCCGACAGCGCCGGTGGCGAGCCCTTCGGCCCGGAGACCGTCGCGACCGTGATGAGCGAGTGGCCCGGCACGCAGTCGGCCGAGCGCGTCAAGCGGCTGAGCGACTGGCGCGACACAAGGCTGGCCGCGCTGCAGGCGCATAAGCAAGCCTCGGCCCGGAAGCCCGGCTGACGCCCGACACCGCCTTTTCGAGAACAAGCCTGAAAGGACCCCACGCCATGGCGAAGAACCGCAAAGTCATCATCACCTGCGCGGTCACCGGCGCGATCCATACGCCCTCGATGTCGCCGCATCTGCCGGTGACGCCCGACGAGATCATCGATGCGGCCGTTGGCGCCGCCGAAGCCGGAGCGGCGCTGGTCCATGTCCATGCGCGCAATCCCAAGACCGGCCAGCCGGACCAGTCGCCTGAAGCCTTCGAGCCCTTCCTGAAGGTGATCAAGCAGCGCTCGAACTGCGTCATCAACATCACCACCGGCGGCGCACCGACCATGGGCGTCGAGGAGCGGCTCGGCCCCTGCGCTTACTTCAAGCCGGAGGTCGCCTCGCTCAACATGGGTTCGATGAATTTCGGGCTTTATCCGATGCTGGCCCGGTTCAAGGACTTCAAGCATGAGTGGGAGCGGCCCTATCTCGAAGGCTCGAAGGACCGGATCTTCAAGAACACCTTCCAGGACATCGAGAACATCCTGACCACCTGCGCCGAGAACAACACGCGCTTCGAGATCGAGTGCTACGATATCGGCCACCTCTACACACTGGCGCATTTCGTCGATCGTGGGCTGGTGAAGCCGCCCTTCTTCGTCCAGTCGGTCTTCGGCATCCTCGGCGGCATCGGCCCGCATCCCGAGGACGTCATCCACATGAAGCGCACGGCCGACCGGCTGTTCGGCGACCAGTACCAGTGGTCCGTGCTCGGCGCCGGCCGCCACCAGTTGCCCATCGCCGCCATGGCGGTCTCGATGGGCGGCAATCTGCGCGTCGGGCTGGAGGATTCGCTCTGGCTCGGGCCGGGACAGTTCGCAAAGTCGAACGCCGATCAGGTCAAGGCCGCACGCATGATCATTGAGGGGCTGGGCCTTGAGGTCGCGACGCCCGATGAGGCCCGCGAAGTGTTGCAACTCAAGGGCGCCGACAAGGTGAATTTCTAGACGAGCAGGATGTCGAACTGACACTCCGGCGATCTGCAGAGGCGCGGCCCGCATCCCAAGATCGCTGGAACGGAGCGACCGCCCAGGGCGTGCGGCGTTGGCTCAACCCTGTTGCAGCGCTTCGCCGGCCCTTTCGCCGAGCGTCGCTGCCAGCGCTCAGGTGGGCTTCCACGCGCCTGCGCCTTGGTGCCGCAGCGCTACGCCCTGGTCACACCTCGTTAACCCTTTCTTTCCACCCTGCCCGCTTCGGAAGAAAGGAAACGATATGACCAACCTCGCGCCCCGCGCCGCCTGCGCCCTGCTTGCCTTCCTGGCCACGGCGCCCGCCTTCGCAGCCCCGGCGACGCCGCTCGGCAGCTTCGGCCAATGGAATGCGGCCGCTTATGGCGCCGGCCCGGACCGCCGTTGCTACATCCTCGCGACGCCCGCCACAGCCGAGCCTTCGACGCTGCGCCATGGCGACGTGCACTTCTTCGTGCAGACCGGCGACGGCGCGCAGCGCACGGAATCGAGCCTGCAGGCCGGCTACGACTTCGCCAGCGGCTCGGAGATCACCCTGACCATCGGCGACGAGACCTTCCGGATGGTGACGCAGGGCAGCAACGCCTGGCTGCGCCGGCTGGAGCGCGAGCCGGAGTTGCTCGCCGCGATGCGGGCCGGACGCGAGATGGAGGTGGAGGCGCGCTCGGTGCGCGGCAACCAGACCAGCTACACCTTCTCGCTCGACGGCGTCACCGCCGCCTCGAAGCTGCTCGCAAGCTGCGACTGAGCTCCCGCAGGAGCGCGCCTCAGCGACCGTTGCCGCGGCAGCGGCCGCCGGGGCCGATGTGATAGCCCTGCGGGCAGGTGTGGGCGTGCGGATTGGCTTAGCAGGCGCCATGGGGCCCGCGGTGGAAGCCCCGCCCGCAGCCACCGGTAATCTGGACGACGAGGCCCGGCGCGACGCCGACCGGAACGAACGGCATGGCCCAGGCCGGCGCGGCAAATGCGGCGCTGACGAGCAGCATGCAGGCAGCAACGATCGTTTTCATGGCCGGTATCCCTTGGATGCCGTGCCGGGACGACCCCGGCGCCGGGCGAGAACGGCCCCAGAGAATGACCTAACGTTAACTGCGTCCGAATGTCCCGCCCCGTGGCGAGACGCCCCCCCGTTTCGAGAGAATCCCGGGCTCAAAGCGGCGCCACGAGCCGATCAGACAGCCAAATCGCCCACCGGAAGAGCAGCGCACCTGTCTTTCTCGCAACCGCGAGATGATTTGCCCAATCACCGGGCAGGGTTTGGGCAAATCTTACTGATCCGTTAACCGCTCAGCGCGGGCGATTCGCCGGAAATGAAGGATTTGAGAATGGTTCATGCGCATATTGCATAACGGAACTGACAAACTGCCTCTGTCTGAGGCGCGCTGGCTCACTTATATGCAGTGCACAACGAATTCATCGCTGTGGGCACCGACCCGCTCCGGAACTCAAACAGGACTACCACCATGTTCGTCACCATGATCGCCGCCAAGATCCGCTCTTACCTGCGCTATCGCGAGACCGTTCGCGAGCTGTCCCGCCTGACCGACCGCGAGCTCGATGATCTCGGCCTGTCGCGCTCGGAAATCGCCTTCGTCGCGCGTACCCACGCCACCGTCTGAAGGCGTCGCGCTCCGGCAGCGGAGCTCGACTACAAGTAGTATCTCCTGGACTCGCGTTCTCCTCCCTCGCGAAGACCGGTTGAAGAGCGAATGCCCGCCCCCAGGCGGGCATTTTGCGTTTCGGGATGTCCGTTCCGCTTGACCTTCGGGGCGGCTGCGGACACATCCCCGTCATGGAACCCATTCACATCATCGGCGGCGGGCTCGCCGGCTCCGAAGCCGCCTGGCAGATTGCCCGGGCCGGCGTCCCCGTCGTGCTCCACGAGATGCGCCCCGTGCGCGGCACCGACGCCCACAAGACCGAAGGGCTCGCCGAACTCGTCTGCTCGAACTCCTTCCGCTCGGACGATTCGCTCAGCAACGCGGTCGGCCAGCTCCATTGGGAGATGCGCCGGCTCGATTCGCTGATCATGGCCAAGGGCGACGCGCATCAGGTCCCGGCCGGCGGCGCGCTCGCGGTCGACCGCGACGGCTTCTCGCAAGGCGTCACGGCCGCGCTCGAAGCCCATCCGCTGATCACCATCGACCGCGCCGAGATCGCGGGCCTGCCGCCGGCAGAATGGGACAAGGTCATCATCGCGACCGGCCCCCTCACCTCGCCGGCGCTGGCGCAGGGCATCCAGTCGCTCACGGGTGAGGATTCGCTCGCCTTCTTCGACGCCATCGCCCCGATCGTGCATTTCGATTCGGTCGATATGGACCAGGCCTGGTTCCAGTCGCGCTACGACAAGGCCGGCCCCGGCGGCACCGGCGCCGACTACATCAACTGCCCGCTCGACCGCGACCAGTACGAGGCCTTCATCGACGCGCTGCTCGCCGCCGAGAAGACCGAGTTCAAGGAATGGGAGGGCACGCCCTATTTCGACGGCTGCCTGCCGATCGAAGTCATGGCCGAGCGCGGCCGCGAAACCCTGCGCTGGGGGCCGATGAAGCCGGTCGGGTTGACGAACAAGCACAACCCGACCGTGAAGGCCTATGCCGTGGTGCAGCTGCGCCAGGACAACGCGCTGGGCACCCTGTTCAACATGACGGGATTCCAGACCAAGCTGAAGTATGGCGAGCAGGCCGCGATCTTCCGGATGATCCCCGGCCTCCAGAACGCCGAGTTCGCCAGGCTCGGCGGCATCCACCGCAACACCTATCTCAACTCGCCGAAGCTGCTCGATGAGCGCCTGCGGCTCAGGGCCGATCCGCGCCTGCGCTTCGCCGGCCAGATCACCGGCTGCGAAGGTTATGTCGAGAGCGCCGCGATCGGACTGCTCGCCGGCCGCATGGCCGCTGCCGAGCGCCTCGGCCGCGAACTCGACCTGCCACCGGCGACGACGGCACTGGGTGCGCTCGTCAATCACATCACCGGCGGTCACATCGTAACCATCGACGAGGGACCGCGCTCCTTCCAGCCGATGAACATCAATTTCGGCCTGTTCCCCCATATCGAGGGCCAGGCCACGCACGGCCCCGACGGCAAGAAGCTGAAGGGCCCGGCCAAAAGCGTCGCACGCAAGCACGCCCTCACCGCGCGCGCCAAGGCGGAGATGGAAAGCTGGGCCGGCGGGGGCGCCTCCGAGGCAGCTGAATAGCCCTCACACCCAATCGTGAGCGCGACTACAACTAAAGTAGAAGACGCCGGAAATTGACCGTAAAACGGCACGATTCCGCGCGCGTTTGCGCTCTCGATATCGGTCAACTGCTGATATCAGGCATTTTGATCGCATTTGACTGACCCATGGTCAGCGCCTTTTCGCATGCCGCAATGCAGCAGGCATCGTGGCCGGCAGCGCCTCAGTCGATTACCGATCCTCGATCAGAAGATAGTCGAGGAACGACCCACGACATGATGAATGTCCATGCCGACACGCGTCCGGCAGCAAACGACGCGAACATCCGCAAGGCGGTCACCGCCGCCACCGTCGGCACCGTGATCGAGTGGTATGACTACGCCCTCTACGGCGCGGCCTCCGGCCTGATCATCAACAAGCTCTTCTTCCCGAACCTGTCGCCGACGACCGGCGTGCTGGCAGCCTTCGCGACCTTTGCCGTCGGCTATTTCGCCCGACCGGTGGGCGGCGTCGTCATTTCCCATATCGGTGACAAGTTCGGCCGCAAGCCGGCGCTGATCCTGACCATCGCCCTGATGGGACTTGCCACGGTGCTGATGGGCCTGCTCCCGACCTATCAGACGATCGGCCTGATGGCACCGGTGCTGCTGGTTCTGCTGCGCCTGATCCAGGGCTTCGGCGCGGGCGCGGAACTCGCAGGCGCGATCGTCCTCGTCGCCGAATATGCACCGCCCAACAAGCGCGCCTTCTATACCGGCCTGCCCAATGCCGCGACGCTGGTCGGCATCATGCTGGCGACGCTCTCCTTCCTCGCCATTTCCTACCTGCCCGAGGATGTGCTGCTCGGCTGGGCCTGGCGCGTGCCCTTCCTGCTCTCGGGCGTGCTCTTCCTCGTTGCGCTCTACATCCGCAAGCATCTCGACGAGACGCCGGAATATGTCGCCGCCATGGCCCGCGCCGAGGCCAACAAGCATGAGCAGAAGGTGCCGATCGGCCAGCTCTTCCGCGAAAGCCCGCGCGAGGTCTTTTTCGGCTTCCTGTCGGTGACCGGCCACAACGCCAATGCCTACATCCTCTCGACCTTCTCCCTGAGCTACATGGTCAACAATGTCGGCATGAGCCGGACCGACGGGCTGATCGCGGTGACGATCGGGACGCTCTGCGGCATCGCCGGCGTGCCGTTCCTGGGCGCGCTGGCCGATCGGATCGGACCGGCGAAGGTCTATATCGGCGGCTGCATCTTCATCCTGCTGATGGCCTTTCCGCTCTTTGCTCTGCTCGACACCGGCAGCCTGTTCTGGGCCGCGGTCGGCCTCGGCATCTGCTTTGCCGGTGGCTTCGGCGCGACGGCTGGCGCACAGGGCGCGTTCCTCTCGAACCTGTTCCCGACGCGCTACCGCTTCTCGGGCCTAGCCATGTCGCGCGAGCTCAACGGCGTGCTCGTCGCCGGGCCGACGCCCTTCATCGCGGCAACGCTCGTCGCGGCAGCGGATGGCAAGCCGACCTATGTCGCGGCCTATCTGATGGCCTGCTGCGCACTGGCGATCATCGCGATCCTGGTGATCAGGCACCGCTCGGTCCACGCCTAGGCGCCATTGCGCCTCGACAACGGAAAGCCCCCGGTTTCGGCCGGGGGCTATTTTGCGTCGGTCTGTTCGCGGGTTCAGCCCGCCCGGCGCGCCGCGCGCCAGATCACCCATTGCCGCTGCCAGGCCGGCAGCGTGATGATGGTGCGGTAGGGATCGTAGCCGCCGCGTTCCATCCGCTTGAGATAGGGCTCGACCAGCGCGGTCGGCAGGAAGGCCGGCATCACCGCGGTCGGGACCGTCGCGCGCAGGTCGCGCAGCTTGTTCAGGTGCGCGCGCGCGATCTCGCGCAGCTCCTTCAGCGAGTAGAGCACGCCGGGTCCGCCGCGCCCGCGCACGATGTCGTCACGGGTGACGCCATTGCGGGCGAGGACATCGGCCGGCAGATAGAGCTGTCCCTCGGCCGCATGCCAGGGAAAGGCGCGCATCAGCCCCGTCAGCGCATAGGCGACGCCGGCATAGCCGGCAGCAGCCGCACCGCCGGGATCGCGCCCATTTGCGAGGACGATCGAAGCCAGCCGGATCAGCGCGCTCGAGGTCTCGCCGGCATAGCCCTCGAGATCACGCAGCGACGGCATCGGATCGTCGTAAAGGTCGAAGACGCGCGCCTCGATCAGCCCGGTCAACGGCGCGATCGGCAGGCGGTAACGCGCGATCGTATCGAGCAGCGCGGCAGCGACCGGATGCGCTTGCACCTCGCTGCCGGCCTCGCCTTCGAGCAGGTCGCGCCACCATTGCAGCCGGACCTCGCCCGGCAGCGGCTCGCTGACGAGAGCCCGCACGCGAGCGATCTCATGACTGAAGGCATAGAGCGCAAACAGCGCCGGCCGCTGCGATTCCGGCGCATAGAGGCAGGCAATGTAGCGGTCGTGGTCGGCCTCGCGCACCAGCGTCGCGCAATGCCCATACGCCTGCGGCAGGGCCGAAAGCGTGGTTTCGCTGCGACGGTCGGTTTCGGTTGCCTGCGGCATGATCCTGTCTCGATCCGGAGCCTGTGCCCTGGCCACGATCGGCACAGTGTAGGACGAGCCGGCGGCCGATGGCTACGCCCCTCGCACATGGCAGGCGCGACTTCGTTCGTGCAGTCGCTAGTCGACCGCGATCAGCGCGGCTGCGACGCGGCGATCCTCCGCCACCAGCACATTATAGGTCCTCGCCGCTGCCCCCGTCGCCATGCCCTCGACCGTGATTCCGCGCTCCTTCAGAAGGTCGCGCCAGGCATGCGGGATGAAGGCGATGTCGGCGCCGGTGCCGATCAGCAGAAAATCGATTCCCTCGGCCTCGTCCAGCACCGGCTGGAAGGCCTCGAGCGTGATCTCGGCGAAGCGCGTCACCGGCCAGATCCGGATACCGGCCGGCGTCGCCAGCACCGAGCCGCGGTGGCTCATGCCGGCGAAGCGGAAGCCGCCCGCGCCGAATGCGTCGAGCTGATGCCGGCCGGGTACGAAGCCGTCGAATCGAGGCATGCAGGACGACCCGCGCTGCGCCGGGTCAGGCCTTGGCCTTGCCGGCGACGGCGGCGCGCTCCTGCACCTCCTCGCGCTGCGCTGTGCTGCGCACGTCGAGATAGAGAAGCACCGGCGTCGAGATGAACATCGCCGAATAGGTGCAGACCACGACGCCGAACAGCATGACCAGCGCGAAGCCCTCGATCGCCGAGCCGCCGAACAGCACGAGCGCGATGAGCGCGAGCACGGTCGTGGTCGAGGTGATAGCGGTGCGCGACAGGGTCGAGTTGACCGAGAGATCGAGCAGGTCGGCGACCGGCATGGTCTTGTAGCGTCGCAGCAATTCGCGCGTGCGGTCGAACACCACCACCGTCTCGTTCAGCGAATAGCCGACGATGGTCAGGATCGCCGCGATCGAGGTCAGGTTGAATTCGAGCTGCGTGATCAGGAAGAAGCCCATCGTCAGCACGATGTCGTGCAGCGTCCCGAGGATCGCGCCGATGGCCAGCGGCATCTCGAAGCGGAACCAGAGATAGATCAGCACGCCGACGATCGCGAGGACGACACCGAGCGTTCCCGCCTGGACGAGCTCTCCGGAGACGCGCGGTCCGACCGTCTCGACCCGGCGGAAATCATAAGTCGTCGAGAACGCTTCGCGGGCCTTGACCACGACCTGCTGCTGCGCGGCCTCGCCGCCCGGCTGCAGGGCAAAGCGCATCGAGATCTCGCCGCCCGAGCCGAATTCCTGCACCTCGGCCTCGCCGAAGCCAAGGGCCTGCGCCGTCTGGCGAACGCTGGCGATCTCCGGCTTGCCGGACTTCGCCTGCATTTCGATCAGCGTGCCGCCACGGAAGTCGATGCCGAAATTCAGCCCGACGGTCGCGAACAGACACAGCACCAGCAGCGAATAGGCGGCCGAAAACGGATAGCTGAAGCGCCGGAAACGGACGATCTTGAACGTCGTATTGTCGGGAACGATGCGAACCAGACGCATGCGCTGATCTCCTTGAGCAGTTGGCTTGCGTCAGAACGGAAGGGTCTTGGGACGGGCCCAGCGATACCACAGCGCGATCAGCATCCGGGTCAGCGTGACCGCCGTGATGACGGTGGTCAGGATGCCCAGGATGAAGACGACGGCAAAGCCGCGCACCGGGCCCGAGCCGAGCGAGAACAGCGCCACGGCCGCGATCAGCATGGTGACGTTGGAGTCGATGATCGTGGCGAAGGCGCGCTGGAAGCCCGCCTCCAGAGCCGAGACGAGCGAACGCCCCTGATGGCTCTCCTCGCGCATGCGCTCGTAGATCAGCACGTTGGAATCGACCGCCGTGCCGATGGTCAGGACGATGCCGGCGATGCCCGGAAGCGTCATCGTCGCGCCCAGCACCGACATCAGGCCGAAGATCAGGCAGACATGGACGAGCAGTGCGATCGAGGCGATGAAGCCGAACACGCCATAGGTCGCGATCATGTAGAGGATCACCAGCACGGTCGCGATCAGGGTCGCCATCTTGCCGGCCTGGATCGAGTCGGCGCCGAGGCCGGGGCCGACGGTGCGCTCCTCGACGATCGTCATCTTCGCTGGCAGCGCGCCGGCCCGCAGCAGGATGGCCAGGTTGTTGACCGATTCGACAGTGAAGTTGCCGGAGATCTGGCCTGAGCCGCCGGTGATCGGCGACTGGATGACCGGCGACGAAATCACCTTGTTGTCGAGTACGATGGCAAGCGGCCGGCCGAGGTTCTCGGTCGTCGCCTGGCCGAAGCGCTGGGCGCCGCGAATGTTGAAGCGGAAGTTCACGATCGGCTGCGAGGTCCGCGAATCGAAGGCGGGCTGCGCATCGACCAGATCTTCGCCCTCGACGATGACGCGCCGCTCGACCGGAACCAGCGAGCCGCCGGCATCCTGCGAGGGCAGCATGTCGACATCGCCGGCCTGGCTCTCGGCGACCATGCGGAACTGCAGCTTGGCGGTCTGGCCGAGGATGTCCTTCAGGCGCTGCGGGTCCTGCAGGCCCGGAACCTGGACCAGGATGCGGTCGAGGCCCTGGCGCTGGATATTGGGTTCGGTCGTGCCGAGCGCGTCGACGCGGCGGCGCAGCACTTCCATCGCCTGCTCGACGGCGCGGCGGACGCGCTCATTGGCGCCGGCCTCCGTCACCGAGAGCTGGATCAGCCCGTCCGGCTGCTCGGCGATGTCGATCGTGTTGTTGCCCGAAGGCCCGAAGGCGCCGAGCGTGCCGACCGGCTGGGCCAGCTCACGCAGCTTCGGCAGGAGCTTCGCACGGTCGGCCGCCTCGGGGACGCGCACGCTCACACCACGCGTCGTCATGCCGATGCCACCCTGGAAGCCGATTCGCTCCTCGCGCAGGATGCGGCGGACATCGTCGCGAAGCTGCGTCACCTGGCTGCGCACCAGATCGGCGCGGTCGATCTCGAGCAGCACATGCGAGCCACCCTGCAGGTCGAGGCCGAGCACGACCGCATGGATCGGCAGCAGAATGCGCGGGATCCAGGACGGTGCGCCCGTCTCGATCGCCTTGCGCGTCTCGGGCGAGAACAGGTTCGGCAGCGCGAAGCCGCAGCCGAAGAGCAGCACGAGCAGGACGACGATGACCTTGCGGGTCTGGAAACGGAGCATCTGCGTGTAAAGCCTTGTTGTCGCGGGCCGGCCCCTCGCGGGGCCGGAACCTCGTTAGCTCTTGACCGGCTCGCCCTTGGCGCGGACGTCGGTGATCATGCCCTTGATCAGGCGGACGCGGACGCCCTCGGCGATCTCGACCTCGATCTCGGCATCGTCGACCACCTTGGAGACCTTGCCGACGATGCCGCCGGAGGTGATCACAGTGTCGCCACGCCGCACGTTCTTGATCAGCTCCTGATGCGCCTTCACCCGCTTCTGCTGCGGACGGATGATCAGGAACCACATGATCACGAAGATCAGCACGAACGGCACCAGCGACATCAGCATGTCGGTGGAGCCACCGGCGCCAGCGGCTTGGGCGAAAGCAGGGGTGATCACGAAAGGGCTCCTTCATCGCGGCGGCAAAAAGGCACCACCGGCCGCAGGGCGCGGCAAACTTCGTCACAGGCTCAAAAAGCGCGCGGACTATAGCCAGCGACGCCGGTAAATCAATCGGATGCGGCCGCTCGCACGGACGCGTCCCTCACCTATGGGCTTGCCGCTGTTCGCGCAATGGCCTTGCGCTTTGTCGCAGCACGCAGTTTAGGGTTCCATTTGCCGTACCGCCGGGTACGGTTGTTGTGGATCATCCCTTCGAAGGCCTGCCATGACCTCCCCTACCATGACCGAAACAGACCAGACGCTCGCCACCCTGCTGCGCATCGCCGACGCGCTCGAGCGGATCGCCCCGCCCGCCCGCAAGGCCGCCGACCTCACGCTCGCCGACGCCTTCGTCTGGCACCCCGCCGGCTCGGAGCTGGCGCCGGTCGCGCGCGTCAACCGTGTCGCGCTCTCGCTCCTGCGCGGCGTCGACCGCGTCCGCGACACGCTGGCAGAGAACACCGAGCGCTTCGCGCGTGGCCTCCCGGCCAACAACGTCCTGCTCTGGGGCGCACGCGGCATGGGCAAGTCCTCGCTGGTCAAGTCGATCCATGCCGACACCAACCAGCGCCTGAAGGACGGGGCTTCTCAGCCGGGAATCCTGCCGCTCAAGCTGATCGAGATCCACCGCGAGGACGTCGAGAGCCTGCCGGTCCTGATGGCGCTGCTGCGCCCCGACGCGCATCGCGCCATCGTCTTCTGCGACGACCTCTCCTTCGATGGCGGCGATACCTCCTACAAGTCCTTGAAGGCGGCGCTCGACGGCGGTGTCGAGGGCAGGCCGGACAATGTCGTGTTCTACGCCACCTCGAACCGCCGGCACCTGCTGCCGCGCGACATGATGGACAATGAGCGCTCGACCTCGATCAATCCCGGCGAGGCCATCGAGGAGAAAGTCTCGCTGTCGGACCGCTTCGGCCTCTGGCTCGGCTTCCACAAATGCAGCCAGGACGAGTATCTCGCGATGATCGACGGCTATATCGGCCATTTCGGGCTGGAGATCGACCGCGATCTGCTCCGCCACGAGGCGCTGGAATGGGCGACGACACGCGGCTCGCGCTCCGGCCGCACCGCCTGGCAGTACATCCAGGACCTGGCAGGGCGCCTCGGCAGGACGCTGGAGGGGTGATCCCCCGGCACCTCTCCAGAGCCTCGACCAGGCCAAGAAAATAGGGCCGCTTGCGCGACCCTTCCCCTCTTCTCTCTGCTGCGCAGGCACCTTGTCATAAGGCAAAATGGCAGGGCGGCCTTTCCTGGGACCGCCCCGCCTTGTTCCGACCGGCGGGGTCTCGCGGAGACCGGTCGAAGAGTAACCTCGAAGAATCAGTTATTCAGATAGGGCGTCGGATCGACCGGCGAGGAGCCCTTGCGCAGCTCGAAATGAAGCTGCGGCGAGGAGACATTTCCGGTCTGGCCCGACTTGGCCACGACCTGCCCGCGCTTGACCGTCTCGCCGCGCTTGACGTTCAGCTCGCCGGCATGGGCGTAGGCCGAGACATAGCCGTTGGGATGGCGGATCAGGACGAGGTTGCCATAGCCCTTCAGTTCGTTGCCGGCATAGGCGACGGTGCCGCCCTCGGCCGCCTTGATCGGGGTGCCCTCCGGCACGGCGATGTTGATGCCCTCATTGCCACCCCGGCCACTGAAGCCGGAGATGACGCGGCCGCGGGCCGGCCAGCGGAAATCGGCCTTCTCGCCGGCCTCTTCCTGCTTCGGCAGGCTGGCGGTGGTGGCGGGCTCCGGCTCGGCCTTCGGAATCGCGGTGGCTTTCGGCTCGGTGGCCGGCGCGCTGGCGACGACGACCGGCTTGGCCTTCTCCGGCGCGGGAGCGCGAACCGGCTTCGCTTCGGCGACGACCGGCTTCTCCGCAACCGGCTTGGCCGCGGCAACCGGCTTGGCCACAGGAACAGCCGCGACCGGAGCGGACGCCTTCGCGGCAGCCTTCGCCTTCGCTTCGGCTGCGAAACGGGCCCGCGATTCGCGCATCGCCAGCGCATCGGCTTCCGCCTTGGCCTTCGCTTCGGCGGCGGCAGCCGCCTTCGACTGCGCTGCGCTGGCCTTGGCATCGGCGGCAACGCTGGCCTGGGCCCTTGCACGCGCATCCTGAATCGGCGCAGCCGGACGAACCGGCGCGAGCGAAGCTGCGGGAGCCGGCCCGGTGACGAAGCGCGACGCATCGGAACGCGTCTCGCTTTGAGCCTGCGCGACCTGCTGCCTCGGGGCCGGCGCGGCGCCGGCACCGGCCGCATTGTAGACCGGAATCGTCAGACGCGAGCCCGGCGCGACATTCGGGCCTGAAAGCCCATTGGCCGAAATCAGCGCCGCGCGCGGCACGCCGTAGCGCGAGGAGATCATGTCAAGCGTCTCGCCCTGGGCGACGACGATCGGGGTGCCACCCTGAGCACTCCAGCCCGAGGCATTGCCCGCAACCGGCTGCGGCGCGGCACTGCGCAGCGCAACCGCGGACTGCGGCGGAGGAAGCGGCTGCGAGCGTACCGAGGCCATGGTCGGCGCTGGCGCCGAATAGACCGGCGCGCTGGCCGAACGGCCGATCGAGCCGGTCGTGGCCGGGTCACGTGCCGGGGCCTGGGCTGCTTTGAAGGGGCTTGCGAAGGGCGTGTCCGTGAACCGCATCGTCTCGGACGAGCACGCACTGACGCTCAGGGCGAGCAGGCACGCCGTCGACGCGCGGAGGACGAGGCTGAACTTGACCGATCCGGCTTGGCTACGCATGGAACTGGCACTCGCGAACAACGCAACTCGATGGGGAGCATTAAAGCCCCGTTCAGGTTACGAAAGTGTTTCGCGTCGTGCCGTCGCGTTTGCTTTTTCGTTCGCAAGCGCAGCCGGCCTAGAGCGCCCGCGCCAGCCCGGGCACCAGCGGCGGCAGGCGAACGGCAGGGCCGAGCGCATGGTCGAAACCGCCATCCGCGAGCCGCGTCACCACGACGCGACGGGCCGCGCCCTCGACGCGCAGCGCCCCGACAAGGCGCCCGCCCGGCGACAGCCGCATCAGCAGGGCTTCGGGAATGGCATGGGTCACGCCATTGACGAGGACGCGGTCGAATCGCCCCAGCGTTCGGTCGGGCTGAAAGCCATCGGCATGGCGCAGCTCGACGGACGCTCCATAGCCGCTGCCCTCGACGCGCTCATGCGCCGCCAACGCCAGCGTGCGGTAGCGTTCGAGCGAGACCACCTCGCCGCCCATCGCCGCCAGCAGCGCCGCCACATAGCCCGAACCGGTGCCGATTTCGAGCACGCGGGCCGACGCCTGCATGTCGAGCGCCGTCAGCAGGGCCGCGACGGTGTGCGGCGCCGTCATGGTCTGGCCGCAGGGCAGCGGCACCGAGACGTCCTGCCGGGCGAGGTCGGCGAAGCGCGCCGGCGCGAAGCGCTCGCGTGCCACCTTTTCCATGGCGCGCAGCACGGCGAGGTCGCGTACCCCTTGCGCCCGCAGCGACAGCAGGAAGGCGACGGTCCGCTCGCCCTCGCTGGCCGGCGCCTCCTCGCCCATCGCCCCGCCCTCGCGCTCGGTCATGGTTCAGTGCGCGCTTCCGCTTTGACGATCCGCGCCGGCGGTATCGCCATGGCTCACGCGAACACCCGCGCGAAGCGGGTCAGCGTCGGCTCATGCGTCAGGTCGAGTTCGAGCGGCGTCACCGAGATCTTCTTCTCGGCCAGCGCGCGCAGATCGGTGCCGTTGGCCGGCTCGCTCTTGCCGCGCGCGAAGGCGATCCAGAAATACGGATTGCCGCGGCCATCCTGTCGCGGCTGCAGCTGCAGCAACTCCTGGTCGCGCCGGCCCTGCACCGTGACGGCGATGCCCTCGACCTCGCCCGGCGCGACATTGGGGAAGTTCAGGTTGAACAGCACGTCCTTCGGGATGCCCTCTTCCAGCAGCCGGCGGATGACGCCGGGCGCATGCTGCTCGGCACAGTCCCAACGGATGTTCTCGCGGCCGCCCGGCCCATAAGCCTGGCTGACGGCGATCGAGGGGATGCCGAGCAGCGTGCCCTCCATCGCGGCCGCGATCGTGCCCGAATAGGTCACGTCCTCGGCGACGTTCTGGCCGCGATTGACGCCCGACAGCACGAGGTCGGGCCGGCTGTCGATCATGATCGAGCGCGCCGCCATGATCACGCAATCGGTCGGCGTGCCGGTGACGGCATAACGCTTTTCGGAGATCTGCCGCAGCCGCAGCGGATTCGACAGCGACAGCGAATGCGCCACGCCCGACTGGTCGGTCTCCGGCGCCACGACCCAGACATCGTCGGAAAGCGCGGCCGCGATCCGCTCCAGGACGGCGAGCCCCTCGGCATGGATGCCGTCATCATTGGTGACGAGAATGCGCATGGTCAGGCTTTCAGAACGAGAGAACGGGTAGAAGCTGCGGAATCACGCCTTCTCGATGCGCGTGACGCCGCGCATGTAAGGCACCAGAACCTCCGGCACCGTGATCGAGCCGTCGGCGTTCTGGTAGTTCTCCATCACCGCGATCAGCGCCCGGCCGACCGCCGTGCCCGAGCCGTTCAGGGTGTGGACGAAGAACGGGCCCCTGCCGTCCTTGGTCCTGTAGCGGGCGGCCATACGCCGGGCCTGGAAATCGCCGCAGACCGAGCAGGACGAGATCTCGCGATAGGTCTTCTGCCCGGGCAGCCAGACCTCGATGTCGTAGGTCTTCTGCGAGGCGAAGCCCATGTCGCCGGTGCAAAGCGTCATCACGCGATAATGCAGGTCGAGCTTCTTCAGCACGGCCTCGGCGCAGGCGAGCATGCGCTCATGCTCCTCGCCCGATTTTTCCGGCGTGGTGATCGAGACCAGTTCGACCTTCTCGAACTGGTGCTGGCGCAGCATGCCGCGCGTATCGCGCCCGGCAGAGCCGGCCTCGGCCCGGAAGCAGGGCGTGAGCGCGGAGTAGCGGCGCGGCAGTTCTTCCTCGGAGAGGATCGATTCGCGCACGAGATTGGTCAGCGGGACTTCGGCGGTCGGAATGAGCCAGTGGTCGTCGCCCGCACGGAACTGATCGTCACGGAACTTCGGCAACTGCGCGGTGCCGAACATCGCATCGTCGCGGACCATCAGCGGCGGCATCACTTCGGTGTAGCCGTGCTCCTCCGTATGGGTATCGAGCATGAACTGCCCGATCGCACGGCTGAGCCGCGCGATCTGGTTGTTCAGAACGACGAAGCGCGAGCCGGAAAGCTTGGCCGCCGTCTCGAAATCCATCTGGCCGAGCGCCTCGCCGAGCTCGAAATGCTCCTTGGGCTGGTTGACGCCAACGAGGCGCTTGCCCGTCTCCTCCGGCTTCACGCCATGCGTCGACTTGACGACGTTGCCGTGCTCGTCCGCGCCCTCCGGTACGTCGTCATTCGGCTTGTTGGGGATCGCCGCGAGCTGTTCGTCGAGGGCGTCCTTGGCCGCCTTCTCCTCGACCTCGAGCGCCGGCTGCAGTTCCTTCAGGCTCGCGACCTCGGCCTTGAGCTGATCGGCGAGCCCGACGTCCTTGGCGCCCATCGCCTTGCCGATCTCCTTGGAGAGGGCATTGCGGCGCTCCTGCGAGCTCTGGGCCTTCGCGATGGCCGAGCGGCGCACGTCATCGAGCGCGAGCAGCGAAGACGAGAGAGGCTCGAGCCCCCGCCGCTTCAAGCCGGTGTCGAACGCCTCGGCGTTCTCGCGAATCCATTTGATGTCGTACATCGTCGTCAGGCCACGCCGTCACGTTTGGGAACAGCGTGATGCTCTAGACCGGGATCGCGCGCGAGGGAACCACCATCATAGGGCTCGAGGCTTGCGATATCCTCCCCGTCATGGTCGGGCTTGTCCCGACCATCCACGTCTTCGCTGGTCGAAGGCCGTGTTCAAGACGTGGATGCTCGGCACAAGGCCGAGCATGACGATAAATGGAGAGCGAGCCTCTTACTCCGTCGCCGCATCCGCCGCGTCGTCGGCAGCCTGCTTGGCCGCGCGCTTCTTCTCGACATAGCGCACCGAGAACACCGACAGCTCGTAGAGCAGCAGCATCGGCACGGCGAGCATGAGCTGCGAGATCACGTCGGGCGGGGTCAGCACGGCGGCGATAACGAAGACGAAGACGATCGCGTAGCGGCGCTTTTCCTTCAGGAAGGTCGAATCGATGATGCCCGCCTGCCCGAGCAGGGTCAGGATCACCGGCAGCTGGAACGAGATGCCGAAGGCGAAGATCAGCGTCATGATCAGCGAAAGGTACTCGCTGACCTTGGGCAGGAGCGCGATACCCGCCTGCCCGTCCGTCGCCGCCTGCTGCATGCCGATGGAGAACTTCATCAGCACCGGCATGGCGAAGAAGAACACCATCGCCGCACCGGCGACGAAGAAGATCGGCGTCGCCGCGAGATAGGGCGCAAAGGCCGCACGCTCGTTCTTGTAGAGCCCCGGCGCGACGAATTTGTAGACCTGCGTCGCGATCACCGGGAAGGCGAAGAAGCCCGCCCCGAAGGCCGCGATCTTGATCTGCGTGAAGAGATATTCCAGCGGCGCGGTGTAGATGAGCTGGACATTGGCGCCCGGCCCCGCCGCCCAGACATAGGGCTGCACGAGGATGTTGTAGATCTGCGTCGCGAAGGCGAAGCAGATGAAGAACATCGCCAGGAAGGCGATCAGCGACTTGATCAGCCGCGAGCGCAATTCGATCAGATGGTCGATCAGCGGTGCGCGGGAGGCCTCGATCTCGTCCTCGCCCTCGCGCGGATTGGCAACGCTCATGCCGCGCTCCCTTCGCCCGGCTCGGCCGCGGCGGTCTTGCGCTTGCGCGGCGCCTTGACGGGCGCGGGTTCAGCTTGCGGCTCGGGCTCGGCCACCGTCTCAACCGACGCGGCCTTGCGGCGACGCTTCGGCTTCTCGTCCTCGACGACCGGAGTCGCGACATCGGCCGGCGTGATCTCGACAGGCGGCAGGGGATCGGGCGCGGGGATCGCGGCGAGCTTCGCCTCGGCCTCCTTGATCGCGGCATCGTCGAGCCCGGTCGAGGCCGGCATGTCGATCGGCTTGAAATCGGTGTTCAGCGAACTGGACACGGAGCCGCCGACATCCTCGACCTGCTTCTTCAGGTCGTGGAGTTCGGCCTCGCGCATCGCGTCATTGAACTGCCCCTGGAACTCGGAGGCCATGCGGCGAATCTTGCCGACGGCCTGACCGACGGTGCGCATGGCCTTCGGCAGGTCCTTGGGGCCGATCACGACGAGCGCGACCGCCCCGATCAGCATGAATTCGCTCCAGGCGATGTCGAACATCGACGGCTCGTCCTCTCAGCCCCTCGCCCAAGCCTGATCTGGCCAAGGCGAGCGGCTCGGCCTCAGGCCTTGGTCTCGGCCTTGGCCGGAGCGGGATTGGTGGCCTGCGCGTCGATGATCTTGGGATCGACCGGGGTCGCAGCACTCGGCGGCGGCGGGGTCTCGTCCTCCGCCATGCCCTTCTTGAACGACTTGATGCCCTTGGCCACGTCGCCCATCAGCTCGGAAACCTTGCCGCGCCCGAACAGCAGCATCACGATGACGCCGACGACGATCCAGTGCCAGATACTGACGCCACCCATGGCGGACTCCCCTTACGAATGGTGTGTGACCGGGCAATTGTGGCCCCGGTCAGTCGCTTGTGGCGGAACCTATGTGTCCCCCGCAGGGAACACAAGAACTTCGTCGGTCGGAATATCGAGCCCGATATCCTCGCCCTCGCCGATCGCGCCCACGAACGAGGCGCGCACCGAGAGCAGCCCGTCGAAACCGTCGACCGCGATCAGCAGATGGTCGACCTCGCCGAGGAAGCGCCGCATCACCACCCGGCCCGGCAGGAGGAAGCCCTTCGGCACGATCCGGACGCCATGCGGCCGGATGCAGACGACCGCGTCGGCCCCCTCACCCATGCCCTTCGCCGGAAAGCGCCCCAACGGGGTATCCACCGCCCCGCGCGAAACCCGGCCGCCGACCTCGTTAAAATCGCAGAAGAATCGGGCGGCAAAGAGACTGCCCGGCCGGCGATAGAGCTCCTCGCCGGTGCCGACCTGCACGATCTCGCCCGCCCGCATCAGCACGATCCGGTCGGCAATGCGCATCGCATCCTCGGGGTCATGCGTCACGATGATCGAGGTCGCCCCCGTTTCCTGCAGCAGCGCGGCGGTTTCGTCGCGCACCACGTCCCGCAGGCGTCGGTCGAGGTTCGAGAAGGGCTCGTCCATCAGGAGCACGCCGGGGCGCGGCGCCACCGCCCGCGCCAGCGCGACCCGCTGCTGTTCGCCGCCCGAGAGCATGTGCGGATAGGAATCGGCGAGATCGGCCAAGCCCACGCGAGCAATGGCGCGCAGCGCCGTCGCGTCGATGGAAGCGTCGCTCTCGCCGCGGACGCCAAGACCGAAGCGGACGTTCTCGCGCACGGTCAGATGCGGAAACAGCGCGTAGTCCTGGAAGACCAGGCCGACGCCGCGCTGTTCCGGCTCGACGAAGCGCGCCGGCGATGAAACGTCCTGGCCCTCCAGCAGCACGCGGCCCCCGCTCGGCCGCTCGACACCGGCGGCGAGCCGCAGCAGGGTCGTTTTGCCGCAGCCCGATTGACCCAGCAGGGCGACGATTTCGCCGGGCGCGATCGAGAGGGAGACGCCGTTGAGCGCCGTCACGTCGCCGAAGCGCTGGGTGACGCCCTCGAAGCCGAGCGCCATCGGGATCGCTGCCCCGGCCGTGCCGCGACGCCCCCAGCTCAGCCAGCGCGGTTTGGTGTCGTTGACGGCCAAAAGATGCCCTGCCCTATCTCATCAAGCGCGACGTCGTCCCCGGCGACCGGAGGGAGCCCCGGGACGACGTGGCGGATATTGGACCCCGCCCTACTCGTCCGCCCTGTGGGGCCCGCCGTCGCCATCGTCAAGCGGCGTGAACAGATCGCCAAGCGGGTCCTCGTCGGCGCGCAGGTCCGGATCGTCGTCGGGAACAGGCACGGTGAGGTCGCGCGTCAGGCGTCCCTCGATGAAGCCCGAGCCCTTCAGCTCCTCCAGGCCCGGCAGGTCGTCGATCCGGTCGAGACCGAAATGGTCGAGAAATCCCGGTGTCGTGCCGAAGGTCACGGGCCGCCCCGGCGAGCGGCGGCGGCCGCGCAGGCGCACCCAGCCGGCCTCCAGCAGGATGTCGAGCGTGCCCTTGGCCGTGGCGACGCCGCGAATCTCCTCGATCTCGGCCCGCGTCACCGGCTGGTGATAGGCGATGATCGCCAGCACCTCGAGCGCCGCGCGCGACAACTTGCGCGGCGGTTCGGCCTCCGCCGCCAGCAGGTAGCTCAGGTCAGGCGACGTGCGGAAGGCGAAACCGCCAGCAACCTGGCGCAGATTGACCCCGCGCGGCTCATATAGCTCGGTCAGCCGCGCAAGCACCTGGCCGATGTCGATGCCCGACGGCACCGAGCGCGCCAGTTCCTCGGCCGAGAGCGGCATAACGGAGGCAAACAGCAGCGCCTCGACCACGCGCGTCGCCTGCGCGAAAGCCTCCGCGCCGCCATCATCCCCGTCATCCTCGAAAGGCTCCACCATCGCCATCGTCATGGCACGTCCCGGCTGACCAGCGGCAGCACTGGGGGACGCGCCGAGCGGCGGCGCAGATAGAGCGGCGCGAAGGCGTCGTCCTGGCGCAGGTCGAGCGCGCCCTCCTTGACCATCTCGAGCATCGCAGAGAGCGCCGACGCCCTCACCGTCGCTGCCATCCCCCGCGCGGGGAGGCCATGCGACGACATGTAGCGGGTCAGATAGGGGTCGATTTCCGTCCAGTCACCGGCCTCGCCGACCAGCCGCTGCAACGCCTCGCGCGCCTCGACCAGCGACCAGACCACCCGCTGACCAACCGAAATATGGCCCTGCACGCGCTTCATGCGCTGATGCGCATAGGCCGAGAGCAGGTCGTAGAGTTCCGCTTCCCAGACCGGCCTGGCGCCTGCCACGATCGCCTCGGGAGCGCCCCGCGCGAACACGTCCTGGCCCAGCCGCTCGCGCGAGGCGAGCTTGCGGGCCGCCGCCCGGATCGCTTCCAGCCGGCGCAGCCGCAGCGCCAGCGCGGTCGCAAGATCGGCCGCGCTCGGTTCCTCGCCCTTGGGCGGCTCCGGCAGCAGCAGCAGCGATTTGAGATAGGCGAGCCAGGCCGCCATCACCAGGTAATCGGCGGCAAGCTCGAGCCGCAATGCCCGCGCCTGCTCGACGAAGACGAGATACTGCTCGGCCAGCGCCAGGATCGAGATGCGGTGCAGGTCGACCTTCTGCCTTCGGGCGAGATCGAGCAGCAGGTCGAGCGGACCTTCATAGCCGTCGACATCGACGAGCAAGGCCGGCTCGTCGTCGCGGCGCGGACGGTCATCCTCGAATGGCAGTTGCGCCGCCATGGTTGGCCCGCCCCCTTCTCGCTCACGCGAAAGACGCGTGACCACCGCAGGTTCGACGGTTCAGGCGCTCAAGGCAAGCGCACTCGCAAGCTGCGCACGCGCGCCGTCCACATCGAGCGGCTCGGGCTCGTGCCGGATGCGCGCCAGCGCCATTGCGGCACGACGGGCGCGATGGCCCGTCATCTCCGGCACGGCACCGGCAACCGCGACCATCTCCTCCATGATGCCATGGCAATGCAGCACGACATCGACGCCGGCGCGGATCGCGGCGCGCGCCTTCTCGGCGAAGCCGCCGGACAGCGCCTTCATCGAGATGTCGTCGGTCATGACCAGTCCGTCATAGCCGAGTTCGCCGCGCATGATCTCGCGCACGACCTTGCGCGACACGGTCGCGGGATTCTTCGCGTCGAGCGCGGTGAAGACGACATGCGCCGTCATCGCCATCGGCATGTCGGCAAGATGCCGGAAGGGCCGGAAATCATGGGCCCGAAGCTCGTCGAGCGAGGCATCGACGATCGGCAGATCGTGGTGGCTGTCGGCACGCGCCCGACCATGCCCGGGCATGTGCTTGATCACCGGCAGCACGCCGCCCGCCATCAGGCCCTCGGCCGCCGCCCGGCCGAGCCGTGCCACCATGTCCGGATCATGCGCATAGGCGCGGTCGCCGATCACGTCATGGCTGCCGGCCACGGGCACGTCGAGCACCGGCAGGCAGTCGACATCGATGCCGACGGCCTTGAGATCATGCGCCATCAGCCGCGCCGAGAGCCGCACGATCTCGCGCTGCATCACCGGGTCGTTAATCGCGAGGAAGGCCCGCGCCGGAGGATATTTCGGCCAGTGCGGCGGCGCCATGCGCTGGACCCGCCCACCCTCCTGGTCGATCAGGATCGGCGCGTGCCAACCCACCGTCTCGCGCATCTGCGCCGTCAGTTCGGCAACCTGCGACGGATCCAGCGTGTTGCGCCGAAACAGGATGAAGCCCCAGGGCCGCGCATCCCTGAAGAAGGCGCGCTCGTCAGGGGTCAGGCTCGTGCCGAGGCAGCCGGCGATGAAGGCGCGCGAGGTCATGTCTGTCAGTTTTGAGGTGAGATCGGCCTTGCGACCGTCTTGTCATCGATCAAAGAGAATCAGGATGCCGACCTTAAGGTATCGACTAGCGACGGCGTAGCCGGATTTAGAAGCGGCGCCCGTCAACAAATGTTGACGCCATCGGCGCCGTCAACTAAAGTTGACGAATGATTGACCCGCAGAGCATCCGAGTACCTGAAGATCCCGAGGATGCCCTTTCAGCCGTTGTGGCCCTTCGCCGCCTGGCGGACCGAATGGAGGAAGAGGCTGTCGCGGCAGCCCTGAAACAGGGCTGGTCATGGTCCAGGATCGCCCAGGCTTTGGGGATCAGCAAACAGGCCGCCCACAAGCGACTGTCTGACGTCGATCGCCGGCGTCACTCTACATGAGAGGCCATTCGATGTTCAGCCGTATCAAGTCCAAGCTTCGTGACATGGGCACGATCAGGCAGCTCTGTGAGATTGCGGAAGCCCATGCATTGCAGGATCGGCAACAAGAGCCGGGGGCGGAGCATTTCCTCCTCGCAGCTCTCGATCTGGAAGACGGCACGGCGCGACTGGCCTTCCAGCGAACTGGCGCAAATCCGGAGGGATTGAAGCGGGCCATCGAACATCAGTACGAGGCTGCTTTGCATTCCGTCGGTATTGCCGTCGCGCCAGCGGCGAACAGCGACGATGTCGCTCCCGAGCGTTCCGCACTTGGTCCATACGAAGCTGCGCCTTCCGGGCAGGAGGTCATGCAGGCACTTGCGGATTCACGGCAGCGGCATGAACCGCTGCTCGGCGCCCATATCGTTGCCATCGTAGCAGCCATGCCACATGGCGTTGCGGCCAGAGCGCTCCGCATCATGGGGATCGATGCAGCCGAATTGCGGACTGCTGCGGAAGAAGTAGCTCGCAGCCGTTCCGTGACTTGAAGGAAGAACACCGCCCCTGGGCACGCAGGTGCCATTTATCAATCGTCCCGCTCCACAAGCAGACGCGAAAATCGTGGCCTCATCCTTGGCAGCTATCGCATTCAGCAGCGTGCTAGTTCCGCTCGGCCTCTATCAGGCGGCTCTTGCTGCCGGGGCGCCGCTTGGCCACTTTGCCTGGGGCGGCAGGAGTCGGGTGTTGCCGCCGCTTTTGCGCATCGGCAGTCTCACATCGCTCCTGCTCTACGCGCTTATGTCCGTGGTGTTTCTGAGCAAACAGCCGTCATTCACGTCGTGTCGGATGACGTGAAGGCAATCGGCGCCTGGGTCGTGTCGGCATATTGCCTCGCAGGAATAGCCCTGAACGCAATGTCGGGGAGCAAGCCAGAACGGCTTGCAATGATCCCCTTGGCAACATTGCTCGCGGTGTTGAGCCTTCTGGTCGCTCTAGACGTTTGATCACAGGCTCGAACGGCGCATGCCCGATACCTCTAGCAAAAGCGCCGTCCGGCAGTAGTTGGGGGCGCGCAAGCAGATCGCGCCGCCCCACTCCCTTCAGCGCATCTGCTGCGCCATCTGGGCGTTGAAGGCATCGAAGGGCAGCTCGGCGACGCGGAACCAGAGGTTTTCCTTCTTCCAGTACGGCAGGAAGGAATCGTAGAAGGTCTTGAAGGCCGGGTTCGAGGCGGCAAGCTCGCCATACATGGCGAAAGCCTCCCTGAACGCCGCCAGCATCACCTCCTGCGGGAAGGGCCGCAGTTCCGCGCCGGTGCCGGCGAGACGGATCAGCGCATCGGGATTGCCGTGGTCGTACTTCGCGACGCAGAGCGCATTCGCCTCGGCGCAGGCCGCCTCGACGATCGCCTTGTAGGAAGCCGGCAGCGCGTTCCACTTCTCGAGATTCACGATGAAGCTGACATTGGCGTTACCTTCCCAGAAGCCGGGATAGTAGTAGTATTTCGCGACCTTCTGGAAACCGAGCTTCTCGTCGTCGAGCGGGCCGGAGAACTCGACCGCGTCGAGGGTGCCGCGCTCCAGCGCCGGATAGATGTCGCCGCCGGCGATCTGCTGCGGCACGACGCCGAGCTTGGCCATGATCTGCCCGCCCAAGCCGGCGATGCGCATCTTCAGGCCCTTCAGATCCTCGAGCGACTTGATCTCCTTGCGGTACCAGCCGCCCATCTGCGCGCCGGTATTGCCGGACGGGATCGTGTAGAGGTTCTGCTTCTGCATGAAGGCGCGGCAGAGCTCGAGCCC
>JAESFK010000362.1_pt1 | contig 26201 bp, 29 predicted proteins | sample 9269391 | NCBI WGS metagenome assembly JAESFK01 (sample SAMN14506231, study PRJNA617097) | algae metagenome | isolation source: Drouetiella hepatica UHER 2000/2452 and co-occurring heterotrophs from... | place: Slovakia: Slovak Paradise National Park, Hrabusice, Kosice Region | collected 2000-01-01
TAACTGCACCCCCGGTGCCACCGGGGGCGGCGCAGCCGGGGTGTCCTGTCCACTCGACGGGTGGAGGTGCCGGGCTAGCGTGGCGGGCATGACGACCGCCAGCACCACCCACCACCTCGCCGACGGCACGAGCGCCCCCCTCGTCGGCTTCGGCACCTACCCGCTGCGCGGCGAGGACGGCATCGCCGCGATGGTCTCCGCGCTCGAGGCCGGCTACCGCTGGCTGGACACCGCCGTGAACTACGAGAACGAGGGCGAGGTCGGGGAGGCGCTGCGCCGCAGCGGCATCCCCCGCGAGGAGGTCCGCGTCGCGACGAAGATCCCCGGCCGCTTCCACGCGCACGACCTGGCCCTCCAGTCCCTGCGCGACTCCGCCGAGCGCCTCGGGCTCGAGCAGATCGACGTCGCCCTCATCCACTGGCCGAACCCCAGCCAGGACCTCTATCCCCAGGCGTGGGCAGCGCTCGTCGAGGCGCAGCGCGCGGGCCTGGTCGCCACGATCGGCGTCAGCAACTTCACCGAGGCGCACCTGGCCCGGATCATCGACGAAGCCGGCGTGACCCCGGCGCTCAACCAGCTCGAGCTCCACCCCCGCTTCCCCCAGGAGGAGATGCGGGCGGTCCACGACCGGCTCGGCATCCTCACCCAGGCGTGGAGCCCGCTCGGCAAGCGGGAGGCGCCGTTCGAGGAGGAGGCCGTCGCGCGCGCGGCCGCCGCGCACGACGTGACACCGGGGCAGGTCGTCCTGCGCTGGCACGTCCAGCTCGGGGCGATGCCGCTGCCGAAGTCCGGCACCCCGAGCCGCCAGCGCGAGAACCTCGACGTCACCGGCGTCGAACTGACCGACGACGAGGTCGCGGCGATCACCGCCCTCGGGCGCCCCGACGGCCGTCTCTTCGGGGGCGACCCCGACACCCACGAGGAGATGTAGCAGCGCGCGTCCAGCCCCGGCCCAGCCGGACCTGCCATGATCGAGCGGTGATCAACTTCCTCATCCGCGTGGGCATCAACGCCGTGGCCCTCTGGGTCGCCGCGCTCGTCGTCTCCGGCGTCAACCTCGCCGAGGACCAGGTCTCGACCGGCCGCAAGATCCTCACGATCGTGCTCGTCGCGCTCGTCTTCGGGCTCGTCAACGCGGTCATCAAGCCGATCGCGAAGTTCTTCTCCTTCCCGTTCATCATCCTGACGCTCGGGCTGTTCACGTTCGTCGTCAACGCGTTCATGCTCCAGATCACCGAGTGGATCAGCGACGCCGTCGGCCTGTCGTTCACCATCGACGACTTCTTCTGGGACGCGGTGCTCGCGGCGATCGTCATCACCCTCGTCTCCTGGGTGCTCAGCGTCGTCCTCCCCGAGGACGACTGACCCGCCGGGACGACCGGCCCGCGTCAGCCGCGCGGCGTCCGAGCCCGGGCCGCGGTCCGCTCCGCCGGGACGTCGACGTCGGTGCCGTCGTCGGCCACGGCGTCGACGAACCGGAAGGGCAGCCCCGCCGCGAGCCACGCCCGCCGCCGGTCCATCACCTGGAGGTGGACGTGCGGCTCGCTCGTGTTGCCGGAGTTGCCGCACTCGCCCAGCAGGTCACCGGCGCGGACCGTGTCCCCCACGGCGACCCGGACCGAGCCGCGCCGCAGGTGGGCCAGGGCGACGTACGTCGAGGGGGCGATCTCGAGCACGACGTGGTTGCCGAGGATGCGACCGGTCAGCTCGAGCAGGAACCCCTCGAGCACCATCAGCAGCACCGCCGGGTAGGACGTGCGCGCCCCGTGGTCGCGCTGGCCGCCGCGGACTCCGACGACGACGCCGTCGGCCGGTGACCGGACCGGGCGCCCCCATCCGGCGAAGGTCTCCGGGTCCGGGGTGTGCGGACCGCCCCAGCCGTAGGTCGTCGACCAGTCCCCCTCGGGGACGTGGATCAGGTCGACGGCGTAGGTCTGGCCGTACGCGTGCAGCCCGTGGCTCGGGACCTTGCCGGCCGGGCTGTTGACGGCGACCCAGCGGCCGTCCAGCGGGAAGGCGAGGTCGACCGGCTCGGCGTGCACCCGCCCGAGCACGAGGTAGGCGGCGACGCCGGCGGCCAGCAGGGCGAGGCCCGCGACCAGCCATCCCGGCCCCGGCAGGAAGGCATCGAGGACGACGAGGAGGATGCCGAGCACCGGCAGGACCACCCGCACGCGGGCGACCGCCAGCGCCCACGCCGGCCCCCGGTCGGCCGGTCGGACCTGCGGACGCTCCGTTTCCCCCACCGGGCCAGCCTAGGCCTCGCGTACATTCGCTGCCATGCGCGTCCTCGTCTCCGGCGGTGCCGGCTACATCGGGTCCCACACGGTCGTCCAGCTCGTCGCGGCCGGCCACGACGTCGTCGTCGTCGACTCCTTCGCGAACGCCAAGCCGACCGTCGTCGGGCGGATCGAGGCGCTCACCGGTCAGCCGCTCGACGTGCGCTCGTTCGACCTGACCGACCACGACAAGACCGAGCACCTCTTCGCCCACGAGCCCTTCGACGCCGTCATCCACTTCGCGGGGCTCAAGGCCGTCGGGGAGAGCGTCGAGAAGCCGCTCGAGTACTACGAGAACAACATCGGCTCGACGTTCTCCCTCGTGCGAGCCATGCGCCGGCACGGGGTGCGCCACCTGGTGTTCTCGTCCTCGGCCACGGTCTACGGCTCCGACGCCCCGGTGCCGATGCACGAGGACCTCCCGACCTCCGCGACCAACCCCTACGGCTGGACCAAGGTGATGCAGGAGCAGATCCTGCGTGACGTCGCCGTCTCCGACCCCACGTGGCGGATCGCCCTCCTGCGGTACTTCAACCCCGTGGGCGCCCACCCGAGCGGCACGATCGGCGAGGACCCGTCCGACGTACCGAACAACCTCATGCCCTACATCGCCCAGGTGGCGGTGGGACGCCTGGACCGGCTGCGCGTGTTCGGCGACGACTACCCGACGCCCGACGGCACCGGCGTGCGCGACTACATCCACGTCGACGACCTCGCCGCGGGGCACATCGCGGCGCTGACCCGGCTGGGGTCCACCGACGACGCGGTGTCGACGTGGAACCTCGGGACGGGGCACGGCACGTCGGTGCTCGAGCTGCTCCACGCCTTCCAGCGGGCCTGCGGGCACGAGCTGCCGTACGAGGTCGTCCCGCGGCGGCCCGGCGACGTCGCGGCCTCCTACGCCGACCCGACGCGGGCCGAGGCCGAGCTCGGCTGGCGGGCCACCCGCACCGTCGACGACATGTGCGCCGACACCTGGCGCTGGCAGTCGCAGAACCCGCACGGCTACCCCGACGCCTGAGCCAGCCTCCGGCCACGAGCCCGGCGTACCTGACGCGACCAATAGGTCGATGTGGGTACGCCGTCGAGCCGGCCGGCGTACCTGACGCGACCTATTGGTCGATGCGGGGACGCCGTCGAGAAGGCCGGCGTACCTGACGCGACCTATTGGTCGATGTGGGGACGCCGTCGAGCCGGCCGGCGTACCTGACGCGACCTATTGGTCGATGCGGGGACGGTCAGGAGGGGTCGGGGCCGGGCGGCAGGGGCTGGTTGATGCGCAGGAGGTTGCCGGCCGGGTCGCGGAACGCGCAGTCGCGCACCCCGTAGAACTGGTCCATCGGCTCCTGGAGCACCTCGGCGCCGGAGGCCCGGACGTGCTCGAACACGGCGTCGACGTCGGCGCACCGCAGGACGACCGGGGTCAGCAGCCCCTTGGCGAGCAGGGTGTCGATGGCGGCACGGTCCTCCTCGCTCGTGTGCGGCCCGCCACCGACGGACTGGATGGTCATCGTCAGGTCCGGCTGGGCGGGCGGGGTGAGGTTGAGCCACCGGAACTCGCCCTGCGTGTAGTCGCTGACGACCGTGAAGCCGAGGACGTCGCGGTAGAAGCCCAGCGCCGCCTCGTGGTCGTCGACGACGAGGAAGACGTTCGCGACGGCGAGCGTCGAGGTGGCGGTCGTGGTGCGGGTCGTGTCCATGCGCCGAGGCTAGGCCCGGGCTCCCTCCGGCCGCTTCTCCGATCCTGACCGACCCCGTCGTGGCCGCTCGGCCTCCTTGGCGACGCACGAGGGGAGGCTCGCCACGCCGTCGTGGTCAGCGGCGCGGAACTCGCTCGGGGTCATCCCCATCAGCTCGGTGAACCGGCTGCTGAACGACCCGAGCGAGGTACAGCCCACGGCCATGCAGGCGTCGGTCACCGACACGTCCCCGTGGCGCAACAGCGCCGCCGCCCGCTCGATCCGGCGGGTCATCAGGTGCTGGTACGGCGTCTCGCCGTAGGCCTCGCGGAAGAGGCGGTGGAAGTGGCCGGGCGACATCAGCGCCTCGGCCGCGAGAGAGGGCACGTCGAGGGGCTCGGCGTAGTCGCGGTCCATCCGGTCGCGGGCCCGGCGGAGCCGGACGAGGTCCTCGCGCAGCACGGTCCCAGCGTGCCACGGCGACGCACGAGGTGAGGTGACCCTGCGTGGTCCGCCTCACACCGGGGACGATTTCCGGCTGTCTACGACGACCTGTAGTTTGTACTACATCACGTCGTACTACAACGCCGTCCCCCAGGAGCAAGGCAATGGGATCTTCGCTCGACGTCGCCCGGTGGCAGTTCGCCATCACGACCGTCTACCACTTCCTCTTCGTCCCCGTGACGATCGGGATGTCCGCCGTCGTCGCGTACTTCCACGCCCAGTGGGTCCGCACGCACAAGCCCGAGTACCTCCGGCTCACGAAGTTCTTCGGGAAGCTCTTCCTCATCAACTTCGCGCTCGGTCTCGTCACGGGCATCGTCCAGGAGTTCCAGTTCGGCATGAACTGGTCGGACTACTCGCGCTTCGTCGGGGACATCTTCGGTGCCCCGCTCGCCTTCGAGGCGCTGCTGGCGTTCTTCCTCGAGTCGACCTTCCTCGGCGTCTGGATCTTCGGATGGGGACGCATCCCCGAGAAGCTGCACGCGTCGACGATGTGGCTCACCCACGTCGGGACCGTCCTCTCCGCGTACTTCATCCTCGCGGCGAACTCGTTCATGCAGAACCCGGTCGGGTACGAGTTCAACCCCGAGACGGGTCGCGCCGAGATGTCGGACTTCCTCGCCGTGCTCACGAACAAGGTCCAGCTGGTCACCTTCCCCCACGTCGTCCTCTCGGCCTACATGGTCGGCGGCGCGGTGATCATGGGCGTGGCGCTCTGGCTGCTCCGGCGTGACGCCGCCACCGACGACGCCCCGATGTACCGCAAGGCCGTCCGGGTCGGCGCCGTCGTCTCCCTCGTCGCCTCGCTCGGCGTCATCGTCTCCGGCGACGTCCAGGGCAAGATCATGACCGAGGTCCAGCCCATGAAGATGGCTGCGGCAGAGGCCCTCTACGACACGACGAGCAACGCCCCGTTCTCGGTCCTGTCGGTCGGCCCGCTCGACGGCTCCGACGCCAGCCGCATCATCGAGGTCCCGGGCCTGCTCTCGTTCCTCGGCACCGGCAGCTTCGACGGCACCGTCGAGGGCATCAACGACCTCAAGGTCAGCGAGCGCGAGATGGCGCAGCAGGTCGCCGACCGGTACGGCCCCGACGTGGCCAAGCTCGTCGCCGCGGAGGACTACACGCCGATCGTCCCGGTCGCGTACTGGACCTTCCGGCTGATGATGGGCTTCGGCTTCCTGACGATGCTCTTCTCCGCCGCCGCCCTCTGGGTCACCCGCAAGAACGGTGTGCCGCAGTCGAAGTGGTGGGTCTGGATCGCCGTCGCCACGCCGCTGCTGCCGATCTTCGCCAACAGCTTCGGCTGGATCTTCACCGAGATGGGCCGCCAGCCGTGGCTCGTCTACGGCCTCATGACGACGGCCACCGGGGTCTCGCCCTCGGTGAGCGTCGGCGAGGTGTGGGTGTCGATGGTCGTCTACACGCTCCTCTACGCCGCCCTCGCCGTCGTCGAGGTCAAGCTCTTCCTCACGTACGTCCGCCGCGGTGCCGAGCCCTTCGAGGACCCGGCCGACCACGCGGACGTCGACGAGGACGCCCCCCTCCAGTTCGCCTACTGACCCCCAGGACACCGCAATGGATGCTCTTCAGCTCGTCTGGTTCGGACTCATCGGCCTCCTCTGGGCCGGGTACCTCGTCCTCGAGGGCTTCGACTTCGGTGTCGGCGCCCTGCTCCCCGCCCTCGGCAAGGGCACGGACGCCGCGGACACCGAGAAGCGCCGCCGCGTGATGCTCACGACCATCGGTCCCCACTGGGACGGCAACGAGGTCTGGCTCCTCACGGCCGGCGGCGCCACGTTCGCCGCCTTCCCCGAGTGGTACGCGACGATGTTCTCCGCGTTCTACCTGCCGCTGCTCCTCGTGCTCGTCGCGCTCATCGTGCGCAACATGGGCTTCGAGTACCGCGGCAAGCGGGACGACGCCCAGTGGCGCGCCCGCTGGGACGCCGCGATCATCGGCGGCTCGGTCCTCGCCCCGCTCCTCGTCGGTGTGGCCCTGACCAACGTGGTCCGGGGCGTGCCGCTCGACGCGGACAGCGAGTACGCGGGGAACTTCTTCACCCTGCTCAACCCGCTGAGCCTCCTCGGCGGGCTCACCGTCCTCGCCCTCTCGCTCACCCACGGCGCGTTCTTCCTCGCGCTCAAGACGACCGGGACGATCCGCGAGGACGCCCGCCGGATGGGGACGACCCTCGGCCTGGCCACCGCCGGCCTCGCCGTCGTCACGCTCCTCTGGCTGGGCCTCGCGACCGGTTCGGTGTGGTCGTGGGTCACCACCGTCGTCGCGGCGGGGTCGCTGCTCGCGGCGATCTTCGCCAACACCAGGGGCCGTGAGGGCTGGGCGTTCATCGGCACGGCGGTCACCGCCGCCACGGCCGTCGCGACCTACTTCCTCGCGCTCTACCCGGACGTCATGCCGTCGACGCTCGAGGGTGGCCGCTCGCTGACCATCGAGAACGCCTCGAGCAGCCCGATGACCCTGCAGATCATGACGTGGGCCGCGGTCGTCTTCACGCCCATCGTCCTGCTCTACACCGCGTACACCTACTACACCTTCCGCAAGCGGATCGGGACCCAGCACATCCCGGCCCCGGTCGCGGTGTCCTGACGGGGACCCCGGTCCGCCGATGAGGCCCTTCGACCCCCGCGTCCTCGCGGTCGCCCCCGCGGCCCGCCGACCCGTCGCGCTCCTGGCGGCGGTCGGCGTGGCCCAGGGGGTGGCCACGATCGCGACGGCCTTCGCCCTCGCGGCGCTCGTCGTCGCGGTCGTCGACGGGACGGGGCTCGGGGGGCCCGTCGCCTGGCTCACCGGGCTCCTCGTCGTCCGTGCCGGTCTCGGCTGGGTGTCCGAGCGGGTCGCCGCGTGGGCGGGCGTCGAGGTCACCGCCGCCCTGCGCACGGTCCTGCTGCGCCGCTGGCTCGCGTCCTCGGCCGAGGAGCGCCCCGACCCCGACCGGGGGGCCACGTTGTCCGCCCAGGGCGTCGCGGCGGTCGAGCCCTACGCGGCCCGCTTCCTGCCCGCCCTCGTCGCGGGAGCGGTCGTCCCCGTGCTCGCCGTCGGCGCCCTCCTGTGGGTCGACTGGCTGAGTGCCCTCGTCGTCGTCCTCACCCTCCCCCTGCTCCCGATGTTCGCCGCGCTCATCGGCGCCGCCACCCGCGACGAGACCGAGAAGCGGTGGGCGGCCCTGTCCTCCCTCGCCGGCCACTTCGTCGACGTGATGCGCGGCCTGCCCACCCTCGTCGGCTACGGCCGGGCCGAGCGCCAGGCCGAGGTCATCGCCGAGGTCAGCCGCCGGCACCGGCGCGCGACGATGCGCACGCTGCGGCTGGCCTTCATGAGCTCGGCGGCCCTCGAGCTGCTCGCCTCGATCTCGGTGGCCATCGTGGCCGTCACGGTCGGGCTGCGGCTCACCCACGGCACGGTGTCGCTTCACACCGGGCTGCTGGCCATCCTGCTCGCCCCCGAGGCCTACTGGCCGATCCGCCGGGTCGGGGCCGAGTTCCACAACGCCGCCGACGGCGCGGAGGCCGTCGCCGCCGTCCTCGCGGACGTGACGACGGACCCCGCCGCCCCTGTCCGGGGCCCGTCGTCGCCCGCCGAGGAGCTGGGGCTGACCCTGCGCGGCGTCACCTACTCCTACCCCGGCGCGACCGGCGACGTGCTCCACGACGTCGACCTCGAGGCCGGCCCGGGGCTCACCGTCGTCACCGGACCGTCCGGCGTCGGCAAGTCCACCCTCCTCGAGCTCGCCGCCGGGCTGCGGACGCCGAGCGCCGGCGAGGTCGTGGCCGGCCGGACCCACCACGTGACCCAGCGGCCCTTCCTGCCCGCCGGAACGCTGCGCGACGCCCTCCGCCTCGGCACCGACGCCCCCGACGCCGCCCTCTGGGAGGCGCTGCGCCGCGTCGGCCTCGAGGGCTTCGTCGCCGCCCTGCCCGAGGCTCTCGGCACCCGGCTCGGGGACGACGGCGTGGGCCTCTCGGCCGGGCAGCGGGCCCGCGTCGCCCTGGCCCGCGCCACCCTCTCGAGCGCGCCGGTGCTGCTCGTCGACGAGCCGACCGCCCACCTCGACACCGCGTCCGCGGCCCTCGTCGGCGACCTGGTCCGCGACCTCGCCGAGCGGCGCACCGTCGTCGCCGTCACGCACCGACCCGAGCTCGTGCGGGTCGCCGACCAGCACCTCGTCCTCACCCGCGCCGGGGCGGAGGTGCACCGATGACCGCCGGCCCCGTCATCCGCCCGACCCGCGCCACCGTGTACGGCGGCCTGCTCGGCGGTGCCGCGACCTCGGCCGGCATCGCCCTCACCGCGACCTCCGGCTGGCTCATCGTGCGCGCGAGCGAGCGGCCGGTCATCCTCACCCTCCTCGCGGCGATCGTCGCCGTCCGGGCCTTCGGGATGGCCCGCCCGTTCTTCCGCTACCTCGAGCGGCTCGTCTCGCACGACGCGGCCCTGGCCGACCTCGCCGAGCGGCGCAGCAGCGTGTACTCCGCGCTCGTCCCCCTGACCCCGGCCCGTCTCGGCCGGCGCTCGCGCTCGCAGGTGCTCACCGGGGTCGTCGACGACCTCACCGATGTCGTCGAAGCGCAGGTGCGCGTCACCGTGCCGCTGCTGTCGAGCGCCGTCGCCGGCCTGCTCGCCACCGCCCTCACGGCGTGGTTCGCCCCGGCCGTCGGGCTCGTCGTCGCCGGCCTGCTCGGGGTGCTGGCCCTCGGGTGCCTGCTCGCCTGGCGGGTCGAGTCCCGCTCGCGCGACGAGCTGCTCGCCGCCCGCGCCGAGACCGCCCGGGTCGGCGACCTCGTCGCCCGCCAGGCCGGCGAGCTGCGGGCCATCGGCGCGGAGGACGCCGCCCTGGCCTGGCTCGACGAGGCCCACGACGCCCTGCGTGCGGCCGTCCGCCGGCAGAGCCGGGGACGGGCCGGGGTCGCGGCGCTCATCCTCCTCGGCACGGCGGCGGCCACCGTCGCGGCGGCCGTGCTCGTCGACCCGGAGGCCGTCGGCGGGCCCGTGGCCGCGCTGCTCGTGCTCGTCCCCGTCGCGGTCGGGGAGGCCCTGGCGCCGCTCGTCGACACCATGCGCGCCCTGGCCCGGGCGCAGGGCAGCAGCGCCCGGCTCGAGGCCCTCCTCGACCAGGAGCCCGCCGTCCGCGACCCCGAGCACCCGGACCCCCACCCCGGCGCCCGGCTCGCCGACGGCCCGCGGGTGCGCCTCGAGGGTGCGCGCGCCTCCTGGACGGGCACCTCCGACCAGCTCGCCGCCACCGACCTCGACCTCGTCCCCGGAAGGCACGTCGCGGTCGTCGGCCCGAACGGCTCCGGCAAGAGCACCCTGCTCGCCGTCCTCGCCCGCACCCTCGACGTCAGCGGCGGGCGGCACACCGTCGACGGCACCGACGTCCGGGACCGCACCCTGGCCGAGGTCCGGGCCGACGTCGCCGTCGTCGACGACGAGCCGCACGTCTTCGCGACGAGCCTCGCCGAGAACCTCCGCCTCGCCCGCCCCGGTGCCGACGACGACGCCGTCCGCCACGCCCTCCGGCTCGCCGGGCTGGGGGCCTGGGCCGACGCCCTGCCGGACGGCCTCGACACCCGGCTCGGCACCGGAGGCCGTGGCCTCTCCGGCGGCGAGCGCACCCGGCTCGGGGTCGCGCGCGCGGTGCTCGCCGACCGCCCCGTCGTCCTGCTCGACGAACCCACTGCGCACCTCGACCACCCCACGGCCGTCGCCGTGCTCGATGATGTCCTCGACGCGACCCGCGACCGATCGGTCGTCCTCGTGTCGCACCGCGCGGAGTCCATCGACCGCCTCGATGCCGTCCTCGACCTCGGTGACCGTCCCGCGTCGCCCCTCACGAAGGAGTAGTGCCGTGCCGCACTCGACCTCAGCCCCGCGCCTCGGTGACCTCGAGCGCGTCGTCATGGAGCGCCTCTGGGACGCGGGCACGACCGACGGGGCGACCGTCCGCGAGGTCCACGAGGCGCTCGAGAAGGACCGTGAGATCGCCTACACGACGGTGATGACGGTGCTCGACCGGCTCGCGAAGAAGGAGCTCGTCACGCGCGAGCGGGAGGGCCGGGCCTGGCGCTACTACCCCGCCGACACCCGTGAGGCCCTCACCGCGCAGACGATGCGCCGCACGATGGACGACATGGAGCTCACCGACCGGCGCGCGGCGCTCATGCACTTCCTCGACGGTGCCAGCTCGGCCGAGATCGACGACCTCAAGGCCGCCCTCGCCGAGGTCGAGGCGCGGGCCGAGACCGGCGAGGAGACCGCCCGGCGGCTCCGGGACCGGCTGCGTCGCTGAACGGCTGCTGACCGGCGGCCCGGGGCCTGCCACCATGGTCCCGTGGTCCCGCTCGCCCTCGCCGGGCTGGCCGTCCTCCTCGTCTGGGTGACGCCCGGCCTGCTCGCCCGCCAGCTGCGGTTCCGGCACGCGCCGCGGGCCGCGCTCGTCGCGTGGCAGTCGGTCTCCCTCGGCGGCATCCTCGCCGCCGTCTTCGTCGCACCGGCCGCCGTCGTCGTCCTCGCGGGGCGCGACGGCATCTCCCGGCACCCCTACCTCGTGGCCACCGGGGCGGTGGTCAGCGGCGCCGTGCTGCTGCGGGTCCTCGTCTCGGGCCACCTCGTCGGCACCCGCGTCCGGGCGGCCCGCGCGCGCCACCGCGACCTCGTCGACATCGTCGCCGAGCACGAGCGCGACGGCCTGCGCGTCCTCCAGCACCCGACGGCGACGGCCTACTGCATCCCCGGGCGCAGCTCGCGCGTCGTCCTGTCCCAGGGGGTCCTCGACACGCTGCCCGAGCCCGAGCTGGCCGCCGTCCTCGCCCACGAGAAGGCGCACCTGCGGGCCCGGCACGACCTGCTGCTCGAGTTCTTCACCGTGCTCCACGAGTCGGTGCCCTCGGTGTTCCGGTCGCGCCGCGCGATGGCCGAGGTCCGCCTGCTCGTCGAGGCCCTCGCCGACCGGGCGGCCGTGCGCCGCAGCGGCGAGGTCGCCACGGCCAGGGCCCTCGTCGCCATCGCCGAGAGCCGGTCCCCGGACGCGGCGATGGGCGCCGGCACCTCGGCCCCGGTGCGGATGCAACTGCTCGCCGCCGGGCCGCGGCCCGAGCTGGCCGTCATCGCCTACGGCATCGCCCTGGTCGCCCTGCTCACCCCGCTCGCGCTGCTCTCCCTGGTGCTCGGGTGAGCGAGGACCTCCGCACGTCGCTGTCCTCCGCGCTGGTCCCGGCGATGCGAGCCCAGGACGTAGCCGCCGTCGCGGCCCTGCGCTCGGCGCTCGCCGCGGTGGCCAACGCCGAGGCGGTGCCGGTCGAGCAGGCGCCGCCCGCGGGCGCCCTCGAGCAGACCCGGGTGGGGGTGGGGGCCGCCGACGCCCCGCGGCGCGAGCTGACCGAGGAGGACGTCCGCGAGGTCGTGCGCGGCGAGGTCACCGAGCGCGAGCAGGCCGCAGGGGTGCTCGACGGGCACGGCCGCGCCGACGAGGCCGCCCGGCTGCGGGCCGAGGCCGCCGTGCTCCGCGAGCACCTCGGCCGCTGAGCCCGGCGCGGGACCCCGCCGTCGTCAGATGCTCGCCGACGGCCCTGCGGCGAGATCCGCCGACGACGCGCCCTCGTCGACGAACCTCCCGGCCTGGAGCCAGGGGCTCGCGGTCACCACGAGCCCCAGGACGGCTGCCGCCGCGAGGGCGACCCAGCGCGACCAGTCCGGGAGGGCGCCGCTCACGACGACCAGGGCGACGGACAGCACCTGTGCGACGGCTCCGGCGACGGTGATGCCCGACGCGAGGGCGAAGGCCCACCGCGACGCACCGAGCGTGACGAACGTGAGGGGTGCGAGGGCCAGCAGCACCGCCACACCGAAGCCGAGCGCCAGCACGCCGGCGGTGGAGTACTGCGGCGCGTAGGCCGTGAGCACGTCGGTGGCCTCGAGCAACGGGATCGCCGCGGCGGCGACGGCGGTCAGGGTCGTCACGTACGCGTCGTCGAGCTTCCACTCCTTCGGAACCTGCTTCCCCCCCGCCCCCCGGTGGCCGCCGAACGCTCCGACGACGCCCGCGACGACGCCGACGACCGCCAGCAGCCCGAAGACCTGGAACGAGCTCGTCCGCTCCACGGTGACGGCGACCGCGGCCGGGACGCGGCCCTCGTCGTCGACCACCATCAGGCCGGTGGCCGCGGCCCGCGGTGGCACGTCGACGGACAGGCTCAGCTGGCAGGCATCGGGCGTCACGAGCGGTGCGGCCGTGGCGGTCACGGCTCCGAGGTCGGGGCTGGCCGGGTCGAGGTCGACGAGGGTCGCCGCAGGGGTCGATGGGCAGGCTCCGCCGACGACCAGCCGCCCCTGCGCGGTGGTCGCAGCGCCGGTCACCGTGGCGCGGAGGTCGCTGACGGTCCGCAGCGTCATCGACTCGCCCGAGAGGACCTCGACCGGTGTCGGGTCGGCGGACGCGCCGGCCGCGGGGGTGGTCGAGGCGGAGGCGACGGCGACACCGGTCGGCAGCGCCAGGAGGGCGGCGACCACGAGCCAGCGCGGCCCGACCCCCACGGACCACACGGGACTAGGCCCAGCTGGGCGGCGGGGGCGGCGGTGGGGTCCCACCCTGCGGCGGCTCGGGCGGCGCCGGAGGAGCGGCCGGTGGCGCCGGGGGCGGCTGCGGGGTCGACGGCGGTGGGGGCGGGCCCGACGCAGGAGCCGACGGCGGGGGCGGGGGTGCGGCGGGCGCCCCGGCAGCCGCGGCACCGGGAGGCGGCGGAGGGGTGCCGTACGCGGGGGCCGGCGGGGTGAGGGTCAACGGTCCGAGGCGGCCGGAGGACTCCAGGTCGCGCAGCGTGGCCATCACCCGCTGGCGGTCGGCGTCGGCGACCGGCCGGCCCGTGGCATCCATCCAGGCGATGACCCCGAGGTCGCGCAGCGCCTTGTCGCCGCCCATGCCCGGCACGTTGACGCCCGCGTTGGTCATCGCGACGTCGGCCTTCGCCGCGAGGTCGCTCGCGGCCGCCTTGGCCTTCTCGAAGAAGCTCATCCGGGTCCTCCCTGACTCGACCCTCTGGTGTGCTCGGAACCATAGCCCCGCACCCCTCGTCTCTTCTAGCGTTGTCCCCGACGGGAGATGGCTCCCGACCCGATCCGAGAGGCTGCACGATGACGATCCACGGCTCCCTGTTCAGCGACTTCAAGGAGAAGGAGACCGGGGACCCGTTCTCCCTCCAGAACAAGAAGATGCTGAAGGTCGAGATGCAGTACGGACCGGTGCAGGCCAAGACCGGCTCGATGGTCGCCTACCAGGGCGACGTGCGGTTCGCGAACAAGGGCTCGGGCGGCATGGGCAAGATGTTCAAGGCCGCGGTGACGGGCGAGGGCGTCAAGATGATGGAGTGCTCCGGCTCCGGCGAGCTCTTCCTCGCCGACCTCGCCTCCGAGGTGCAGGTCATGTACCTCGAGAACGACGCGATCTCGGTCAACGGCAACAACGTCCTCGCCTTCTCGAGCTCGATCCAGTGGGACATCCACCGCATCCAGGCCCGCGGCGCCGCGATGACCGGCGGCCTCTACAACGTCTCCCTGCGCGGCACCGGCTACGTCGCCGTGACGACCAAGGGCGACCCGATCGCCCTCGACGTCGCGACCGCCCCCACCTTCGCCGACGCCCAGGCCGTCGTGCTCTGGACCTCCGGCGTCTCGATGGACGTGCGCGTAGACACCGGCGGCTTCGGCTCGATGATCCGCGGCGGCACCGGCGAGCTGCTCCAGATGGCCTTCGGCGGCCAGGGCTACGTGCTCGTCCAGCCGAGCGAGTCGGTCGCCGACGGCGGCCACCAGCAGGGTGGCGGCGGCAACCAGCAGGGCGGGATGCTCGGCCAGTTCCTCAGCTGACCCCACCCGCCCCCACTTTCCCTCCGGCTGCCGGAACCTTCGGTGACCGGCCGGTTGCACGCGGCAGGTCGCCGAAGGTCCCGGCAGGTCGGGTGGACACCGCCTGCCGGCTCGCGCGACGGGCTGCGACAATCGCGGCATGACGGCTCAGGTGACCGGCACGGACATCCTCGACGTCGCGCGCGAGCAGGTGCTCGAGCGTGGCGTCCCGCTGACGCAGGAGCAGGTGCTCGAGGTCCTGCGCACCGGCGACGACCGCTTGCAGGACCTCCTCGCGCTCGCCCACGAGGTGCGGATGACGTACCAGGGGCCGGCGGTCGAGGTCGAGGGCATCGTGTCGCTGAAGACCGGCGGGTGCCCCGAGGACTGCCACTTCTGTTCCCAGAGCGGCCAGTTCACGAGCCCGGTGCGCTCGGTGTGGCTGAACATCCCCGAGCTCGTGCGCGCCGCGAAGCAGACCGCGGCCACGGGGGCATCCGAGTTCTGCATCGTCGCGGCGGTGCGCGGGCCGGACGAGAAGCTCATGGAGCAGATGCGCGAGGGGGTGGCCGCCATCCGCGCCGCCGTCGACATCCAGGTGGCGGCGTCGCTCGGGATGCTCACGCAGGAGCAGGTCGACGAGCTCGTCGACATGGGCGTGCACCGGTACAACCACAACCTCGAGGCGGGGCGCTCCTACTTCCCGCAGGTCGTGACGACGCACTCGTTCGACGAGCGGCTCGAGACCTGCCGGATGGTCAAGGACTCCGGGATGGAGCTGTGCTGCGGCGGCCTCGTCGGGATGGGCGAGAGCCTCGAGCAGCGCGCCGAGCTCGCCGCCCAGCTCGGTGAGCTCGAGCCGCACGAGGTGCCGCTGAACTTCCTCAACCCGCGCCCCGGCACGCCGTTCGGCGACCTCGAGCCGATGTCGACCAACGACGCGCTGCGCACGATCGCGGCGTTCCGGCTCGCGCTGCCGCGCACCATCCTGCGCTACGCCGGCGGCCGCGAGCTGACCCTCGGCGACCTCGGCACCCGCGACGGCCTGCTCGGCGGCATCAACGCGGTCATCGTCGGCAACTACCTGACGACGCTCGGGCGCGACCCCCGCGAGGACCTCGCCCTGCTCGACGAGCTCGAGATGCCGATCAAGGCGCTCAACGAGACGTTCTGAGGTCGGCCGTGCACCCCGTCCCCGATCTCGGAGCACCCGGACCTGTGCCCCGAGGGGCGGACCGGGGGCTCTGGTGCGGGCAGTGCGGCGTCGCGCTCGGCGAGGACGACCACGAGCGCTGCGCCCGCCGCGCCGAGCTGGAGCCGCCCCGCTTCTGCGTCCACTGCCGCCGCCGGATGAAGGTGCAGGTCACCCCGGGCGCGTGGACGGCGACGTGCATCGAGCACGGCACGGTCGAGCACAGCACCTGGGCGTGACGGCGCGCTGCCCCGTCCTCCCCGCTGGTTCGAGCTCCTGCTGGTTCGCGTTCCCGGCTGGTTCGAGGTGAAACCCGATCGCATCCGGGTCCACTTTCACCTCGACCGGCCGGCGCCCCTGCTGGTTCGAGGTGACACCCGACCGCATCCGGGTCTCCTTTCACCTCGACCCGATGTGACCGTCCGCACGGAATGCACCAAGATGGTTGACGGTTCAACCACCTGATCAGCGTCGATCGCCCTGTCCGATCCGCCAGACCCTCCGGGAGTCCACCGTGAACGTCCTCGTCCTCGTCGGCAGCCTGCGCGCCGGCTCCACGAACCGCCAGCTCGCCGACGCCGCCGTCGCCCACCTGCCCGAGGGCGTGGGCGCGACCGTGTTCGAGCAGCTCGCCGACCTCCCGCACTACTCCGAGGAGCTCGACCACGACGACGCGTTGCCCCAGGTCGCCCGCGACCTGCGCGAGGCCGTCGCCGACCACGACGCCGTCCTTTTCGTCACGCCCGAGTACAACGGCTCGCTGCCGAGCGCGCTGAAGAACGCCGTCGACTGGGCCTCGCGCCCCCGCGGCGCCTCGTCCATCGCCGGCAAGCCCGCCGCGGTCGTCGGCGCGAGCGGTTCGCCGCGCGCCGCCCAGTGGGCTCGTGAGGACGGCGTGCGCGTCCTCACGGTCGCCGGCGCCGAGGTCATCGAGGACACCGTGGGCGTCGGCTCGGCGTTCCAGGCCTTCGAGGAGGGCCGGCTCTCCGACGCCGCTCTCGATGCCGAGCTGGGCGCGCTCGTCCGTCGCCTCGCCGGCGAGGTCGAGGCCGGGCGCTCAGCCGCCTGACCGGGCTGCCGTCGAGGCGAATCCAAGCCAGGTGTGACGGTTGCCGGCCCAGCACCAGCCGACCTTCGGGGCGTTCTTGCGCTCCTTGCCGTCGCGTCCGGTGCCGCCGCTGATCCAGATGGCGGGCGTGCGGGCATCCGGCCGTGACCTCCGGGTGGTCCGCGACGCGATCGTCATGAAGCAGTGGTTGGGCTCGAGGAGCTTCGGCTCCTGGAGCAGCCAGCCGATCCCCTCGCTGACGGTCAGCGGGCTGCGACCGAGCCCGGTGATGGCCGGGAGCGCCTCGTCGGCACTCCAGTTGCGCATCTCGTCACCACGGTGGACGTCGTGGAGCAGGTACAGCGGCGCGTCCGGGACCTCGACCCCCGCGATGGGGGCGAACTCGTCGAGGTCGGTGAGGTCCTCGACGACGAAGCCCGGCTTGTCGTGGTGGGTCAGCAACGGAGCCAGCCGGCTGGCGGGCACCAGCGAGGGGTGCACGACCAGGACGACGTCGGGCGCCTCGGGCAGGGACCGCGCGAGGGACCGCAGCTCGTCCGCGGGGATGCCGGCGAGCTCGGGGACGCCGAGGTCGACGAGTCGCTGGGCCTGTTCGGCGATGGTCATGGGTGCTCCTCGGTGGGGCGACGCCCCGGTAGTCCGTACCGTGTACGAGGTGAGCGTCCAGAGCGAGGCATTTGTTCCGTATGCCGTACGAGGAAAGCGCGGGCGGCCGTGACCGACCCCGACCCGGTGCTGCCGCTGCTCTGGCGGGACCCGGCGCAGGCGCCGCCCGTCCGCCGGGGCCCGAAGCAGAAGGTCACCCTCGACGAGGTGGTCGATGCGGGGATCGAGGTCGTCGATGCCGAGGGACTGGCCGGCCTGTCGGTGCGCGGTCTGGCCACGCGGCTCGGCCTCGGGACCATGTCGCTCTACACCTACGTCCCCGGGCGTGACGAGCTCGTCGTGCTCATGGTCGACCAGGTCCTCGGCCGCACCATCCGTCCGCCCCACGCGACGGATCCGCGCCGGCGGCTCGAGGCCGTCGCCGAGTCCGCGTACGCCGAGCTCACCGCCCACCCCTGGCTGCTCGAGGTCGACGGCCTGCGGGCCTGGCTCGGGCCGCACGCGGGCGAGCGCTACGAGTGGCAGCTCGGCGCCGTCGACGGGCTCGGGATGGGGGACGTCGAGATGGACCACGCCGTCAGCCTCCTCGAGGGCATCGCCGCCACCGCCGTCCGCGCGCGGCACGCCGTCGTGGTCGCCGAGCGCCGCTCGGGGCTCACCGAGCTGGAGTGGTGGGAGGCCAACGCCGGAGCGCTCGCCGAGCTGTCCGCCGGCCGGCCCTTCCCGCTCGCCTCGCGGGTCGGACAGGCCGTGGGCGAGGCCTACCAGGCGACGGGTGACCCCGAGCGGCAGTTCCGCTTCGCCCTCGACCGCGTCGTCGACGGCCTTCTCGCCCGGACCCGCCCCCGCGGCTGACCTGCCCGAAACCGCTCGCCCGACGCCCGCGGCGCTGCGACGATGGCGCCCGTGTCCGGAGCCGTCGAGCGCGCCCGGGCGGACCTCGAGGCGGGCCGCCCGTGGATGGCGCGCGACCGGCTGACGAGTGCGCTGGCCCAACGGCAGGACGACGAGATCCTCGACCTGCTCGCCGAGGTGCACGCCGTCATGGGCGACCTCCCGGCTGCCGGCGCCCTCTGGTTCGCCACCGGCCGCGACGACGAGACCGCGCGCCCCGCCCTGGACGCATGGTCCGAACGCAACCCGACCGACGAGCGTCGCTGGCTCAGCATCCCGAGCCCGGTCCGGCGGCACGCCACGACAGCGAACCTGACCGCGCTGCGCGACGCCGCCACCGCCGCATCGCGAGCCCGGACCTCGCCCCCGGCCCCCGACCAGCCCGACGAGGCCTGGTGGGAACGCATCGTCTTCGGTGGCGGGTGCCTGGTCGGCGTGCTCTGGCTCGTCGCGATGGTCGGCATCGGGATGTGGACCGTCCTCCGGTGGATCTGGACCTGACCGCCCGTCACCTCCGGGCCGCGGTGGCGGGCGGGGCGGCATGATGGCGGCGATGTCCGACGCGCCCCTCGACCCCGACGCCCACGCGGCGATGCTCGCGTTCGACCGCGCCCACGTCTGGCACCCGTACTCCTCGGCCCTGGCGCCCGGCGACCCCTACCTCGTCGAGTCCGCCGAGGGGGTCCGGCTGCGGCTGCGAGCCCCGGACGGCACCGCCGACGAGGTCGTCGACGCGATGAGCTCGTGGTGGTGCGCGATCCACGGGTACCGCGTGCCCGAGCTCGACGCCGCCGTCCGCTCCCAGCTCGACGCCATGGCCCACGTGATGTTCGGCGGCCTGACGCACGCCCCGGCGGTCGACCTCTGCCGCCGCCTCCTCGACCTCGCACCCGCCGGCATGGAGCACGTCTTCCTCGCCGACTCCGGGTCGGTCTCGGTCGAGGTCGCGATGAAGGCCGCACTGCAGTTCCACCTCGCGGCCGGCGAACGGCGCACCCGGTTCCTCACGGTCCGCGGCGGGTACCACGGGGACACGTTGTCCCCGATGTCGGTGACCGACCCCGTCGGGGGGATGCACTCGCTCTTCCGTGGCGTCCTGCCCGAGCACGTCTTCGCCCCGCGGCCGCCGGCCGGCGTCGACCTCCCCGACGACGACCCGCAGCTGGTCGCCTGGGAACGCACCACGCGGGACCTGTTCTCGCAGAACGCTGCCGAGATCGCAGCCGTGATCATCGAGCCGGTCCTCCAGGGCGCCGGTGGGATGCACGTCTACCCATCGAGGGTGCTCGACGTGCTCCACGCACTGGCCCGCGAGCACGGGGCGCTCGTCATCCACGACGAGATCGCCACCGGCTTCCACCGCACCGGGCCGCGCTGGGCCGGCGACCGCGCCGACCACGCCCCGGACATCCTCTGCGTCGGCAAGGCCCTCACCGGCGGCTACCTCACGCTCGCCGCGATGCTCTGCACGCGCGCGGTCGCCGAGGGCGTCAGCCGCGGGGGCGCCGGCGGCCTGATGCACGGCCCGACGTTCATGGCCAACCCCCTCGCCTGCTCGGTCGCCCTGGCCAACCTCGACCTGCTCGCCTCCCGCGACACCGCGGCCGAGGTCGCACGGATCGAGACCGGCCTGCGCGAGGGCCTCGCCCCCGCCACCGGCCTCGGCGCCGTGGCCGACGTCCGCGTCCTCGGAGCCGTCGGTGTCGTGCAGCTGCGCGAGCCCGTGCGGGTCGCCGAGGTCACCGCGGCCGCCGTCGCCCGGGGCGTGTGGGTCCGCCCCTTCCGCGACCTCGTCTACACGATGCCGCCCTACGTGACCTCCGACGACGACCTCGCCCGCATCACCGGGGCGTTGGTCGGCGCGGTCGCCGACGCCCACGGCTGACCCCGGCACCGCCCGCGCTCAGTCGGCCTTGGCGCCGCCCCAGCCGTGCCAGTGCGTGACCTCGACCCAGCAGCTGATCCGGGCCCGGTCGCGCGTCGGGTAGTCCCGGCCGCCGTAGTGGTTCGAGAGGCGGTCGATGTCGGCGAGCGCCTTCTCGGGGTCGTCCTCCCACCGCACGATGCGCCCGCGGACGCTGACGTGCGTGTACCAGGAGCCCTCCTCGAGGGCGGTCAGCGCGACCTCAGGGTGCTCGCGCATCCACGACACGCGTGCGCGCTCGGCATCCATGTTGAGCAGCACCGTGCCGTCGTCCTCGACGAGGTACCAGGTGGCGACGGACATCGGGGCGCCGCTCGGCAGGAGGACGGCGACGACCGCGGGGTTGGGTCGGGCGAACAGCTCGGCGACGTCGTCGGGCAGGGGTGCACGGGGCACGGAGGGTCTCCTTCGTCAGGGATCGGGCACCCCAGCATGCCTCCCCGACACCGGCCCCCGGGGGGTCAGGTGCCGGCCACCCGGCGCAGCGTCTCGACGGCCTCACGCCGCGGGATGCCGAGCACCTCGGCGCGCTGCAGGTAGGCGACAGCGGCCTCCTCGAGGGCGTGCTGCGGGGTCGCGGCCGCGGGAGGCGCGGGGGCGACACGCGTCCCGCCACCCCGGCGCGAGCGCACGTAGCCGGCCTGCTCGAGCTCGCGGTAGGTCCGGGCGACGGTGCCCGCGGCCAGCCCGAGGTCGGCCGCGAGCTGACGCACCGGGGGGAGCCGGTCCCCCGGCGCGAGCACCCCGCTGCCGATGAGGTCGGCGAGCTGGCGCCGCAGCTGCTCGTATGGCGGCGTCGGGTCGAGGACGTCGACCGTGACGGCCTGGAGGGTCATCGGACCGGGGCCCCGACGGGGGCTGCGTCGCCGGGCAGCGGGCGGGGAAGGTCGTCGACCCGGATGGTCGGTGTCACGAGCAGCGCGCCGAGGGCGGCCGCCGCGCCGACGAGGGCCAGCGGCGCGACGCCGAGGGTGAGCCACCGGACCACGACCTGGCCGAGCCCCTGGGGGCAGTCCGCGCCGCCCAAGGCCGTCGCCATCACGCCGGCGACCGGGCCGAGGGTGCCCAGCACGGTGAAGGTCGCCGCCGTGAGGATGGTCCCGGCCGACCACCGCCGCAGCGTGGAGTCCAGCCCGAGGCTCTCCAGCGGCGGCCTCGGACGGCGGACGACGGTCCGCAGCGCGGCGACCACGAGCAGCGCGAGCACCCCGAGGGCCAGGGCCAGCGGCACGGTGTAGAACGAGCCCGGCCACGGCCCGCGCGTGGACGTGGTCTCGACGAGGGCGCCGTCGACGAGGACGCGGCACTGCTCCGCGAGCGCCCGTCCGGGGCGGCCCTCGGAGTCGGGCGAGCCCCAGGCCGTACCGGCGGCGAGCACCCCGGCGAGCAGGACGGCCGAGGCGCCCAGCAGGCCGGCCAGGCCCTGCGGCAGCAGCGAGCGCACCGTCCGCGTCTCGACGACGGCCGCCCGGTGGATGCCGACGGCCGGCCGCGCCGTGAGCTCACCTACGATCGTCCCGAGGAGGACGCCGGCACCGAGGGCCGCCGGGGCGAGGGCGGTCAGCCGGCCGAGCGAGTCGACGCGCTGCCCGAGGAGCAGCAGCAGCCCGCCGAGCAGGAGGCCGAGCAGCACCCCGCCGACCCGCCAGGCCCGGGTGCGCCGGGCGACCCGGACCACCTCCGCGTGCTCGTTGATGCCGACGGTGACGACCCGGCGTCGGGTCAGCGCGACGAGGAGGGCGACGAGCGCCACGGGGACGGCGAGGACGAGGACGACCACGGCTGCTCCTTGTATCGGATGACTGGTACAAGAGCGAGGATGGGCTCACACGGCGGCTTGTGTCAAGCACTTGGGACAAATGAGTGGTCGGACCGGCCACGGCGCTCCCTCGCGCGGAGCGGGCCCGAGCATCCGGGGTCCTCAGGTGCCTCGGAGGGAGCCGTGGCAGGATCGGGTGGGTGACGAGCCCGTTGGACTGGATCAGGGACGCCGCGCTGGCTCGGGCCGAGGCGGGGCTGACCCGCCGGCTCGTCCCCACCAAGGCGCAGGACGTCGTCGACCTCGCGGGCAACGACTACCTCGGCCTGCGCCACCACCCCGCGGTCGTCGCGGGGGCGGTCGCCGCGGTCGAGACCTACGGCACCGGCGCCGGGGCATCACGCCTGGTCACCGGCACCCTCGACGTCCACGAGGAGCTCGAGGCGGCGCTCGCCTCCCTGACCGGCGCTCCGGCGGCCCTCGTGCTCTCCAGCGGGTACGCGGCCAACCTCGCCACCCTGACCACGCTCGCCGACGCCGGCACCCTCGTGGTCAGCGACGAGCACTCCCACGCGTCGCTCATCGACGGCTGCCGGCTCTCGCGGGCGGCGGTCAGCGTCTCTCGGCACAACGACCTCGAGCACGTCGCCGAGCTGCTCGCCCGTCGGGACACCCCTCGCGCGGTGGTCGTCGTCGAGTCGGTGTACTCGGTGCTCGGTGACGCCGCACCCGTCGAGGACCTCGTCGCCCTGACCGCCGAGGCCGGCGCCCTGCTCGTCGTCGACGAGGCGCACGCGCTCGGGGTCGTCGGGCCGGGCGGAGCAGGGCTGGTCGCGGCCGCCGGCGCCACCACCGCCGAGCACGTGGTCGTGACGGCGACCCTGTCGAAGTCGCTCGCCGCCCAGGGTGGCGCGGTGATGGCCTCTCTCGTGGTGCGCGAGCACCTCGTCAACACCGCCCGCCCCTTCATCTACGACACCGGGCTGGCGCCGGGGTCGGCCGGTGCCGCGCTCGCCGCGCTGGGCGTCCTGCGTGATCATCCCGAGCTGCCGGCTCGCCTGCACGCCAACGCTGCCCGCCTCGCCGAGACCTGCGGGGTCGCCGTGCCCGAGGGCGCCGTGATGTCCGTGCCGATGCCCGGGCCGCACGAGACGGTCGAGGCCGTCGAGCGAGCCGCAGCGCTCGGCGTGCGGGTCGGGGCCTTCCGGCCGCCCTCGACCCCCGACGGCTCCTCGCGGCTGCGCATCACGGCTCACGCCGACCACACCGAGCACGACCTCGACCGGGCGTGTGCCGTTCTCGCACAGCTCGTCCCGGCCGGGTCCTGAGCGCCGCGCCGTGCCCGACCCCCGCGCGCTGCCCTCCGTCGTCCTCGTCACCGGGACGGGTACGGGAGTCGGCAAGACCGTCGTGACGGCGGCCCTCGCGGCGCTCGTGCGCGGTCGCGGCAGCACCGCGGCGGTCGTCAAGCCGACCCAGACCGGGCTGGCGCCCGGCGAGCCCGGCGACGTCGACGAGGTCCGCCGGCTCGTGGGTGACGACCTCGCCGTGCACGAGCTCGTGCGGCTGCGCGACCCGCTCTCCCCCGAGGCCGCAGCGCGCCGGGAGGGGGTGACCCTCCCGCCGGTCGCGGTGCACGCCAAGCGGATCGGCGAGCTCGCCGCGGATGCCGACGTCACCCTGGTCGAGGGAGCGGGTGGCCTGCTCGTGCGCCTGGACTCCCGCGGCGGCACGCTCGCCGACCTCGGGACGGCCCTGCGCTACAAGGGGATGAGCTGCGGCGTCGTGCTCGTGGCCTCCGGCGGGCTGGGGGTGCTGAGCACCGCTGCGCTGACCGCCGAGGCGCTGGCGGCGCGCTCCATCCCGCTTCTGGGCGTCGTCGTGGGCTCCTGGCCGGCCGACCCCGGGCTCGCCGAGACAGAGAACCTCCACGACCTCCCGCGGGTCACCGGCGCGCCGCTCTGGGGTCGGGTGCCCGAGGGCTCGGGGTCGCTGACCGCCGCCGAGCTCGCCGCCGCCGTGCCGGACTGGTTCGACATCACCTGAGGAGGGACATGAGCGCGTCCGAGCGCCCGTACCGCGTCACCGTCGTCTGCCACGGCAACATCTGCCGTTCGCCGATGGCCGAGTTCCTGCTGCGCGAGGCGTTCGACGACGCCGGGCTCGGCGACCGGGTCGAGGTCGACTCCGCCGGCACCTCCACCGAGGAGCTCGGCAACCCCGTCCACCCGCGGACCGTCGCCGTCCTGCGCCGGCACGACCATCCCGACGTCGGATGGTCCGCGCACCGCGCCCGGCAGTTCCGCGCCGACTGGTTCGACGGCAGCGACCTCGTGCTCGCCGCCGACCACCTGCACGCCGACCGCCTCGCCCGTCTCGCCCGCGACGAGGAGGACGCCGCGAAGGTGCACCTGGTGCGCTCGTTCGACCCCGACGCGGTGGCCGCCGGCGAGCTCGGGATGGACGACCCCTGGTACGGCGCCGACGCCGAGTACGAGCAGACCTACGAGGAGATCCGAGCCGCCGTGCCGGGCATCGTCGAGCACGTCCGCGCCGCCCTCGACGGCGCCTGAGGACGGACGCCGGCGGCGGGCCGGCGCCGCGCTCTGGGAGGATGGACCCATGCCGAGCACGACCGCTGCCGCCACCGGCCTCTCCCACGCCCGGAGCCTGGCCGACCTCGCCCCGCCGATCGCCCTCGGGGCCCTCGACGGCCGGTACCGCGGCGTCGTCGCGCCGCTCGTCGACCACCTGTCCGAGCCCGCGCTCAACCGGGCCCGCATCCACGTCGAGGTCGAGTGGCTCATCCACCTCACCGAGCGCGAGGTCGTGCCCGGGGTGCGCCGGCTCACCGCGGCCGAGGCCGAGGCGCTGCGCGAGGTCGTCGCCGGCTTCGGGGCCGACGAGATCGACGAGATGGCCGCCACCGAGCGGGTGACCCAGCACGACGTCAAGGCGGTCGAGTACTTCCTCAAGGCCCGGCTGCGCGACATCGCGCCCGCCCCCGAGGACGCCGGCCTCGCCGAGCTCATCCACTTCTGCTGCACGAGCGAGGACATCAACAACCTCTCGTACGCGGTGATGGTCAAGGGCGCCGTGCACGACGTCTGGCTGCCCCGCGCCACCGCGCTCGTCGAGAAGCTGACCGAGATGGCCCGCGAGCTCGCCGACGTGCCGCTGCTGGCGCACACCCACGGCCAGCCCGCGACGCCGACGACGATGGGCAAGGAGCTCGCCGTCCTCGCCTGGCGCCTGCGCCGGCAGCTGCGACGGGTCGAGGACGCCGACTTCCTCGGCAAGCTCAACGGCGCCACCGGGACGTACGGCGCGCACGTCGCCGCCGTGCCGGGCGCCGACTGGCAGGACGTCAGCCGCACCTTCGTCGAGCACCTCGGCCTGACGTGGAACCCGCTGACCACCCAGATCGAGAGCCACGACTGGCAGGCCGAGCTCTACGCCGACCTCGCCCGCTTCAACCGCGTCCTGCACAACATGTGCACCGACGTCTGGACCTACATCTCGATGGGCTACTTCGCGCAGGTGCGCGGCCAGGGCACCGTCGGCTCGAGCACGATGCCCCACAAGGTGAACCCGATCCGCTTCGAGAACGCCGAGGCCAACCTCGAGGTGTCGAACGCCTTGTTCGACGTGCTCGCCGCGACCCTCGTCCAGAGCCGGCTGCAGCGCGACCTCACCGACTCCTCGATGCAGCGCAACATCGGGTCGGCGTTCGGGCACAGCCTGCTCGCCATCGACAACGCGCACCGCGGGCTCGACGGCCTCGACGCCGTCCCCGCCGCGATGGCCGCCGACCTCGACGCCAACTGGGAGGTCCTCGGCGAGCCGGTGCAGTCGGCGATGCGGGCCCTCGGCGCCCAGGGCGTGCCGGGGATGGAGGAGCCGTACGAGCGGCTCAAGGAGCTGACCCGCGGCCGGCGCATCGGGCAGGACGACCTCGTCGAGTTCGTCCGCGGCCTCGGGCTGCCGGCCGAGGTCGAGGAGCGGATCGCGGCGCTGACGCCCGCGACCTACGTCGGGCTGGCCCCCGAGCTGGTCCAGCACCTGCCGTGAGCGTGGTAGGTGCCGAGCCGGTCATCCGGCCGGCGGACCTGGACGACCCGCGGGTTGCGGCCCTCGTCGCCGAGCACCTCGCCGAGATGGAGCCCACGGCTCCCGCGTGCAGCCGCCACGCCCTGTCGGTCGAGCAGTTCCGTGACCCGGCGGTGCGGCTGTGGGTGGCGGAGCGGGGGGACGCGCTCGTCGGCTCGGTCGCCCTCAAGGACCTCGGTGGCGGTCACCTCGAGCTGAAGACGATGCGCGCGAGCCGGTCGGTGCGCGGTACCGGGCTCGGCCGGCGCCTCCTGCTGCACGCCCTGGCCGAGGCGCGGGCCGTCGGCGCGGTGCGCGTCAGCCTCGAGACCGGGTCCGGGGAGG
>JAESFK010000363.1_pt1 | contig 26060 bp, 26 predicted proteins | sample 9269391 | NCBI WGS metagenome assembly JAESFK01 (sample SAMN14506231, study PRJNA617097) | algae metagenome | isolation source: Drouetiella hepatica UHER 2000/2452 and co-occurring heterotrophs from... | place: Slovakia: Slovak Paradise National Park, Hrabusice, Kosice Region | collected 2000-01-01
TCGATGGCCTATGGCATCGTAAAAGTCTTCATTGCGTAGTGTTATCACGCCCGCAATATCCTGGGCCAGATAGCTGCAATCGATTTATCAGGTTGTGCCGCAACCGGCTCATGTCTCTTTCCCAAATTGAGAGGTCCTAACTGCACAAGATGCACCGCAGGTCCCTCCCCCTTGCCAAGCATTTCGCCCGGGTCTAAACCTCCTCCTGCTCTAACGGGGTGCCGGTCGTTCTTTTTTGGAACGTTCGGCTGAGAGGCTTTTAAGGCCAACCCGAAGAACCTGATCCGGTTTGTACCGGCGGAGGGATTAGACGGCACATTCCAGCGCCCTATTCCCAATTTTTGGATTTATGAGGAGGCGCGGATGCGCAAGGCAATCATTCCATTTTTCGCGGCAGCCGCTGCGCTGACGACCTCGTTTTCCGCCTCTGCGGAAGACAAGGTGCTGACGGTCTACACCTATGAAAGCTTTACCAGCGAATGGGGCCCCGGCGCCAAGGTCGCGGAAGCGTTCGAGAAGACCTGCGGTTGCAAGCTCTCCTATGTCAGCGTTGCCGATGGCGTCGAGCTTCTGACCCGGCTGAAGCTCGAAGGCGCTTCATCCAAGGCCGATATCGTGCTCGGTCTCGATACCAACCTCGTGTCCGAAGCCAAGGCGACTGGCTTCTTTGCGCCGCATGGGGTCGATACCGCGGCCGTCAAGGTGCCCGGCGGGTTTTCAGACGATACGTTCGTTCCCTATGACTACGGCCATTTTGCCGTGATCTATGACACGCAGGTGATGAAGGAGCCGCCGAAGAGCCTCAAGGAACTGGTCGAGGGCGATCCGAACCAGAAGATCGTCATCGAGGATCCGCGCACCTCGACGCCGGGCCTTGGTCTGCTGCTCTGGGTAAAGTCGGTCTATGGCGACGAGGCCGCTGCCGCCTGGGGCAAGCTTAGGGATCGCGTGCTCACCGTCACCCCGGGCTGGTCGGAGGCCTATGGCCTGTTCACCAAGGGCGAGGCGCCGATGGTCTTGTCTTATACGACGTCGCCGGCCTATCACATGGTTGCCGAAAACACCGAGCGCTATCAGGCGGCTGCCTTTTCCGAAGGTCATTACATCCAGATCGAAGTGGTGGGGATGACCAAGAGTGCCAAAGATCCGGCGCTCGCCAAGGACTTTCTCTCCTTCGTCACCGGCCCTGAATTCCAGTCGATCATCCCGACGACCAACTGGATGATGCCGGCTGCCGCCACCAAGGAGCCGCTGCCGGAGGCGTTCGGCAAGCTGGTGACGCCGGAAAAGACTTATCTGATGTCGTCGGATGAGGTTGCGGCCAACCGCAAGGCCTGGATCGACGAGTGGCTGGCGGCGATGAGCAAGAATTGAGACGGGCTTGAATGACGGCTTTCAGAGATTGCCGGGACTACCCCCCTCTGTCGGCGACGCCGACATCTCCCCCTCAAGGGGGGAGATTGGCCGCTAACTCTTTTGCCACAAGGAAAAAGAATGATCTCCCCCCTTGAGGGGGAGATGTCACGATAGTGACAGAGGGGGGTAGGTTTCGGCACGCTCCGAATTATAACCGCAAACAATACCGAGCCATCATGATCAACCGCATCGAACGACGTTGGACACTTGCCGCCGGGGCGCTGTGCCTTGGCGGTATCGTGCTGTTCGTCTGCCTGGCGGGGGCGGCACTTCTGGCCTTCGACGAGCCGGGCTCCGCCGATGACGGCATGCTGTTTGATGCCTATGTCTGGCGTGTTGCGCGTTTCACGCTGTTGCAGGCCTCGCTTTCGACGGTTCTTTCCATCCTCTTTGCCATTCCCGTTGCCCGGGCGCTGGCGCGGCAAGCCGCCTTTCCCGGCCGTGTCTGGATCATCCGGCTGATGGCGCTGCCGCTTGGCCTGCCGGCGCTGGTCGCGGCGCTTGGGCTGATCGGTATCTGGGGGCGGCAGGGGGTGCTCAATACGGCGCTCGCGGCTGCAGGTCTCGATCAGCCTGTCAGTATCTACGGCCTGTCGGGCATTCTCATTGCCCATGTGTTCTTCAACATGCCGCTGGCCGCACGGCTGATGCTGGGCGGGCTGGAGCGCATTCCCGGCGAATACTGGCTGGCGGGGGCCAATCTCGGCATGCGGCCGGTGTCGATTTTCCGCTTCATCGAGTGGCCGGCGATCCGCGGGCTTTTGCCGGGGATCGCCGGGCTGATCTTCATGCTCTGCGCCACCAGCTTTACGCTTGTCCTGACGCTTGGGGGCGGGCCGGCGGCGAGCACGATCGAGGTGGCGATCTATCAGGCGCTGCGGTTCGATTTCGATTCGCCGCGCGCCATCGCCCTGTCGCTGCTGCAGATTTCGGTAACGGCTGCGCTTCTGGTGGTGATCCGGCTGCTGACGCCCACCGCCGACGACGGCCATGGTGGCGGGCGCAAAGTGCGCCGGTTCGATGGCCGCAGCCGGTTTGGCCGGGTGGGCGACGGGCTGGTGATTGCGCTTGCGGTTCTGTTCCTGGCCCTGCCGCTCGGCTCCGTCGTCTTCTCCGGCCTTCGCGCCGATCTTGTCAAGTTGGCCAGCGATCCGATGGTGCAGCGGGCCTTGCTCACCAGCGTCGTCATCGCGCTGGTCTCGGGGCTGCTCTGCGTCCTGTCGGCGGCTGTGATGATCCGGGCGCGGCAGGCAGCGCTTTCGCCAAGACGGCCAATGACCGTCCAGCGCGGGCTGGCAGCCGGGATTTCGGCCAGTTCGTCGCTGGTGCTGCTGGTGCCGCCGGTCGTGCTGGGGGCTGGCTGGTTTCTGCTGTTGCGGCCGTTCGGCGATGTCGCCCGGTTTGCGCCGCTTCTGGTCATCCTGATCAATGCGCTGATGGCGCTGCCCTTCGTCTACCGCGTGCTGGAGCCGGCAATGGCCACCCACACCGCCCGCACCGCGAGGCTTGCCGTCAGCCTCGGTCTTGGCGGCTGGCATCGCCTGCGGCTGATCGACTGGCCGGGCTTGCGCCGGCCGTTGCTGATGGCGCTGTCTTTTGCCTGCGCTTTGTCGCTGGGCGATCTCGGCGCCGTGGCGCTGTTCGGCTCGCAGGATATGGTGACGTTGCCCTGGCTGCTGTATAGCCGCATGGCCGGTTACCGCTCGACCGATGCGGCGGGGCTGGCGCTGTTTCTCGGGCTCGTCTGCCTGGTGCTGACGATCGCCGGTACGCCCCGGGCAGCGGCCGATGATCAGAGGAGAGATGATGTCACCGCCTGAAACGGATACTGCCATTCGCCTCAGCGGTGTGCGCGTGCAATTTGCCGAAACCGGACTGCAGTTCGATTGTGATATCGGCAAGGGGCAGATCGTCGCTGTCACCGGCGCATCCGGTTCCGGAAAGTCGACGCTGCTCAATGTGATCGCCGGGTTCGAGACACCGGATGCGGGCACGGTCGAGATTTTCGGCGAGGATGCCGCTGGCCGCGATCCTGCCGAGCGGCCGGTCTCCGTGATCTTTCAGGAGCACAACCTGTTTGCGCATCTCGACGTTGCCACCAATATCGGTCTCGGTATTGATCCGGCGCTGAAACTGGGCGTTCCGGAGAAGGCGAAGATTGCAGAGGCTTTGCTGCGTGTCGGGCTCGACGGTTTTGGCAGGCGCCTGCCGCCGACCTTATCCGGTGGCGAACGGCAGCGCGTGGCGGTCGCTCGCGCCTTGGTGCGCCGCAAGCCGATCCTGCTGCTTGACGAGCCCTTCGCGGCGCTCGATCCGGGCCTGCGGGCCGGCATGGCCAACCTTCTGATCGACTTGCACCGGCAGGAAGGCCACACGATCCTGATCATCACCCACCATCCCGACGATGTGCGGACGCTGGCCGACAGCGTGCTCTTTCTCGACAAGGGCCGCATTCTGTTGCATGAGCCGGTGGCGCAGTTTCTCGCGCATACCGATATTCCAGCTGTTGCCCGTTTTCTCGGCCGGTGAGTATCGCCTGCGATGCTTTTGCCACAATTTGAACGACAGCCTGTGCGACGGCGCTTTTGCTGTCCCGCGTTGCTGCAGTGCGGGGGCGTGGCCCGGATATCACGCGGACATTATTTCTACCGGCCTATGCTAGGCACGCATGGCGCGAATAGGCTACAGCAGGGCATTGCCGTAACTGCTGCCGGGCCTATTTACACGGCTGTAAAGAATACTGAATTTGTATGTGGGCAAACGGCGGAACGTTTGCCCGGCTGGCCTGAAGACTGGAAATGAGCTGAGGCGATGAACAGAACGACAGGCAGGCAGATGCGGGATTCGGCAACACGCTCCGGCGTGTCCGCGCGCGCTGTCGTAGCGCTCATCGCCGGTCTGTTTCTGTCTAGCTGCCAGTCGGTGATCGAGCAGACCTACGAGCCCAAGGTCTCGCCGTCCTCCAATCCGCAGATCGTCGAGGAAGTCCAGAAGAACGACCCGCGCGCCCAGGTCGGCGCCCGCGAACACCCGCGCATCGTTGCCAGCTATGGCGGCGAATATCAGGATGAAAAGACCGAACTGCTGGTGGCCCGCATCACCGGCGCGCTGACGGCGGTGTCGGAAAATCCGAACCAGTCCTACCGCATCACCATTCTCAATTCTCCCGCCATCAACGCCTTCGCGCTGCCGGGCGGCTATCTCTACGTGACGCGCGGCCTTCTGGCGCTGGCCAACGACGCCTCGGAAGTGGCGGCCGTGCTCTCCCACGAAATGGCCCATGTGACCGCCAATCACGGTATCGAGCGGCAGCAGCGCGAAGAGGCGGAGGTCATCGCCAGCCGCGTCGTGTCCGAGGTGCTGTCGAGCGATCTTGCCGGCAAGCAGGCTTTGGCGCGCGGAAAACTGCGCCTGGCGGCATTCTCGCGCAATCAGGAATTGCAGGCCGACGTGATCGGCGTGCGCATGCTCGGCGAAGCGGGTTACGACCCCTATGCGGCGGCGCGCTTCCTCGATTCGATGGCGGCCTATAGCCGGTTCTCCCTGGCCGATCCCGACAGCGACCAGAGCCTGGACTTCCTGTCGAGCCATCCGAGCGCGCCGCAGCGCGTCGATCTCGCCCGCCGCCATGCCCGTGCCTTCGGCGCGGAAGGGACCGTGGGTGATCGTGGCCGCAACTATTATCTCGCCGGTATCGACGGCCTGCTCTATGGCGACAGCCCGCAGGAAGGCTATGTCCGCGGCCAGACGTTCCTGCACGGCAAGCTCGGCATCCGCTTCGATGTGCCGGCCGGGTTCCAGATCGACAACAAGGCCGAGGCTGTGCTGGCGACCGGGCCGGGCGAGGCCGCGATCCGTTTCGACGGCGTGGCCGACACGCAGAAGCGCAGCCTGACCGACTATATCGGCAGCGGCTGGGTGACCGGCCTGCAACCGGACACGATCCAAGCCGTCACGATCAACGGGCTGGAGGCCGCGACGGCCCGCGCATCGGCCGAACGCTGGGATTTTGACGTGACGGTGATCCGCATCGACACGCAGATCTACCGGTTCCTCACCGCCGTGCCGAAGGGCGCACCGAGCCTGGAGCCGACCGCCGGCATCCTGCGCGCCTCGTTCCGCCGTATGACACCGGCTGAAGCCGCTGCCCTGAAGCCGCTACGCATCCGCGTCGTCACGGCCAAGGCAGGCGACACGCTGGCAACGCTTTCCGCCCGGATGATGGGCACCGACCGCAAGCTCGACCTCTTCCGCCTGATCAACGCCATGCAGGTGACCTCGACGGTAAAGCCCGGCGACAAGGTGAAGATTATTTCGGAGTAGGGTGCAGCTAGAGGCCCGCACGGTTGTTCAGCCGATAGGGGATTCTCGTAAAATTAGCCAGGGTTATCCGTTAGATAGGAAGTCGCGAATTTGAATTCCTGTCTTATGAAAAACCGGGCAAGGCGCTGCATGATTGCTGAAGCGTTCAACAGACGGCGGAGCTCTTCAGCTCCATCTGGATCGGAAGGTACGTCTCGTGCCGCATGTGCGGTCGCGACACGGCAGTTTCGATAAACATACGTTCCAATATCGACGTCTTCCATTTTTCGGTCGGCCTCAACGGCCCGTTGCGCGCCTTCCGAGATGGATGGTTCGATCTTCGAGAAGACAGTATTGACCCAATCAACCACCTTGCTCCTCGTATCATAGCGGGTCTCGAATACCCGAAAAAAGCTGAGGACGGCATGACTTGCCAGTCCTACCGAACGCGCATTCAAGCCGTCGCGGTAATAGGCCAAGCACCGCATCAGATCTCCGTTGTCTGGAAGCGTCCGATAGAAATGCCATTCGTGCATGGTCATGAACGCCAAATTCCGCTTCAGAACGGGCGTTGGAGCAGGACTGCCGGACCAACCTTCGTGTAGCGAAGCAGGTTGATCGTCGCACCAGCTCATGACACTCAACATGCGGTTTATTAGCGTGCGTGCAAAGTCTGCCGATATGCGTTCGTGAGCAAGGTCGATGCTGATGGAATGTGAATGATCTTTCGTCTTTGGAAATAGAACGAAATGGTGTCCGCCAAACTCCATTCTTGTTGGTTCTCGTGGCCACGCAACCTGCGCGTCAACACGCAAGTTGAGGAATGTGGATGATTGGCGAGCCCCAAGCCTTCGGTGAAATTCAGCCTTCTCCTCTTCTGTCTCATATTCGCGCCAATCGGCCTTGAACGGTCGATCTAAGTGTCGCGAGATCGAAACTGCTCGGGACAGGTCTTGAAAGAAATTTGGCCCCAACGATCTTTCGATGGCAGTCAGCTTGTCCAGTTTATCGTGATCATAACCCACCTCTGCTCCGGGCACGAGAAGATTGAGGGCGTATTTAGAAACGAATGAAACTGTCTTTGTTTGATTGTCTTCCCGAAACCGAAGCACGGCTGCATAGCCCTCATCACCGAAATCTCGTTCAACGGACGAGGTCAAGCGTAAGAGGTTAGAGTTGTCACCTTCTGATCCGATGAGAGAGGCGACCGCATCCTTCAGACTTGCTGCGCCCCTAAATGATGCTTTCACATCTCCGACCGGGCGTAAGTCGCCCAAGACCAGTGAAGCATGGCCCGCATGACCTGGCGCAGGGTGTACGAAACCGAGGACTGCCCTCGCAATCTGTTCGTTGGATAGTCTTACGGCCGCATTCTCGCGGCCTCGCGGGAGCAAATTATATCCCCTTAAGCTTTCAAAACGTTTTGTCGTTTGGTCAAATGTATCACGTTCAGCAAGCCTCTCGTGTAGCCAAGTCATCAGATCGCGTGCGTACATACTATTAGCTAGGCACCTTCTATTGATTTGAAAGTGAGCATAATACACGGCGGTTATATCTAACCGCAAAGGAACAAAAGCAGCCTATCACCTGCCGTCACAACGTCCGGCGGGCGATGCGTCCTCCGCTGACGCCCATGGTTCCCTTGGCTTCGTAAAATGCTCTCTTGTGCTCGTACATCTGAGCGTCGGCGCGCTGGACGAGGGATTCCATGGATTCGCCCTGTTCGCTGGTCGCCACACCGAATGACATGGTGAGGGGCGCGCTCGAGTAAAACTGGTTGTTGATCTTCAGGAGTTCGTTGATCGTCTCCATCATCGCAGCCGCCGCCTTGTTGTCTGCTCCCGGCATCAGAACGGCGAACTCATCGCCGCCGATGCGGGCGGCGTGGTTGGGCTGCGAGACGGCGCCATTCAGAATTTCGCCGAACCGCCGCAACAGGGCATCGCCAGCGTCATGGCCAAGTTGGTCATTGGCCTCCTTCAGCCCGTTGAGATCGATGATGATCGCCGACACGGGGCGCAGCGACTTCCTCTCCAGCCGGTTGATCTCATCCGCGTAGAAGGCGCGATTGTAGAGCTTTGTCAGCACGTCATGCTTGCCGAGATATTCGAGATAGGCTTCGGCCTTCTTGCGGGCGGTAATATCCGTCAGGGCAACCTGAACGCGGGACCAGTCGCTTTCGTGGCCTGGAAAGACGGAAAAATGCAGCAGTATGTGCCGCTCAGAGCCATCCAGCGCGTAGTTGATGACTTCGCGGTGGTGGAACAGGTTTCCGTTCCAAAGCTCGATGAGCTGCTCGCGAAACGGCTTTTCCATATCGCCACGGAAGATATCGCTTAAACGCTGAAGCAGCGTCATGCGATCCGGAGCGCAGAACAGGTCGAGCGTCGCCTGGTTGACGTCGATGACGCGGATTTCGCTCATGCACTGCGTGACAAATTCCGGATGGACATCCATGAATGTGCGAAAGTCGCTGATGCCACGGGCGCGGATATCCTCGATCAAAGCCCTGATGCGGCTGAAATCCTCGATCCAGAGCGACACGGGCGAATGCTCGAAGATGCCTTCGGCGTACAGTCTCTGGGCGATTTCAGCCCGGCGCGCATCTTCCCGCGTGGTGATGTCTTCCGTCGTCAGAAGGACCTTGCCAAGCGAGCCTTCATGACCGGGCATTACCGCGCCGCGAAGCTGGATATCGAGGCGGCGGCCGGAGAGGGTGTAGTTGACGGTGGTGCTGGAAAACGCCAGCTTTCCGTCGAAAAGGTCAGCCAGCTCATTGATGTGCGTTTCCAGCATATCGTCCCGAAAGACCTGCGCTATGCCCGCCCGAAGATGATCGGCGTCGTCGGCTTCAAACAGTTCAAGCGTCTTCCTGTTGACATCCAGCACCCGGATTCGGGCAGAGCATTGCCCGATGCGCGAGACGTCATCCCGCAGGAATGCGCGGATGTCGGTGACCCCCTGCGTGCGCCACAGGTCGAAGAGGGCCTTTACCTCACTGAAATCCTCGATCCACATGGCAATCGGCGCAAGGTTGAAGACGCCGGAATCGAATGTCTCGTGCATTATGCCACCTGAGAACGAGCTGAAAACAATATGCGCCCCTAGCGCAAACACCGCATATGCGCAGTATTAAGCGCCAAAAGTAAACCGCCCATAACCGTTGCGGCATAAGACCGTATAGCAGACGTCCATCCTGGCGTCAGAAACCGGATGACGCCTTTCATCCGGTTTCCCGTTCCGCCCAACTCTCGTCAATGCCGCATCGCCAGCACCGGGGCTTCGGCCACAAGCGCGATCTTCAGCTTTTCCAGCGCCCTGGTTTCGATCTGGCGGACCCGTTCCTTGGAGATGCCGAGGTCGGCGCCGAGTTCTTCCAGAGTGGCGCTGTCTTCGCAAAGCCTACGCGCGCGGATGATTTTCATTTCGCGCTCGTTCAATTGGCAGAGCGCGTGGCTGAGCCAGGTGCGGCGGCGCTCGCTGTCGATCATCTCGGACACCTGTTCATCGGGCAGGGGGGCGTCGCAGGCGAGAAGGTCGAGGCGCTCGCCACCGTCGGATTCGCCCGACGAGGAGATCGGGGCCTGCAGCGAAGCGTCGTTGCCGGACAGGCGCGCATCCATCGTCTGCACGTCGGCGATGCTGACGCCGAGAGCCACGGCGATTTCCTCATGAACGGCGCGGGCCGTCAGCTGGCGGTCGCCCTGGGCAAGCTTGGCACGCAGGCGGCGGAGATTGAAGAAAAGGGCCTTTTGAGCCGACGAGGTGCCGCCGCGCACGATCGACCAGTTGCGCAGAACATAGTCCTGCATCGAGGCGCGGATCCACCAGCTGGCATAGGTCGAGAAACGGACGTCCCGGCTCGGTTCGAAGCGGGCCGCGGCTTCCAGCAGGCCGATGTGCCCTTCCTGGACAAGGTCGCTCATCGGCAGACCGAAATTGCGGAACTTGGAGGCCATGGAAATCACCAGCCGCATATGGGCCATGGCGATCTTGTTGCGGGCGTCCTGATCCTGGTGATCCTTCCATGCCAGCGCCAGCGCATGCTCCTCATCCCGCGCGAGATAGGGTGCCGCCATGGCGATCTTGATCATCCGCCTGTCTGCTGAGAGATTTTTCATCGGCTACTCCAAAACGGGCACTGGGTCGTGCCGCTGAATGATAGGTCGATAGGTGTTTCGGGATTTCCGCCGCCTGGAGCTTGACCAGAATTCGAACCGCCCTACTTCCCGTTGAGATCCGAGGCCGGAAGAAGAGGCCGCGGCAATCCGGATTTGTGCACTGCGCATATCCGGACGCTTTTGAACGCGCGACCTGATGAAAAGGTTCCATGCCGCGCTGCCGATTTTGCGGCGGCGGGCTTTTTTGTGGTTTATGCCTCTTTTTGCGATTCTAAGGCCCCGAAGCGCGCTGCCGGACCTCATTCGAATCACCCCAATGGAAAAAGGTGAAGGTTGCTCTGGTGTTAGGGGGAGTGCCGGGTCAAATCCTGTGTGCTGCGCGGAATGTCGCTTGCCGGAAAAGTTAAAAAAGCGTTAACTTTTGATGGTTGTCCCCATAAGTTGCCTGTGAGTTAGTTAAAGACAGGGCTTGGACGGGATTCCTGTCTGTTCGGCACCGGTCTAGAGTCGCGTTATGAAAACACTATCAATCGAGGTGCGGCCGGGCGAGCCGAGGGATGCCGTGTCCATCTCCGATGTGCACCGCGTCTCGTGGCTGCAGGCCTATGGCGGCCTCATCCCACACAAGCCGCTGACCCAGATGGTTCACCGGCGCGATCATGCGTGGTGGCGCAAAGCCACGCGCGGACCCTCGACGCTGCTCGTTGTCGAAGTGGCCGGCGTGATCGCCGGATATGCGACACTCGGCCTCAACCGCGCCCGGTCCCTGCCGCAGGAAGGCGAGGTCTACGAGATCTATCTGCGCCCGGAATATCAGGGCATCGGTCTTGGCCGCATCCTGTTCGGCGAAGCCAAGAGCCTGCTGAAATCGCTGGGCTGCCAGGGCCTCGTCGTCTGGTGCCTGGAAGACAGCCACCATGCCGACCGCTTCTTCCGCATGGCAGGTGGCCGCGATATCTGCGAGGGCATGGAAGATTTCGGCGAAAAGCACCTCAAGAAGATCGGCTATATCTGGGATTGATCTCCCGATTGCCTTCACGGCTGCGGGAAGGAATGGGTAGGGTCGGTTGCGAGCGGGCCGCGCGTCCCGTAAAAAGCCGCCTCATCCTTGCCGCAGGTGAAAATCTCGGCCTGCCTGTCGGCGACCTGGCGCGCCAGAACATTGGGCCCGGCATTGGACAGGGCGTCGACATATCCGGCGACACAGCCCGTTCCATCGTTTCCGGCGACTTTCGAGATGACGAGAACCTGCCCTGTATCGGCCGGGGCCGGACCCGGTTCCATGGCGCCGGAGTTTGAAATATACCATCGCTGGATGGCTGCGAAGGGCTTGCCGTCTGTGTCGAGCCGCCATTCTATCTTTGGGCCGGTATAATTGAACGCCCCGAAGGTTTCGAAAGTCCCGTTGATAAAGGCGGCGCTGACATGGCCGTAGAGAATGGCCTGCCGCAGGTCGCCTTCCTTGTAATAGACCGGGTAGTCCGCATAGCCCTTGCACATCAAGACGATGCCGCCGCCCGGCTCGTCATCCGCCGACAGCTTTTTGCAATGATCGGTATCCAGGTCTGTGTAAACGCTGTCAGCGGCGTAGGCGGCAACGGGAAATGCCGCCAGAAGGGCGATCGATGCGAGAACGAAGGCATGCGTTTTCATGGTTGCTCCCTGTTTCCCGGAACCGCGCATCGCGCGTGATTATTCGCGTGAACGTCGCATTTTTGGGGCTGCAACGAAAGTAATGTTGCGCCGCGTCATGTTTCCCGTTATCGGACTTGCCATCCGAAAAACTTGCCCCTGGGGGAAAACTCATGCGTATTGATGCAATTTCGATCGGGAAGAACCCACCGGAAGATATCAACGTGATCGTCGAGGTTCCGGTTGGCGGGCATCCGATCAAGTACGAGATGGACAAGGAAGCCGGCACGCTGGTCGTTGACCGTTTCCTCTACACGCCGATGACGTATCCGGGCAATTACGGCTTCGTGCCGCATACGCTGTCGGACGATGGCGACCCGATCGACGTGCTGATCGCCTCGACCCGTCCGCTGGTTCCAGGCTGCGTCATCAACGTGCGCCCGATCGGCGTGATGATGATGGAAGACAATTCCGGCAAGGACGAAAAGATCATTGCCGTGCCGAACTATCACCTGACCAAGCGTTACGACAAGGTCAAGGACTATACCGACCTGCCGGAAATCACGCTGCAGCAGATCGAGCACTTCTTCGAGCACTACAAGGATCTGGAGCCCGGCAAGTGGGTGAAGATCTTCGGCTGGAAGGACGTCACCGTCGCCCAGCAGCTGATCGTCGAGGCAATTGCCCGGGCCAAGGAAGCGAAGTAACAGCCGGCGGTGACGGCCTCTTCTCCCCTGCGGATGCGAGGCGATGAGGTGGCTTTCCGCGAATTCTGGGCGTGCCGCCCCCTCATCCGGCCCTTTGGGCCACCTTCTCCCCGCTGGGGAGAAGAGGGAGGGCGTAGCAGCGGCCACTCCTTAAAACAAAACCTCCGGATCAGGCTGATCCGGAGGTTTTTTCATGTCAGAAGGATTGTGTGGCCGATCTCGCTATCAGCCGAGCAAAGCGGCAGCGATGGTGGTGTTGAGCAGGTACCAGACGAAGTACAGGATCACCAGAACCACCAGCGGCGAGAGATCAACGCCGCCCATGTTGGGCAGGATGTTGCGGATCGGCCGGTAGAGCGGTTCCGTCAGCTGGTAGAGCGAGCGGCCGATCATGTTGATGGCGTTGTTGTTCACGTTGATGACGTTGAAAGCGTAGAGCCAGGAAAAAATGGCCGAGGCGATGACCAGGAACCACGCAATGTTGATGATGAAATTCAGGGTCGCAATGACAGCAAGCATGCCGGTCTCCAATTCGTTGTTGACAGACATGTAGACATTGACGACTGAACCGGCAAGTCCATGCTTTCACGATGGGCCAAACATGTTTAATCCGGCGGGATAGCCTGCCGTTGTTCGGAAAGATCGCAGCATGTCTGTCCTTCAGGGCGCCGACCGGTTCGCCGCGTTCCGGCATGTCTCCTACGCCCGTTTCTTCTTCGCCCGCTTCCTTGCATCTTTCGCCATCCAGATCGTCAGCGTCTCGGTGGGATGGCAGATGTACGAGCAGACGCAGAACACGCTCTATCTCGGCCTGATCGGCCTTTTCCAGTTCCTGCCGTCGCTGTTGCTGATCCTCGTCACCGGATCGGTGGCCGATCGCCATTCGCGGCGCATGATCGTCTCGATCTGCATGATCATCAGCGCGCTCTGCGCGGCGGCCCTGCTCGGTCTGACGATTGCCGATGCCTTTTCGCCCCTGCCGGTGTTCGCCATCCTGATCGTCTTCGGTATCGAGCGCGCTTTCATGGCGCCGGCCGTGCAGTCGCTGGCGCCGAACCTCGTTCCAGCCAAGGACCTGTCGAACGCCATCGCCTGGAATTCGTCGTCCTGGCAGACGGCTGCCATCCTTGGGCCGGTGGCCGGCGGTCTGCTCTATGGTCTCAGCGCCATCGTTGCCTATTCCGTGGCGCTGGCGTTTCTTGTTCTTGCCTCCACTCTCATCTTCATGATCGAGAAGCCGGCGCAGCACAGCCTCAGCGAGCCGCGCGACTGGACCTCGGTTCTGGCCGGGTTCAAGTTCATCCGCACGGAAAAGATCGTGCTGGGGGCAATCTCGCTCGATCTGTTTGCCGTGCTGCTCGGCGGCGCCGTGGCGCTGATGCCGGTGTTTGCCAGTGAAATCCTCGCGCTCGGTCCGCTCGGCCTTGGCCTGTTGCGCGCCGCACCCGGCATTGGTGCCATCCTCGTTGCCGTGACGCTGGCCGCCTACCCGATCCGCCACAATGCCGGCAGGCTGATGTTTGCCGGTGTGGCGCTGTTCGGTCTCGGCACGGTGATCTTCGGCCTGTCCGAAGTCGCCTGGCTGTCGATCGCGGCGCTGATGCTGATGGGGGCATCGGATATGATCTCGGTCTATGTGCGCGAAACGCTAATCGCGCTGTGGACACCGGACGCGGTGCGCGGCCGCGTCAATGCCGTCAACATGGTGTTTGTCGGCGCGTCGAACGAGCTTGGCGAATTCCGCGCAGGCACGATGGCGCATTTTATCGGTGCAGTGCCGGCCGTGGTGATCGGCGGTGCCGGTACGCTGGCGGTCGCCGTCATCTGGGCGCTCGGCTTTCCGCAATTGCGCAGGATCGATTCGCTCGATGCGCCGGATCGTTCTGTTTCGGGGTGATCAGCGCAGGGGAGGCTTTTCCAGCAGGAGATGCCCCGGCCGGGGCTGGAGTGATCCCGATGCAGGACGATCAGGACCGGGTTGCCGGTACTGCGTCTGTAATCGGTGCGACCGGCGAAAAGCATGTCACTTTTCCTGGTGCGCGGTTGCCTCCTCCACGACGTCGAGCTTGGCGGCGACCTCCTGCCGCTTGATGATCCTGTCCCTGCCGGACACGCCGAGCAGATCAGCGATGCGCCAGATCACATGATCCTCCATCTCGCTGCGCTTGCCATCGGCATAGACAATCTCCCACAGCATGCCGATCAGGTCTATCCGCTGCTCCTCGGAGTAGTGGCGCTTGATGTCGGAGGTGAAGCGGAAGAAATCGATGGCCTGACTTTCGGCCGTCTCGCCGGCGGCGATCAGCGCGTCGAGCGAGGCATCGTCCAGCTGATAATGATCCTTGACCATCGAGCGCACTTTTTTGCGCTCTTTCTCGTGGACCTCGCCATCGGCCTCCATCACCTGGATGCAGAGCGCCGCGATGGCGATGCGGGGATCGCCTGGCTCGATGGCGGACGCTCCGTTGCCGGTCAGGCCGTCGAGGAAAGTTCGAAAACGTTCAAACATGGTTTTCCGTCAAAGATCGGGGTTTCTTCTCAAAACAGGCGAAATGCGGTCTTTTCCAGCGGTTTATTGCTGTCGTCGCGGACGCCGGGATCATCCGGCGGCCGGCCAAAAAACGGCTCGACAACGGTTTCTTCCGCTTTGGCTTTCTCGGTTTTGCTTTCCCCGTTTTTGGCGGGGATCGGCTTCGGCTCGGTCTTCACCGTTTGCGGCACGATCACCGATTCGCTCGGCGCCGGGACAGCGATGATCTTGACCGGCACATCCTCGGGTTTTTCCGCGGCGTCGATGACATGGGCGGGCATGGCTGGTTCCACTGTCCGTTCCGGCAGCGGCTCCGGACGCTGGTGGACGATGGCGACCGGCGGCAGGCTGCGGATCGCCGCGTCGGCGGCATCCGGTGTGCCTTCCTCGATGGAGCCAGCGATCTCAGCGACCGGCTGTTTCCATTCGAACGCATCGAGACGGCCGCTGACCGGCGAGACCGGCAGCCATTCGGGCGCCGTGACGCCATCTGCCGTCCAGGCCGGATCACGCGGGCTTTTCAGCGCCTGGTTCATCCAGTGGCGGATACGGCCGTCATCATTGGTATCGGCCTCCTCGATATCGGCAAGCAGCAGAAAGATGCTTTCGCCCGGCTGGATGCGGGCGGCCGCTTCCGCCTTGGAACGGGCGAGCGGCAACTGGCGGGCTTCGAGCGCGCTTTCGGAAACGGCGGCGAGCGCCACGGGGTTGTTCGGGCGCAGCGCCTCAAGCTTGCCTGCGCGCTTCAGCCGGTCGGTGGCGGAATCGCCGCTGCGGGCGCGGACATAGAGCTTGGCGACCTCCGGATGCGGGTCCTGTTTCCAGAGCTTTTCCAGAATGGCGGCGCCCTTGCGTAGATTGTCCTCGCGAAACAGCGCCTTGGCGGCGATCAGGCCGGCGGGCACCAGGTCTTCGGCAAGCTTCAGCGCGGCTAACGCATCGTCACGCGCGCCCTTCGGATCGGCTTCCAGCTTTTCCCCGGCGCGCGCGGTCAAGAGCACGGCCTTCTTGCGGTCGGCTTCCTTGCGTTCGATGACATGCGCCGTGCGGCTCTGGTCAAGCAGGCGGATCGCTTCATCCCACTGGCCGGTCTGGCTGCGATAATCGAGAGCGGCCAGCGTTGCCCAGGGCAGGTGCGGCGCCTTGTCGGCGGCGCGTTCGGCATATTGGCGGGCCGCTTCATTGGCGCCCAGCCGCTTGGCCTCGAGATAGAGACCACGCAGGCCGAGTTCGCGGGTTTCCGGATCATCGGCCATCAGCTCGAATTTCTTGCGGGCGTCGTCGTATTTGCCTTCGATCAGCGCCGTCTGGGCTTCGAGCAGGTGGATCAGCGGCTCCTGGTCGGCGCTCAACAGCCCATGGGTGCGGGCGGTCATCTTGCGGGCGAGCGCACTGTCGCCGGCACCGGCGGCGATCAGGCCGGTCGAGAGCGCCTGATAGCCCCGGTCGCGCTTGCGGGCGCGGAAATAGCGGGAGATCGAATGGGGCGAGAGCCAGACGACGCGGACGAGCCAGACGACGATCAGGATGGCCGCGATCAGCGAGGCCAGCAGCGTGGCCGCCACCATCAGGCTCATTTCGATGCGTTGTCCCTGCCAGATCAGCGACAGTTCGCCGGGTCTGTCGGCCAGCCAGGCAAAGCCTGCGCCAAGGGCAAGGACGACGAGCACATAGAACAGAATACGGATCATGAACTCTTCCTTAGCCCTGGTTGGCTGTCATCGCGCCGGCAACGGTGGCGTCGATCAGACCCTCGACGCGGATGCGCTTGTCCAGCTTGGTCTTGAAATCGGCACCGGCTGCCTTGGCCGGCTCCGGCAGGGCATCCCATTCCAGGCTCGCGCCTTTCAGGTCGCCATTGGTCAGCCTGTCTTCGATACGGGCGACGACGGCTTCCGGACCCTCACCATCGACGCTGCCGACCGGGCGGATGCGGATGGCCGAGGAGGCGCTGTCCATCAGGCGGGAAAAAACGCCCTGATTGGGATCGCTGTGGCGGGTTGCCTCCAGCATCGCGCCGGCCACGGCCGGGAAATCGCGCACCAGACCGGCGCGCGGGGCAATGCCGGTCCTGGCGTCATCGGCAAGCCCGGCGACGGCCGGGTCGGTGGCGGCGATGCTCTTCAGCGCGTCGAGTTCGGCCAAAAACGGTCCGCCGCGATCGATCGCCGTCTTCAGCGCGGTGACGGCGACGGCGCGGGCCAGCTGTACGTCGCTCGCCGGCTCATCGATCTTCTTTTCGGCAGCATCGAGACGGGTGGAGAGTTCGGATTTTGCCGCCTCGGTCGACTGCTGCGCATCGGCCAGCGCCGATTTCAGCGTGGCGATCTCGCCGGTCAGGTTGACGATCTGCGCGTCGAGGCCCGAGACATCGGCCGCCGCGCCATTTCCGGCTTCTGCGGTCTTCTTTTCCAGCTCGGCGATGCGGGTTTCAAGCGGGCCAAGATCGGCGGCCGCCTGCGGTGCCGGGGCTGCGGCCAGCTGTGCCTTGAGGGCTTCAATGTCGCTGGCAAGGCTCTGTTCGATGGCGGTGTTGTTGGCACCCGGGCCGAGCGACGGCATGACACCGGCATATTGCAGGCCGCCGGCGCCCAGAAGCGTCACCAGACCGCCGAAAATACCGGCAGCCAGGGCACCGGAATTCGACACGCGGCGCGGCTCCGTATGGAACGGCCGGGCCGGGTGTTCCGCTGCGGTCGCGGCCGGTTCTTCGGCAAAGGCCGCAGCGGCTGCCTCGGCGCGGGCGTCTTCTTCGTCCGGTTCGGACTTGCTGGCGTCCGGGCGGGCATCCGGGCCGGGAAGATCAGCCGGTTCGGCAATATCGGCGCGCACCGTTTCATCGGTTTCGCCTGCACGGATCTCCGTTGGCTCAGCTATAGATGCTTCACGCTCTGCGGCGGCGCCTTCATCGGACCCTTCCCGTGGCACCGCTGTGGCATCCAGGTCGATCGTCAACGGCTCCTGATCGGATTTCGAGCGGCGCGGAGGGTTTTCCGGTCCCATGATGATCTCTTTCCGTTATCGCATGAACTTGACGTACTGTCTTAAACCTAGACATGCGACAGGGATAGGGAAAGCCCCCAAGCGACAATTCCTTGACCAGCCCCTACTGTGGGCAGGGTGGATCGTCAGCCGCGCAGATGATCAAAGCTGTGCGAGAAGCGCCTCTTCGGAGGGGTCTGAGGCGATGGCAGCCGGCCCGAAACCGGGTGGTATGGCGTCTGCGACATGCTGGCTCAGGCAGATGAGCCGTGTGCCCGAAAGCGCTGTTGCCGTTTGCGGCGACAGCAGCGCGAAAAAATGCCGGGTGGTTTCATGCGAGTAGAAGAGGGCAACGTCCGGCTTGTTCGCCTGAAGCAGGTTATCGACGGTTTCCGGGGCGTGGGCGATCGCGGACATCCGGTAGGTTTCGGCGGTGTGGCAGGCGATGCCCGCTGCCTGCAAGCCTGCCTCGAATGCGGGAGAACGAGGCCAGCCGGCGAGATAGACCAAGCCGTCAGCGAGGCTTGCCGATGCGTCGACGGCGACCCTAGCCAGGGAGACCCCAGTGCCGGTGCCGGCGATGACTTGCTGGAAGCCCATCTGCCGGGCCACTTGCGCCGTCGCCGGGCCGACACAATAGACCGTGGTTTGCAGATGCGGCGCCAGTTGCTCCGTGTAGGGCTCAAGAGCGCGAAACACCTCGGCGCTGGTGACGGCAATGGCGCTGTGGGGACGGGCAAGCGCGTTCAATGCGGCCTGCGGGTGATGGACGGCTTCCATGACCGGCAGAAGCACGGCGCTGTGCCCCATCGCTTCGAGCCTTGCCGCCGTTGCCATTGCTGAAGGTTGCGGCCGGGTGACAAGAACGCGCAAGGGGACAGGCATGGGCTCAGGTCCAGCTTGAAAAGAAATCCGGTCCCGCATCGAGGCGGATATCGTCGCCGGCCTTGGCGCCAAGCTGTTCGGCATCCGACGCCTTGCCCTCCGTCGCCACGCGAAAATACTCGCGGCCGTCCGGGGTGAGGACCATGCCGGAAAAGCGGACGGTATCGCCATCGGAGACGGCGTAACCGGCAATCGGCGTGCGGCAGGAACCATCGAGGGTGGCGAGAAACGCCCGCTCGCAGGTGACGGCTTCGTGGGTTCTCAGATGATTGACCGCTTCGAGCAGCGCATTGACCTTGGCATCGCCGATCCGGCTCTCGATACAGATGGCGCCCTGCGCCGGTGCCGGCGGGAAGGTTTCGGGATCGAGAAGCTCGGTCGGAACGTCGTCCTTGCCCAGACGCTTCAGGCCGGCGAAGGCGAGCAGGGTTGCGTCCACCTGACCTTCGGCGAGTTTTCTTAGCCGGGTATCGACCAGGCCGCGATAGGTGATGACGTTGATATCCGGGCGCAGGCGCTTGATCAGCGCCTGACGACGCAGCGATGAGGAACCGATGGTGGCGCCTTGCGGCAGGTCGAGCAGCTTTGCGGCCGTGCGGCCGACAAAGGCATCGCGGGCATCTTCGCGCGGCAGGTAGGCGGACAGGAACAGGCCTGATGGTAGCTTGGTCGGCATGTCCTTGGAGGAATGCACGGCAAAATCCAGCCCGCCGGAGATGAGCATATCCTCCAGTTCCTGGGTGAAGAGACCCTTGCCGCCGATCTCCGACAGCGAGCGGTCGGTGATCCGGTCGCCCATGGTCGAGAGCACGACGATCTCGAACATTTCGGCCGGCAGGCCATGCGCCGCCATCAGCCGGTCCCGTGTTTCATGGGCCTGCGCCAGCGCTAAGGGACTGCCCCGCGTGCCGATCCGGAAAGGTTTTGTTTGCATCCACTGCGATCCGTTGTTACCGGAGTTCCGTGTATCCGCCTTTCCCCGCGACCGCAATATTCGAGTAAACCAGCCCATGTCCGCCCGCCTGCGCATCCTCGGTATCGAAACAAGCTGCGACGAAACCGCAGCCTCCGTCGTTTTGCGCGATGAGAACGGCCATGGCGAGATCCTTGGCGATGTGGTTCTCAGCCAATTGGAAGAGCACAGCGCCTATGGCGGCGTCGTGCCCGAGATTGCCGCGCGCGCCCATGTCGAGGCGCTGGATACGCTGATCGAGGAGGCGCTTTTGCGCGCCGGCGTGAAGCTGTCCGATATCGATGCCATTGCCGCCACCAGCGGTCCGGGCCTCATCGGCGGCCTGCTCGTCGGGCTGATGACCGGCAAGGCGATGGCGCGGGCCTCTGGAAAGCCGCTCTATGCGGTCAACCATCTCGAGGGCCATGCGCTGACGGCGCGGCTGACCGACGGGCTCGCCTTTCCCTACCTCCTGCTGCTGGTATCCGGCGGCCATACGCAGCTGATCCTGGTGAAAGATGTCGGCGTCTACGAGCGCTGGGGCACGACGATCGACGATGCGCTGGGTGAAGCCTTCGACAAGACGGCGAAGCTGCTGGGACTGCCTTATCCGGGCGGTCCGGCGGTCGAACGTGCGGCAAAAAGCGGCAATCCGGACCGGTTTTCCTTTCCGCGCCCGCTGGTCGGCGAAGCGCGGCTCGATTTTTCGTTTTCCGGTCTGAAGACGGCCGTTCGCCAGGCCGCGCAATTCATCGCACCGGTAACCGATGAGGATATCGCCGATATCTGCGCCTCCTTCCAGAAGGCGATTTCGCGCACGCTGAAGGACCGCATCGGCCGCGGGCTCGCGCGTTTCAAGGAGCAATTTTCCGGCACGGTCCAGCATCCGGCGCTGGTCGTGGCGGGCGGGGTTGCGGCAAATCAGGTGCTGCGGGCAACCTTGCAGGAGCTTTGCGACAAGAACGGCTTCCGCTTCATCGCGCCGCCTTTGCAGCTCTGCACCGACAATGCGGCGATGATTGCCTGGGCCGGTGCCGAGCGCATGGCGGCGGGATTGCCGGCCGATGATCTCGATGTCGCGCCGCGCTCGCGCTGGCCGCTGGATGCGGATGCAAAGGCTCTGATCGGGTTTGGCAAGCGGGGAGCAAAGGCGTGATGGCGGACGCGGTGCGGACGGATCGTATTGTTGTCGTCGGTTCCGGCGCCTTCGGAACGGCGCTGGCGGCCGTTGCGGCCGCATCCGGCAAGGTGCCGGTGACGCTGCTGACCCGCCGCGAGAGTATTGTCGAGGACTTCAAGCAAACCGGCCGCAACGACAGCGCCCTGCCGGGGATCGATCTGCCGGAAACACTCAACGTTTCCGATGACCCGGCCGTGCTTGTCGGTGCCGGCATCGTTCTCTTCGCCATGCCGTCACAGGCACAGCGCGAGGCCGGCCGTTCGCTGCATGGTTTCATCGGCAAGGGTGCCGATGTGGTGATCTGCGCCAAGGGCATGGAGCGGGCCAGCGGCCGGTTGCTCACCGATGTCGTCGAGGAAGAATTGCATCTGCAGAATGTTGCGGTGCTGTCGGGACCGGGGTTTGCCGCCGATATCGCCAAGGGCCTGCCGACGGCGATGGTGATTGCGGGCGTGAGCATCGAGCGCGCTGCGGTCCTCGCCGAGGCGCTGTCCAGCGCGACATTCCGTCTATATCCGTCGGCCGACCGTATCGGCGTCCAGCTCGGTGGTGCGTTGAAGAATGTGCTGGCAATTGCCTGTGGCATTGTCGAAGGAGCGGGGCTTGGCGATTCGGCCCGGGCGGCGCTGATTTCGCGCGGACTGGCCGAAATGTCGCGCTTCGTGGCAGTGCGTGGCGGCGAGGCCGATACGGTGCGCGGCCTGTCGGGCCTCGGCGATCTGGTGCTGACGGCAACCAGCCATCAGTCGCGCAATCTGCGCTACGGCATCGCGCTTGGTCAAAGCGGCAGTGCCAAGGGGCATTCGGGCGAATTGGTCGAGGGCGCGTTTGCCGCCTCGGTCGCCGCCGATGTTGCCCGGAAGCTTGGCGTCGATATGCCGGTGACCGAAGCGGTGGCTGCGATCATCGATGGAAAGATGGATGTGAGAACGGCGCTGGAGCAGCTGATGTCCCGGCCGATCACGCAGGAATAATCACCTCCCAAGAATAGACAATCAAGGAGAACACCATGCTGTTTGCGGTTCTGTGCACGGACAAGCCGAATGCCCTGCAGGTGCGGATGGACGCCCGTCCCGCGCATGTCGAGTTTCTGAACGATCTCAATGTCAAGGGTACGCTGGCCTTCGCCGGTCCGTTCCTCGACGATGCCGGCAAGCCGAACGGCAGCCTTGTGGTCCTGCAGGCGGAGACGATCGAGGATGCGCGCGCCATCGCTGCCGCCGATCCCTATGCCAAGGCCGGCCTGTTTGCCAATGTCGATATCAAGCCCTGGAACTGGGTCTTCAACAAGCCGGAGGCTTGAGCGTGGGTTACTGGCTTTACAAGTCCGAACCATTCAAATGGTCCTGGGCGATGCAGAAGGATGCGGGCGCCAAGGGAACGGAATGGACCGGCGTGCGCAACTACCTGGCACGCAACAACATGCGGGCGATGCAGCTTGGCGACAAGGGCTTCTTCTACCATTCGAACGAGGGGCTGGAGATCGTCGGGATCACCGAAGTCTGCGCCCTATCGCACCCGGATTCGACCGCCGAGGGCGATCCGAAGTGGGACTGCGTCGATATCCGCGCCGTCTGCGACCTGCCGAACCCGATTTCGCTGAAGGACATCAAGGCCAATCCGGCATTCGAGAAGATGGCCCTGGTGACGTCGATGCGGCTGTCGGTGCAGCCGGTCACCGAGGAAGAGTATCTGGAGATCTGCCGGCTTGGCGGATTGGACAATCCGCCGCGGTGACGTGGGTCACCACTTAAAGCCGCTCATCCGCCCTTCGGGCACCTTCTCCCCGTTCTGACGGGGAGAAGGGACCTGCGGCACACTCTGTCGTCCCCTCTCCCCGCGAGCGGGGAGAGGGCTAGAGTGAGGGGCTTTTACTCAATTGACGACGCTGGAGCCCGGCGCAACCAAACAGAACCCGATGAAAACCAACCCCGAAACCTTCATCCGCGCCAATACGGACATCATGGCTCCGCCGCATGTGCCGGAAATCCGCCTGCACCTGGCGAGCGAAGCCCATGATCTTTGGTTGAAGACGGAGGAGGAACTGGAGGAGATCGGCTTGCCGCCGCCATTCTGGGCGTTTGCCTGGGCAGGGGGCCAAGGTCTGGCACGGCATGTTCTCGATCATCCCGGAATGGTTAAAGGCAAGCGGGTGATCGATTTTGCTTCGGGATCAGGTCTTGTGGCGATCGCGGCGATGAAGGCGGGGGCAGCCTCCGCGCTGGCCGTGGATATCGACCCCTGGACTGAAACGGCGATCCGGCTCAATGCCGCGCTGAATGGTACCAACGTGTCATCGGCTGCGTCGGACATCATCGGTGCCGGGCGGGATGCGGATGTCTACCTTGCGGGCGATGTCTTTTATGACAAGGCGTTTGCGGACCGGATCGTGCCGTGGCTGAGTGCGCTGGCCGATGACGGCGCCGACGTTCTCGTCGGCGATCCCGGCCGCGCCTATTGCCCGCGCGACCAGATGCAGATGCTGGCGACCTATCAGGTGCCGGTGACGCGGGCGCTGGAGGATAGCGAGGTCAAGAATACGACGGTGTGGCGGTTTCGGACCACAAGGCTTGATTGACGGCCGTACCGGCGTTGGCGCGTAGACGTCCCGCCTTTGCGTGCAGCACAAGGCAGATATTCAGCTATCCCGCCGCCGCGCATGCCTGCGCGATATATTCGGCGAGGTGTCTCGTCTCGATATCCTGCAAGGACTCCAGCTTGATGTGGCGCCGGTATTTGCCACCGCCGGACAGGAAACCATAGGGGTCGGTCAGGGATGCGCCCTGGCTGAATTCAAGCGTCACATGGGCCGTGTAGGGAAAAACGCCACAGAAGCCATCGTTGGATGAGAACAGCAATCCACCATATTTCACCTCTTCGGTGATGGATGGACCTGCTCCGAGAGCCATGTCGCGCAAGCGCGCGACAATCGGAAAGAGGTCGCGGCGATACTCCCTGACCTCTTGTAGAAAGGCTTCGACTTTATCCATACTCATATCGCAGTCGCCCCGATGAAGTCGATTGGAAGGCCGGCCGGGCGAGGTCAGCGGCGAATGACGCAGACGCCGGATTCCCAGGAGCAGGCGCGCCCGGCGGTCGATGGTGTCACGCGGATGATCTTCGGCCGCGATGGGCGGTAATCCGTGTCGATGCCGGTGGGGTAATAGCCGTAACCATTGCGCTCCGAGCGGAAATAGGTGCCGTTTCCGGGATCGGTCCAGGCCGACAGGTCGCCGAAATAGGTGCCGGCACTGGTTTCCGACGGGAAGCCGTCATCGCCATAGGGTTGGTTCCAGCCATTGCCGCGCTGTCCGCGATACTGACGCATGATGACGCCACGGCCGGGACGGCGATCGCGATCGTAGCGGTGTCCATAACGGCGCTCGTAATATTGACGGCGGTCCATGCGGCCGGCAAGGCTGTTGCGGCCGCGGCGGCGGTCATCGCGATACCAGTGGCCGGCGGTGATGCCCGAGACCGCTTCGCTGCGGTCGCGGCGCTGGTGGTGCGGGCGGTGATAGTCGGAGCGCTCGTAATGGGCACCGCGAAACTGGTGGCGTTCGCCACTGCGGTCGCGTGCCTCGGCGAAACCGGCGAACGAGAGGATGACGGCGAGCGCCGCGATCAAGACTTTCGTCGCATTCTGCATGCTGATTGGACGCATTTTGCGCAGCCCTCCGGATGACCCTTAACAAATCCTTAACGGGCAATGTGGGGCAGATGCCGGCAAAAGTCACGGATTGCGTTGAATTTTCACGCCTTATCGTTAACGCAGCGGGTGAATCGCATGCGTCAAGCCGCCACATTTTCGTCTAATCGATTAAATTGATTTTGCAGTGCAAACACACTTGTCGTTAATCAATATGGTGATTAAACGTCGGCTGACTGAATTGCGCACAATCAGGTGCAATACCGGATGAAAATAGTCCAGTTTTTGGGCGTCTTTCCGGGTCTTCCGTGAGGTTCAGATGACGAATGTCACCAAAAGCCGGCCGCTGTCGCCGCATCTACAAATCTACAAGCCTATTCCGACGATGGTCATGTCCATTGTGCACCGCATCACCGGATGCGCCTTGTACTTCGGCACGGTTCTCGTCGCCTGGTGGCTGATCGCCGCTGCCAGCGGGCCGGACTATTACGACTGGGCCATGTGGGCCTTCGGCACGATCATCGGCCAGCTCATTCTGTTTGGCTATACCTGGGCGCTGGTGCATCATCTGTTCGGCGGCCTGCGCCACTTCGTCTGGGATCTGGGCTACGGCTACGAAAAGCATTTTGCGACCAAGCTTGCCATCGCCAATATGATCGGTTCGGTCACAGTCACCGTATTGATCTGGATCGTCGGCTACGTGGTTCGCTGAGAGGACAAGAATTCCATGGATATGCGTACTCCCCTCGGCAAGGTTCGCGGCCTCGGTTCGGCCAAGGAAGGCACCGATCATTTCTGGCGCCAGCGGCTGACGGCCGTTGCCAACGTGCCGTTGATCATCTTCTTCGTGCTGTTCCTGATCCAATATGCCGGCGCGCCCTATGCCGAGGTCGTGGTTGCCTTGTCGAACCCCTTCGTGGCCGTGGTCATGGGGCTGGTGGTCATCTCCGGCCTGATCCACATGAAGCTCGGCATGCAGGTCGTCATCGAGGACTATGTCCACAACGAAGGCGCCAAGGTCGTCCTCGTCATGCTCAATACATTTTTTGCGATCGCAGTTGGCGGGCTCTGTCTTTTCGCCATCCTGAAGATCGCGTTTGCAGGGTAATTCAAAATGGCACCCACCTCATCGCCTGTTATCAACGGCCACGCCTATGACTATGTCGACCATGCCTATGACGTGATCGTCGTCGGCGCCGGCGGCGCCGGACTGCGCGCCACGCTTGGCATGGCCGAACAGGGTTTCAAGACGGCCTGCATCACCAAGGTTTTCCCGACGCGCTCGCACACGGTCGCGGCACAGGGCGGTATCGCCGCGTCGCTGACCAACATGACGCCGGATAGCTGGCAGTGGCACCTCTACGATACGGTCAAGGGGTCCGACTGGCTCGGCGATGTCGATGCCATGCAGTACCTGACCATGGAAGCGCCGAAGGCAGTCTACGAGCTTGAGCATTACGGCGTACCGTTCTCGCGCAATGCCGAGGGCAAGATCTACCAGCGGCCGTTCGGCGGCCACATGCAGAATTACGGCGAAGGTCCGCCGGTGCAGCGCACGTGCGCCGTTGCCGACCGGACCGGCCACGCCATCCTGCACACGCTCTATGGCCAGTCGCTGAAGAACAACGCCGAATTCTTCATCGAATATTTCGCGCTCGACCTGATCATGTCGGATGACGGCAGCCGCTGCACCGGCGTCGTTGC
>JAESFK010000364.1_pt1 | contig 26044 bp, 22 predicted proteins | sample 9269391 | NCBI WGS metagenome assembly JAESFK01 (sample SAMN14506231, study PRJNA617097) | algae metagenome | isolation source: Drouetiella hepatica UHER 2000/2452 and co-occurring heterotrophs from... | place: Slovakia: Slovak Paradise National Park, Hrabusice, Kosice Region | collected 2000-01-01
CGGCGCAGCAGGAAATCGAACAGCACGACGACGGCGACAAAGATCAGGATGACATAGGGGATGCCATGGAACGTTCCCTGCCCGACCGCCTTGAACGACGGCGGCAAGGTGAACAGCGACAGCGGCGTGCCCTTGGTGATGATCAGGCAGATGCCGCGCACGATCACCATGGCCGCAAGCGAGGTGATGAAGTGGTTCAAGCCCACTACCGTCACGAAGAAGCCCATGACGCAGCCGATCAGGCCGCTGGCGATGATGCCGATCAGCGACGCACTCCAGGGGTCGAGACCCATCAGGAACAGCGAGCCCGACAGCACCATCGAGAAGCAGACGACCGAGCCGACGGACAGGTCGATGCCGCCGACGATCAACAGGATGGTCATGCCGACGACGACGATGCCTTCCACCGAAAACGACATCAGCATGGCCCGGAAGTTTCCAAGCGTCAGGAAATGCGGCGAGGCAAAACTCATGGCGATGCAGAGCGCCAGAATGATCGCGATCAGTCCCGCCTCGCGCATCGTCCCCAGCCGTTTCCAGCCGGGCGCGCGCGCCTGATGTGCCGTTGTCAACGTAGCGTCCGCCATGACCGTGTCTCCTGCCCCTGCTTCTTCTTTATGCAGCATGCTCTGATGCCTTTGAATTGTTGCCGACACCCGATGCGAGCCGCATGATCGCTTCTTCCGTCATCGTCTCGCCTTCGACCGCGCCGGCGACAGTGCCCTCACGGATCACCAGCACCCGGTCGCAGAGCCCCAGAAGCTCCGGCAGTTCCGAAGAGATGACGACAATGCCGATGCCGGAGCGCGCGAGATCGCGTAAGAGCCGGTGGATTTCCGATTTGGCGCCGACGTCGATGCCGCGTGTCGGCTCGTCCATCAGGATGACCTTGGGATTGACCGCCAGCTGCTTGGCAATCGCCACCTTCTGCTGGTTGCCGCCCGACAGCGACGAGACCGGCATATCAATGCCGCCCATCCGCACGCCAAGCCGCTTGGTCAAATCACGGGCACGATCTGCCTCCGCCTTCGAGTTCAACAGGCCCAGCGGCCCGGTCAGCGACTTCAGGTCGAGAACGGCAATATTCTGGGCGATGGACAGCTCCAGGAAGACGCCGGAACCCTTCCGGTCCTCCGAAAGATAGACGACACCCGCCTGCACGGCCTGCGCATAGGACTTCGCCCGCAGCCGCTGTCCATGCAGCTGCACCTCGCCCTTAATCACCGGCCGCAACCCGCAGATACCCTCGGCGATTTCGGTGCGGCCCGAACCGATCAGCCCGCCGACGCCCAGAATTTCGCCCTGGCGCAATTCGAAGCTGACATCGTGGAAGCGGTCGCCGTCATCAAGATTGCGGACGCTCAGAATGGTCTCGCCCGTCTGCTCGGCCAGCGCCTGCTTTTCCGGATAGAGCTGGGTGATCTCGCGCCCGACCATGCGGCGCACCACATCATCCGGTGTCAGGTCCGCGACGTTCTCGGTCGAAACGTAACGCCCATCTCGAAACACGGTCACCCGGTCGCAGAGGTTGAAAATTTCGGCCATGCGATGGCTGATATAGATGATCGAAATCCCTTGTGCCTTCAGATCGCGGATAATTCCGAACAGCACCTGCGTTTCCGATTCCGTCAAGGCGGCCGTCGGCTCGTCGAAGATCAGCACGCGGCAATCGAGTGTCAGCGCCTTGGCGATCTCGACCAGTTGCTGGCTGGAAATCGGCAGTTCGGCGACCTTGCGGCGCACGTCGATCGGCGCCAGCCGGTTCATCACACCTTGAGCCTCCCGCTCCAGCCTGCCATAATTCATGAACGGCGAGCGGCGGCGGTTGGTGGCCGCCATGAACATGTTTTCCGCCACCGTCGCATCGGGGCAGAGCGCGATTTCCTGATGCACGAGGCCAAGGCCGAGCGATTGCGCCACGGCCGGCGACGTGACCTTGACCGGCGCACCATCGACCAGCACTTCGCCTTCGGTCGGCTGCAGCACACCGGCAATGATATTCATCAGCGTCGACTTGCCCGCGCCGTTTTCACCGCAAAGCGCATGAACCTCGCCTTTCTCCAGGCTGAAGCTCACATCCGTCAGAGCCTTCACAGCACCAAAATGCTTGCTGACATTGCGGATTTCCAGAACCGGCACCGGCGCCATGATAGTCTTCTCCTCCAAGCTTGCGGTGGCTGTCCGGGACATCATGCCCCGGACAGCCGATACAAAAGGCTTACTCCTCGATGCCCTTCGTACCACGCCGCTTCAGGTACTTGTCCCAGTAGAAGTCGTCGGCATTTTCGGCGGTGACGATCGACAGGCCGTTGTCGACGAAGGGAATGCTCATCGGGTTGAAGCCGGCGCGCTTGGCGTCGTTCATCGGGTCGATGAGTTCCGGATGCTTGGCAAGCCAGAGCAACATGAAGCCCATGTAACCCTGCATGCCCTGGTTCGGGTTGATCGAACCGAACACTTCGCCCGCCTTGATCATGTCGAGAATGTTGGCGTTGACGTCGGCGCACATCACGAGGATCTTGCCGCCGCTTTCCTTGTTGGCCTGCGATGCGCCAATGGCCGAGTTGGCTTCCGGCATGAACACGGCGCCGAGGTTCGGATTGGCCTGGATGAGGCTCGAAAGCGCCTGATAGGCCTTGGTCGGATCCTGGTTGGAGGCCGCACGGCCGACCAGCTTCATGTCTGGGTATTTTTCAGTCATCCGCGCGATGAAGGCGGCGATGCGCTTGTCGTGGTTATCCTGGCCCGGATTTTCCAGAACCGCATATTCGCCCTTGCCGCCCATCTTTTCGGCAATCGCGTCGGCGGCGTAGGTGCCTTCGCGGGTGTTGTCCGAGGTGATGAACGAGATGCGCTTGGAGAGCGGCGCATCGGCTGCGAAAGTGACGACGGCCGTACCCTGGTCGATCGCCCGGTTGATCGGCTCGATGAACGGGTCGGAGTTCATCGGGTGGACGAGTATGCCGGCCGGGTTCTGGGCCAGAGCCTGGTCGAAGGTGGCGATCTGCTTGTTGACGTCATATTCCGGCGTGCCGGTATAGGCGGTCTCGCAACCGAGCTGCTGGCCGGCCTGCTTGAACATTTCATAGACCGGGAACCAGTATTCGACGCCCGAGACCATGACGTTCATGACGTATTTTTCACCCGGCTTGCAGCGGAACGGATTTTCCGTTTCGGCGCTAGCAGCGCCGGCGAAAAGCGTGGATGCAAGGACCGCCAATGCGGTCGTGCTCAGAAATTTGCGCAAGATTCCTCCTCGAGGCCGAAGCCCCTCCCAATATCCGGTGGCACCCTGAAAGGTGACCGATGATCCAATGAAGACCGGAGTTCCTCCTCGAAGTCCGGTAAGAGCAGATAATCGCAACGGCAGAGCGATGTCAATATAATTCATACTATGAAATATATTTCATACGATAGTTTTCGACGGAGAAACTGAGCGCGAGGCCATCGGTATCATGTCAGTGCGTTCAGGTTGCTGTCAGCTGAAAGGATCAGGGTGACCTTGAGAAATGGGGTCGCACATCGATGATATCAAAGGTTTTGAAGCTTGGCGGACTGGCAGCGCTGACGGTTACGCTGGCATTCGGGGCATATTTCCTCACCCTTCAGGCAACCGGCAATTTTTATGCGGTCGTGCCAGGTGAACTCTACCGGTCAAGCCAGCCGACCTCAGCCCAGGTCGCCGACTATGCGCAGCGCTACGGTATCAAGACCATCGTCAATCTGCGTGGCAGCAGCGAAGACGCTGCCTGGTACAAGCAGGAAGTCGCGGCGGCGGCATCCCTTGGCATTGAGCATATCGATTTCAGAATGTCCGCCCGCCAGCAGCTGACACTGGAGGAAACCCAAAAGCTCGTCGCCTTGATGCGCGATGCGCCGAAACCCATCCTGATCCATTGCAAGTCGGGCGCCGATCGCACCGGCCTCGCCTCTGCGATCTACCTGCACCAGATTGCCAATGCGAGCGAGGACACGGCCGAAAGGCAGCTATCCGTCCGCTTCGGCCATCTGGGCATTCCTTTCCTGTCCCCGGCTTCCGCGATGGACGAGAACTGGGAGACTCTCGAAAAGACGTTCGGCCAGCAAGGCTGACCTTGCCCGCCGCAAGCCGGAACTGCCGGCTTGTGTTATGACTTTGCCTTCACGACGCCGCGCTCTTCGGCCGGGCTACGTCATTGACCCCTTCGGCATCCGGCGCATGGCCGTAGCTCATCTTGCGCATCTGCTCGATCACCCGTGCCATCTCATCGTCGGGCAGCACCGGCGGCTCGCCGAGCGTCAAAGCTTGAACATACATGCGCGACAAGGTCTCGATCTCGATTGCCAGCCAAAGCGCGCCTTCCAGCGTCTTGCCGAGCGAGATCTGGCCATGCTGGCCGAGCAGGCAGGCCAGCCGGTCTTTCAGCGCCACCAGCGCATGATCCGAAAGGGCCTGTGTGCCGAAGGTGGCATATTCGGCGCAGCGCACCGTGGTACCACCAGCAACACCGGTCATATAGTGAAAGCTGGGAATAGTCTTGTGATGGCAGGCAAGCGTGGTCGCGTAGATCGAATGGCAATGCAGCACGACATTGATATCCGGCCGATTCTTGAGGATATCGCGGTGGAAGCGCCATTCCGAAGACGGACGGCGGCCAACATAAGTGCCGTCGAAATCCATCTCCACCAGATCGTCCGGCGTCATCGTGTCATAGGCAAGCGAGGACGGCGTGACGAGGAAGCCATTTTGCGTGCGCACGGAGAGGTTTCCCGCCGTTCCCTGGTTGATACCGCTGGCATTCATCCGGCGGCAGGTTTCGACCATATCGCGGCGCAACGCGGCGATATCGGTGTGTTGAGTGCTCATGGGGCGGACCTTTCGTAAAGAATGTTGGAATTCGTGGCCTGTCTGGCAGTGGTCTGCCAGCGGCGGGCATAGGCGGTGAGTTCAGCGGCGGGATGATCAAAAACCGGTGGCTTTTCGAGCGCGATTGCCGCCCGTGCAAACCGCGTTCCGTGACTGGCGAGCAAGGCCGTTCCCGACGCGACGCCATAGGTATCGAGATTGGAAACCGTGTCGCCCTGCGGCCGCAGCGCTGCAACCAGCGCCGCATAGAGCGGATCGCGCAGGAAGCTGCCGTCAAGGATCACGCGGCCGCTGCTTCCCAGCGCATCGAGGCATTCGACCGTCAAAAGCGCGGTGTAGAGAACCGCCAACGCCTTGCGCTCGGCCGCATCGGCAGGCTGGGGACCAGTGATCTGCCCCTTGCCCGCACCGCCGGGAAACAGGCCATCGTCATCACCAAAGGATGGCAGGGCCATCGTGCCCTGCGCGATCATCCGGCTGACAAGCGCGGCATCGGCATTGAGATGGGCATCGTCGCGGCCGGAGACAAGGGTGAATTCACGCCCGCCCATGGTCAAGGCACCGCCGACGGGATTGCCATCGACGTCGCTGTTGCAGGTCATGCCCCGGTGTTCATCCAGCCGGTCAAGCGGCGTCTTGCCGCTCAGCGCAACGATCCAGGTACCGGTGGAAACCACGGCCGCATCATCGAAGCCTGCCGCCTGATAGCGATAGAAATTGGCGCTGCTGTCGTGAATGCCTGCGAGAACCTGTATATCCGGCGGCAGGCCATATCGCTTGGCCAGCCCTGGGCGGATCGTCCCGACCGTCTCCCACGCCTTTGCGAAGCGCGGCAGCAGGTTTTGCCAGCCCTGCGCGCCGACAATCGGCGACCAATGCCGCTCCGCGACATTCCAGAGATGCGACTGCGCGCCGAGAACAGTTGCCTCCGAGACCGCCACGCCCGACAGCCGCCAGGCCCAGTATTGCGGCACGCCGAGAAACCAGCGCGCCCGGGAAAAGCCTTGCGGATCAGCCTGCTGCATCCAGAACATCTGGCGGGCGTGGTGGGTCGCACCGTGCATCATGGCGCTGCCCCGGTCGAAGAACGAACCGGACAAAGCGGCGTAGCGCCGGCGGATATCGTCCGGTAGAGGCTGCTCGTAGTCGATCATCGGCAAAGCCGTGCCGTCGCCATCGTCGGGATCAGGACCAGCCAGAACGCCGCCGGAACCGTGGCCGGCTGAAACGAAGGTCGAGAGCGGATGGCGTCTTGCAAGACCGGCAAGCGTGCCGAACACCCAGTCACTGAGCGCATCCAGATCATGATGCCGCCACGGCCCGTCCTGCAGTACCGGATTGGGAACGGACAATGTTTCGAGGATGGTGCCGGATGCCGTAACGGCATTGAGCTTCACATTGGTCTTGCCGACATCGAGGACCGCGACGGTCGCCGGCTGGCCGTCAACTCTTCGATCATTCCTCTGCCTGTCCGCCATGTCCGTATCCCGCATTTGCCTGCCTGCGCGGCTGTTCCCGCCATCGCGGGAACAGCCCTGACGCTCAGATCAAACCGTATTGCCGTGCCTTGTTGCGCAGGAACGGCAGGCCGTTACCCATCACTTCGGCCTCGTCCTTGGCCACCGGACGCCAGACGGCGAGCCCGTAGGCCACCTGCGGCGGCATGTTGATGAAGCTCTCCATGGCAAGGCCGCCCTTGAAACCGATGGCGGCGAGCGCCGCATAGATCGCGTCCCACGGCACGTTGCCATAGCCCGGCGTGCCCCGGTCGCTTTCGGAGAGGTGGATATATTTAATGTGGTCGCGGGCAACGAGAATGCCGTTGGCGGCACCCTTTTCCTCGATGTTCATATGGTAGGTATCGAGATGCACGAAGACATTGTCGGCGCCGACGCGCTCGATCATGTCCACCGCCTGCTGCGCCGTGTTGATCAGGTGGTTCTCGTAGCGGTTGACCGCCTCGACACCGAGCTGGATGCCGCGCGTCTTGGCATGTTTCGCCGCCGCCTGCAGGGCGCGGGCGATGTTGTCATATTCCTTTTCGGTCGGCGGCACGCCGGTGCGCTCGCCGATGCCGCCGAAGATGACGCCCGACAGCGCTTCCGCGCCCATATCCGCCGTCTTGTCGATGGCGACCTTCAAGTGCTCAACGGCCTTTTCGGGATGCACTGAGGCCCAGGCATGCTCGGGCAGGCCGAGCGAGCAGACCGAGCGCAGCTTGTGTTTTTCAAGCAGCTTGCGGCTGTGTTCCGCATCGACCGCCGGGGCATCGAGAAGCGCGATCTCGATGAAATCCATCTCGTATTTGACGGCGGCGGCAATCGCCTTTTCCGCCCCTGCATGGTCCCATTTCATGGTCCACATGCTGGTATGAACGCCAAAACCTTCCATGGTCTATCCTTTTTTTCGCTTGAGAGATTTGAAGTGGCCCACGGCAAAACGCAGGATCATCACGGTGATGAGCAGGATGCCCCAGACGGCCGTCGCCAGATGCTGGTTGGCGCCGAGGATATTGAGGCCGGAAGAAAGGAGCTGCAGCACCACCAGCGCCACGGCCACAGGAATGACCCGGCCGAAACCACCAAACGGATTGACGCCGCCGAGGAAGCAGGCCAGCACGGTGATCAAGAGGTAGGATTCACCGTGGCCAACGCGCACCGAGTTGAACCGGGCAAGCATGATGATGCCTGCAACCGCGCACATGGCTCCTGACAGCGTATAGACCAGCACCAGCACCTTGCGGGTATTGACGCCGGAGTACCGCGCCGCCTCGATATTCGAGCCGATCATATAGGTGTTGAAACCGAGCTTCATCCGGGTCAGCAACAGGTGCCAGATCAGCACGCAGCCGATGAACACAAGCAGTGGCACCGGAAAGCCGAAAATGCTGCCATGGCCGAGCGGCTGCAGGAAGGCAGGGAAGCCCGAGACATCGCCGCCGCGCGTCAGGAACTCGCCAAGCCCGCGCAGGAAGATCATCATCGATAGCGAGACAAGGATCGGATGGGCGCGGGTATAGGCGATCACCAGCCCCATCACCAGGCCGCTGAGCGCGCCGACGCCGATCCCGAGCACGGAGCCGAGGAAGAAGGCGAACGGGCCTGCATCGGCACCGCCATTCTGCTGCAGCACCCAGGCAACCGTCAGCCCGGCAAGATTGGCGGTGAAGGTGATGGCAAGGTTAAGCCCGCCGGTCAGCACCGGCAAAAGCATCGCCAGGGTCAGAAGCCCGAGTTCCGGCAGCTGGAAGGCAACGGAACCGAAGGTTGCCCGGCTGAAGAATTGCGGCGAGGCAAGGCTGAAGACCACCAGGACGGCGAGAAGCGCAAATCCCGGCCCGGCCATATCCGGCCCGAGCGCCACCTTGACGCGATTGAGGATTACAGTCATTTGCGGCCCTCCTCCTGGCGCATGAACGGCAGCAGTTTTTCGATGCTGGTATTGGAGAGCGTGATGGCAACCAGGATGATGGCACCGACGATCATCTTGAAGGCATAGGGCGAGACACCCGCCAGATTGAGCCCGTTCTGGGTGATCGAAATCAGCAACACGCCGAGCACGCAGCCGAGCACCGAACCCTTGCCGCCGCCGAGCCGCGCACCGCCGAGCACCACGGCGGCCAACACATCCAGTTCCCGGCCATAAAGCGCGTTCGGAACCACCTCCTGCGCATAATGCGCCTGTACCAGTCCGCCAATCCCGGCCATCAGGCCAAGCCAGCCGAAGGCGATGAACTGCATCGCGCCGATATTGATGCCGAACCGGCGCGCGCCTTCCGGATTGTCGCCGAAGGCATAGAGCTGCCGCCCCGTCGTCGTGCGGGTGATGAACACCCATGTGGCGACCACGCAAATCAGCATGACCAGCACCGGCAGGGTGATCTCGACCCAGCTGCCATCGGCCATTTCGTGTTCGAACAGGATAACGCGGGAAGTCAGCCAGTCCGGCAGGTTGTAGATCGACACCCCTCGGGTGAAGAACATCAACAGGCCGAAATAGATGTTGAAGGTGGCGATGGTCGCGACGATCGAGATGATCCGGAATTTGTGGATCAGGAAGGCGTTGATTGCCCCGAGCAGCACGCCGAGCGCACCGGCGATCAGCAGTCCGCTGATCCACCCGCCGCCGCCCATCCAGCCGAGCATGAGCGCCGCGACGTACTGGACGACCGAGGCCGCGACCGCAAAGGAGATATCGATGCCGCCGGCAATAAGCACCACCAGCAGGCCGACGGCGAAGATGATGTTGACGGAACTGGTATTGAGCAGGTCGAACGCATTGCCGAGCGAGAAGAAGCGGTCAGTGATGATCGACAGAACGATGCTGATAACAGCGATGACGGCGAGCAGCGCAAATTCCGTTGCGTGGGATTGAACGACCTTACGCATAGACGGCTGCCTCGATATCCGCGAGCGAGCAGTCCGTCGGCATGAACTGGTTGACGACACGTCCCTTGGCCATGTGCAGCACGCGGTCCGCATTGAAATAGACTTCCGGGACCTCGTCGGAGATCAGGATGATCGCCAGGCCGGTCTCTGCGAGTTTCGCGACGATATCGAAAATGCCCGCCCTGGCCCCGACATCGACCCCGACCGTCGGCGCATCGAGAATGAGCAGCTTCGGATCGGTCGCCAGCCATTTGGCAATCGCAATGCGCTGCTGGTTGCCACCCGACAGTGTCGAGATCGCATCACCCTGCTGACCGATCTTGACGCCGAGATCGGCGATCCATTGGGCGACGAGATCGCGCTTGCGAGTGTCGGACAACAGCCCACTGGCTGTGATCTTGCCGAGCGAGGCGATCACCAGATTGTCGGCGATCGATTGCGGCTGGATCAGCCCGAGCGATAACCTGTCCTCGGAAAGATAGGCGATCCCGGCCGCGATGGCGTCGCGGTTGGACGAAAAATGGACGGGCTTGCCTTCGAGTTTGACAGTGCCCGCCCGCGGCTTCAGCATGCCGAACAGCGACAAAGCCAGTTCGGTGCGCCCAGCGCCGAGCAAGCCGGTAATCCCAAGGGTTTCGCCCCGCCGTACGGTAAACGAGATATCCTCAAACTGGCCGGGCCGGGAAAGCCCTTCGACCTCCAACACAACGGGATTGGCCCCGACATCGCGGGCGCGAACAGTCTGGTCGAAGGTCTTGCCGGTCATCAGTTCGGTGATGCGCGACTGGGTCATGCCCTCGGTCGAGTAGGCGCCGACGAGCGCACCATCGCGCAGGACCGTCAGCCGGCTGGAAATCTCCAGCACTTCGGCCAGCCGGTGGCTGACGAACACAACGGCGACGCCGGAGGCCGACAGCGTACGGACGATATCGAGGAGATGGTCGGTTTCCGATTGCGTCAGCGATGCGGTCGGCTCGTCCATGAAGACAAGCTTTGCCTCGCCGACCAGAGCGCGGGCGATGGCGACGATTTGGCGCTGGGCAATGGCATAATCCTTCAGCGGCCGGTCGACATCCAGCGTCACGCCGAGCCGCGCCAGCGCCTTGATCGCCTTCTCGCGCATGCCGTTGTAATTGACGAAACGTGGCCAGCGGCCGAGCAGCGTCTGGAAGGAAATGTTTTCGGCAACCGTCATTTCCGGAAATAGCGCGAGATCCTGCCAGATCACCTGGATGCCGGAATTCTGCGCCGTCACCGGCGACATATGCGAATAGGTCTGCCCGTCGAACTCGATCACCGCGCCATCCTGCGGGCGGTAGACGCCGGTGATGATCTTGATCAGCGTGCTCTTGCCCGAGCCGTTTTCACCCGCCAGGCAATGCACCTCGCCCGGCAGAACGTCGAAGCTGACATCCTTCAAGGCCCTGACACCACCGAACGTCATGTTGATGTTGCGCAGGGACAGAAGCGGCTTTTGGCCACTCTTAGCGCTCTCGCGTTCAGTCATCGGTTCAACCTGTAAAATGGGGTTTGGGCGGAGCTTCCGGGCACCGCCGAGCCGGCCGAAGCCAGCCCAGCAGCCCGGGAGAACCTTTTTGGGAAAAGTTACAGGCCCATGCCTGCAAGCTCGTCCACGGTATCCTTGTTGATCGGCAACAACTGGTCGACGATGATGTCGTTACCCACCGGCTTGATCACGCCGAGGCCCGGAATATCGTCGCCGTCCTTGACGCTCTCGCCCTTGATCAGGCGATCGGCCATGGTGACGAAGACTTCGCCGGCCTGTTTCGGATTCCACATGAAGCCGCCGGAGATCGCACCCGACTTGATCAGCTTCTGGCCCTGGCCGGGCGAGAAAGGACCGAGCACGAAGATTTCACCGGTCTTGCGGCGTTCTTCGACGGCACGGCCGGCACCGATCGGACCCTGACTACCGAAGGCAAGGAAGCCCTTGAGATCCGGATGAGCGGAGATGAGATCGAGCGCCGTAGACCGGCTCTTGTCGACATCCTCGGCCACGCCGTAGCGCTCGCCGACCAGCTTCATGTCCGGATAATTGGCCTTGATATAGGCAATTGCCGCATCGGCCCAGGCATTGTGCAGCGGCACGGTAAGCGAGCCGACGAACACCGCATATTCGCCCTTGCCGCCCATCTTCTCGGCCAGAAGCTTGCCATGCGCTTCACCGAAACCGGTCGACGAGGCCAGCTCGAAATTCCAGTCTGCACCCTTCTGGCTCGGCGATTCATGGGTAATGACGAAAATACCGGCTGCCTTGGCCTTCGCGAGAACCGGCTCGAGCACCTTGGCATCGTTCGGCACCACGCCGATGACCTTGACGCCCTGGGCGATCAGATCCTCGATGGCGCGCACCTGCAGCGCCGGGTCAGCGCTGGTCGGACCGACCATGAAGGCATCGAGGCCGAGTTTGGCGCCCTGCTCCTTGATCCCGGCGTCCATGGCATTGAACCACGGAATGCCACCGATCTTGACGACGACGCCAACCTTGTCGGCAGCCATCGCCGCAAACGAAACGCCAAGCGACAGCGACGCAGCCAGCGCTGCGATCATAAACTTTTTCATGCTCTTCCTCCTCCAAACGTTTCCGCACAGGGAAACACTCCCGGGGCACCCGGCTGGCGCACCCTGTCAATTCAGTTCAGGTCGACGCGGAAAATCGCATCCTCCACTTCACCGCCTCCTCAAGCGGACCTCGTTGCACAATCGATATTTCTTTTTGCACAATCGATGGTGCAAATAATATGTTTTGGATTTAAACTTTCGTCAAGAGGAAATTGGCACTAAAGAAACGGAAGGAGGATCGAATGAAGCAGCAGGGCAAAAAGAAGGCGACGATCTACGATCTTTCGGTCCTGTCGGGCTGCTCCGCCTCGACGGTCAGCGCCGTGCTGAATGGCACATGGCGCAAGCGGCGGATCAAGGAGAGCACCGCCGAACTCATCCAGAACCTTGCCGAACAGCACCAGTATACCGCGAACCTCCAGGCCCGCGGCCTGCGCAGTTCCCGCTCCGGCCTCGTCGGTCTGCTTCTGCCCGTCCACGACAACCGCTACTTCTCCTCGATGGCGCAGACTTTCGAGGCACAGGTGCGCAGCCATGGCAAATGCCCTGTCGTCGTCAGCGCCTCGCGCGATCCGCAGGAGGAGCTTGCGACGGTCGAAACGTTGATTTCCTATTCGATCGACGAACTGTTCATCGCCGGCGCCACCGATCCAGACAGCGTCCACGACCTCTGCGAAGCCGCTGGCATCCGCCATATCAACATCGATCTTCCCGGGACCAAGGCACCGTCTGTCATCAGCGACAACTATCAGGGCGCCCGGATGCTGACGCAGGCGATCATCAAGCGGTTCGACGATGCCGCCGCCCCCCTGAGACCGGAGGAGCTCTTCCTGTTCGGCGGGCGCAATGACCATGCCAGCCGCGAACGCATCAAGGGGTTTCGCGATATCAAGACCGAGATGCTCGGCCAGGACAGCGATGCCTGCATCCAGCCGACCGGTTATTCGCCAAACATGACGCAGAGGGCCTTCGAAGCTTTCTACGAGCGTGAGGGAAAGCTGCCGCGCGGACTGTTCATCAACTCATCGATCAACTTCGAAGGCCTGCTGCGCTTCATGGCGCAGCATCCGCACGAGACCTTCGCCGACATCGTCGTCGGCTGCTACGACTATGATCCCTTTGGCTCCTTCCTGCCCTTCCCGGTGATCATGATCCGCCAGGATACCGAAAGCATGCTGGCCAAAGCCTTCGAACTGATGGAAGAGGCCCGCCCCGCCGTCAAAATCCACCTGATCCAGCCCGAACTGGTCCATCCGCGCACGGCCCTCAAGGGCCCGCTCGATTCCATCCGCGACATCGACGCCTGAAACAAACCGTTCTGCAAGGCGCTCGGGGTCGAAACCCTGCCATCCACACAACGATCATGCGGTACAACCGCATCGGTGCCATCCGCTTCATTCTAGGAAAGCGGATATATCGGCCGCCGCTGCGCCGTCGAAGCGCGCTCGACCAGATGGCAGGCGAGTTCGACGCGGCGCGGCGGCATCGGCAGGCCGGACAGGCTGTCGCGCAAAAGGTCGAGCGCGACCGAGCCGATCTCGCGCATCGGGATGTGCATCGTCGTCAGCGGCGGGTTGAGGAAGGACGCCTGCGGCAGGTCGTCCATGCCCATGACGGACACATCGCCCGGCACCGAATAGCCCCGCTGCTGGACGCCCATCATCGCGCCGACGGCCAAACTGTCGCCGGCGGCCAGCGGTAAAATCCAGTCCGCGCGCTTCGATCCGTGACGCAATGGCCTGCGCTGCCAGTTCCGGCAGCCAGTCCTCGACAGGGACGATCAGATCCGCATCTGCGGCAAGCCCGTGATGCAAAAGCGCATCCTTCCAACCCTCGTAGCGCCGCTCGATGGTGCGCCGCCCTGGCCGCATCAGGAACAGGATGCGCTGATGGCCAAGCCCGATGAGATGATCGGCCGCCAGCCGCGCACTGGACCGGTTGCAGGGCGTGACGCTGGACAACCGCATGAACGGATCGTCGCTGTTGAGCAGCACGACCGGCTTGTCAAAGCCGCGCGTCGCGGCCAGCATGCCCTCGTCATCGACGGTCAGAAACAACAGGCCCGCCACCTGCGGATCATCCTGCGCCTCTTTCAGCACCGCCAGTTCCTCATTGCGGTCGGCGATCGGCCGCGTGACGATCTCGAGACCCAGAGCCTGCGCCCGCTCCTTCAGCCCTTCAAGTACATAGAGCGTGAACTGGTTGCGCACATAGTCGATCATCGCAGCACTCGATGCGGCCAGAATGACTTTCTGGCCGGCCACCGCCGTCGGGATCACGTAGTTGGCGACCTTTGCCGCTTCGAGAACCCGGTGGCGGATTTCCGGCCGGACACCTTTTTCGCCCGCAATCGCCCGCGATGCCGTGCTGAGCGACACGCCGCAGGCCTCGGCAATGTCCTCCAGACGCACGCGCCTGCTCTTCTTTCCGCGTTTGCCCGCGATGGGTTTGACAGCCATGTCGATCTCCGTTGCATCAACATGAGAAAAATTTTCAGATTGCGCAACAAAATTCGACGTGCATTTATTTCCCCAACGAGCCGTCCCCAAGAGCGGCGCATGTGGAGGAGCATTGATGGGTCCAGATGGCCGCGATATCAGCAACGGTCTCGATCGCCTTGTCGCCGGAACGACCGGCCTCAAGCACGACGGCCGCTTCCATGAGCCCAATCTCGATGGCACCGCCGGCGATTATATCAGCTTCGACAGCTGGGAATGGCCGCAGGGCGTCGGCCTCTATGGCCTGATCAAGCTCTGGCTTTTCACCGGCCGCGACGACCTGCGCCAGCTGGTCGAAGCCTGGTATCAGCAGCGCATCGACGCCGGCCTGCCGCAGCTAAACGTCAACACCACCGCACCGATGCTCGGCCTGTCGGTGCTCTGGGCAAAGACCCGCGATCCCCGCTGGCAGCCGGTGCTCGAAGACTGGGCAAACCGCGTCATGTCGGACCTTGGCCGCACGCCGGAAGGCGGCTTCGAACATCACGTCTCCGACAAGGTCAACCACGACGAACTGTGGGACGACACGCTCTACATGGTCGCCCTGTTCCTGGCGTCCTACGGCCAGGCCAGCGGCCGGCGCGAACTGGTTGACGAAGCCTCGCGGCAGTTCCTCGTCCACACCCGCTATCTCGCGGACACGCATACCGGCCTCTGGTTCCATGGCTGGACCTTCGATGGCCGCCACAATTTCGCCCGGGCGCGCTGGGCACGCGGCAATGCCTGGATCACGGCGGGGTTGCTCGACCTCTTCGATCTCGCCGAGCTTGCCAGGCCGGTGAAGGATTTTTTGCAAGGCGTTCTCGTCGCGCAGGTCGATGCACTGCTGTCGCTGCAGGCGCCCTCCGGGGCATGGCGCACACTGCTCGACGATGCCACGTCCTATGAGGAAATCTCCGCTACCGCCGGGATCGGCTACGGCCTGCTCAAAGGCTACCGCCTCGGCCTCGGAACACCGGTTTGGCGGGATGCCGGCCTGAAAGCCCTGCGCGTGGTGATGGACAATATCGATGAGACCGGCACCGTGCTCAATGTTTCCTATGGCACCCGCATGGGCCACGATCTCCAGTTCTACAGGGACATCCCCATTCAACCGACCGGCTATGGCCAGGCACTAGCGATCCTGTGCCTTTCCGAGGGCCTGCAGCATGTCGGACAGGAAGGACAAGCAGCATGACGATGAAGATTTTGTATGGAGCAGCCCCGGATGACGTTAAAGGCTATGACACGGAAAAACTCCGCAGCGCCTTCCTGATGACCGACCTGTTTACGCCGGATGCCGCCAGTTTCACCTATACCCATGTCGACCGCCTGCTTCTCGGCGGCGCGATGCCGGTGTCCAAAAGCGTGACGTTCGGTTCCGGCGCCGAGATCGGCACGCCCTACCTTTTGTCGGCGCGAGAAATGGGCATCGCCAATCTGGGCGGCACCGGCACCGTCACGATCGACGGACAATCCTTCACGCTGGAAAACCGCGACGTCCTCTACCTTGGCCGCGGTGCGCGGGAAATCGTGATGAGCAGCCTGTCGGGAAAGACCCCGGCCCGGTTCTACATGAACTCGGTTCCGGCCGGCGCCGACATTCCGCACAGGCTGATTAAAAAAGCGGAATCGAAGGCTATCGATCTGGGCGACGGCCGCCGGTCGAACAGGCGGCGGCTCGCCATGTACATCCATCCGGAAGTCACGCCGTCCTGCCTGCTTCTGATGGGCATCACCGATCTGGCCGAAGGCAGTGTCTGGAATACCATGCCGCCACATCTGCATGAGCGCCGCATGGAGGCCTACTGCTACTTCGACATGGCGGCCGAAGACCGTATCATCCACCTGATGGGCCGCCCCGAAGAAACGCGGCATCTGATCGTTGCCAATGGCGACGCCGTTTTGTCACCCGCCTGGTCTATCCACATGGGCGCCGGCACCGGCCCCTATGCCTTCGTCTGGGGCATGACCGGAGAAAACCAGGAATATAACGACGTGGCCCCGGTGGCCCTGGCAGAGCTGAAATGACCCCGATGAGATCCCTGATGAACCGCAAACTGAACGCTGGCGATGCCATCCGCTACTGGCAGCTCGGAACGATTGCCGATGACCGTTACGACGTGCCGGACGCGCCGATGAAGGGTGAGATGGATCCGTTCTTCTTCCTCACCAAGCACAAGAACTTCATCCCGCACGAGTACCCCTGCCGGACGATCTTTGCCGGGCAGTATCGCGGCAAACGGCCGGATGTGCGTGGCTTGTTCGAGGCCGCCCGCTGGTGGCTGCCGTTCGGCTCGCCGCGGCTCGATCTCTCCGGCTTCTGGTTCCGCCCGACCCGGCTTGCCACCTTTGCCCGCACGTTCATTGCGGTGGAGAAAGCCGGAACCGCCAAGGTTCGCCTCGGCACCTGCGGCGGCGCGGTCCTCTGGCTGAACGGCACCGAGGCCGGCTGGATGGCTCCCTATAGCCGCAATCTCGAAGCCAAAGCTGAATTCGACCTGAGACTGCAGGAAGGCCTGAACGAGGTCACCATCTTCTTCGATGATCTCGCCGAACGCGACGCCCGCTATTTCTTCCAGCTCGATTACCTCAATGGCCCGGCCGCCAGCGTTGCAGTTCCCGTGCCGATTGAAGGCAAGGTGGCAGAGACGATCGAGACCGCCCTCGAAAGCATGCATTTCGAGCGCACAGCCTATTTCGAAGGCGACATCACGCTGCTGCTGGCCGAGCCGCTGCCGGTGGATGTCTCGGTCAACGTCACAGTCGAAGGCGACTTCATGTCGACCGAACGCTTTGACTACGACTTCGTTCTGAAGGCCGGCGAAGCCCGCCTGGTGATCGGCCCTTCGGAAACAGCCCCCGCCGATTTCCGCCATTTTCGCATTACCCTGAAGGCTGGCGAATTCATTGCATCGCGCTCGCTTGGCATCGAGATCTGCCACACCGGCCGCCAGGGCACAGCGCCGGCGACCCTTACAGAACGCATCACCGAGACGCTGACTGAAGTCTCTGAATTCTCCGAACGCGATACAGTCCGCGCCTTTGCAAGGCTCGCCAGCGGCCGCGTCGGTGCGGACACCGATGCGATGATCGAGGAAATCCTGCCGTCGATCGAGGATTGCCATGACTGCGCCGATTTTTCGCTCGTGCCGCTGATCTGGTCGCGCACCGTCTGGGGCCAGGATATCGGCGAGGCGACCCGTACCCGTATCGACCGCGCCATCCTTGATTTCCGTTACTGGATGGACGAGCCCGGCAATGACGTTCAGTGGTATTTCTCCGAAAACCACGCCCTGCTTTTCCACACCTCGGCCTATCTCGCCGGACATCTGCTGGCGAACGAAACCTTCGCCCGCTCCGGCCGCAAGGGTGCCGAGCAGAGCGCCATCGGTGCCGCCCGCGTGCGCGCCTGGCTCGATCATTTCGAGGCCTGGGAAATGGCGGAGTTCAACTCCGCGCCGTACTTCCCGATCGATCTCAAGGGCCTGACGGCGCTTGCCGCCCTATCACCCGATATGGATATCGCTGAGCGTGCAAAGAAAGGCATCGTTCGCCTGTGCGAGGTCATCGCCCGCTCCGCCCACCACGGCATGGTCACGGCGGCGCAGGGACGGTCCTATGAGCACACGCTCTGCGCCGGGCGCTCGCTGGAGCTTTCGGGCGTTTCCCGCCTGCTGTGGGGTGCCGGCTGGTACGGCCGCCGCGTCCACGCTTTGCCGCAGCTTGCCGTCTGCCTGCGTGATCATGGCCTGATCGTGCCGGAAAGCCTCGCCGCCGTTGCCTGCCATCAGGCAGACGAACATCAGGAATGGCGGTTTGCGCAGGGCGAAAACCGGTTTGCAGCACTCTATCACTACAAGGGCCGCGATTTTGCCATGGGCTCCGCCGCGCATTACCGCTGGAACGAATGGGGCTATCAGGAAACCATCCTGCATCTGCGCCTCGGCAAGCGGCCCGAGGCCACGGTGTGGATCAACCATCCCGGCGAAACAATACAGTTCGGGTACGGCAGGCCGTCCTTCTGGGGCGGGTGCGGCACCCTCCCTCGCGCCCACCAGTACCGGGGGCTGGCCGTCCTCGACTTCCTTACCTTTGAAGAGCAGCCGGATTTCACGCACGCCTGGTTCCCGGTCGCCGAGTTTGATGAAAGCACCGTTCGCGGACGCCTTGCCATGGCCCGCAGCGGCGGCGGCGCGGTGATCCTGCTCGGCAGCACGGATTTGCAGCCGGCAACGACGGGCCCCTCGGCCAACGCGGAATTGCGCCAGTACGGCCAGAAAACCCGCTGGATCGTCCGCATCTGTGAGACACCAGATCTCAAAACGGTAGAACGCCGGTTCGCCTCGCTTTCCGTCGAAGAAACGGCGGATGGCGCATTCATGGTCGAAGACCCCGACTACGGCCCGGTCACCTTCCACAAGGACGGAACGGTGGAAGCGGAAGGCCGGACGATCGTTCCGAAAGATTTCACGGTCGCAGGCGAGGTCGCCATGCTGGCCGCACACTGACGAGACGGCGCCGGCAGGGAGAAGCCGGCGCCCGTTCACAATTGCGGGCAAGGAGAAGGCCCGTCCTAGAGGAGGAGAAAGACATGACCAGGACCAGAACGATGCTCGCGGCATTCGCCGTCGGGCTTTTGACCTCCACGGCGGCACTTGCCGGGGATGTACGCATCATGTGGTATTCCGATGGCGTCGAGGGCGAGGTCCTGAAAGACCTCATCGATCGCTTCATGAAGGACAATCCCGATATCAAGGTTACCATCGACAACGTGTCCTACAGCGTCGTGCGTGAACAGCTGCCGGTCCAGCTCGAGGCCGGCGACGGCCCGGATATCGCCCGTGTCACCAACCTGAAGGCGCTGAGCAAGCACTGGCTCGATCTGCGGCCGCTGGTCGCCGATGCCGCCTATTGGGACACGAACTTCGGTGAACAGGCCGACTGGATGCGCGCCGACGGCTCGAACCAGATTTCGGGCTTCATGACACAGATCACGCTGACCGGCGGCTTTGCCAACAAGACGCTGTTCGACCAGGCCGGCGTTGCCCTGCCCGGCAAGGACGCGACGTGGGACGATTGGGCGAAGGCTTCAAAACAAGTGGCCGAGAGCCAGCAGATACCGTTCCCGATGGCGATTGACCGCTCCGGGCATCGTATTGCGGGGCCCAGCATTTCCTATGGTGCCAACTATGCGGGCGCCGACGGAAAGCCCGCGCCGCTCGACGACGGCGCCAAAACCTTCCTGACCAAGTTCGTCGGCTGGATTGAAGACGGCACGATGAGCAAGGACATCTGGGTGTCTGCCGGCGGCTCGACCTACCGCGCGGGCGCGGACGATTTCATCAACGGTCAGATCGCGTTCTACTATTCCGGCTCCTGGCAGGTGCCGAACCTCTCGACCAAGATCGGCTCGAACTTCGACTGGGTTGCGACCGGTAGCCCGTGCGGTCCGGCGGCCTGCACCGGCATGTCCGGCGGCGCTGGCCTCGTGGCAGTCAAATACACCAAAAATCCGAAGGATGTCGTGAAGGTCATGGAATACCTCGCGCGCGAAGACATCGTGAAGGAGTTCTCCGAACGCACACTGTTCCTGCCCGCTCACAAGGCCGTGGTGGAAAAAGGCCTGGACTTCAAAACGGACGACGCTCAGGCCAAGGCAGCGCTTGATATTTTCGTGAAGGCGACAACGACGTCGTCCGACATCGCGAAGAAAATGCCCGGCTGGTTCTGGTCTGACACGATCTATGCCGCACTTGTTGCCCGCGTCGGTCAAGCCGCGGCTGGCGAAATGAAGCTCGATGAAGCGTTTAAGCGTATCGATGCGGATATCGCGGCCAAGGTGAAGGATTCGGGCCTCTAACAAGGAACGATGATCGACAGGCAGACGGCAGCGAGGGCCTAAACCTCCATCTCGCTGCCGTCTGCGAAACCGCCCGGCGCAGTTCCCTTGCTGAAGACAATCACGCAAGGGACAGGTGGCGCCCGGGCAAGGCTTTGAACGGCGATACCGCAGCATGACTGCGAGAATCTAGCAGCAATCAAGCGCGTTTGAGGAAAGTGTTCAACGATGGCAGAGATATCCAGCCAGAGCCGCACCGGCCTGAGCCTGAGCGACATAGCCATGGTGCCAGTTCGCCTGGCGATGGGCCTGATCGACGCCCCCTTGCGCTGGGTCCAAAAGACCTTCGGCCTCGGCGGCATGGCGGCATTCTTCCTGCTGCCGAACATGCTGATCTTCGGTATCTTCGTGCTTTTGCCGTTCTTCATCAACTTCGCCTACTCGATGACCGGCGGCACGGCGCTGTTCCTGTCGGGCCGCAGCTTCGTCGGCGGGGATCAGTATGCACGGCTGTTTGACTGCTCGAACTATCTGAACCCCAACACCTGCGCCGAAGACACGTTCTGGACGGCTGTTGGCAATACCGGCTGGTTCGTCATCCTTCAGGTTACCCTGATGATCGCCGTTTCGCTGATCACCGCGCTGATCCTCAACCGCAATCTGATGGCGCGCAGCTTCTGGCGCGCGGTGTTCTTCTTTCCGGTGCTGCTGTCGCCCGTCGTCGTCGGTCTCATCTGGAAATGGATACTGCAGCGGCAGGGTCTTCTCAACTTCGGTCTCTTCGGCTTTGGCTTTGAACCGCATGTCTGGTTGAACGACCGCAACTGGGCGTTTGCCGCAACCATTGGCGTCTCGATCTGGGCGCATATGGGCTTCTACACGCTGATCATCCTCGCCGGCCTGCAGGCCATTCCGAAGGATCTCTACGAGTCTGCCGAGATGGACGGCACACGGGCCATGCGTGTCTTCACCCGCATCACCCTGCCGCTTTTGATGCCCAACCTGCTCGTCGTCATCGTGCTGGTGCTGATCCGCGCCGTACAGATCTTCGATGAAGTCTATGTGCTGACCGGCGGTGGTCCCGGCACCAGCACGCTCTTCCTCACACAGTATATCTACGAGACCGGCTTTGCGGCGCAGCTGCGCAATCCGGGGCTTGCCGCCGCCGCCGCCATCCTGATGGGACTGGTGCTTGTCGTCCTCACACTCATGCAGCTCGGCCTCAGCCGTTCCAGCGAAAAGAAGGGAGCCCGCAAATGAGCCGGGCCATCGAATTCCTGTTTCGCCGCAAGGGCGGCAAGGGCTGGCACTGGACGGATATCGTCACCTGGGTCTGGCTGATCGTTGGCCTGTTCGTGATGTTCGGCCCGGCTGTCTGGCTGACAGCATCCTCCTTCAAGTCGCCAGCCGCCCTTGCCGAATTCCCGCCAACCATCCTGCCTTACGTCACCCAGAAGGTGGCGGTCGAGGGCTATGACAAGCCGCTCGATCTCTACACCGTGACGCTGGAAGACGGCAGCACGGCGACGCTCGCCGAAGTCCGCCGCATCGGCACGGTCAGCCAGATGGTCGATCCCGACAAGCCGGCCGGAATCGTCAAGATCAACATCGCCAAGCGCACGCCGGTACGGCAGATGTCGTTCGCGACGGAAAACTATACCGAGCCCTTCACCCATTTCGATTTTGTCCGCTACCTCTGGAATTCCGTCTTCGTCACGGTGACCGCGACGCTGATCACACTCGTCGTCAACTCCATGGCCGCGTTTGCGCTGAGCAAATATGAGTTTCGCGGCCGCTCCTTCGCCATGCTGCTGATTCTCGCGACGCTGATGGTGCCGCTGTCGGTCATCATGGTGCCGCTCTATTCGATCGTCTCGGCACTCGGCCTGTTCAACAATCTCTGGGGCGTGATCCTGCCGACGGTGGCGACGCCGACCGGCGTCTTCATCCTGCGCCAGTATATGCTCACCATTCCCGACGAACTGCTCGACGCCGCCCGTATGGACAAGGCATCGGAATGGCAGATCTACTGGCGCATCATCCTGCCTTTGACGGCGCCGGCGCTCGCGGTACTCGCCATCTTCTCCGTCGTCTGGCGCTGGAACGACTTCCTCTGGCCGCTGATCGTACTGTCGCGCAAGGAGCTTTACACCCTGCAGGTGGGCCTGAGCATCTATTCCGGCGAACTCAACGTGCAATGGCATTTCATCCTGGCGATGACCGTCGTGACCATGATCCCCGTGGTGCTGGTCTTCCTCTTCCTGCAGCGCTTCATCACCACCGGCATCGCCGGAACCGGTCTGAAATAAGGGTTCATCATGGGACATATCAAACTCACCAATGTCGCAAAGTCGTTCGGGGCGATCGACGTGCTCCATGACATCAATCTGGAGATCGCCGACGGCGAATTCGTCGTCTTCGTCGGCCCTTCCGGCTGCGGCAAGTCCACCCTGCTGCGCATGATCGCCGGGCTTGAAAAACCGTCCGGCGGCGAACTCTCCATCGACGGCAAGGTGGTCAACGCCATCCCCGCCGCCGATCGCGGGCTGGCCATGGTCTTCCAGTCCTATGCGCTTTATCCGCATATGAGCGTGCGCCAGAACCTCGCCTTCGGGCTGGAAAACACCAAGATGCCGAAGGCCGAGATCGCCACCCGCATCACCGAGGCGGCCCGCATGCTGGAGATCGAGCATTATCTCGACCGCCGTCCCGGCCAACTCTCCGGCGGCCAGCGCCAGCGCGTCGCCATCGGCCGGGCGATCGTGCGCCGTCCGGTCGCTTTCCTGCTCGACGAACCGCTCTCCAACCTCGACGCCGAACTGCGCGGATCGACCCGCGCCGAACTGGCAGCCCTGCATGCCCGGCTGTCCGCGACGATGATCTACGTGACCCATGACCAGATCGAGGCGATGACCCTTGCCGACCGGATCGTCGTCTTGCGCGCCGGCCGTATCGAGCAGATCGGCACGCCGATGGAACTCTACAATGCGCCAGCAAACCGCTTCGTCGCCGGTTTCATCGGCTCGCCGCACATGAATTTCCTCGAAGGCTCGGTGGAGCCGGCCTCCTCCGGCAAGGCCGTCGCGACCTTCGCCGGCGGCAACAGGCTGGAACTGCCGGTGCCCGCAAGCAGCCTAGCCAACGGTTCGCCCATCACGCTCGGCGTCCGGCCGCAGCATGTCTTGATCGGTAACGGCACCGAGGGCATTTCGGCGAAGATCAAGCTGGTCGAAGCGCTCGGCTCCGAAACCATCCTCCACACCGAAGTCGCCGGCCAGAAAATCCTGGTCGTCGCACCCGGACAGCATAATCTGACGCCGGGAGCGGATATCCGCCTGTCGCTGTCATCGGCTCCGCTGCATCTGTTCGACGAGAAGGGGTTGCGCCTTGACCACGCTGTTTGATCTCTCCGGCAAGGTTGCGCTGGTCACCGGCGCACGAACCGGCCTTGGCCAGGGCATGGCCCTGGCGCTTGCCCAAGCGGGCGCCGATATCGCCGCCCTCGGCTCCAGCGCAATGCCGCAAACAGCCGAAGCCATCAGACAGACCGGCCGCAGGTTTCACGCGCTCGAAGTCGATCTCTCGCAGAAATTCGATGCGAAGGAGATCGTTGGCTCGGTCGCCTCAGCGCTCGGCGGCATCGATATCCTCGTCAACAATGCCGGTATCATCCGAAGGGCCGATCTGCTCGAACATTCGGAAGAGGACTGGGACGCTGTCCTCGACGTCAACCTCAAATCGGCTTTCCTCTTGTCGCAGGCCGTCGCCCGGCAGATGGTCGAGACGAAGCGGCCCGGACGGATCATCAATGTCGCGTCGATGCTGTCCTACCAGGGCGGCATTAGCGTGCCCGCCTATACCGCCTCAAAGCATGGCATCGCCGGCCTGACGAAAGCCATGGCCAACGAGCTTGCGCCGCACGGCATCACCGTCAACGCCATCGCCCCCGGCTATATGGTAACCGACAATACCGAGGCATTGCGCAAGGATCAGAACCGCAACGCCCAGATCTCCGCCCGCATCCCGATCGGCCGCTGGGGTACGCCGGATGATCTCGCCACATCGGTGCTGTTCCTCGCCTCCTCTGCATCCGCCTACGTCACCGGCATCACGGTCCCGGTCGATGGCGGCTGGCTGGTGCGCTGAACCGGGGATTGAGAATGGCCGTCTCCATCGAGCGGCTGAAATCCCTGCTGCGCGTAACGGAGCCGTCGCTGGAATTGGTGACATCAACTGTCGAAGATCATGACGATTACATCGTCGAACATCTTCGGTTCCGCCTGACCGGCGGAACGGACATCCGCGGCCTCCTGACGCGACCAACCAGCAACACCAAGCCCGGACCGGCCATCCTCTATGCCCATGCGCACGGCGCCCGCTACGACATCGGCGCCAGCGAACTGCTCAATGGGCGCCCGGCACTGCTCGATGCCCCCGGCCCGGCCCTGGCCCGCGAAGGCTATGTGACGCTCTGCATCGACATGCCCACCTTCGGCGAGCGCGCTGATATCACTGAAAGCGCTGCAACAAAGGCAGCCCTCTGGCACGGCCGGACCCTGTTCGGCCAGATGCTCGGCGAACAGGCCGCCGCCCTGACCTGGCTTGCCGCACGCGCCGGCGTCGACCCCGCCCGCATCGGCATGACCGGGATGTCGATGGGCGCCACCCTCACCTATTTCCTGGCGGCAATCGACCCGCGCATCGCGGCGGCCGCGCATCTCTGCTGCTACGCCGATTTCGCAACCCTCATCGAGACCGGCGCACACGACCTGCACGGCCACTATCTCACCATACCCGGCCTTCTCACGGAGACATCGACCGGCGGGATCGCCGGCCTGATCGCGCCCCGTCCCCAGCTCATCTGCGCCGGCCTCGCCGATCCCTTGACCCCGCCCCACGCGATCCGCCGCGCCTTCCGCGAAACCACTGCCGCCTACGAAGCGGCGGCGGCACTGAAACAACTGACCCTTCTGGAAGAAGACGGCGTCGGACACAGGCAAACCGCAAGGATGCGCCAGGAGGTCCTCGGCTTTTTCCGCAAGCACCTGTAGCCCGGCCCGCGGATCAACCGGAAGATCATGTCCGTCGTTTCATGGATCTCTTGACCTGCCACTGCGAATTTCCTCCAGCATTGATTAGAGTCTGGCCCATCAGAGGACGGACGAATGAAGAAGCAGAGATTCACGGAAGAGCAGATCATCGGTGTGCTGCGTGAGCAGGAGGCTGGCGCAAAGGCGGCTGACCTGTGCCGCAAGCACGGAATTTCAGAGGCGACGTTTTACAACTGGAAGGCCAAATACGGCGGCATGGAAGTGTCCGAGGCGAAGCGTCTGAAGGCGCTCGAAGAGGAGAATGCCAAGCTGAAGAAACTGCTGGCCGAGCAGATGCTGGACGTTGCTGCGCTTCGCGAGCTTCTTTCAAAAAAATGGTAGGGCCCGCCGCCCAGCGTGAAGCCGTCGCGCATCTGAAAGCCGAGATGAGACTTTCGGAACGGCGGGCCTGCCAGATCATATTCGCCGACCGCAAGATGGTTCGCTACCGATCCTGCCGACCGCCGGACGTCGAGCTGCGATTGAGGCTGCGCGATCTGGCCAATGAGCGTCGGCGTTTCGGATATCGACGGCTGTTCATCTTGCTTCGGCGGGAGGGAGAGCCGTCCGGCGTCAATCGCATCTACCGACTGTATCGGGAGGAAGGTCTTTCTGTGCGCAGGCGGAAAGTCAGGCGGCGCGCTGTTGGCACGCGTGCACCGATCCTGGTCGAAGCAAAGGCAAATGCCCGCTGGTCACTGGGTAATCCCCCCGCAAATTAACGGGCTTCAAAAGTAGAATTTTCTCGGCAATATGATCGAGGAGAATTCGATGAAGATGAGCAGATTTAGCGAACCACAAATCCTTGCAATCCTTCG
>JAESFK010000365.1_pt1 | contig 26032 bp, 23 predicted proteins | sample 9269391 | NCBI WGS metagenome assembly JAESFK01 (sample SAMN14506231, study PRJNA617097) | algae metagenome | isolation source: Drouetiella hepatica UHER 2000/2452 and co-occurring heterotrophs from... | place: Slovakia: Slovak Paradise National Park, Hrabusice, Kosice Region | collected 2000-01-01
CGACCATTGCGACGAATCTCTTGTGCCCCACAACTTGGACAGGTCTGCATTGTCATCGTCAGTGACTCCCGCTCAAAACTTTATTAGTGCCATTCCCTATTCTATCCTGCCCTTCAGGGCACTACCGATCTTATTTTCTCCTCGAAGTTTGGGAGATAGGTTGTACAGTGCCACATTAAACAGCATTTGGACAAATCCTTATCATCAAGAAAGCTTGATTTCTTGATTCTTACAGCGATTGAGGTTGATGCAATTTGCCCGTTCCCTGTACGCGCTCGAAGCTAATCGTTAGAAGGTGAAGACACCACAACCTCGATGACATTAATTTGGTACTACGACAAATAAAAAGTCACCGTACACGAGACTTTACGGGTGACTCTTTCAAACTGTTTACGTAAAAATTAAACTCTACCTAAGAATAGCATGAATAAGAACACGCTAGAGCATGGCAAATTGCCATGTTCACAGACAGGTACGGGCTTTTGCCCTGCTTCCATCTTCACATTTTCAATCGTTGGCTCCAGTAGGAGATCCCGCTGGTTCTGGGTAGCGTGGAAAGGTGAGGCGATCGGGCAGCCAGATGATTCTGGCTACACTCAATCTAAAGAATTAGCTGTATCAGCGTCGCTTAGCGCTCTTCGGCTCGAAGATGCCAAGCAACTAACTTCAAACTTTGCAGAAAAATGGCGCGGGATCTGCAACTGCCAACATTGTGATTCCACGAACTTAAAGATTGGCGTGGGCAAGGCTCATCATCTTGCCTCACTGAAATGTGGGAATTGTAATCGGTTCCTGAAGTGGGTGAGCGAAGCTCAACTACAAGTGTTGCGGGAACGGGAGGTGGGGCAATGACTGTTCCACCTTGTATAGATGAGCGCGGACAAGTGATCGATTGGTTAGTTCGCCTTCAATTACCGCCTCTTCCCGTGGCTCCAGCTAAAAATCCATACAAGTACCCCCGTGTTGTCAGCGATAAAGGCGATCGTGGAATTTGGCAGCATTGCCCGCTAACCAAAGACTTGAAGCCTAACCCTGCCTATACAGGAAAGAATCCAAGCTATCTTGATGCGGCAGGAGAGCCACACCTAGTCAGGCATCAAGACTACCAAAATCGGCTTCCTACAAAAGTGGAGTGTCAAACTTGGTTTGCTAATCCTGTCAATGGTATTGGCACACTGGGTGGGTGGCAGGATTTGGTATGGCTGGACTTTGACCGAAAGCAGTTTGACTCTCAAGATGAATGTAATCAAGCGTTTTACAGCATTCTGACAGCCCATCCTGAATTGACGGAATCTTGGTCGGAGCAAACACAAGGCGGTGGGTATCGGCTTGCTGTTCGTTGCGCTCAAAAACCCCAATTCAAAAACTTTGCTCTAGAACCTAGTGGCAGGCATCGTGGCGAGGCACAATCCACAGGAAGTTTCTCAGTGCTGGCTCCAACAATTGGCGTATCTGGCAAGCTCTACGTCAACATGCGTCGAGCTGAACCCGTGAAGATCGAAAGCCTTGAATTGATTGGCATCTATCCCAGTAGTACCCGGCAGAGCGCTCATCCAACTCCTCGTGGTCGAAGCGATCGCCCTCCCTCGCCCGTTCTCGGCTCCCTCGCCCTAGAAGAATTAGGCAACCCTAAAAGTCGTGCCATTCTGAATGGAGAAGATGCCACAGGGGATAGATCAGCGGCCCTAACCACAGCAATTCGGGAATGGCATGGTTGGCAGCAGTGGGCGCTGTCCAACAACATTTCGGTAAGCGGCAGTCCTGAAGATTTGGCACATTATGCGGGTCAAGCGCTTGGTATTGATAGCGATCGAGTTGAGCGAATTCTGAAAACTATCAGTCCTACGGATTGCCATCCTGCGGCATTGTACAAAGGCGAACAAGAAGCCTGCTGGCTGAAGATTCGCAGGCTTGATCGAGTGACGTTTGATGAGAAGTGCCCAGAGCTGCTCAAAGGCACCATCATCCAGAAGCAGAGGAAACAAAATGAGCGGCAGCCAGGAGGTGAGAGCGACAGCAGTAAAGTGGTGGCTGAGAACAACGCTAGTGAACTCAAGCAGAATAATCGCTGGTCTTGCCCTGCATCCTACAACCATGAGTTAGGTGTTTGGAAAAATATGAAGATGTTTGAGGATGAAAGTGAAATTCCAGAGCAGATGCTCAGCGCAGGGTTCAGAGCCGTTCCCAGCAAAGTCAAAGTCAAAACCAACGAGGGAACGCAAATTGTAGATGGCTATATGGTTCAGGCGTTTGAACCAAAAGCAAACTTTGATTTTCACGTCGATCGTATTTTGGAGTCGAAAGACGGCGGTGGGCTGGTGCTAACGGTTGAGAGATTGCTAGCAGAGCAAATTACTAAGAGTAGAGTGATTATTCCCTCAATCGCTCTAAACACAGTTTCTGACTGCCTGACTGCCCTTAAAAAAGGGCTGGGATGTAACATTTCATGTCTACTGAAGTTGGATGACCTACAGCGCTTGATAAATGTTCGGACTAATGAGTATTTACTCAGAGGCGGGCGCGTCTATAAGTTAATCGATCGTATTGGTCATCAGGAAGACGGCACTTGGGTGTTCGAGAATATCCAGTTCAATAGCACAGGAAAGTTGACGACCGAAGAAGAATCAGGTTGGGTATTTAATCCTTCGCTAGGGGAAGTCGAGAAAATTCCCTCTCCTAAGATTGCACCTCAGAATCCAGCGGCTCTGAAGCATTTGACGGCAGTTTGCAAAGAATTCTTTCATCCTGAAACTCTACCCTTGGTGCTTTTCAACTGCGGCTTTGCAACTGCCGTGCTGCACCGCCAGCAGATCTATCAAGAAGAGGCGTGCTTCCCTCAGTGCAGCAACTTTGGCGATGCAGGCGGTGGCAAAACCACAGCCGCTAGTGTTGCATCATCATTGGTGGGGATGTTCAACCCAATTGCCAAATTCTCTGAAAGCGTAGCCTACGAGCTTGCCAAATCGCTCAGTGGAATTGTCCTATTTTTTGATGACCCTATTAAGAAGGGAATGAAGCGAGAGGATAGAGACAAGTTAGATGATTATCTTTGGAAGCTCTATAACGGGGCGGCTCGAAAAGTCAGAGGGAACGAACAAGTACCACATACGGCTGTTTTAGTGACCACTAATCCTGCTGTAGGGGAAGATAATGCCGCTGTCGAGTCACGACTTATCAAGTTCTACTTCGCGGTGAAACCGACTAAAGGCTCCCTTTTGACACTGAGGCGGGCGATGAAGCAGGCTTCGGGAGGTATCTCTCAGCTAATCTCACTGGGTTATTCCAGGGACGATATTGCAGCACTTGAGGATCGGATAAGTAAGCAGCTCCGCTCCTCCCATGCTCGAATGAGTCGCAACTTAGCGATCGTCACACACTATACTCAGAAATTCTGTGATTTGGCAGAGGTCGAATTTGATGCGTTGCAATATTGTCTTGATTATCTTTGCCCATCCGCTGACGATGCTCATAGTGATGTGGATTCTTTAAGCGATTTTCTTGAGAAGCTCCAATCACTTAAATCTCAAACCTTGATCGGGGAATGGAATGTCACAACTATTGAACGCGAATCTGGAAAATATTTTGCTATCTGCATGACCGAGGTGTGGGAAGAATTTGCTCGAAAATTCTCAGTCAACTACTCGAAGCAATCGATCACAAGCCTCGCCAAAGAGCACGGCGGCGAGGCAAATAGACCAGCTAAGTTTGTAGGCTCAAAGTTGGAGTGGATAGAGTACCTGAAATCAGCAGCAGCTCACCAACGAGGCGAGGGCGGCAACAACCCACCAACCAAGCCGCCGAAAATAGATACCCGTAAAGCCCTGCTGATCCCATACGATTTAGTTCGCCAGATCTGGGAGGCAGGACAAAGTGACGAAGCGATTGCATCTGGCTCAAACAGTCCAAGTAGTGACGTAACCTCTTCTGAGTCGAACAAGCCTCTAAGTAACCCGGAGGAAGTTACTGAAGAAAGCTCGAAAAACCAAGTGTTTCAAACCCAAGTAACCGCAGTCACCGCAGTAACCGCAGAAAAGGTAACTCCTACACAGGAGGTCGATACTGAATCAAAGCGTGAGGTGAATTCCCGCTGGATGGCTTCTGTGCAAATGCGAACTCTGGCTCCTGGTGATCGAGTTCGCTACTCCGGGAATGTTGACTCTGACAAACAAATTTGTGGGCAGAAACCCTTAATTGTGGAGGAGATCAAGGGCAGTGAAGCAGTTGTTTCTCACCCCGACTGGACATTTGGTATACCAAGGCGATTGCTTCCCTTGTCAGATTTGGTGCTGATTAAAGCAGGGGATGTAGCATGATGACCTTTATCGACAAGCGTGAAGTCTGCGAATTCCTCAAAGTGGGAGAGCGTACCCTCGCTCGATACCGGGAGAAGCACTGGTATTTAGGCATCCACTACGTTCAACCAGTACAGAAAATCCTCTACAACAGAGAGCTAATCCTAGATTGGATGGTGAATCGGCATGATTATATTGCTCATCTCCGAGCGATTGAAGCCTATCAAGCCACTCTACCTAGCAATCAAAAACGGAAGCGCACATAACTAACTTTCAATCTGGTACGGGTAGATTCCCCGATGCCCAAATAGCCATGTTGATAGCAACTCCACAAAGAGCGATCGCATCCTCACATAGATCATATTGGTATTCAATTGGTATACCAGTACCATCAAGCGTGAAAACCCTGATTATCTCTGGTTTCTGCAGTACTAGAATCAACCTTGGTAAGGGTGAGGTCATGAGTTCAATCCTCATCACGGGCTTGGCGATTGTAGAGCGACAAATTATTTGTCGCTCTACAGGGGCACTCAAAAAATAACTCGTCCTAACTCAATTACGTAATGCGATATTGATTGTGTTGGACAAGTGGGGCAACGGCTTCCAGATACCTATTCACCTGAGACGATTCCTGGGGTCGGGGAACTGAATGAGTTGGAAACCTTTGTTGGCTCAAAAAATCAAACGTGAGTGGAGGGCAATGGCTAAACCGGGTGCCAAACCCAAACTTGATCTTGGGGATCGAGTGCTGGTTGCTCTGGAGTATTGGCGAGAGTATGGGGCATTAGTGAATCGACGGTCTGCCGGATTGTTCATTGGGTTGAAGACCACTTGACGAGGACAGAGAAATTCCGCTTAGCAGGCAAGAAACGCTTGGTGCAGGGCTTTGGTCGCCCAGAGGTCGTGCTCATAGATGTCACCGAGACTTCCATTGAACGTCCCCAGCAGCGTCAACGGTTGTTCTATTCTGGCAAGAAAAAACGGCATACGCTCAAGTGCCAAGTTCTGATTGACTCGTCTACCCAAGAGGTGATTTTCCTGTTTTTTGGCAAAGGCAGTCGGCACAATTTCAAGCTGTTTCAAGCCTCAGGGGTACGTCTACATCCTCTGACCGAAAGTTTGCAAGATAAGGGGTATCAATGCATCCAAAATTTGCATATAGCCCTACGTAATTGAGTTAGGACGAGTTATTTTTTGAGTGCCCCTATGGGGCGCGGCTCTCAAAAAATAACTCATTGGATCTAAGCGCGTAGCGCTATACCAACAGTCGGTTGCTGATTAAAAAAACCAAGGGTGGCTCTCTCAGTGCAGCAGACAAAGCCAAAAATCGCGAACTTGCGGTTGAACGGATGGGGATTGAACATGTCAATCGCCGCTTTAAGATCTTTAGAATTCTGGTTGAGCGCTATCGTAACCGTCGTCGCTATGGGCTGCGCTGTAGTTTAATTGCTAGCTTTGTACAACTTTGAATTGTCTCTGGACGCTAAATTAGCATAGTTTGCAAGAGGTCTAATTTTAATTTGTCGTGATTCACGGTAATGATTTGATTCATCACCCTACCAGGTCAGTAATGACAACCCCTTTTTTGCTCCATTTGCCCACTATTCAGGCTATTCCAATTATTGCGAACTTGCCCCATAGCGGGTTGTTCGTCCCCCAAGCAATTGCTACGCAGCTAAACCTATCTCATCTGCCTAATCAAGATTGGCATCTCGATAAGCTCTATGATTTCCTGCCAGGTCTGGGAATTACGGTGCTGCAAGCCACCCATAGCCGCTACGTCGTTGACCTCAACCGATCGCCCGAAGCGCCGCTGTTTGGGAACTTCTGGCGATCGATAGTTGCTGAAAATACTGCCTTCAACGTATCTCTGTATCAATCGCCTCCCTCTCATTCGGAAATTCAGCAGAGGGTTGAGCAATATTATCATCCCTATCATCATCAGCTTCAATGCTTGCTGAATCAATCGATCGATCAATTTGGCAAAGTTTACCTACTGGATTTGCACAGTTTCTTTGGCTTGATTGAGGATGAAATTTGCTTGGGTAATGGCAATGGTAAGACCTGCGGCGATCGCTTCATCACAATCATTGAGGATGCCTTTTGCTCAAACGGCTATCAGGTCGTTCGCAATAAAGTGTTTAGCGGTGGATACATTACCCAACACTATGGGGATCTGCCGCAAGTAGAGGCGTTGCAAGTTGAAGTTCGCTATCCGGTATATCTAAATACTAAACAACTAGATAACGCTTTTGTACCAGATTGGAACGTACCAGAGTTCGATCGGGCAAAACATCAATTTGAGGCGGTCTTTCGGCTAATAGTTGATGCCCTGCTTCAGGAGTAATCTATACCTCAATGAGTCATGTAGCTTTACGCGCTTAGATCCAAAAATAACTCATTTGGATCAAGCGCGTGCCATACCTCTATTCAGCAACGCCCATGATTCAATCTAGCTATAAATTTTGTGTTGGGAGGCGCACCTCCCAACTTGATCCTCAACTTGATCTATGTTGAGTAAGGAGCAGGTAAGAACACATTTTTCGGCAGAGCAGCATGACAGCCTCGCCGGATATCCACAACCTGCGTCACGCTGAAGTCCACAGCAACAGAAATCAGTGAGTAGGCTTCATCGGCACTCATGCTCCGTTTGGTTTGCAGGAAGCTGAGCATCTGATCTGCCGATTGGCGCATGGCTTTGTTGAGATCTTCATTAAAGCCGTGGGTAATCCAATGGGTTTCTGTTTCCATGATCGGATTGGTGATGGGAAAGTCTTTGATTACAAAGATCTGGAGATAGGCATTCATCGAAGCCTCGATCGCCGTTCCAGATAGCTCCGCGTCACCCTGCGCCATGTGGGTATCACCGACATAGAAGTTTGCCCCCCGATTGAAGACAGGATAGTACATGGTTGCCCCTGCTCCGTTTCGCCAGTTATCAATGTTGCCCCCAAAAGCACCGGGAGGAATGCTGTTGATCCGTCCACTCTCTTGGGGCGCAACCCCCATCACGCCAAAGTGCGGACGCATGGGAATCGCCACCTTGGTTTTAATCACTTCCCGCGCGCTGGCATCGGGAGCGGTGATAAATCCTGGCGTGTCGTAGACAGGCCTGCCCTTGAAGTCGTAGGCAAAGGCAGGTTCAGCCAGGTTGGCTTCGGCATCGATCTTGTAGATGGTGATCCGCTCTTTTTTGAAGCTGTCGTAGAGATAGCCCCAGTTGGCGGCAATGTTGCTGCCATAGGCGAGGCGAGGCTGGGTTTTGAGCACACGCACCATCAGCGTATCGCCCACTTCAGCTCCCCGCACGGCGATCGGTCCCGTCATGATGTGTACCCCTGGCCCGCGATCGGTCACTTTTTCGTACACGGCTCTGACCCCATCATCCATTAGCAGATCGGGCGCATCTCCGGCATGATGGGTCAACGCTTCCACATAGACAATATCCCCAGAGTCAATCGTCATTACGGGCGGCAGGTCTTTATCAAAGAAGCCCCAGAAGCAGTTTTCAGGCGTGGCTTTGAGGATGTGAATATTACCCGCATCTCGAATTGAGTCAGCAGCTTGTAAAGTTTGTGCCTTGGCTTCCTGGGGATTGCGGAGAAAGCCGATCATGTTGGTGCTGAGAGCCGTTGCTGCACCCAATGAAGCCAGAAAAGCCCGCCGCGACTGTTTGGAGAGAAACTGGGAGGGGTGATGGGCAGGATTGTCTGATTCTTCCAACTCCACTGAGTCTGATAGCTGAGCTGAGGCACCTCCTTTTGCACCGCAATGAGGGCAAGATGAAGAATGGAGATGGCTCTGCGGGTCAGAATGCTCTGGCATACTCTTTAGTCAGTGAATAAATGAATAGATTCACAGATATCGGAATCAGTGCCCATAAAATGTGCTTTGTATTACATACGGTAGACTTGCTGTCTTATAACTAGGCATATGTAGGAAATTTCAGTCTATCCACCTGAGTTGCCACACTATGTAGAGAAAATGCTACTTATCTACCTAAATTGGGTCATTATGTGGATGTCATTCCTAAATGATTACTCTCTTCGGTTGTAAAGTACGGTTGCGTGCACTAATCTTTAGGCTGGTTACAGCTCTAAAACAGTTGAGTGTGTTATTGAGAATGTCGAATTTATCAAGTATTGAAAAAAGAAAAATTGAAAAATTGCTAGAAATGGGCAGCGGCTACGTTCTTGATTTTTCAAACAGGACATTTAAAGAATTCGTTATTGAGAGTATAGATATTGATATATACGATGATAAATATGCTTACTCAAGTGGTTCTAAAGCTAATCGACTAAGGGCTTTTTGGGATCAAGAGTCGGATCACATTGTCGGGAAACTGATTTTGGATCTATTGGAGCATTGGAAAATGCAGAAGTTAATAAATGATATAGAGGCAAGTCAATTAGAGCAGGCTCTATATAATGATTGCTCCAAAGTTCCAGAGAGACTTATGCAAGCCGTGATTCAAGAAGAGCAATCATCTGAGAAGGCTATAAGCAGTATTGAAAAGGTTCAGACAATTTCCATTCTTCTCTTGTCGGCTGATCCAACTAATGCTTCCCGGCTAAGAATTGGAGAGGAGTCAAGAGAGATTCAAGAGAAACTTCAACGAGCCAGATTGCGAGAGAAATTTATACTGGCTCAAAGAACGTCCGTGCGACCGACAGATATAAGTCAAGCATTATTGGATATACAGCCACATATTGTACATTTTTCAGGTCATGGTGCAGCAAGTGGTTCGCTATGCTTTGAAAATCGATCGGGAGAAATTCATCCAATAATGCCAGACGCATTGGCAGCTCTATTTGAACAATTCACTGGTCAAGTAAATTGTGTTCTGCTGAATTCTTGCTACTCAGAAATCCAAGCAGTTGCTATTGCTAAACATATCGATTACGTTATCGGAATGAATCAGGCAATTGGTGATCATGCTGCTATAGCTTTTGCTATAGGTTTTTACCAAGCTCTAGGAGCAGGTTGTACAATTGAGAAGGCTTACAAGCTTGGGTGTGTTCAAATCAGATTGGAGAGTATTTCCGAACACTTAACGCCTATTCTTATTCGGAAAGGCAGAGGTTCAGTGTAGGAAGCAGCATAATGGCAGCGAATATTATTGGTTGAGGCGCAAAAGTTAGCTGTTGAGTAACGGGATTGAAAAAGCAACCTCCTGAGTTCAGAGGTTTCAGGAACCTGTCAGGGAGAAAATATCTTAAGACGGCTTCTAACTTAACTTACTCCATCAACCAGTCAAATAGCTCTTCTACCGTGAGATTAAAGTCTTTGGCAAATTCTGGGGCTGGCAACCGCATTCCCAGTTCGTCATAAACAGCAGTGGGGTGATGCGGTAGATAAACAAAAACAGATTGTTCATCTGGATCAATCAGCCATCCCATTTGAGTTCCATGCTTGAGACAATGCAGAATATTTTTGGTAACTTTAGTTTGGCTCTGGTCGGGTGAAAGAATTTCGATCGCCCAGTCTGGAGCCACTGAAAAAACGTTAGAGACTCCACCATTCTCCTTGCGTGGAATTCTACTCCAGAGAAACACAGCAATATCAGGTACAGTTGAGCGTCCACCAAAAGTACAGCGTAGCTCTGTAAAAGCTCGTGCAACCTGCTTGGGTTTTATGACTCGGTTGATTGCAGGCGCTAATTCAGTTTGAATTGCGCTATGTTCTCCTTGTGGCATTGGTTTCTGGATGATCACCCCATCAATGTACTCACTGGCGGGTTCTGTCTCTGGCAACTGTAAAAACTCTTCTAGCGCAAGGGATTTAGGAGGAGTCTGTACCATTTTGAGATTCTCTTAAGAGGAGCATTAGGCTCGTTACCCTGACTGCTATTCTACAGAAAACGAATCGGCAACATCGCGAATGGAAACAGCCGATCGCCTCATCCCGCTTGATGAGTTCTGCAATGACCTCATCTTGCTGCTCTATATGTTGGTAGAGTACGAGTGCTGGTAGAGTGCGAGAGCAAGGTCGCTTTGAGGAGAAGGCATGAGAGTTGCAGGTCCTGTGATGGCATCCGATCAAAAGGCGACGCGGCAAATTCCTACTCTGCGGCGTTTCTTGGGCTATCTGCGACCCTACCGCAAAGAAATTCCGATCGCCCTCACCTTAGTCACAATCGGTGCAGCATCCCAGGCGATCGGGCCTTTCCTCTTAGGCTGGTCAATTGACCATGTGATCGCTCAGGGAAATTTGCAGGGACTATGGCAGCTCTTGGGCGGACTAGCGCTCATCTATTTTGCCGGAGTTTGGGCAATCCGAGGACAGATTTTGCGCGTCGGCTGGATTATGCAGCGAGTTTTGGCGCAGCTTAGACAAGATATTTTTGCCAAAATTCAGAGCTTGCCCCTTAGCTTTTTTGATCGCAGTGAAGCGGGAGACTTGATGAGTCGGCTGCTGAACGATGTCAATACCGTCAATCAGGCATTTGGACAGACGATCGCTCAAATGCTGGGTAACGCCTTCAGTTTAGTGGGCATTGTGATTGCCATGCTGGCGATTAATTTGCAGTTGGGTCTACTCAGCAATTTAGCTGTACCGCTGATGATTTTCACCACAGGGCTATTTGCACGCTGGGCAAGAGCCAGATTTCGCGTGACTCGCAAGACGATCGGCAAGCTGTCAGCAAAGCTGGAAGAAGATATTACCAGCGTTCGGGAGGCTCAGGCATTCAATCGCGTGCAGATGAACATCGAAGAATTCGACAGCCTCAATGCCGCTAACCGAGATGCTAACGTGCAGGCAGTCGCCATTACGGCTGCTTTCTTGCCCTCGATCGATTTTCTCAACACTCTGGCAACTGCGGGGGTGCTAGCGTATGGTGGCTATCTTGCCGTTACAGGAGCTGTTACGGTTGGTGTGGTCACATCCTTCTTACTCTATGTTCAGCAGTTCTTTCGCCCCATTCAGATTCTCAGTCAGTTTTACACGCAGGCACAATCTGCCTTCGCTGGATTAGAGCGGATCTTTCAGCTATTAGACGAGCCGTCGGCGCTCAAAGACGCGGCAAATGCTCCGGAAATGCCTTTGATTCAGGGCGAAGTCACTTTCGAGAACGTCGAGTTTGGCTATACATCTGGGCAGCTTGTGTTGAAAGGCGTGAATCTGTGTGCCCAGCCAGGTCAGATGGTGGCGCTAGTGGGGCCGACAGGAGCCGGGAAAAGTACGATTATCAATTTGATTCTGCGGTTTTATGACGTGTCGGGAGGAGCAGTCAAAATTGACGGCATCGATGTGCGTCGCGTCACGCAGAACAGCTTGCGCCGTCAGATTGGCATTGTGCTGCAAGACAATATTTTGTTTAGCGGCACTGTTGCTGAAAATATTGCCTTTGGTTTACCGAACTCCAGCCAAGCCGAAATTGAGGCAGCGGCTCAGCTAGCAAATGTGCATGAGTTCATCACCTCCCTGCCACAGGGCTATGCAACGCAGCTAGGCGAACGGGGTGCCCCCCTCAGCCAAGGACAACGGCAGTTGGTCAGCATTGCTAGGGCTGTGCTGGTTGATCCGCACATTCTGATTCTGGATGAGGCGACTAGCAGCATCGATACTCGCACAGAGGCACTGGTACAGTCAGCGATCGCCCGTCTGTTGCAAGGTCGGACTAGCTTTGTGATTGCCCATCGCCTCAGCACAGTCGCTCAAGCCGATCAGGTCTTGGTGATCCAGCAGGGACAAATTGCAGAACAAGGCACCCATGCTGAGCTGATGGCTCAAGAGGGAGTCTATGCTAATCTCTATGCGCTACAGCTCGGTACAGCCGTCGCAGCACCTTGAATCTTCAAATTCGTGCCTTAGGATCAAAAATTAATTAACCTGTAATAGTTTTTTGAAAGTGTCGCGCTCCGCGCGACACTTTCAAAAAACTATTGGATTTTGTTTTGTACATGATCCTTAGTGTTCTGGTTTACTGGCAGTCTCTCCATATCGGACAACCCAGGGTCGCAGTCTTTCAACCAACTGAGCGACGATCGCCCGATCGCCCTCACTCCAAACTCGCGGATGGGCAAAAACACAGGGCTGCAAAATCCCGTACAGCATCTCATTCTGGCAAATATGGGCGTGAACTAAAGCGCGATGCCCAAAATTTCTCTCAAAGTTGAGGTTCAAAACCTCTGGTGCGGCAGTTTCCACATCTTCCACAAAGATAGAAGGATCCGATCGCAAAGCGGCTGCAAACATCGGATCATCCTTTTCCCAAGGATCTTCCGGCTGCCAAGTCTTGGTGCCAACATCCGGAAATTGCGAACTGCGTCGCCAGCAAAAAATGCGATACAGCCGCTGAGTTGGATTTCGTACCTGAAGGAAACAGCGATCGGTTTGCAGCGCCTCACAGATTTCAGGTAAAAGCGCTGTGAAGACTGCTTCTGGCTGGCTATGGGTTGCGAAAATCTTTTCTAAATCTGGGGATAACATTGCTTCTGTTCTAGAACAAACTCCAGAGCAGACAAATCATCCCATATTTCGTGTGTGGCGGTACTCCTAAAATGCAGTGCTAGTTGGCAAGATTTTCATCAACGGATTCAATGCCGTCCATTGATCGGCGATCGCTATGTTACTTGAGCGTTGAACCAAAATGACATCATTATTTTGTAAACGTGGATTGGTGACATCATTTGCGCCCTGAGCCACGTCTATGGCAATAGCCCGACGGACGATCGTGCCGTTGGCATTGAGCCGAATCAGATCTGCTTTTTGGGCTTGGCGATTAAAACCACCTGATGCCATGATCGCCTGATTCGCCAGAGCGTTAGGCGGCAGTTCTAACACACCCGGCTTATTCACTTCACCGACTACGCTCACCTGAATGCGATCGAGCGCTTCGGAGCTTAATGCGCTGCCTTCTACCGCCAGATCAGCGGCTCTAGGAATGGCGATCGTATCCCCCGATTGCAGCGCCAAATCTTGGTCTAAGTCTCCCGTCTGCAAAACCTGCCACAGATCAACGGTCAAGATAGCACCCGCTCGACGTACTTGAATCTGGCGAATGTTTGCGGTAGCAGTAACGCCACCTGCCATCTGAATAGCTTGAATCAGCGTAGGCTTGTTGTCAGTCCCCACAAGGCTGTAGCCTCCGGGACGAGAAACTTCACCCATCACCGCTACGCTGACTCCTGGACTCGACCGATTAGAATCCGCAGAGACAGAAGCATTAGCATCCGCAAGATTTGGCTGCATAGCCTCAGCCGCAAGAACGGCTGCCTGAAGCATCGGTTGAGCAATTTCTGAACGGAGCGAGGTTCCGCCCTCATTAGTAGCCGCCACAGGCGCATCACTTGCAGGCACATCACTTGCAGGTGCGTCACTCATGGGCACATTACCTACAGGTTGCGGAGAGGGAGATGGAAAGGCTGCAACTGCCGTTTGATCCGGTTGCGCAGTAGAAGTCGCGATCGACGGATTGCTTTGCCCTGCGCTTTGCTCTCCATTCGTTACTTGCCCTGCCGTGACCTGCCCTGACTCCAACGGCTGACTTTGAGATGCCACCAAGGTTGCTAGAGGAGCCACTCTTCCCTGCTCAGCCAGCGCTTGATAGACAACTTTCGCAGCTTCAGCGCGGGTCATGCCGGGGCGAAGACGGACTGCGTCTGAGCTAATTGCCTCATCGGGGAAGGCACGTTGCACCATGCCCACAAACTGATCCTGTGTAATGGGTGCATCAGGGCGGAAGGTGCCGTCTGCGAAGCCTTGGACAATGTTGGCGTTGAGCAACGCCGCGACGATCGGCTGTGACCAGTGATCTTGCACATCGGCTATATCTGCTACGACAGGCTGAGATCCGACAGGCTGAGGTGAGGCAAGGCTGGCGGTGGCGGCAGGACTAGCGCCATTGCCTAAACTAGCAAGCGCTGGGTTGGTTGCTCCAAGTTGGCTCGGAGTCGCTGCCATTAGTCCGGGCTGGCGGGTAGCAGATGCTGTAGGCAGGGTGGGCATCTGGGTAACCATGCCAAGGCTAGCAGGCGGCTTCCAGGTCGATTGCGGTACAATCGCAGGTGCCAAATTCAGACGTGGCAAGACGGCTTGAGTCCGAGGCAGAGGCAGATATCGGCGAGAGTTTAACGTGGGTACGCTTCCCAAAGAAGTCTTAATGCGAGTTGATTCCGGCTTGAGGGTTTCAGGACGATTGCCCTGGGTGGCTAGCTGAGTTGCCGCCAGTGCAGACGCAGCTCCATCTCTAGCAGCCTCTTCCTTAGCAGAGGTACTTGTCTCTGAGTCTAAATCAGGGAGAGAATTGGGCTGACTAATCAAATTATTCTGTTCGCAGGCGGTCAGACCGGCCAAAGCGCAGAGGGCAATTGCGGAAGTGCGGATAGAGCTGGTTTGCATAGCCAGAATCAGTAAAGTATAGTGCAAGAAAAGCGGTTGAAATTGAATCTATTGAGGATTCACTCATCGCTATCTAGGTAGATCATCAAGACTAATCACTGATACCTGTTTTTTCATACCAATCCGGAATAAGTCGTCTGAAGTTTGCTTCACAAGCGCTTTACAGTCTCTTCACTGAGCTTGTGAAAAGCATTTGATCCGCGTCTCTTAATCCTCGCGAGGGCTTGCCAATCAGGATGCCTATTTGCAAGAAGAATGGCAAGATAAACCTTGCGCGATCGCCTTTCATCACCAGTTTTAATAGTCTTTATTTAATGGTCTAGGGTAATGATTGTTTGTTATGGGGGCAAAGCTCTTACAGCAAACAATCACGACCTGAATACCACTACCTTAGATTTTTGGAGGGGCGATCGGCAGAAGCGTCTCTTCGACATCAACCTTATATTTCAGTAAGGTAGAAGCAATTCCTAAATGCTCTAGGATACAAACGGCGTTCTTTTTACTTGCATTCTTCAGCCCTAGCTCTCATGACTCTGCCTAAATTCCAGCCCTCGCATACTCATACGGCTCCTCACCAAAAATCGTATCGGTGGCGGCTATTTGTCGGGTTACAAGTCCGACTCAAAGTTTGGTTAAGCGAGAAGAATTTTAGCGGCGCTGACCTCGGCGGCATTGATCTAAGTCGGGCAGATCTCATTGGCACACTCATCCTCTGGGCAAATTTTTTCTGGTCTATTCTGCTCTGGACTTCTCTTCCTGAAGCGGGTGCAGTGGGCGTTATCCTCATCTGGGCAAATCTGCTCTGGACAATTTTAGTTTGGATTAATTTACGAGAGGCGAGTTTCCATTACTCTGATTTGCGCACAGGTAGCCTCAGAAATACTGTTCTAGTGGGTGTTGCGCTAATTTGGGCGATCTGGGTTTGGGCAATTTTAATTGGTTCGCGTACCAATGGCAGCCTGATTATTTGGCTCAATCCCAATGTTGCCTTTATTCTCTGGGCGGTTCTTAGTCGAGTTGATTTGAGTGATGCCAATTTGAGCGGAACTCGCCTCAGTCAGGCTAACCTCAGTCGCGCTGACTTCCGCGATGCCAACCTCACCAGCGCCGATTTGCAAAACAGCGATTTGCGCGGCTGTATCCTGCGGGGAGCTAATCTTAGCCATGTTGATTTTAGAGGGGCAAATTTGCGCGATACCGATCTGCGGGAAGCCATTTTACGAGGCGCAAACTTGAGTCAGGTTGATTTAAGCAATGTGGATTTGAACGGCGCAGATTTACGAGAAGCCTTGCTAGAAGGGGCTAACCTGAGTGCTGCTGACCTCAGATGGGCAAAGCTGAGTCGGGCTAATTTAGGCGGTGCCAATTTGAGCTGGGCAAACCTCAGCGGGGCAAGGCTCAACGGCGCCAATCTGCGGGGAGCTGATTTAGATGGTGCCGACTTTCGAGAGGCGACCTTAAACGGGGTTAATGTCAGCCAGGTTGATTTCAGCGTCGTACTGGTGAAGGGGGCAAAGTTTGGCAATAATCTAGGCTTGACCCTGGGCGATCGCAGCAACCTCAAAGCCAGAGGCGCTATCTTAGACGATTTTCCAGGCTCTAGCCTCCGAAGTCGATGAAAGTGCATTGTTGAGCCTCTGGGTTATACCTCTGGGCGCTCTGGGAATACTAGACCCTAACCTTTCGACACGGGTACTATTAGGACTGTGACGCACGCAACTGAGACTATGGCTTACGCAGTAAAGACCGTTTTGGACACTTGGCTCAAGATCAGCACGGCTCAAGGTTCGGCATTACCGGATAGCCAGAAACAATTTGTGAGCGCAGGCACAACTTTACCCATGTCAGGCTTTGAGTTAGTGGGAACTGATCATATCAAGTTCACTTTGGGAGCTGATGCCCAAGGCAAACAGATATTTTTCAAGGGTCGCAATACTTGGTATGTCTATCTTTCAGCGGTTCAGCTCCTCAGAAACGGACAGCCGATCGCAGCACCAAAACCTGCGCCAGTCTATACCGTTCAGACGGTGCTGGATACCTGGCTAAAAGTCAGTGCGGTACAAGGCTCAGCTCTGTCGAGCGAGCAAAAGCAGCTGGTGAGCGCTGGTAAAGTTCTGCCCCTGTCTAGCTATGACTGGGTCGAGAATGACCACATTAAGCTGACCTTTGGCTTAGATGCTCAAGGCAAACAGATATTTTTCAAGGGTCGCAATACCTGGTATGTCTATCGTCCTGCGGTACGCATCCTCAAAGATGGAAAGGCGATCGCCCTCAGCAATCCCGCTCCAGCATCGGGTCAAATTAATGCCAAGGGCTTAAACCTACTGAAGTCTTTTGAAGGGCTGGTGCTAGAGGCCTACATTGATGCGGTTGGCGTACTAACGATCGGCTATGGCACTACCACAGGGGTATCGCCCGGAATGCGAATTACTGAAGCCCAAGCTGAAAGCTTTTTGAAGCGCGATCTGACAAGATTTGAAAATGCCGTCAGGAAGTTAGTCAAAGTTCCGCTCAATGAAGATCAGTTCTCGGCATTGGTATCATTTACGTACAATGTCGGCGAAGGGGCACTGGGCGGATCAACGCTGTTGAGTTTGCTCAATCGGGGTGATTTTCAGGGCGCTGCCGATCAGCTTCTGCGGTGGAATAGGGGCGATCGAGGCGAATTGCCAGGTCTTACTCGGCGCAGACGGGCTGAGCGGGCACTGTTCCTAGGGCAAGATTTTACTGCGTTTTTGTAGTGCTCTAGTTTGCATGATCTAGTTTATAACCCCTAAAAAGTCCATTTGTGAGGATTTAGCTCAGAGAGTTTGACGGGTAAATGCCCGACTGCGCTGAGAAATTCTAGGGCATCAATTTTGCCTTCTTCGAGCAAGTCACGCAAAATTTGACTGATAGCCACACAGGCGGATTCTAGTTGCTCTCGATCGCGTTCATTTTGGTTCACTTTGACGTGACCTCCCTATTGATGCGAGTCTTTACTTATCTTCACAGAGTAAGTGTGAGCTGATCGGGAAAGAATTGCCATCACCCGATGGGAGAGTCTGATCGGGTGATGCGATCGATAAACCTAAAGCCAACTTCTATCTACTGAACTTATCTACTGAGCATGAGGCTGTTGGTAGAGGGCGGATTCAATGCGACTGAGGCGATCGAGGATTTCTCGCTGGTAGTTATTTTCAGGATCGGCGGTTTGGCGCTCCACGGTCAGGCTACCGCTCGTCTCCAGAATTGCCGCTTTCACATCCGCCAGATCTTCAAACCCTTGGCGGCGTAAATTTGTCCGTAGTTCAGCCTCTGTAATCACTTCTCGGTCTAGATTTTCATGAAGGATGCGACCATTATTTACCAACAGCGTTGATTTTCCTTCAACGAGATGCTCAATTTTAGGATACCGATAGGCCAACCGGACAACAGCATAGTTGGTGATCAGCAGAGCCGTTGCGCCAATCAGCCCTCCCGAAACTGAGTTGTCGTCCCCAATGATGGCGTTTTGGACGGCATTTGAGAGCATCAATAACACCACTAGATCAAAGCCCGTCATCTGTCCGAGTTCTCGCTTACCACCAAGCCGTAGTGCAATCAGCAGGAAAAAATAGACCAGTATGGGACGAATTATCTTTTCTAAAACTGAGACATTGGATATCCATAAATCATGAAAAAGCCCCATTGCCCTATTGTCCTCAAAGAAAATTCTGCATTTCAGAGTTCGGTAGTGGTACTTAGGTAAGGATTTTTAGTGGCGTGGGCTTTGCCCACGCCACTAAAAATCCTTACCTCTTAAGGACTACCCAGATTTCAATTGTGGCATTGCTCAATCTGTTTATTTCTTGGAGCCGCATCTCTGGGATAGCTGACCAATGGGTTGACTGACCCATACTCCTCTCAACTCTTTCTCCCGCTCTAGGAAAGAAGTTGAGAGGAGCGCAATTCTAAAGCACTATCTACCGATGGGGGCAGTGGACTCGCCAACATCAGATTTTTCACGGAGGGACTGGATTGCCTTAATTGCGGTCAAAACACGTTCGATTAGCTCTGCATTGGAACCCTGGTGCCGAAAAAGAAGCCTAGTCTCATTGAGCAACAAATCAGTTGGCAGAAGATCTGTGGCATCCTCTTGAGATGAAAGCGTTTCAGAGAAGAGCTGAAGTTGCTGAGGCATAGAATTTTTGAGGATAGGGCTGACAATAGAACAATTGTACTATAAATTGTTGATTAACAGCGTCAGCTATCGACTCTCAACAGAAAAACCCCTAGGAATAAATCCACTAGGAGCTTTTGGCTTTTGGAACCGCTGAAATTTTAGAGGTTAGGGTGACTAAACTCGATATCCTGGAACGCGAGTGCGGTAGTCAGCTTCAGTACCCGTCACCGATACGGCGATCGCCTCAAAGGACTCGGAATTCCAGTTACGCTCATGAATGGGCTTAGATTGCTCACCTAGAAAATAGACTTGAGTGCCCACGATAGCGACAGCAACCCAACCCACTACAAACAGAGACGCAAGAATAAACATTGTCATAGTAAGTACCTCTTAACCTTATCTGTGTAATCTTTGCTTCTTTGAAAAGCAGATTCAAAGCCCTTCCGCTTCTCTCTGAAAATTCCCAGTTGGAGAGTTGTAAACTGGGTTTCTCAAGAAGGTGCGGAGGGTCTGACGCTTTCCTTAACCTTATGTAAAGAAACATAACATTAACTGTTACAAAACCGCAACAATTGTTGCAGTGTTTTTTTAAGAATGCTAGAGAATGTCCTTTCCAGGAGTCTTAAGTCACTTAGCTCATGGCTCAACTTCAACGCTTAGTTGTCGCCCCAGAACAGATTTTGGCTCAGCAGATTACCTTAACGCTTCCCCAGCAGCATTACTTGGGACGTGTGCTGAGACTGCGATCGGGCGATCGATTCATTGCCATAAACGGCTTTGGGCAGGGCTGGCTAGCGGCTCTGACTGCCGATGTCTCAACTGTAGAAATTCTGGAACCCATTCAAGCCCAGACCGAGCTGCCTATTTCTGTAACATTGCTCATGGCGCTGCCCAAAAACGGGATGGATGACGTCGTGCGGCAAGCCACCGAGCTTGGAGTCGATCGCATTGTGCCGATTTTGAGCGATCGTACGGTTCTCAAGCCCAGTCCTCAAAAACTCGATCGCTGGCAGCGCATCGCTCAAGAAGCCGCCGAGCAGTGTGAACGGCTGATCGTTCCGGAGATTCAGTCGCCTCAGGCTTGGGGGGAAGCTTTGCAAATTTGGAACGCGCAGCACTCGATTTGTTACCTCTGCGCAGAGCGGGGAGCGCGATCGCATTTGCTGACCTGTTTGGAAGTCGGGAGTCGGGAGTCGGCAACTGCGTCTGCTATCACGATCGCTACAGGCTGTGAGGGCGGCTGGACGGAGGCAGAAATTGAGGCAGCGATCGCGGTAGGCTATCAGCCTGTCTCTCTGGGGGCAAGAATTTTACGCGCGGTCACGGCTCCTTTGGCAGCGCTGACGCTGATTGCTTCCGTATTTGAATCAGCATCCGAATCAGCCTATGGCAACCGCCTTGGCGGTTAGGGGCGCGAAGCACCCCACCCTAAATGTCCTAAGCAAACTGGCGACAGCTATACAAATCAACGCCAAACCTTTCCAAGCCTCCTGAGTCTGGGTAAAGTAAGTCTAAACAAAAGGTATGGATCGCAAAGATCTGAAGTCCAAAATATGATTGACCAGGTTGCCGCTGCTTTCGATCGCCAGGATTACAAAACTGCTGCCCAGCTCTTGAAACAACTTCGCCAGCAGTCTCCAGACAATGTGTGGGTCAGACTGTATATCGCGCGGCTTCAGGAAGTTTCGGGTAAGTGGGAAGCCGCGACGATCGCCTATCGTCAGCTTTTGCAGGAAACGACCAATCCCAAAGTCTCGGCTCAGGCGCGCGAGGGGCTTCAGCGAATTGAGACTGAGGTCAAGACGCAGCGGCAGGAAGCGATCGCCCAAGCCACTGCCGATCCGGCTAGTGCTGGGGTCGGGTTTCTGGTTTTGGAGCCGATCGCGGCAGAAGCTAAGGCAGAGGCGGCTCAAAGTTTTGCCCAGATCATGAAGCTCGATGCCTACATGGCGCGAATGATTTTGCCCAGTCGCGGCTGGCGACTTTATCGGACGGGTGCTCTCGGAGAATTGGGGCTATATGGTCAAGAGCTGCAAAAGGCTAACATTCCTGCGTTTTGGGTTTCGCTGGCAGATATCCAAAAAATTCGGGTGTTTCGAGTGCAGTATTTTCAGGCAGCTTCGCCCCAGCCAACTGTTCTTTGCAAAAATGAAACCGATCAACTCGGCTCTCTCACCTTTGCTTGGTCAGAAGTAGCGAATCGGGTTGAGGGGCTACTGCCCATTTTTGAAGATGTCGTGGATGTGGGCATTCGCAACAAGCTAACCCACCGCGAAGAAACCCAAGATTACGCCCAGGTTGTCGATCTGCATCTGCCCCAGCGAAACTGCATTTTGCGATTTTGCGATCGTGCCTATCAGTTTCAAAACGGAGTGGTGTTTGATGCCAGTCAAGATGGCGAACTCTCGGCTATTCAAGCAACTTTGCGGATTCGCTGGAACCAACTCACCGACTTTTTGAAAGAGCGATCGACGACGATGCCCATTCAGTCAGACTTTACGCCCTTTGCTGAGACAGCACTAGAACATCTGGATCTCGTCAAAGATTTCCCTGCCCATATCGATTTGTTTCGCAAAGCCCCGACTCATTGGGACACGGCTTTTCAGCTCTATAGCGGGCTGGTTTTTGAGCGATCGCTCTAGATTCTCTCCAGTCACAGTTCAAATCGTTTATTTTTGAGCGGTGCGCAGAGCGCACCGCTCAAAAATAAACAGCGAATCTAAAACATTTCTAAAACCCATCTTTCCAGGAGTTGCAGGTGTTAGCGAGTTTACTCAATTCTGTCTGGGCGGGGCTGAGCAAGATTCTAGGTCTTTTAGTTTCGATCGATCCCGCCATTCGTGCCCCTCTGGCGATCGCGCTCGGAGCGGTTCCAGGGGCGCTGTGTCGCTATTACCTCAATCTCTGGTTCACCCGCTGGCTAGGAGCTGGCTTTCCCTTCGGCACTTTTTTGATCAACCTGACGGGGGCGCTAGCCATGGGATTCTTTGTCACCCTGACGCTGGAGCGAGCGATCGCCTCTCCCGATTTGCGTCTGCTCATTGCCGTGGGCTTTTTGGGTTCCTACACGACCTTTTCGACCTATGCCCTGGATACGGACACACTGTTTCGTAACGGCACCTTTGGATATGGATTGTTCTATTGGGCTGGCAGCGCTGTTTTGGGCGTGATTAGCTTAGAAGTTGGCAGTTTTCTGGCAAAGCGGCTGTCCTGAATTGCACAAATCACATAGAAAAGAGGCATGGAGTTCCATGCCTCTGCAAAATTCGATCGCCCTAGACTCAGTAGATCTCAAACCAATGCTCACGCTAAAAATACCTGTGTCTGATCCCCCTAGATCCCCCTTTTAAAGGGGGTACTTTGAGTTCTGAAGCCCCCTTTTAAAGGAGGTTGGGGGGATCAATTGTGAGCTTTGCAATCTACTGAGACTTACTTGCGAGGATTAACCTGCTTCGCCATGTCTTTGAACATGTTGAGGCTAGGACCTGGACGACGGCGTGGCGTGTTAGCTTGCATCAAATAGTCTGTTGCAAAATTCACCACGGCAGGTTCGGGCTTAGGTGCAGCCTTGGGCGCAGGAGCCGCCTTGGGTTCAGCCGCAGCGCTAGGTGAAGCGGCTGAATCACCAGCCTTAGATTTTTTAGATTTCTTTTGCTTGGGTTCGACAGACTTAGCCTCCCTCGGACTAAGCTCAGGGACAGGCTCAGCCAACACAGCAGCGGCAGGCTTCACGGCCTCAGCTTCTGTATGCGCCTGTATCTCTTCAGAGGAAAGCGGCTCTGCTTCCAGAAAATATTCAGATTTTTTACCAATGCCCAAACGTTTGAGAATCATGATTGCGATCGCCCCCAACCGGATACTTTTATAAAATCAAAAAACAGCGAGTCAAAAACATAGCAAGCTCAGCGAAAATTCTCTGTGCCCAAGTCGTCTAAGTCGTCTCAGAGCAGAGAGAACCACAAACAGCCCTGCATCTGAGCCTATCACGAGTTGAGTGTCGCAAACTGACTCAGCTACTGACTCAGCTCAAGACCACCCTAAAGTGAGCCAAACCCCTTCTTTTTCTTGTCTTTTTTCTTTTTCTTAGAAGAGACTGGAGTCTGATGACCGCGCCATCCTGGAGGGGGAGCGTTGCGTCCACCACCCATTGCCGGAGCGCCACCGCCAAACAGGTCGCCTAGACCGCCCATGCCGCCCCCCATACCCGGAAAATTGCCTTGCCCCATCTGCTGCATCATTGTCCGCATTTTTTGAAAATCGGACACGAGTTTGCTGACATCATCTAGCTTGTAGCCCGCTCCACTCGCGATACGCTTACGGCGGCTAGGAGAGCTAGAGAGCAAGTCAGGGTTGCGCCGCTCTTCCAAAGTCATGGAGTTAATCATCGCCTCGACCCGCTTCATTTGGGATTCGCCCTGCTGAAGCTGTTCTTCAGAAATTTTGTTGCCCATGCCGGGAATCAGCTTAACGATCCCCGCCAGTGATCCCATGTTTTTCATCAGGCGAGTTTGTTTCAGGAAGTCGGTAAAGTCAAACTTTGCCGTGAGGATTTTCTCCTGAAGCTCCTCTGCCTGGGACAAATCGACCTCTTCTTGCGCTTTTTCTACCAGCGTCAAGACATCGCCCATGCCCAGAATTCGGGATGCCATGCGATCGGGATAGAAAGGCTGCAATGCCTCCACTTTTTCGCCTACGCCAATAAACTTGATAGGCTGTCCCGAAATTCGCCGCACCGAGAGCGCTGCACCGCCGCGCGTGTCGCCATCCATTTTGGTGAGGATGGCTCCTGTAATGCCGATCTGCTCATGGAACGTGCGCGTTAGGTTGGCGGCTTCTTGCCCCGTCATGGCATCCACCACCAGTAAGACCTCGTGGGGCTGAACGGCAGCTTTGACCTGCGCCAGCTCTGACATCATGGTCTGGTCGATTTGTAGCCGCCCTGCCGTGTCAATAATCACGGTATCGATGCCGTCGGCTTTGGCTTTTGCAACGCCCTGTCGGGCAATTTCTACGGGGTCAGCGTCTTTACCCAGCTCAAACACAGGCACATTAATTTGTTTGCCTAGGGTGATTAGCTGGTCGATCGCTGCCGGACGATAAACGTCTGTAGCAACGAGTAGGGTCGTGCGATCGAGCTTACGCAAATGTAATGCCAGTTTTGCCGTGGCGGTGGTTTTTCCCGTCCCTTGCAGACCTGCCATTAGCACCACGGTGGGAGCCGTCGCGGCATTTGCCAGAGGAACATTGGTTTCCCCCATCACCGCCATCAGCTCGTCATAGACAATTTTGATAAATTGCTGGCTAGGGTTAACCCCCGAAATCACCTCGGCACCCAGCGCCTTTGTTTGCACCTCTGCAACAAAATCTTTGACCACCTGGAGGTTGACATCTGCCTCCAGCAAGGCACGACGTACTTCTCGCAGAGCTTCCTGAACGTTCGATTCTGAGATTTTGTTTTGTCCTCGAAGCTGTTTCCAGGCAGAGTCGAGGCGATCGGCAAGGGCATCAAACATAGGATCTTTTCTCTAAACGCATTCTGGGGCAGCCGCAGCTTTTCTTTAAGAGCCAAAGACTTTTGAGAGCCAAGGACTTTTGAGAGCCAAAGACTACAGTAGCCGAGTAATTATTATAGGGCTGCTTCCCTCTACCATCTTACGATCGGGGCTAAGGGATGCGTATTTTTATTCAGCCCGCTTTACAAAAATAGGGAGATTGTCGTTTCGCAAGAAACGACAATCTCCCTCAGCTAGCTAAATTAGATTCAGCAGTCGCCCCGAACGGTTGAAAGCGATAAGCCTAGAAGCAATAAGGCTAGAAGCGGTAAGCCGCACCTGCCTGGATCGCAACAGCCACATCGTTATTGTTTTCAAACGCATCTAGACCGACTTTGACATCGCTGTACAGGGTGATGTGACGCTGTACAGCCGTCTCTACACCTGCCGTCAGCACGAAAGCATCTTTGTTGCCCAGCGGAGAGGTTGCATTCTCGTCAGTGACGAAGGAGTAGCCGCCGCCCACATAGAGGTTGGTGTTGGGAGCGATCGCCGCATCATAGGTAATGGTGGGCACGATCGCTGTGCTTTCACCCGTGATTAGAGCCGCGCCTCGGAAGGAAACGGGAGCCTCTGAGGAGTTGAGCCGCACCTGCACGTTGCCGCCCACAGTAGCGTCGTTGGTCACACCAGCAGAAACACCGCCGCCGATGTAGCTACCCGACATGCCGTTAGGAGCAGTTTGAGCGGATGCAGAACCTGCCATGATCAAGGGAGAAGCAACCAAAACGGAAAAAGCAGAAACCACAGCAGCTTTTAGAGAGAATTTCATCAGGAACTTCCTTTGTGTGTCGTTGAAGGGAATAGAAACTAGGCGATTAAGATCAGAGTTTTAGGTTGACGATCGCTTTTTCTCATTGCTTAAACTTGAATAGAAGCAGAATGAAACTAGCGTGCTCGATCGGCATTCAAACTCAGTTAATTTCAACTATCTTTCAGCTACAAAATCCTGATTGTGCCATCCGCTTAATTTGCTTAATTCACGGCGGGATGGGCGATCGAGATTAGTGATAAATGAAGCTTTGCGATTAGAAGTTGTTGACTTAAATGAAAGGCTTGAATGCGATACGTTCAACTCTGTTCTTCTAGTTATAGCTTGAGTAAAAAGGGTCTAACCTGGTAATGGTCTGTTCATGAACTGTCACAGATTTAGGAACTTAATGGCGGTAATTTCGTGAAGAGTTTTAAGTGACATAGCTAGTTCACACTAAGTTCATATCAATCTTTCAAAAGACATATCTAGTTCCTAAAAAATAGCTTGAGTGTGGTTATTGACATGGCTCTGTCTACAGCAATTCCAAATTCAGATTTTGACAGGTGGTAAGGGCAAGCAGGAGAATCAGGAGACTTCCAAAAGAGAAACTTGATGGAGCCAATGAAGCTGAGTTTTGGGGCGTTGATTGCCTACCTGAATCGGGGGATTATTGCGATGAAAGACCCACGCCAAGCGAGTAACGCGACTCAATACAGCCTCAAGGATGCAGTCTTAGCCGCTTTTTCAGTGTTTTTCATGCAAAGCGAATCGTTTCTAGAGTATCAACGGCATCTGGAGAGCCATCACGGCACCAGCAATGCTCAGAGCTTGTTTGGCATGATACGGGTACCCACTGTGCCGCAAATCCGCAATATCGTAGACGGGATTCCAGCCACCGCCTTCTCTGGGATATTTCATTGGGTTTATCAGGCGTTGAAGCGGGGTG
>JAESFK010000366.1_pt1 | contig 26000 bp, 27 predicted proteins | sample 9269391 | NCBI WGS metagenome assembly JAESFK01 (sample SAMN14506231, study PRJNA617097) | algae metagenome | isolation source: Drouetiella hepatica UHER 2000/2452 and co-occurring heterotrophs from... | place: Slovakia: Slovak Paradise National Park, Hrabusice, Kosice Region | collected 2000-01-01
CTGCCCCTCCACCACCGCTTCGCGGCGGTCCCCCTCCCCATCGCAAGTCGATGGGGAGGAGTTGCAAAGTCCGCTTCCCACCCCAAAGCCGACATCTGCGACAAAGCGACAGATCAGCCCGCCTGCCACCCCTTCGGCGCCGCCGTCTTCGGTTTGAACCGGCACAGATCGACCACCGGGCAGCGCCAGCATTCGGGGGTGCGCGCCTTGCAGATGTAGCGGCCATGGAGGATCAGCCAGTGGTGCGCGCCGACGCGGAACGGCGCGGGGGTGGTTTTTTCCAGCGCCTTTTCGACCGCGAGCACCGTCTTGCCCGGCGCCAGCCCGGTGCGGTTGCCGACGCGGAAGATATGGGTGTCGACGGCGAAGGTTTCGGCGCCGAACGCGCAGTTCATCACGACATTGGCGGTCTTGCGCCCGACCCCCGGCAGTTCGACGAGCATATCGCGGTCGGCGGGGACTTCGCCGCCATGGTCGCGGACAAGGATTTCGGAGAGCGCGATGACGTTTTTCGCCTTGCCGTTGAACAGCCCGATCGTCTTGATATGCTCTTTCAGGCCATCCTCGCCCAGATCGACCATCTGCTGCGGCGTCGTCACCTCGGCAAACAACCGCCGCGTAGCCTTGTTCACCCCGACGTCGGTCGCCTGCGCCGAGAGCACGACCGCGACGAGCAGTTGGTAGGTGTTACCATAGGCCAGCTCGGTCTCCGGCGCCGGGTTGAGGTCGGCGAGGCGGCGGTAGAATTCGAAAATGTCGGCTTTTTTCACCGTTCGGGCAGCCCCAGCACGTGCGGCATCGTATAGCGCCCCGGCGCCTGCCCGGTCAGCCACAGCGCCGCGCGCACGGCGCCGCGCGCGAAGATCATGCGGTTTTCGGCCCGGTGCGACAGGGTGATCATTTCCTCGTCACCCGCAAAGATCACGTCATGGTCGCCCGCGACGGTGCCGCCGCGCAGCGATGCAAATCCGATGTTGCCGCGCCCGCGCGCGCCGGTGACGCCGTCGCGGCCGCGTTCGGACGCGGCGGCGAGGTCGATACCGCGGCCTTCGGCGGCCGCCTGCCCGAGCAGCAGCGCGGTGCCGCTGGGCGCGTCGACCTTCATCCGGTGGTGCATTTCGACCACTTCGATATCCCAGCCCGCGTCGAGCCGCGCCGCGGCTTCGCGCACCAGATGGGCGAGCAGGGTGACACCGAGCGACGTGTTGCCGGTTTGAAGCACCGCGATGTCGCGCGCGGCGTCATCGATCAGATAATGGTGGCGTTCCTCAAGGCCCGTGGTGCCGATGACGATCGGGGTTTGGGCGGCTATGCAGGCGTCGAGGGTGGCTTCGAGCGCGGCGGGGGAAGAGAAATCGACGAGGACGTCGCTCTCGCTCGCCAGCCGGGTGACGTCGCCATCCTTGTCGATGCCGCGATGCTGCTGCCCAGCTTCGGTGATCGCGGCGGCCAATGCGACGCCCATGCGTCCTTCGCTGCCGATAATGCCGATGCTGGTCATATGCCGTCCCCTGATGCGCGGCCTTCCTTTAGCCGTTCGTGTCGAGCGAAGTCGAGATACGTTGGCCCGGCGCCAAACGCCTCTCGACTTCGCTCGAGGCGAACGGATAGGGTTGGGCATGGATAAAATTCAGAACATCGTCATCCTGACCGGCGCCGGAGTGTCGGCCGAAAGCGGCATCGACACATTTCGCGACGGCGGCGGACTGTGGGAACAGCACCGCGTCGAGGATGTCGCGACCCCCGAAGCCTTTGCGCGCGATCCCGATCTGGTGCTGCGATTCTATGATGCGCGGCGCGAGGCGATCCAGACCAAGGTACCGAATGCGGCGCATGCAGCGCTGGCGCGGCTCGATGCCGCATGGCCGGGCGAGTTGCTGATCGTGACGCAGAATGTCGACGACCTGCACGAGCGCGCGGGCGCCAAGCGGCTGATCCATATGCATGGCGAGCATCTGAACGCCTGGTGCGCGGCGTGCGATGCGCGGCTGCCGTGGACCGGCCCTTTGCTCGATCGGCCCGCCTGTGCGGCGTGCGGGGTCGTCGGCACCTTGCGCCCCGACATCGTGTGGTTCGGCGAAATGCCGTACCGGATGGACGAGATTTATGCCGCGCTGAACCGCGCCGACCTGTTCGTGTCGATCGGCACGTCGGGCGCGGTGTATCCGGCGGCGGGGTTTGTGCGCGAGGCGCGGCAGGCGGGCGCGCGGACGCTGGAACTGAATATGGAGCCGAGTCAGGGGAGCCACTGGTTCAGCGAGGCTAGGCATGGCCCGGCGGGGGTGCTGGTGCCGGAATGGGTGGATGAGGTTTTGGGTCAATAATCGTCGCCCCCGGGAAGGGCGTTTCAGAGTCACGTGCCTCTGAACGCGGCCGCTTGCCGCCTCTTCCTCCACCGTTGCGTAAACCGACTGCGGCCCCCGCCTGCACGGGGGCGACGGTTTTTAACGCCTCGCGACGAAAAAATCCTTGAGCAGCGCGCCCGCTTCCCCTGCCCCGATGCCGTCGTAAACCTCGGGCTGATGATGCACCGTCGGCTGGGTGAAAACGCGCGGGCCGTGGACCACGGCGCCGCCCTTGGGATCGTCGGCGCCATAATAGAGCCGCGCGATGCGGGCGTGGGCGATGGCGCCGGCGCACATCGCGCAAGGCTCCAGCGTCACGTACAAATCGCAGCCGTCGAGGCGTTCGTTGCCGAGCGCCAGCGCGGCGGCGCGAATCGCGACGATTTCGGCGTGCGCGGTCGGGTCGTGCGATTCGCGGGGGCGATTATGGCCTTCGCCGATAATCGCGCCATCCTTGACGACGACCGCGCCGACCGGCACTTCGCCCCGCTCCGCCGCGGTTTTGGCGAGGTCGAGCGCGCGGCGCATAGGTTCAGGCAGCGGAAATTGTGGCATCGCTTTTCCCGCTAGTCGCTTGACGAATCTGCGGCAAGCCGATAAGCGCGCGCCTTTCCCGGCTCACTCCGGTCCTGCCTTCCCCGATTTCACGGGAAGCACCCGGACGCCGAACCGATATTTTTGTACGAGGACAAACATCATGTCGCGCATCTGCGAACTGACCGGCAAGGGTCGTATGGTCGGCAACAATGTCAGCCACGCCAACAACAAGACCAAGCGGACCTTTCTGCCCAATTTGCAGAATGTGACCTTGCTGTCGGACGCATTGGGCAAGGGCATCAAGATGCGCGTGTCGACCCACGGCCTGCGCACCGTCGAACATAATGGCGGCCTCGACAACTGGCTGGTCAAGGCCGGTGATGACCAGCTTTCGGCTTCGGCGCGCAAGGTGAAGAAGGAAGTCGCAAAGAAGCTGGCCGAGAAGGCCGCTTAAGCGCTTTTCCATCGCTAATCGCAATCAGGCCGCCGGTTTCCGCGCGGCCTTTTTGCTGTCTGGCGTCTGGCGCGGCGGCAGATCGACCAGCTCGAACTGGAGCAGCAGGCTGCGCTGCCAGTTTTGGAAATTATTGTCGGCGACGAGCCACAGCCAAGTCTGCCCTTGTTCGACGGTCACCGATGCGCCTTCGAAATTGTCGGAGAGACCGCGGGGTACCGTTCCGATCGTTCGCGAGCGCAATATGGCATTTGGTTCGATGTCCTGTGGATCGGCAATCGCGATGGTCGTGGTGAACACCGGGTTCCAGCCAACTTTGCGGTGCACGATGAGGATGCGGCCATCGGGCAGCGGCGCGGCGTCGCTGACCGCACCCTTGCCCTGCGAATCATAGAAGAACCGCGTTGGTGGTGCCGAGGGGACGCCCGGGTATCTGGCGAGCAGCACGCCGCGATTGCGGCGTGGATCGGCGCGGCCACCCTCGGCCAAAATGACGATTCGCCCATCGGCGAGCCGCGCCATCGCCTCTGGCCCGCGCCCCCTTGGCCAGTCGCGCAGTGCGGTGGGCGCATGGCGAGCCTCAAGCCGCGTCAGTTCACGGTCGAAGCGCCATAGCTGGTTGGTGTGTTCCAGGCCCACCCACGCTGTTCCATGTGCTCGATCGACGAACAGCGATTCGCTATCAACCATCGACTTCCGATCGGGCCAGTCGGGCGGCACCGGCAACGCTGTAATGTGAAAAGCGGATAGCCGCCCACCCCGATCAAAAGTGAGCCGCGTCTGATAGCCATTGTCGCCGATCAGCAGGAAGCGATCGGGCGCGATCCGCGCGAGCCCCGAAAAACCTCCGAAGCGGCTGTGTGGGCTGACCAGGTTCCAGCCGCGCACAAAACGCATCGTCCCGCTCGTCTGCGGGGCGAACACTAGCGGGCGCGCGGTGGCGCGCTGGGTCAGATTATCGACCGGAAAGCGGTGCGCCGTCCCCGGCACCGGGCCGAGCACGAGAAAGATCAGGGTGGCAAAAAACAGGCGGCGCATCGGCGCGGGTTAGGGCGGCGCGGCGCGAAAGGGAAGCGTGGCGGGGTGCGAAGCTGAACGGCAGCCAACAAGCGTGTTCAGGGTTGGCTCAATGCGAATCGCCCATAACCCCTTCATCGACCAACGCCCAGACGGGCTGCCCCAAGGGGCAAACGACGAAAGAAGGAGAACGACGATGAAAAAGATGGTGACCCTCTCGATCGCCGCCCTGATGTCCACCGCGACGCTGGGCATGGCGGCTCCCGCTGCAGCGCAGAACGGCTATTACGACCGTGACGGCTATTCGAGCTACAATGTCGGCTATGACCGCGACGACCGCCGTTATGACCGTCGTTACGATCGCCGCGCCGACCGCCGCGATTATCGCCAGGACCGCCGCTATAACCAGCAGCGGTACAACAATCGCAACTATCGCCAGTGCGACAATGGCACCGGCGGCACGATTATCGGCGCGATCGCCGGTGGCCTCGCCGGCCATGAAATCGCCGGCCGCGGCGACCGCGCCGTCGGCACGATCATCGGTGGCGCAGTCGGCGCAATCGCCGGTCGCGCAATCGACAAGGGGAATGACGGCTGCCGTTAAGGGCAGTCCCGACCTCCAATAATTTGCAGTCCCCCCTTCATGCCCCGTCCGGCCAACGCCGGGCGGGGTTTTCTTTGCGCCATGCGCCCCGCGGGGCGACGGGGTTGCCTTAAACGCCGCCAAAGCCTAGGTTCTTGCCCAAGTGCACATTCGCAATTGGCGGATGCGTGAGAGAGACAGGTAATACTAGCCATGCGGCAAATGGCAGCGCCATCAGGGCGACCGCCGCGGCCAAGTTCGAGGACGGGGTCGACGGCAAAGGCGCGAACCAAGGCGGAACCCGCCACGCGTCCCGCAAATTTCGTGCGACCGCGCAGCTATGCCGCGATCGACTTGGGCACCAACAATTGCCGGTTGCTGATCGCACGCCCGCAGGACGGCGAGCTGGTCGTCATCGACGCCTTTTCGCGCATCGTCCGGCTGGGCGAAGGCCTGCACGCCAGCGGCCGGATCAGCGACGCAGCGATGGACCGTACCGTCGCCGCGCTGGCAATCTGCGCCGACAAGCTGCGCCGCCGCCATGTCTCGCTGTCGCGCGCGGTGGCGACCGAAGCATGCCGCCGCGCCGCGAACGGCGTCGAACTCGCCGAGCGGGTGCGGCGTGAGACCGGCATCGTCCTCGACATCATTTCCCCCGCCGAAGAGGCGCGACTCGCGGTGCTTGGCTGTCACAATCTGATGGAACCCGGCGAAGGTCCGGCGCTGATTTTCGACATCGGCGGCGGTTCGACCGAGCTGATGCACGTCGATGTGTCGAACCATGATGTGCAAATCCACGACTGGGTCAGCGTGCCGTGGGGGGTCGTGTCACTGACCGAACATGCGCCGCTGCCCGAAGACAGCCTGCCGGGGCGTCAGGCCGCTTATGCGCATATGCGCGAAGTGACGCGCACCGCCTTTGCCGCCTTTGCCGGACGCGCCGAACAATTTGCAGGGCAAGAGCTGCGCCTGCTGGGCACCAGCGGCACGGTAACGACGCTGGCCAGCGTGTTCCTGAACCTGCCGCGATACGACCGCCGCGCGGTCGACGGGCTGGTCGTGCCGACCGATGCGATGCGCGACATCAGCCGCCGCCTGGCCGACGCGAGCATTGCCGACCGCGCCGACATCGCGTGCATCGGCCGCGAACGCGCCGACCTGGTCGTCGCGGGCTGTGCGATATTGGAGAGCATCATCGACCTGTGGCCCGCCGCGCGCGTCGGCGTCGCCGACCGCGGCATCCGCGAGGGCATTTTGCGCACGCTCGCGATGCAGGGCCGCGACGTGCCGGTGACGCGCCGCGAGTATCGCAAATGAGCGGCGGGAGCGGGAGCGGCAAGGGCGGCGGCAGCGGCCGCGGCGGGCTGCATGTGCGCGTCAAGACCGCAAAAAAGCGCAGCGTTTCGTCGACGCGCTGGCTGCAACGCCAGCTCAACGACCCGTATGTGCGCCGCGCGCAGGCCGAAGGCTATCGATCGCGCGCCGCGTACAAGCTGATCGAACTCGACGACAAATTCGGCTTCATCAAGAAAGCGCGCGCCGTGGTCGATCTGGGCATCACCCCGGGCGGCTGGTCGCAGGTCGTGCGCAAGACCAACCCACGCGCCCGCGTCGCAGGAATCGATCTGCTGGCGTGCGAGCCGATCGAGGGCGTCGAAATCCTCGAGATGGATTTTATGGACGATGCCGCGCCCGACGCGCTGATCGAAGCACTGGGCAGCGCCCCCGATCTGGTGATTTCGGACATGGCGGCGAACACCGTCGGCCATCAGCAAACCGACCATCTGCGCACGATCGGGCTGGCCGAAACCGCCGCCGATTTTGCGGTGCAAACCTTGCAACCCGGCGGGGCGTTTGTGGCGAAAGTGTTTGCCGGCGGCGCCGACCACACGCTGCTGACCTTGCTCAAAAAACATTTCACCACGGTCAAGCACGCCAAGCCGCCAGCGAGCCGCAAGGGGTCGCCCGAGCTGTATGTCGTTGCGCAGGGATTCAAGGGCCGGAGCGACGCGGGCGATCGGACAGCGGCCGAAATCGGCAGCGAACCGGACTGCTGACCACGCGCTGGCGCAAGTTCATTGCCGGGCCATTTAATCGCGCATACATAAGATGATGACCACCGTATCTTTCGGGATCCGGTGGGGTCGCACATCATTTCCCAAGGACAGTCCATGACGCATCGGTCGCGCAAATCCATCGCCCTGCTCACCCTTTCGGCCTTCGTGCTGGCATCGTGCGGGGGCGGCGGCGGTTCGAGCACCGGCGGCAATGGCGGGCCGGTGACCGTCACCCCGACCCCGTCGCCGACCCCCACCCCGACTGGGGGCTGCGGCCTCACAGCGCGCCAGGGCTTTGCCAAGGCGGTGATCGACGAATGGTATCTGTTCCCGAGCGACGTCGCGAGCGGGGTCAATCCGGCGAGCTTCAGCAACGTCGAAGCCTATATCGATGCACTGGTCGCCCCGGCGCGCGCGCTCGGCAAGGATCGGTTTTTCACCTACATCACCTCGATCGCCGAGGAGAATGCATTTTTCGCCAGCGGGTCGAGCGCGGGGTTCGGCATCCGCCTGACCTATGACGCCGCCGCAAGCCAGGTTGTCATTGCCGAAGCCTATGAAGGCGCTCCCGCGATTGCCGCGGGAATCGACCGCAGCACCCGCATCCTGGCGATCGGCACCACCGCGAGCAACATGCGCACGATCGCGAGCATCGTCGCCGCCGAAGGCACGCAGGGGATCACCAACGCGCTTGGCCCCAGCGACCCCGGCGTCACCCGCATCCTGCGCATTCAGGATAGCGCCGGCACCCGCGACGTCACCGTCAGCAAAGCCGATTATTCGCTCGACCCGATTTCGGATCGCTACGGCGCCAAAATCATCACCGAAGGCGGCCGCAATTATGGCTACCTCAACCTACGCAGCTTCATCTCGTCGGCCAACCCGCAGCTGCGCGCCGCCTTCCTGAATTTCCGCAATCAGGGCGTCACCGATGTCATCATTGATTTCCGCTACAACGGCGGCGGGCTGGTTTCGACAGCCGAGCTGATGGGCGATTTGCTGGGCGAGGGTCGCAGCGGGTCGCTGTTTTCGCAGACCGTTTTCCGCGCGTCGAAAGCGGGTGAGAATGACCAGCATCGCTTTGCCCCGACCGCCGAATCGATCGCGCCGACGCGCATCGCCTTTATCGGCACCGGATCGACCGCCTCAGCCAGCGAGCTGGTGATCAATTCGATGCTGCCCTATCTTGGCACCAACATGACACTGGTTGGCAGCAACACGTTCGGCAAGCCGGTCGGCCAGATTGCGCTCGACAAGGCCGAGTGCGACGACCGCATGCGTGTCGTCGCCTTTGCCACCGCCAATTCGACCGGCGCAGGCGATTATTACGATGGCTTGGCGCCCAAGATCGCCAACAGCTGCGCCGCGGGGGACGATTTGACCCTGCCGCTGGGCGATGCGCGCGAAGCGTCGGTGCGCGCCGCAATCGACTTCCTGGCGAATGGCAGCTGCACAACGCGGATCGCCGAAGCGAGTGTTGGTGCGGCGGCGCAGCGCAGCACCGCGCGCGTGCTGGCCGAACCCGAGATGCTGGTCCCCGACCGCCCGAGCGCGGCGCAGCGCGAGTTGCCGGGGCTGTTTTAGGGCTATGATAGGATTCACCTGACCTCATATATTCCGTTCGCATCGAGCGAAGTCGAGATGCCCCTCGACCTCGCGCTGCCCCGACGGGTGTCTCGACTTCGCTCGACACGAACGGATCTAGACCGACGCCATCAAGTCCTGGTTCTCGTCCTTCCACTCAGCAATTGACCGCTGCCACAAAACCAAGCTAACGGGCGGCAAGCGACAGGTTCCCCGGCGACGGGGACTAAGAGGGAACGGGATAACCCCGGCTGCCCCTGCAACTGTACGCGGCGAGCCATCGGCCACATGCCATTGGGACTTTCAGTCCCGAGAAGGCGGTCGACCCGGCGCTGACCCGCAAGCCAGGAGACCTGCCCGTCGCCGTCGTCTTTCGCGCGGGCAGGGTGCACCGAGCGGACGGGGGTGAACCCGAATGACGACAAAGTTGACCGCGTTCGCGCGGGGACGTTGTTGTGCGCCCGGTGGCCCAGACATCGATCCCGCGTGCGTGCGGTGTTGTCGATGAGGTTACCCAGATGAATCGCGTTTTCCGTCACTCCGTTTCGCTTGCTGTGCTGGCAGCGTCATCCCCCGCGCTCGCCGAGGAGGCGGCGCACGCCGTCGCTTCGGAAGGCGACAGTATCGTTGTTACCGCCACCCGTGCGCCGCTGACGCTCGACGAAATCCCCGCCGCGATCGCGGTGCTCGACAAGGCGGCAATCGACCGCGCGCAGGACATCGGGGTCACCGAATTGCTGCTGCGTACCCCCGGCGTCAGTATCTCGCGCAACGGCGGCTATGGCACCGCGACGTCGCTGCGCATTCGCGGCGCCGAATCCGAACATAGCGTCGTCGTCATCGACGGGGTGAAGCTGAACGATCCGTCGTCGACCGGCGGCGGGTTCAATTTCACCAATTTGCTGGTCGGCGACATCGCGCGGATCGAGGTACTGCGCGGGCCGCAGTCGATCCTGTGGGGCAGCCAGGCGATCGGCGGGGTTGTCAATATCGTCACCGCGTCGCCCGAAAAGGCGCTGGAGGGCAGTTTCGACCTCGAAGCGGGGTCGCGGCAGACGGTCAGCGCGCGCGCCGCGATCGGCGGCAAGACCGGCCCGCTCCGCTGGCGGATCGGCGGCCAGCGCTTCACCACCGACGGCATTTCGTCGCACGCCAAGGCGTTCGGCGGGGTCGAGCGCGACGGCTATCGCAACCATAATGTCTCGGGCCGCGCCGAGCTGGCGCTGACCGACAATGTCAGCGTCGAAGTCCGCGGCACTTATGCGAGCGGGCGGGTGCAATTCGACGGCTTCAACGCCGACAGCGCCGATTATGGGCTGAACAAGGAATTCGTCGGCTATGCCGGGGTGAATATCGACGTCGTCGACGGGCGTTTCCGCAATCGCATCGCCTATGGCCACACCGACACCAACCGCGACAATTTCAACCCGACCCGCGCCCGGCCGCGCAGTTTCGAGGCCGATGGCAGCAACAAACGCTGGGAATATCAGGGCAGTTTTGCGGTCAGCGAGCGGATTTCGGCGATCTTCGGGGCCGAGAATGAGCGGTCGGATTTCCGCAGCCGCTCGCCCGCGGCGTCGCTGTCGACCCTCTTGCCCGCGTTCGCGCGCGGCAAGGCCGAACTCACCAGCGCCTATGGCCAGCTGAGCGTCGAACCCTTGGACGGGCTGACGCTCAACGGCGGGGTGCGATATGACGATCATGACCGTTATGGCGGGCAGACCCTGTTCGCCGCCGGGGGCGTTTGGCGGCTGCCGACCGGCACCGTGCTGCGCGCGAGCTATGGCGAAGGGTTCAAGGCGCCGTCGCTGTACCAGCTGTTCAGCGAATATGGGAATGTCGCGCTCGACCCCGAGGCAGCGGAGGGCTGGGAAGCGGGGGTCGAACAGTCGCTGTTCGCATCAAAGCTGGTCGTCGGCGCGAGCTGGTTCGATCGCACCACGACGAACCAGATCATCTATAACAGCTGTTCGGGCACCTCGACCAATCCGCTATGTTTTGTGCCGGGCGATCCAACCACGCGGCGCTTCGGCTATTATTCGAATGTCGCGCGCAGCAAGGCGCATGGGGTCGAGGCCGCCGCAGCGCTGACGCTGGGCGGGCTGGTGCTCGACGGCAATTACAGCTGGATCGTCGCCGAGGACCGCTCGCCCGGCACCGCCAATTTCGGCAAATGGCTGCCCCGCCGCCCGCGCCAGACCGCCAATGCATCGGTCAGCTATGCCTTTGATTTCGGGCTGGGCCTTGGCGCGGCGGTGCGCTGGTCGGGCAAGAGTTTCGACAATGCGAGCAATGCGACGCGGCTCGACGATTACACGCTGGTCGATCTGCGCGCCGAATTCGCGCTGTCGGATGCGGTGAAGCTGTTCGCGCGCGCCGAAAATATCTTCGACGAGCAATATATGACCGCGTTCCGCTACGGCTCCCTCGGGCGCAGTGTTTATGCCGGCATACGGGGGAGGTTCTGAAATGGGCGCGATATCAAAGCGCGGCGCATCCGCCCTGTGGGTGGCGCTGCTGACCGCGGCGAGCACGGCGACAACGCTGGCGCTCGCCTGCGCGACGCCCTTTCCGGCGCTGGCGGCGCTCGCGGCGGTACATATGCGCCGCCGCGACAGCGTAGCGCTGATGCTGCTGGCGTGGCTGGCGAGCCAGTGCGTCGGCTTTTTCCTGCTCGGCTATCCGCGCGATGGCAGCACGCTGGCGTGGGGCTTCGCGCTCGGCACCGCGGCGGTGGGATCGGCGCTGGCGGGCTATGCCGCGGTGCAGGCGCTGGAGTACCGGTCGGTCGCGGCGCGGCTGAGCCTCGCCTATGCGGCGGGTTTTACCGCCTATAAGGGGATCATCCTCGGCTGGGCGCTGGTGCTCGGCGGGCTGCACACCGCGACGGCGCCCGACCTGCTCGCCGAGCAATTTGTCCGCAACGGTGCGATCCTGATCGGGCTGTATGGGCTCTATCGCCTGCTCGTTGCCGCAGGGGTTCCGGCGCCGCCGCAGCCCGCAGCGAGCGCGGTCTGATGCTGACGCGCGTCGACCCCGGCCCCGCGGTGGTGGTGTGCAACAGCTGTCGCCACAGCCCTGACGCGCAGGTCGACGCGGGCGGGGTGCGCGGCGGGGCGCGGCTCGTCGCGGCGCTGAGGGCCGCGAAGGCGGCCGAGCCGCGTTACGCCGGGATCGCGGTGCAGGAGATGGCGTGCCTGTTCGCGTGCCAGGATTTCTGCACCGTGCATCTGCGTGCGCCCGACAAGATCGGTTATGTGCTGGGACGGTTCGGCGGCGATGCCGACGCAGCGCGCGCGATCCTCGACTATGCGGTACATTATGCCGAGAGCGAGGATGGCCGTGTCGCCTATGCGCTGTGGCCCGAGGGGGTCAAAGGCCATTTCATCACCCGCATCCCGCCGCCGGGATGGATCGCCGAATGACCGCTTTTGTTTCCATCGCGGCGTTCGAGGCGGCGCTGGCCGACTTGCGCGATCCCGACCCGCACGCCGAGGCTGACGCGCGGGTGCGGCAAGCCGAGCTGACCAAACCCGCGGGGTCGCTCGGGCGGCTGGAAGAACTGGCAGTGTTTTTCGCCGGCTGGCAGCGCCGCGCGCGGCCGCGGATCGAGCGGGCGCGGGCCGCGATCTTTGCAGGCAACCATGGCGTCACGGTGCATGGCGTCAGCGCCTTTCCGGCGAGCGTGACTGCGCAGATGGTGGCGAATTTTGCGGGTGGCGGCGCGGCGATCAACGCGCTGGCGGGCGCGGCGGGGCTGGAGCTGACGGTCGTCGCGCTCGACCTCGACCGGCCGACCGCCGATTTCACGGGCGCGGCGGCGATGCGCGAGGACGAGTGTCTCGACGCACTCAATCGGGGCGCCGCAGTGGTCGAGGCTGATCTCGACCTGATCGTGCTGGGCGAAATGGGCATCGGCAATTCGACCGCCGCGGCGGCGCTGTGCGCGCGCAGTTTTGGCGGCGATGCGGCGGCGTGGGTCGGTCCCGGCACCGGGGTCGACGGCCATGGCGTCGCGCGCAAGGCCGATGTGGTGTCGCGCGCGCTCGCCTTCCACGGCGAGGCTCCGACGTCCGCGTTCGAGACGCTGCGCTGCGTCGGCGGGCGCGAGATTGCGGCGATTGCGGGGGCCGTGCTGCGCGCGCGGCAGCTGGGGGTGCCGGTGCTGCTCGACGGCTTTATCTGCGGCGCGGCGCTCGCCCCGCTGGCGGCGGACAATCCGGCGATCGCGGCGCATTGCATCGCGGGGCATTGTTCGGCCGAGCCGGGGCATCGCCACCTCCTCGACATGCTCGGGCTCGATCCGCTGCTGCGGCTCGACATGCGGCTGGGCGAAGGGAGCGGCGCGGCGGTGGCGGCGAACATCATCCGCAGCGCGCTCGCGGCGCACGACCAGATGGCGACCTTTGCCGAGGCGCAGGTGTCGGCGTCGCTGTGAGCGGCTTTGCGCTCCACCTGCTGCGCCACGGCGCGCCCGAAACACCGGGACTGCTGATGGGGCGGACCGATGGCGCACCGACGCCCGCAGGGATCGCCGCATGCGCGGCGCAGGCGGCGGGGCTGGACATCGAGCGCATCCTTGCCTCTGACTTGCGCCGCAGCCGCGCCGCTGGCGAGGCGATCAGTGTCCGTTTAGGTTTACCGCTGACCATTGATCCGCACTGGCGCGAGCTGGATTTCGGCGACTGGGACGGGCTGGCGAGCAGCGCGGTCGATCCCGACGCCTTTGCGCGGTTCTGGGAAGATCCCGATGCCAACCCGCCGCCCGGTGGCGAGCGCTGGTCGGCACTGGTCGCGCGCGTGTCCTCGGCGATCGACAATCTGGCGCCGGTGCCGACGCTGGTGGTCGCCCATGGCGGTTCGATGCGCGCGGCGCTCCACCGGCTGTGCGGGTTCGATCAGCGCCAGCTGTGGGCGTTCGACCTGCCCTATGCGGCGCGGCTGTCGCTGCGCGTCTGGCCGGGCGAACCGACCGGCGCGCAGATCATCGGGCTGGCGCCATGAAGGGCTTGCTGATCGCGATCCAGTTCCTGACCCGGCTGCCGACGCCGCGCATTGCGGTGTCGAGCGACGAATTTGCCGCGTCGATGCGCTGGTTTCCCGCCGTCGGACTGATCATCGGCGCGTTGGTTGCGGGCGCGGGCTGGGCCGGGGCAGCGATCGATCCGTGGACCGGGGCGCTGGTCGCGCTGCTGATCTGGGTCGCGGTCACCGGCGCGCTGCACCTCGACGGGCTGGGCGATATCGCCGATGCCAGCGGCGCGTCGCACAAGGATAGCGAGCGGTTGCTGGCGGTGCTTGCGGACCCGCATGTTGGCAGTTTTGCCGTGGTGACGATCGCCTTGCAGCTGATCGCCAAGCTGGTGCTGCTCCATGTGCTGGTCGATCGCCAAGAGTTTGTTGCGATTGCGCTGATCCCCTTTGCAGCGCGCATCGGTCCGCTGGTCTGGTCGCGCGCGCTGCCCGATCTGCACACGGGGCTGGGGTCGCGATTTCGCGGCGCTGTGCGGGCGGTCGATCTTGTCATTTGGGGCGCGCTGCTGCTCGCAGCGGCGTGGGTGTCACCCTCGCTGCTGGCCGCGCCGTTGATTTTCGCAATTTGGGGCTGGTGGCTGCTCCGCAAGATCGGCGGCATTTCGGGCGACGGGCATGGCGCGGGGATCGAGATCGGCGAAAGCCTGCTGCTCGCCGCGGCGGTGCTGCTGGTGCATATGGGATGAGCGAACCGTGGACCTGGCACGGCGGCGGGCTGGCGGCGGCGCAGCGCCATTTTGGCGGCGGCGACTGGATCGATCTGTCGACCGGGATCAATCCGCACCCCTGGCCGGGCGCGGCGCGGATGGCATTCGACTGGCAGCGGCTGCCCGAGCCCGAGGGGCTGGCCGCGCTGGAACGCATTGCCGCGTCCCATTTCGGGGTCGATCCGCGCCATGTCTGCGCGGTCCCGGGCAGCGAGCTCGGGCTGCGGCTGGTCGGCGCGCTGATCGGCGGTCCGGCGCAGCACGTCACTCCCGGGTATCGCACCCATGGCGCGATGATCGCGGGCAGCGTGGTGACCGTATTCGATGCAGCCCGCGATGGCGGCGGCACGCTGATCCTCGCCAACCCCAATAACCCCGATGGCCGGGTGATCGACCGCGATGCGATGCAAACACTCCTGCGCGGGCGCGGGTCCGACGGCTGGCTGCTGGTCGACGAGGCGTTCGCCGACGCCGATCCGGCAGTAAGCATGGCTTCGCTGGTCAGCGACGAGCAGCGGCTGATTGTCTTCCGGTCCTTCGGCAAATTTTTCGGGCTGGCGGGGGGGCGGCTCGGTTTCGTTCTTGGGCCGCAAGCGATCATCGCGGCGCTGCGCGAACGGCTCGGTTCGTGGCCGCTGTCGGCGGCGGCCATCGCTATCGGGACCGCCGCCTATGCCGACGACGCGTGGATCGACGCGACGCGCGAACGCCTGCCCGACGCGTCTGCCGCGCTCGACGCGGTGCTGATCCGCCGGGGGTATCAACCGATTGGCGCGTGCCCGCTCTTCCGCCTCATCGAAGTCGATGACGCGCGAGGGCTCTTCGAGCAGCTGGCGCGGCGCGCGATCCTGACCCGCCCCTTTGCCGACCAGCCGCGCTGGCTGCGCATCGGCCTGCCCGCCGATGCCGATGCGCTGGCGCGGCTCGACGCGGCGCTGGCCGATGGCTGAACCGATCGCGCTGACGGCGCTGGCGCTCGACGCGGCGTTTGGCTGGCCCGCTGCGCTCTATCGCCGCCTTGGCCATCCCGTCGGGCTCTTCGCAGCGATCATCGACCGCTGCGAAGCAGGGTTGAACAAGCCGACGCGCAGCTTTGCAATGCGACGGGGACTGGGCATGCTCACCCTGCTCCTGCTGTTGATCGTCGCTGCCGGTCCGGCTTGGGCCATTCAATCCTGGCTGCTCGCCTCGTTCGGCGGCTGGGGCTGGATCGGCATCGCGATCCTCGCCTGGCCCGCGCTCGCCCAGCGCAGCCTGTTCGATCATGTTCGTGCGGTGGCCGACAAGCTGGACAGCGGCGACCTGCCCGCTGCGCGCACTGCGGTCGGCGCGATCGTCGGGCGCGATACGGCGGAATTGGACGACGCCGGGGTCGCTCGCGCGGCGATCGAAAGCCTTGCCGAAAGTTTCTGCGACGGGGTCGCGGCGCCGCTGTTCTGGCTGCTACTGCTCGGGCTGCCCGGCGTGTGGGCCTATAAGGCGGTGAACACCGCCGACAGCCTGATCGGCCACCGTGAAGCACGCTGGCGCGCGTTCGGCTGGGCGGCGGCGAGGACCGACGATTTGGCCAATTGGATTCCGGCGCGGCTGTCGGGCGCCATTTTGTGCCTTGCCGGGCGCGGCGGCTGGCGCATCCTATGGCGCGATGCAGACAAACATGCCTCACCCAACGCGGGCTGGCCCGAGGCGGCAATGGCGGGCGCGCTGGGGCTGCGACTGGCCGGACCGATCGCCTATGATGGGATCATGCATGACAAGGCCTGGATCGGCGATGGTCGTCGCGACGCCGATGCCGGTGACATCGACCGCGCGATGACGATCTATCTGCGCGCTTGCCTGATCCTGTGGTTGATCGCAGGAGTGACCCTATGGCTGCGTTGATGCTTCAGGGAACCGGCTCCGACGTCGGCAAATCGGTGCTGGTCGCGGGGCTGTGCCGCGCCTTTGCCAATCGCGGGCTGGTCGTCCGCCCGTTCAAGCCGCAGAACATGTCAAACAATGCGGCGGTGACGAGCGACGGCGGCGAGATCGGGCGCGCGCAGGCGTTGCAAGCGATCGCGTGCCGCACCCCGCCGCACAGCGACATGAACCCGGTGCTGCTGAAGCCGCAGGCCGATCGCACGTCGCAGTTGATCGTCCACGGCCAGGTGCGCGGAACGCTGGGCAGCGGCAATTTTCGTGAGGCGCGCGGCGCGCTGCTGATCGAAGTCATGCAAAGCTATCACCGGCTGTCTTCGCAGTGTGACATCGTGGTGGTCGAGGGGGCGGGATCGCCCGCCGAGATCAACCTGCGCGCAGGCGACATCGCCAATATGGGCTTTGCCCGCGCCGCGGACGTCCCCGTCATCCTGATCGGCGATATCGACCGCGGCGGGGTGATTGCATCGGTCGTCGGCACCCGCGCGGTGATCGATCCCGAGGATGCGGCGATGATCCGGGGTTTCCTGATCAACAAGTTCCGCGGCGATCCGGCGCTGTTCGACGATGGCTATCGCGAAATCGAACGGCGTAGCGGCTGGCCGGGCTTCGGGGTCATTCCGTGGCTCAGCGCCGCAGCGCGGCTGCCGAGCGAGGATGCGGTGATCCTCGAGCGCCCCGCCGATCCGCGCGACGGGCGGCGGATGATCGCCTGCCCGATCCTGCCGCGCATCTCCAATTTCGACGATCTCGATCCGTTCAAGCTCGAACCCAAGGTCGAAGTTGTGATGGTGCCGCCGGGGCGGCCGATCCCCGCTGAGGCGGCGATCATCGTCTTGCCGGGGTCGAAGGCGACGATCGCCGATCTGGGAGCGCTGCGCGCCGAGGGCTGGGACATCGACATCTTGGCGCACCACCGGCGCGGCGGGATGATCGTTGGGCTGTGCGGTGGTTATCAGATGCTGGGGCGGCGGATCGACGATCCGCTGGGGATCGAAGGGGCGGCGACCGACGTCGCGGGCTTGGGGCTGCTCGACGTCGAGACGACGCTGTCGCCCGGCAAGACGCTGCGCCCGGTGATCGGATCGGCGTTGGGCGCGACGGTGGCCGGGTATGAGATGCATATGGGCGAAACGCGCGGTCCCGGCACGGCGCACCCTTTTGCGATGATCGAGGGCGGCGCCAGCGACGGCGCGGTCAGCCACGACGGCCGCGTGATCGGTTCATACCTCCACGGCCTGTTCGCCTCTGCCGAACTACGCCATGCGCTGCTGGCGCGGATCGGGGTGGCGGGGAGCGGGCGCGACTATGCCGCAGATGTCGATGCGGCGCTCGACAACATCGCGGACGAGCTTGCGGTCCATGCTGATCTGGACGGTTTGCTGGCGCTTGCCGGAGTGCGCCAATGACCGGAAACAGCCTCTTTGTGCTGGGCGGCGCGCGGTCGGGCAAGAGCCGTTATGCGCAGGCGCGCGCGGAAATGCTGGCGGGTCGGCATCATTTTGTCGCAACCGCGGAAGCGTTCGACGATGAAATGCGCAGCCGCATCGCGCGGCATCAGGGCGACCGTGACGCGCGCTGGCACACGGTCGAGGCGCCGCGCGACCTGTCTGCGGTCCTGGCGACGCTGAACGCCCCCGACGCGGTGGTGCTGGTCGATTGCCTGACGCTGTGGTTATCGAACCTGATTCTGGCCGATGCCGACCTCGATCGGGCCGAGGACGAATTATGTAATGCGATCAATGACTTCTCGGGCCACATCCTGCTGGTATCCAATGAAGTCGGGCTGGGAATCGTGCCCGCCAATGCCCTCGCGCGACGTTTTGGCGATGCCGCCGGACGGCTCAATCAGGCGGTCGCGCGCATCGCCGACGAGGTCGTGTTACTCACCGCCGGGCTACCGCTGACGCTCAAGCCGCGATAAGATCGGCTTTCGGCCAGCGATCGCCCGAAAAACGGGGACTTGGCGAGGGCCGCATCATGCGTCTATGGCAGCGCATTGGCCGGGAATCGCCCGACCGAAACCAGGAGAGAATTTATGAATCACGCCGAACTGTCGGACGCCGTCGCCGCGTCGCTGGACCTCAGCAAAGCCGACGGCCGCAAGGCTGTCGATGCCGTCTTCGCCGCGATCGGTGATGCCGCCGCCAAGGGCGACGAAGTTTCGGTCAACGGCTTTGGCAAGTTCAAGGTCAAGGCGACCCCGGCGCGCGAAGGCCGCAACCCTTCGACCGGCGCGACGATCCAGATCAAGGCCGCCAAGAAGCTGACCTTTGGTCCGGCCAAGGCCGTCAAGGATCGCCTGAACGGCTAATCCATCTCGGCACATTGCCGCACGCAGGGCTCCGCCGAACCACCGGCGGAGCCCTTGCTGTTTCGGCCCGGCGGCTTTTCAGCCTGGGGTCACGGCTTCGATGGGTTTGGCGCGCGGTTTGCTCGGCTTGATCACCACATCGCCGACATAGTCCGTCGCCGCGGGCGTTTTCAGATGCGCCTCAAGCAGATCAAAAATCCCCGCATCCTCGTCCAGATCGAACTTGCGCGCGAAAAGGTCGGGGCTCAGCATCAGGCGCAGCGCGTCGGCGGTGACAAAGGTGCGCGGGCGCAGCTTGATGTCGCCGTCGGGCACCCAATCGATCGTGCGCAGGTCGTCGTTCATCACTTCGCCATGGTTGGGGCTGTTCATCATCAGCGTCTGGAAAAACGCCTCGTCGGGGATGAAACTGCGGCGATAAAAGGCCTTGAAGCGATCAGCGCTGGGGTGATGGACCGCGAACTGGCAGAAACCGCGCGTCACCGCCTTCCACTGGGTGCCGATGAACGGCGTTGCGCCTTTCAGGAACGTGCGCGGCAAACGGGTGCGGAACATCCGCCCCAGCGCCTCGACGAACATATGGCTGACGCGGTTGAGCGTGTCGGGGCGGATCGCGCGCTGGTCGAGGGCGCGAATATATTGGCGACGCGGGTTGGCGCGCAGGAAATCGCGGATATAGGCCTGTGACTTGAGCGGAAAATCCTGGCCGCTCAGGTTGATATAATGCGTCCAGCTGCTGCTCATCGCCAGCAATTTGGCCATGCCGCGCAGCTCGGCATCGACCAGGCTATAGCCGCCCCACAACGCCTTTTTTGATTCGATGATCGCGACCCCCTGATAGGGTTTGAGGAATTCGGCGATGTCGGCGGCAAATTCCGCACCCGAGCCTTTGTCGACATGGATCACATAGCTGTTCCCGGGCGCGTAGATGGCGCGGAACATCCGTTTGAACTGTTCGGGAAAGCGGTGGAGGAGGATGAAATAGCCGATCATGAGAGCATGCCTTTCGGACCGCCCACCCGGGCTGTCAGCCCACCGGATGCGCGATCATTTTCCTGTCCCGGAAAACCCAACCAAAGCCATTTTGATCGATAGGAGACAATGCCCGACAGTTGGCCCGCCACGTTACGACGCGGCGCAGTCCAGCGGCATGGCTTGCATATGGGGGGCGTCGGCCGCTTTGTAAGGCCGCGGTCGGCAAGCAGCTGCAGTTATGCGCTCAGTCGATGCTGGTCGGGTTCGGCGACCATGTCGGCGATGAAGACATGCACCGCCGCGCCGTCAATCGGGCGGCTGAGCAGATAGCCCTGTATCTGGTGGCAGCCCTCCTGCCGAAGAATTTCGGCCTGCGCCGCGTCCTCAACGCCCTCGGCCAGCGTTTCCATGCCCAGCGCGTCGGCGAGCGTCGTGATCGCGCGGATCACGGCGTTGGCGTTGCCGCCCTGTGCCAAATCGCGAACAAAGCTCTGGTCAATCTTGAGTTTGTCGAACGGGAAGGAGCGCAGATAGCTAAGCGACGAATAGCCGGTGCCGAAATCGTCGAGCGCGATGCGGACACCGAGCGCACGCAGACTGTGCAAAGTCTCCAGCGTCTTTTCGACATTGGCGATGAAGATGCTTTCGGTGATTTCGAGTTCGAGCCGGTTGGCGGGCAGCCCCGACGACGCCAGCGCCGACAGGACGATATTGGCCAGCCCCGGGGTCAAAAACTGCTTCGGCGAGATGTTGACCGCGACCGACAATTCGCCGTCCCATGTCGCCGCCTGGCGGCAGGCTTCGCGAATCACCCATTCGCCGATCTGGACAATGAGGCCGGTTTCCTCGGCGAGCGGGATGAATTCGACCGGGCTGATCATCCCCTTGTCGGCGTGCGGCCAGCGGATCAACGCCTCGAACGCCTTCAACCGTTCTTCGTGCATGCTGTAGAGCGGCTGGAAATACAGCTCGAACCCGCCGTCGCGGATCGCGAGGCGCAGGTCGAGTTCCATCTGCCGGCGGTGGCGCGCCTGTTCGTCGAGCGATTGTTCGAAGAAATGATAGGTCGCCTTGCCGTCGCGCTTGGCGCGATAGAGCGCGAGGTCGGCGTTCTTCATCAGCGTGATGCCGTCGATCCCGTCGTCGGGCGCAACCGCAATTCCCATGCTCGCCGACGCATCGGCCTGTTGCCCGTCGATCAGGATCGGCCGGTCGAAACAGCTCTGCAATTTGTCGGCGAGCGCGGCGAGATTTTCGGTCGCGGAAAGGTCGCTGAGCAAAATGGCGAACTCGTCACCGCCGAGCCGCGCGACGATCGCATCGCCGAGTACGGCTTGCAGATGTTTGGCGACATTGCGCAGCAAGGCGTCACCCGCGGGGTGGCCGAGCGTGTCGTTGACGACCTTGAAATCGTCGAGGTCGACATAGACGACCATCAACCGCGCCGCATCGCGGCGCCGCGCGAGCGCCTGGTCGAGCTGTTCGACGAACAATTTGCGGTTGGGCAGGTTGGTCAGTCCGTCATGGAGCGCGACGTGCGTGATCTGGCGCTCGCGTTCGGCGATTGCGGCGACCATCGTGTTAAAGCTAGCGCCGAGTCGGCCGATTTCATCATCCGAGGTCACGATGACCGCGGCATCCTTGCCCTCGCCCAGCCGCCGCGTTGCTTCGTCGAGCGCGCTCAGCGGGCGGGTGATCGTGCGCGCGATCCGCCAGCTAAGCACGATGACGAGCGTCAGCCCGGCCATGGCAAGCGCGACGAGCAGCCATTGCAGCCCCGAATATTGACCAAGCGCCTTGCTGAGCGAGTGGTCGAGCACTAGCCGCGGCCGGATCCCGGCCTGCAAGCTCGGCAGCGCAGTCACATGATGGAGGACACGTTCGTCGTCGCCGCTTTCCACAACCTGGCCGGAGCGTGCGGCGGCGAGCGCGGTCGGAAGCTGCGAGGCGCGCACAACCCGCGCGTCGATGTCGACCGCGGCGAGTTTGGCGAGGCGGCGCATTTCGGCGGCGTCGAGCGGCTGCGCCAGCACGAGCCAGCCGATCGTGTCGGGGACCTCAATCGGCGAAGCCGCGGCGAGCGCCAGCTTGTCGCCGATCCGGATGATGCCATGGTCCTGTCCGCCGTCGAGCGCGTCCCATAAGTCGTCGGCGTCGGGCAGCGCTGCGGTTGCCGATCCGCTCATCGTGCCGTCGAGGCCGACGACAAAGGCGGCGGCGCTGCGCGAGCGTCCGCGGAGGCTGACGAGCGCGCTTTCGATCGTCGCTTCGTCGCCCGTCGCCACCGCTTCGCGAAAGCCGAAATCGCGCGACAGCACGTCGGCTGATCCGCGCATCTGCTGCGCACGGAGGTCGATGATCTCGTCGAACACGCGCGCATTGGCGGCGAGGTCGCGCGAGGCGCTGTCTTCGCCGAAACGCGCAATGCCGTTGCCCGCCAGCAGCAGGATCGCCGCGAGAATCGCGGTCGACAGCGCGGCATAGGCCACCGCGATGCGCAGCTTGAGCGAGCGGAAGCGAAAACGACGGGGAATAGCCGGGAGCTTTATCATCTCAGCTTCAGTGCAATTTTTTGGCTGCTCGATCCCGCACCGACCGCGAGCGCGCGCTTCTGCTCGCCCCCCGGGGTGCGCGCCCGCGCGTGCCAGACGGTTAGCTGGTAACCGCCCGCCGCCATGCCCGACAGGCGGACGACGCCATTCTGGTCGGTCTTGGCTGCAAAGGGCGTATCGACGACGCGGATATAGCCGCGCATCTGATCGTGGATGTTGCAGCCGAGCGCCACGGTGCCCGCGATCGGAAACGCCTGCGAGCGCGTCTGGTCGCGGCCGTAAAGGTCGATTTCGAACCGCGCCGGTTTCGAGAAGCTGTACACGCTGTGACGGACGCTATCGAGGTTGGGAAAGGCGACGTTGCTGCCGCGCGCCACGATCAGCGTCCCGGGAACAAACGCGACACTTTTTTGCGCCATCGCCGGTTTCCACGCAAAGCGGATCGCGCCGCCGCGCCAGCCGCCATTGGGGGTCAGTTCGACCACCGCATCGCGGACCGGCAGGCCGCGTTCGTCGACCACCTGCACCTGCAACGAAGCAGGCGCAGCCGCCCATGCCGCGGCCAGCGGCAGGGCAAGCGCAAATGCCATCGATAGGAGAAGTGGTCCCTTCACGCCGCCCGGTTAGACAGCAGAGCTTAACATTCCCTCAAATTATCAGCGTCATAGTTAACGGAATTTTTGCCGCTTGCTGCGATTGCACCATTATGGACCAATCGCTCTTTCGCTCACTCGCGCCGCTTTCACTCGCGCTTTTTTGCGTCTCGGCGCCCGCCGCGGCGCAGGAGGCATCGCTGGTCGATGGCGGCAAGCTGCTGCTCACCAATGGCGTCGCCACCATCGAGGGGACCAGCGGCGGCGGGGTCGCCACCTGGTCGACTATTGCCGGGCGCGAGACCGACCGCGGCATCGGTCTGTCGGGGCATGTCACGTTGATCGAACTACCCGATTATCGCTGGCAGAGCCATGGCGTCGCCGTCGGCATCGCGAACCGCATCGAGCTGAGCTATGCGCGCCAGAATTTCGACACCCGCGATGTCGGTACCGCTCTCGGGCTTGGCCGCGGCTATACGCTGAACCAAGATGTTTTCGGCGCCAAACTCCGGCTCGCAGGCGATGTCGTTTATGGCGACCCGCTGCTGCCGCAGATCAGCCTGGGCGTCGAGCATAAGCGCAATCGCGACGCCCCGGTGGCGCGTGCAGTCGGCGCGGCGCATGGCAGCGGCACCGACATCACGCTGAGCGCGACCAAGCTTTTCCTGTCGCACAGCGTGCTGGTCAACGCGACCGCACGGTTGACCAAGGCGAACCAGGCCGGACTGCTCGGCTTCGGCAGCGCAGCCGACGACAATCACCGGCTCCAGTTTGAAGGATCGGTTGCCTACCAATTGTCGCGGCGCGCGGTCATCGGCGCCGAATATCGCACGAAGCCCGACAATCTAGCGATCGCGCGCGAAGACGACTGGTTGGATTTGTTCGCCGCCTATGCGCTGACCGACAACCTCACCGTCACCGCCGCCTACGTCGATCTCGGGTCGATCGCGACCTTCGACAACCAGCGCGGCGGTTTCCTCTCCGCCCAAATCGCCTTTTAAAGGACCGCCCGATGTTCCTGTTCGCCGCCGCCCTGCTGATGCAACCCGCCACCGAACCGCCGGTCGATTGGGACAAGGAATTCCGCGTCGAGGAAAAGGTCCGCGATCCGGCGACCGGCGAGCTGCCCGTCGATCCCTATGTCCAGAGCAACGCCAATGCCGGTGCCACGCCCTTTACGGGCGATACGATGGCGGCCGCGTTCGGCGGGCAGGACGGCATCCGGCGCATCGCGAACCGCACCGTCGAACTGTCCGAAGCCGACCCGCGCATCGCGGAGATTTTCAAGGCGCATGACATGGTGCGGCTGAAACGCACGCTGTTCGAGCAATTCTGCTACATATTGAACGCGGGCTGCGACTATAGCGGCCGCGACATGGCAAGCTCGCACAAAGACATGGGCGTGCGAATGCGCGACATGAACGCGTTGGTCGAGAACCTCCAAACCGCCATGCGCGAGGAAAAGGTCGCCTTTGCAGCGCAGAACCGCTTCCTCGCCAAGCTGGCGCCGATGTCGCGCGACGTCGTCACACGCTAAGCGCGCGTGTTCGGCTTCCCCAAAGGGACCGAACATGATCATATCTAAGGAAAACTGGAGCGGGCGAAGGGATTCGAACCCTCGACCCCAACCTTGGCAAGGCGCAGGCCCGGCGACCCAAGGAGTATTAAGAAGGCCCGTGAGCCACTTAAAATCTGAACGTTTATAGGCTATTAGGTTTTTTGAAGGCCCGAGCAGACCCGGAACAGCCCGGCTGAAACGGCCCCCGAAAGGCCCCGAGCATGCAATTGACCGAAGTGAAAATCCGGAACAGCCGCGCGGTAATCAACGACCGCCTTGAGCTGCCCGACGGAAATGGACTCACATTGCGAGTTTCGTCCGATGGTCGGAAAGCATGGTCAGTCATATACCGCGTTGCAGGGGCCGGGCGATATGACCCCGGCCTCTCCCGCAATAGAGCGGGCGACAAAAAGCGAATGAATATCGGTTATTGGCCTGAAGTCAGCCTAGCCCAAGCGCGGGCGGCAGCTTCTGCAATACGTGCTCAAGCTCTAGGTGGCGACGATCCACGTCCGACGAACGTATCTGCTCCGACCAACGTCGCTCAATTGATCGAGGCCTACTGCGACAACATCAAGGTGAAGACCGTGATTGACAAAAGGCGGCTGCTGGAAGCTCGGGTAAAACCGGTTTGGGGGAGTCGGGAAATACAGACGCTGGGTAGGAGCGAACTTATCGCACTCGTCCAGCCGCTAAGCCCTTCCCGCCAATTTGAAGTTCGGAAGCATGTGGTCGCCATGTTCAATTGGGCAGCAGATTGCGGGCTTATCACCGTCAACCCATTCGTCGGTGTTCGTATAAAAATTGATATGAGGCCGCGCGACAGGGTGTTGACGCTCCCTGAAGCAAAACGGGCGTATGCCGCTGCGGACGAGATGGGTTATCCCTTCGGCTCATTATACCAGCTCTTGCTTCTTTCCGGGTGTCGCCTTCGGGAATTGGCCGAATGCAAATGGAATTGGATCGGCGCGGATGAGATTGTCATCCCCGGCGAGTACCGCAAAACGGGCAAGCCCCATATCGTGCCTTTGACGTTGGGGCTCAGGGCCATTCTATCGAGAATTTCGAAACAACACGGCGATTACATCTTTTCGACGACCGATGGCATCCGGCCGATATCAGGTTTTTCAAAAGCGAAATCACAGTTGGACCGCCTGCTGGGCGATGAGTTCGCGAAGTTTGTGATCCATGATTTTCGCCGAACGATACGCAGTCACATGTCGCGGCTAGGGATTGATGCGATCACGGCCGAACTGATACTCGGACACCAACTGAGCGGCGTGATGGGAATATATGACCGGTACGAAAGATTGACCGAGCGCCGTGCAGCGCTAGATTCTTGGGCACATGAACTTGCCGTCCAACATTATGGAAGCCGCTCGCCGGGCATATCTTGAGGGCCGATGGTCAGAGGATCGATTGGACGAATTAGTCTGCCCGAAGCGGTTGAAGCGCTTTCGGCGCTATCTATCCTCAAAGCGAAAGCGCCTGGCTCCGGAAGATAAGCCTGTTTTGGCGGAGTATGCGGCTTTCCACTCCATCAGGCCTCGCGATCCCGAGCTAGAAGACCTTGCGAGGGCAACAATTGAGCGGTGGAATGCTCAGCCGGCATATGGCGGAAATTTTGGATTCAACGATGACATGGCGGCGGACACTGCTTCACTGGTCGCGCACTATTGCGGATCGACGGGAGCTAGCGACGGCCATCGGCACAGAACTCGGTCGCTTCGACTTAGCACGTCGGGGCTTGATAGCGCTGCGATGCATTTAAAA
>JAESFK010000367.1_pt1 | contig 25977 bp, 21 predicted proteins | sample 9269391 | NCBI WGS metagenome assembly JAESFK01 (sample SAMN14506231, study PRJNA617097) | algae metagenome | isolation source: Drouetiella hepatica UHER 2000/2452 and co-occurring heterotrophs from... | place: Slovakia: Slovak Paradise National Park, Hrabusice, Kosice Region | collected 2000-01-01
ACACCGGACCTGTCCCTCGCTCCACTACAGGCTCAGGCCTTGGAGACCTACGGGCTCAGATCTGGCGACGGGCGGTTGTTGGAGCAGCCGCCCGTTCGCACATCATGCCACCGGCGCCGCAAACAAGAGACCTTCTCTCCACGCATTGCCGGCATTTTGGCGGAGAGAAGGTCTCTCCACTTCGCCGAGCTGCGCTCGGCTTCGGTCGAGACGACGGATCCTTTTAGAATAGCCAGATCAAGGTCGAACCGCCCATCAGGCCGATCACGAGAGCCGTGCCGACCATGATCCTGGCGGACGGGCGGTAGGTCTCGTCGTCGATCGTCTTGCCGACATGAAGATAGTGCCAGGTCGCGCCGACCAGCAGGACGATTCCCAGAAGCACCAGGCCGATGCCGAGCTTTTCGACGTGGCGGTTGGCGAGATCGCGCACCTGCGGCACGACCTGATGCATCTCCATCAGGAAGAGGGCGAAGCGATTGATCGCGACGCCGAGCGTCATCACCGCGATCGCCGTCCGGATCCAGGCGAGGAACGTGCGCTCGTTGGCCAGATGATCGGTGACGTGCAGGCTCTTCTTCGGACTGTCCACGGTGACTCCTACGTCGCTCTTCTCATATTCCTCTTCCCCGCCAGGGGGAGAGGAGTATGAGGCGCCAAAGAAAAAGGCGCGATCCCGGGGGATCGCGCCTCGTTCCATCCCGGTAAGGGGACTCAGTTGTACTTGGCGATCTCGAGACGGCCAACCTGGTCGCGATGGACCTCGTCCGGGCCGTCGGCCAGGCGCAGGGTGCGCTGGTGGGCGTACATGCTCGCGAGCTTGAACACCTGGCTGACGCCGCCGGCGCCATGCAGCTGCAGGCAGCGGTCGACCACCTTCGAGGTGATGTTCGGCACTGCCACCTTGATCATCGCGATCTGCTGGCGGGCTTCCTTGTTGCCGAACTTGTCCATCGCCCAGGCAGCCTTGAGGACCAGCAGGCGGGCCATGTCGATCTCCATGCGCATGTCGGCGACATGGGCCTTGGTGACGCCCATCTCGGAGATGCGCTGGCCGAAGGCGACGCGGCTCTTGGCACGCTTGATCGCCATCTCGAGCGCCCGCTCGGCGACGCCGATGGCGCGCATGCAGTGATGGATGCGGCCCGGCCCGAGGCGGCCCTGGGCGATTTCGAAGCCGCGGCCCTCGCCGAGGAGGATGGCCGACTTCGGCACGCGCACGTTATCGTACACCACTTCGGCATGGCCGTGCGGGGCGTCGTCATAGCCGAACACGTGCAGCATCTTCACGATCTTGATGCCGGGCGCGTCGCGCGGCACCACGATCATCGACTGCTGGCGGTAGGCCGGCGCGTTGGGATCGCTCTTGCCCATCAGGATGATGACCTTGCAGCGCGGGTCGCCCATGCCCGACGACCACCACTTGCGGCCGTTGATGACATAGTCGTTGCCGTCGGACTCGATGCGGCACTCGACGTTGCGCGCGTCGGACGAGGCGACCGCCGGCTCGGTCATGGCGAAGCAGGAGCGGATATCGCCGTTGAGCAGCGGCTTCAGCCACTTCTCCTTGTGCTCAGCGGTGCCGTAGCGGGCGAACACTTCCATGTTGCCGGTGTCCGGCGCCGAGCAGTTGACCGCCTCGGAGGCGATCGACGACCGGCCGAGCACTTCGCAGATCGGCGCGTATTCGAGGTTGCTGAGGCCCATCGTGCCGTGCGTGTCGCCGGTCTCGCGGTCGGCCGGCAGGAACATGTTCCACAGGCCGCGCTTCTTGGCCTCGGCCTTGCACTCCTCGATGATCGGCGGAAGCTGCCAGCGATCCTTGGCGTTCTCCATCTGCTCTTCGTAGACGGGCTCGGCCGGATAGATGACCTCGTCCATGAATTTGTTGAGTTTCTCGAGCAGCGCCTTGCTGCGATCCGAGTATTCGAAATCCATCGCTCTCTCCCTTGTGCTGCGGCGGACTCTGGCCGAAAACCGCCACGATGTGAACGGGCATTCAGGTCGCACGCCGGTTTCGACTTGCGGTCGAGGCGGTGGCGTCAGAGTTCCCCGGCATAGGCCCCCGCCGACCGCCGCAACGGCTTGAGGACGGCCAGAGCGAGGAAGGCGGCGAGCAGGTTGAACAGGGCGGCCGCCAGGAAGACGTCATGCCAGCTTCCGGTCTCCACGACCCAGAAGCTCGCCAGCGGGATCAGCAGCGAGGCCATCCCCTTGGCGGTATAGAGCAGGGCGGCGTTGGTGGTGGCGTGTTTCGTGCCGAAAACGTCGGTGCAGATGGTCGGAAAAAGGCTTGCGGTCTCGCCCCAGGCGAAGAACGCGAGGCCGCCCAGGATCACGAACAGCAGCGGGTCGTGGCCATAGACCCAGAGCGCCCAGATGCCGACGCCCTCCAGGAGAAAGGCGACGAACAGGGTGTTCTCGCGGCCGATATGGTCGGACACCCAGCCGCAGAGCGGTCGTGTCACGCCGTTCATGACGCGGTCGAGGGTGATGGCGAAGGTGAGCGCGGGCAGGGTGAGGCCGAGCAGGCTGACCGGCACGTCGGCGACCTTGAAGTCGCGCGCAATGGGGGCGATCTGCGCCGTCGCCATGAGGCCGCCCGAATAGACCAGGATGAACATGAAGTAGAGCAGCCAGAAGATCCGGGACTTGAGCATCTCGGTCGGTGCGAAGTCGCGCGGGGTCTGAAGGAGGCGAGGAGCCGGCGCGACCGATGTGGCGTGGGGCGGTGCCCGCAGTACCCAAGCCGTGACGATGACGATTGCGCCCTGGACCAGGCCGAACCACAGGAAGGCCGCCTCGTAGCCGCGCGTGGCGATCACGTCCTGGATCGGGATGATGCTGAGCGCCGAGCCCGCGCCGAACCCCGCGACGGTGACGCCGACCGCCAGGCCGCGGCGGTCGGAGAACCAGCGAACGGCATTGCCGACGCAGGTCCCGTAGACTGCCCCGGCGCCGATGCCGCCCAGCGCCGCGGCGACATAGAGCAGGAACAGCGAATCGGCCACGGAATTGAGCGACCAGGCTGCGGCCACCAGCACGCCGCCCGCGGCGACGACGTATTTCGGGCCGAACCGGTCGACGACCCAGCCCTCGAACGGCACCAGCCAGGTCTCGGCGATGATGAAGATCGCGAAGGCGGTTTGGATGCTGGAGAGGCTCCAGCCGTACTTGTCGTGGAGCGGATGGACGAACAGCGTCCAGCCATATTGCAGGTTGGCGACCGCGACCATGCAGAGAAGGCCGGCGCACAATTGCAGCCAGCGGCCTGCTGGCGGTGCCGTCACGGACGAACTGCTGGGTGACACGCTGAAAACGCTCCCTTGCCCTGCGATGGTTCCCGTCCCTAAATCGCGTCGACAGAACAGGCGCCGGGGAGAACGTCGTTGGACAGTGTAATGCAGGTTCCGTTCAAGCCCATCGAATTCCTCAGTCGCGACATCAAGGTCGAGCGCCGTCCCGACGGGACGGTGGTGTTGCAGTCGAATCACCCCCTGCAACCCTATGCCCGCCACGTGCCGGCGCTGCTTGCCAGATGGGCGGGCGAGGTGCCGGATCGTCTGTGGCTGGCGCAGCGCCGCGGGCCCGAGCGCGACTGGCTGAAGGTCACCTATGGCGAGGCCAAGAAGCAGGTCGATTCGGTGACGCAGGCGCTGCTCGACCGCGGCTTCGGCCCGGACAGGCCGGTGATGATCCTGTCCTCGAACTCGATCGAATTCGCGCTGCTGACCATGGCCGCCATGCAGGCGCGGGCGCCGGTCGCGCCGGTGTCGCCAGCCTATTCGGTGATGAGCCAGGACCACGCCAAGCTGAAATACGTCTTCGACCTCGTCAGGCCCGGCCTGGTCTTCGTGCAGAACGGCGAGATCTACGCACGCGCCCTGGCGGCGCTCGATCTCGAGGGCGTGCTGCTGGTCCATGTCGACAAGCCGCCGCCCGGTATGCAGTCGCTGCCGTGGACCGAACTGGTGGCCACGAAAGCAACGGACGCGGTGACGAAGTCCATCGATTCCATCGGGCCGAAGACGGTGGGCAAATTCCTGTTCACCTCCGGCAGCACCGGCATGCCCAAGGCCGTGATCAACACGCAGGAAATGATGTGCGCCAACGTCGCCATGATGAGCATGGCGCGGGTGCGCAAGGCCAGCGATGCCGCGCCCGTCATGCTCGACTGGCTGCCTTGGAACCATACGATGGGCGGCAACGCGACTTTCCAGGGCAACCTGAACGAGGGCGGCACGACCTATATCGACGACGGCAAGCCGGTGCCCGGCCTGTTCGAGGAGACGCTGCGCAACCTGCGCGAGGTCTCGCCGACGTCGTTCTCGAACGTGCCGGCGGGCTACGCCATGCTCGCCACGGCGTTGGAGAAGGACGAGGCCCTGGCCCGGCGCTTCTTCGCCAACATCAACGTGCTCTCCTATGGCGGCGCGACCCTGCCGGGCGATCTCTATGAACGCATGGAGGCGCTGGCGGTGAAGCACACCGGCTATCGCATTCCCTTCGTCACCGGCTGGGGCTCGACCGAGACCGCGCCGACCGCCACCAGCGTGCACTGGGCCTCGGAGCGTGTCGGCCTGGTCGGACTTCCGTATCCCGGCGTGCAGCTGAAGATGGTGCCGACCGGCGCGGCGGGGCGCTACGAGCTGCGGCTGAAGAGCGTGATCGTGACGCCCGGCTACTACAAGCAGCCCGACCTCACGGCCCAGATGTTCGACGAGGAGGGCTTCTACAGGATCGGCGATGCCGGCCGCTTCGTCGATCCGGAGGATCCGAGCCAAGGGATCATCTTCGACGGTCGCGTCGTCGAGGATTTCAAGCTGACCAGCGGCACCTTCGTGCTGGTCGGCACCCTGCGCACGACCGCCATCGCCGCCGCCTCGCCGGTGCTGCAGGATGCGGTGGTCTGCGGCCAGGACCGCGAATATGTCGGCCTGCTGGGTTTCCCCAACGTCGCGGCCTGCCGCCAGCTCGCGGGCGACAGCGGCGCGCAGCTGCCGCTCCCTGAGCTCCTGGCGCATCCCGCCGTCGTCGGCACGCTGAAGGACGGCCTCGCGAAGATGAATGCCGAAGGCCGTGGTTCGTCGATGCGGGTAAAACGCGTCCTGCTGATGACCGAGCCGCCCCAGGTCGACGGCCAGGAGATCACCGACAAGGGCTACATCAACCAGCGCGCCACCCTGGAGCGCCGCAAGGCGGTGGTCGAGAAACTCTATGCCGGCGGCGAGGGCGTCATCGAAGTGGCCTAGACCCTGAAGCATGTCTCCGCGCCGTTCCCGAAGGTGACGGCAGGCGTTTCTAATTGCGAGTAATTCGCAAGATCGGTAGGTTGCGCCCGCCGCGGCCGAAATTCGACCGTGCCTTGGGAATGCTGAGCCTTACGTGCCTTCCGATACCGCCGCTCTATTCGTCCAGCACCGGGGCTCGCTTGTCGACTACGCGGCCAGGATCGTGGGATCGCGTGTGCAGGCGGAGGACGTGGTGCAGGAAGCCTGGCTCAGGCTGAGCCTGGCAGAAGAGCAACGGGCCGTTCTCGAGCCTGTGGCCTATCTTTATCGGCTGGTCCGTAACCTCGCGATCGACACGCGCCGGAAGCTCTCGCGTGAAATCATGCAGGTCTCTTCCGAGCAGACGACCCTTGGCGTCCCGGATGATGCACCCACCGCCGAGCGCACGGCGGCAGCGAAGGACGAGCTTCGCTTGGTCCTCGAGGCGCTCGCGGCTCTGCCCGAACGCACGCGGATCGCCGTCCGTATGAACCGCATCGAGGGCCGGACATTGCAGGAGGTTGCCAACCACCTCGATCTGTCGGTGACGCGTACGTTCACGATCATTGCCGAAGGCGTCGCCCATTGCGATCGCTGGCGCGCTCGCGCCGCCGCCGCAGGGCAGAAATGAGGATCATAGGGAAAACTGGGCGAGCCGGATCGTCTACCTTCTATGGGCCGCCCTGGTCTTCGCATATCGCTGGTATGGCAACGCCTCGTACGACCGGCGGCCGCGCGCCTGCGCCCGGGATCGTCTGCGATGGAGGCTGACCGGGAGCGGGCGGGTGAGGAAGCCGCGGGCTGGCTGATCCTGCTCGACGACGACCCCTCGGACGAGGACCGGCATGCCGAATTCCGGGCCTGGCTGGAACTTCCAGGCCATCGGGCGGCATGGGAGAGCGTGTCGCGGACCGGAGCGCTGCTTGCCAGCGTCGGGAAGCAACGGGCGACGCAGCCTCCGGATCTTTCGGGCGCTGGTGAGGTCGGCCCGTCATGGCGGGCCTGGACGCGGCGCCCGATCATTTTCGCAACGGTTCTCGCACTCTGTGGCGCGGTCGTTCTTGCGCCATCATGGGTTCGCGAACTGGAAGCGGATCATGCCACGGGAACCGCACAGGTCAGGTCTGTCGTGCTTGGAGACGGAAGCACCGTCCAGCTGGGGCCGGACAGCGCCATCCGGCTCGGCTTTTCGGCCGGCGAGCGCCGCGTGACGCTGCTCTCGGGAGAGGCGCAGTTCGACGTGACGCCGGATTCCAGTCGACCCTTCCGTGTCGTGACGCGTCACGCGACGACGACGGTCCTCGGCACATGTTTCGATGTCGTGATGCTCGAGGAAAGCACCTCCGTCAGCGTCGCGCGCGGGCATGTCGAGGTCGATGCGACGATTCGCGGTTCGTCTTACGAGCTCTTTGCCGGCGACTGGGTACGCGTCGGCAAGGATGGTTCGGTACGGCAAGGGGCCGACTTGCCGGACTATCTCCTGGCCGGGCCGGGCTCCCGGCTCGCCGTCCGCAATCGTCCTGTCGCGGAAGTCGTCGAGCGCCTGCGCCCCTGGTTCTCGGGTCGGATCGTGATCGCCAATGGCAGCATTGGTGACCAGCCGGTGACCGGGGTGTTCGACGCGACGAGTCCCGCCGACGCGCTCGCAGCGATCGTCGGGCCTCAAGGCGGACGTGTGCTGCGCGTAACCCCTTGGCTTCTCATCGTTTTGGCAGGCTAGCGGGGCGTTCTCCGAGGTGGCCGTCGATGAAAATGCGGGAGATCGACAGCTTTCGAGGGAAAATGGCTCCCTCCACATCGTCAAACCTTTAGGGGTGGATACGAATTAGACGCATTCGCGTCATAGCCCTCGAGTGAGTCTTGCCGTGGGGAGAGTTCGGTGAATCTTGGGGTGAGGACGAAGGCGGGGAGCACGCGCGCCCGTGCGGGAGTGCTGGCGGCACTGCTGGCGTCGGTGGCGCTGGCGGAGATCACCTTCCCAGGGGTGGCCTGGGCTCAACCCGCCGGCACAGCGGGCACCCGTCAGTTCAATATTCCAGCTCAGGCGCTGACGGATGCGCTGGTTCAGTTCGGATATCAGTCCGGACTTCAGGTCGCGGCGGACGGCAATGTCGCGGCGTCGGTCACGAGCAACGCTGTCAGCGGATCGCACACGCCGTCAGAGGCGCTGGGGCGACTGCTTGCCGGGACCGGCCTGACGTTTCAGTTCACGAGCGCGAACACCGTCCAGGTTCAGCGGGTGGCAAGCTCGCCAACGGGAGCCATGCAACTCGATCCGGTGAAGGTGCAGGGCCTGGACGTGCCCGCGCAGGCGATGATCGACAATCTGCCCCCCGCCTATGCCGGTGGCTCGGTCGCGCGCGGCGGCCAGGTCGGTCTGCTGGGCAACCGCGACTTCATGGATACGCCCTTCGACATGACGACGTACACGTCGCAGAAGATCGAGAATCAGCAGGCGGCGACGGTGGCGGACGTGGTGAATACCGATCCGACGGTGCGCGTCACCAGCCCGATGAACGGCATGCTCGATGCGTTCTATATTCGCGGCTTTCCCATCGCCGAGGGCAATTTCGGCGAGATCGCGTTCGATGGCGTCTACGGTGTCGCGCCCAACTATCGGGTGTTCACGGACTATGTCGAGCGCATCGACGTCATCGCCGGCCCGACCGCGATGCTGTCCGGTATGGCGCCCAACAGCAGTGTCGGCGGCTCGATCAACATCGTGCCGAAGCGTGCCGCCACGGACCTGACGCGGGTCGCCGCCGAGTACACCGGCCTGTCGCAGCTCGGCGCCCGGATCGACTATGTTCGCCGTTTCGGTGAGAATCGCGAATACGGTCTGCGTTTTAACGGTGGCGCCTACAGCGGCAACACCCAGATCAACAACCAGTCGCGCCAGGCGCTGGTGGGCGCGTTCGCCTTCGATTTCCGCGGTGAACGGTTTCGGGCGACGATCGACGTCGTCAGCCAATACGAGAGCTTCACGGCGCCGTCGCGGCCGTTCCTCGTCGCCGCCGGCGTGGCGATGCCCGCCGCGCCCAACGGGAGCAGCAACGTCACCCAGACGTGGGAGAGGTCGCAGGTCGCGGACCAATCGGCGCTGGTGCGGGCTGAATACGACATCCTCGATAACCTGACCTTCTTTGCAGACATCGGCGGCGGGCTTACCCAGGTCGATCGCCTGTTCGGCACGCCCACCATCACGAACGCGGCCGGCAATACGACAAGCACGCCCGGCTACTTCAAGTTCAACGTCGATCGCCTGACCTACGATGCCGGGCTGCGCGGCTCCTTCGATACCGGCGGGGTCCGGCATGCCGTCGCCCTGCAGGCCAGCCGCTACCAGGACTGGATCTATCGCGGATCGGTCAATGCGCCCTCGGCCGTGCTGTCGAACATCTATTCGCCGGTCGCCCAGCCGGCCCAGAACGTCCCCGCACCAACCCAGGTGCCCAAGATTTCCCAGAGCACCCTGGGCGGCATCGCGCTTGCCGACACGCTGTCGGCCTTCGACAAGCGGGTCCAACTCACTCTCGGGCTGCGTTGGCAGCAGATCGCGTCGGACAACTTTTCGGCGACCGGGGCAATCACCTCGGCCTACAATCAGGGTGCCCTTACGCCGATGGCCGGCCTTGTCGTCAAGCCTTGGGACAATGTGGCTTTGTACGCCAACTACATTCAGGGCCTCAGCAAGGGAGACGTCGCTCCCGCCGCCGCGAGCAATGCTGGCGAGGTCCTGGCGCCGTATATAGCGCAGCAGTTCGAAGTCGGAGCCAAGGTCGACTTCGGGAAGTTCGCGACGACCTTGAGCCTGTTTCAGATCCAGAAGCCGTTCGCCCAACTGGTCAATACCGTCTTCACGGCCAGCGGCCAGCAGACCAATCGTGGCCTCGAGATCAAGGTGTTCGGCGAAATCGTGCCGTCGGTCCGCATGCTGGGCGGCGTGGCGCTGCTCGATGCGAGGCTCAGCTCGACGAGCAACGCGGCCACCAACGGTAACGTCGCGATCGGCGCTCCGGTGTTCAAGGGCACGCTGAACGTGGAATGGGATACCCCGTTTGCCAACGGCCTCACGCTCGGGGCGGGCGCCATCACGACTTCCAGCCAGTATGTAAACGCGACCAACACGCAGAGCATTCCGACCTGGACCACCTTGGCGCTCGACGCTCGCTATCGCACGGTTCTCGGCAAGACGCCGGTGGTGTTCCGCGGCGCCGTCCAGAACGTCTTCGACAACAGCTACTGGTACGGCGTGGCGAGCTACGGTGCGGTCGCCCAGGGCCTGCCGCGGACGTTTCTGTTCTCGGCCGCAGTAGACTTCTGAAGTGCGCCGCTCGGCGGTCACGAATATGATTCCTGGACGAATCCCCTGATTGAGGACCGGCCGCGGGCCGCGCGTCTGGTAGCAGGACAGGGGTGAAGGGGGCAGTCCATGGACCAGATCGAAACGCCCAACCGGGAAGCGGCCAGGAAGGATGTGCCACTGCGCTACGACACGCGGCTTCTCGGGCGCATCCTCGGTGAGACGGTGCGCGACCAGGAAGGCGACGACGTGTTCGATCTGGTCGAGCATATCCGCCGCACCGGGGTGCTTTTCCACCGCGAGGCCGACGAGGCGGCGCGGCAGGAGCTGCAGGCCACGATGACCAGCCTGCCGATGGATCGGGCGGTTCGCATCATCCGCGCCTTCGGTCATTTCTCGCATCTGGCCAACATCGCCGAGGACCAGCACCACATCCGTCGCACGCGGGCCTTTGCCATTGCCAAGGCGCCGCCGCAGCCGGGCACGATGGCCTATGCGCTCGGTCGCGCCGCGAAGGCCGAAGTCCCGCGCGAGCGGTTGCAGGCCTTTTTCGCCCACGCGCTGTGCAGCGCCGTCCTGACGGCGCACCCGACCGAGATTCGGCGCAAGAGTTCGATCGACCGCGAAATGGAGATTGCGCGGCTGCTGGACGAGCGCGACCGGGTCGAGTTCACGCCGGAGGAGCTGCGGGCCAACCGCCAGGCGCTGCGCCGCGCCGTGCTTACTTTGTGGCAGACCAGCATCCTGCGCGACACGCGCCTGCGGGTGATCGATGAGGTCGCCAATGGGCTCGCCTACTACGATCACACGTTCCTGCGCGCGCTGCCGATCTTCTACGCCGACCTCGAGGATCGGCTCGGGAGCATCGACGCGGCCTGGCAGGATATCGACGTGCCGTCCTTCCTGCGCATGGGCAGCTGGATCGGCGGCGACCGCGACGGCAATCCCTACGTCACCGCGGATGTGACGCGCCAGACGCTGACTTTGCAGAGCCAGCGGGCGCTGCGCTTCCATCTCGAGGAACTGCACCGGCTGGGCAGCGAGCTGTCGCTCGACGGCCGCATCGTGCACGTCTCGGACGGGTTGCGCCGGCTGGTCGATAGCTCGGCCGATCGCGCGCCGGAGCGCAAGGACGAGCCCTACCGCCGTGCCATCGTCGGCATCTATGCGCGGCTGGCCGCGACCGCCTGGTCGCTCGACAGGCTGGATCCGCCACAGCCGCCGGTCGGGCCGGCGCCGGCGTACGAGAAGGCGGAAGACCTGCGGGCGGACCTCGACACGCTCTACCGGTCGCTCGCGGAGAACGGCTCGGCGGACCTGGCGCGGGGTCGCCTGCGCTCGCTGCGGCGCGCCGTCGATGTCTTCGGCTTCCACCTGGCGTCGCTCGACCTGCGGCAGAATTCCGACGTGCATGCGCGCGTCATGGCCGAGCTCGTGGCGGCAACCGGGACCGGCATCGACTATGCCGCGCTCGACGAGAGGGCGCGCGTCGCTTTTCTGGACGCCGAACTCGGCAACATGCGGCCGCTGGCCTCACCCTATCATTCCTATGGCGACGAAACGGCGGCAGAACTGGACCTGGTACGCGTGGCGGCCGATGCGCATCGACGCTACGGCCGGGCTGCCCTTCCCAACTACGTGATCTCGAAGGCCGACAGCGTCTCCGACATCCTGGAAGTGGCCGTGCTGCTCAAGGAGGGCGGATTGCTCGATCCGCGCGAGGGCCGGCTGGACGTCGACATCGTGCCGTTGTTCGAGACCATCGGCGATCTGCAGCGCTGCGGGCGGATAATGGACGAGATTCTTGCCCTGCCGGCCTATCGCCGTCTGCTCGCCTCGCGCGGCGACACGCAGGAAGTCATGCTGGGCTACTCCGACAGCAACAAGGACGGCGGCTACCTCACCTCGACCTGGGAGCTGTACAAGGCGGAGCTGGTCCTGATCGAGACCTTCAAGCGCCACCGGGTCGGGCTGCGCCTGTTCCATGGTCGCGGCGGCTCGGTGGGCCGCGGCGGCGGGCCGAGCTACGAGGCGATCCTGGCGCAGCCGCCGGGCGCGGTGCAGGGCGCCATCCGCATCACCGAACAGGGCGAGGTGATCGCCGGCAAGTATTCCAACGCCGAGGTCGGACGGCGCAATCTCGAAACCCTGGCCGCCGCCACCCTCGAAGCCTCGCTGCTCGACGCGGACCGGCCGCCGCCGCCCGCCGACTATCTCGCCGTCATGGAGGAGCTGTCGGCTCACGCCTTCCGTGCCTATCGCGACCTGGTCTACGAGACCGAGGGCTTCGACCGGTACTTCCGCGAATCGACCGTGCTGGACGAGATCGCCTCGCTCAACATCGGCAGCCGCCCGGCCTCGCGCTCCAAGAAGCAGGGCATCGAGGATCTGCGCGCCATTCCCTGGGTGTTCAGCTGGGCGCAGTGCCGCCTGATGCTGCCCGGCTGGTACGGCTTCGGCGCCGCGATCGAGGTGTGGAGCGCCGCGCGGCCGGGCGACGGCATAGCGATGCTGCAGGAGATGCACGACAACTGGCCGTTCTTCCGGACCATCCTGTCGAACATGGACATGGTGCTGGCCAAGAGCGACATTGCCATCGCCTCGCGCTATTCCGAGCTGGTGACCGACGAGGCATTGCGCAAGCGTGTCTTCGCCCACGTGAAACGGGAGTGGCAGGCATCGATCGACGCGGTCTGCGCCATCACGCGGCAGAAGACGCTGCTGGAACTCAACCCTCTGCTGGCGCGCTCGATCCGCAACCGCTTCCCCTATATCGATCCGCTGAACCATGTGCAGATCGAACTGCTGCGGCGTCACCGCGCCGGCGATCCCGATCCCGCCGTCGTGCAGGGCATCCACCTCAGCATCAACGGCATCGCGGCCGGCCTGCGCAACAGCGGTTAAGCCCGGCCGTCAGCGCGAGAACTCGACGACCGAGAGATCGAGCGGCAGCACGTTGCGAAGACGCTGCGGCGGCGTCAGGGGCGTCAGCGCGAGGGGGGTGCCGGTAGCCTCCGCCTTGTCGAAGTCCGGCGTGCCGGCGGAGTCGACCGCTGTGACGGTGAAGGCGTCGAAGACATAGGGAATGCCGTTGGACAGGAGTGGAGAGGGACCATCCATGACATGCAGGTGGAGGTGCGGGGCCTGGCTGTTGCCGGTGTTGCCGACTTTGCCGAGGATGTCGCCGCGCTTCACCTGCGCGCCGGCGGCGACCAGGACACTGCCGGGCTGCAGGTGGGCATAGAGCACATAGGCCCCGCCACCGATATCGAGCACGATGAAATTGCCGTCGGCCTCGGCGATCGGCAGGTTTGCCGGCAGCGCCCCAGGTGCCTGCTCCGGCAGGTCGTTTCGCGCGGAGACCACCGTGCCGTCGGCGACGGCCAGCACGGGTTGGCCGTGGATCGTATAGTTCTTCGGGTCGGCGAGGCTGCCCCTGACCAGGCGGTTCTCTCCGTCGACCTGCTCCCAATCGATGGCGAAGCGCTGCGCCAGCGCGAAGCTGCCGTTCAGAGGCAACAGCGCCCGCACGTGACGGATCGTGTCGCAGCAGCCGTCGGCCGCGACGAAGCCTTTGCCGATCAGCGGCGGTCCGAGGACCGGTGGCGGCACTCTGCTCACGTCGGTTCTGCCGACGGTCTCGGTGATGTCGACGGGGCTGGGCAGGGCGAGGCGCAACGAGATCCGATGCACCAGCGAGGACGGCGTCGGAGCCGCCGCGTCGAGCGGCACATGCAGGAAGACCACGCCGAATTGGCCAGTGCCGAGATCGGCCGATTCCGCCCCGCGCCGGCCGCCGATCGAAAGGCGCCGCGCGATGTCGTCGCGATCGAGGGTGAAAAGTGTCTTCGCCGTATCGGCCTCGATCACCTCGATTTTCTGGAGCGCCGTTGCGGCCGGGCTGGCATTGGCGAGACCGAGCTCGTAGACGAGATGGCGCCGGCCGTCGGAGCCCGGCACCGCCTGCGGCGGGAAGAGCACGTTGGCAACGAGCGGCGTCATCACCGGATCGGGAACCGGCTTTTGGGCGGCGGCAGGCAGCGCAGCGGCAATGACAGCAATCAGGAGCAAAAATCTCATTCGTGAAACGCTAGGCTTGCCTCAATCTCTGCGCAATACCACGATGGCGTCGGAGGGTGAGAGCGGCATGAATCGACTGGCGGGCAAGGTGGCCATCGTCACGGGGGGCGCGAGCGGGATGGGCCGCGCGACCGTGATGCGCTTTCTGGCGGAAGGCGCGAAGGTGCTGGTCGCCGACCTCAACGAGGCCAATGGCGCGGAGACGCTGGCGGTGGCCCGGGCGCAGGGCTTTGGCGACGCTGTCGGCTTCGTGCGCTGCGACGTTTCGAAGGAGACGGATGTCGCTTCCATGGTCGCCGAGGCCAGGAACCATTTCGGCCGCCTCGACATCGCCTATCTCAATGCCGGCGTTGGCGGCGCCTTCGGGCCGATCGCCGAAACCAGCGTCGAGGACTGGGACTATACGTTCGCGGTGCTGACGCGCTCGGTGTTCCTCGGGATGAAGCATGCTTCTCTGGCAATGAAGGAACAGAGCGGTGGCGGCGTGATCCTGGTGACGGCCTCGATCGCCGGCATGGTCGGCGGCGGCGGCAGTCATGCCTATTCGGCGGCGAAGGCGGCCTGCATCAGCCTGATCGAGAACGTGGCGGCCGAATTGGGCCCCGATCGCATCCGCGTGGTCGGGATCGCGCCCGGCGTCATCTCGACGCCACTGGTCCATCGCGGCCGGCCCGACAAGTACGAAAAGCAGTTCGGCCAGCAACCCTGGCCCGACCGCGGCGAGCCCGAACATATCGCCGACGTGGCGACTTTCCTCGCCTCCGACGAGGCGCGTTTCATCACCGGCGAGACGGTGAAGGTGGATGGTGGCCTGCTGGCCCAGGGCGTCGCGCTCTGGGGCACCGGCGCCGACAACACCTTCATGAAGAGCGCCGGCGTCAACCGCGGCACGACCGGCGAAGCCATGGTCGTCCGCACTTTGCACCCCGGAGATCAAAAGAAATGACCAGCGAAGCTCAGCGCCTGCACGGGCATCTCATCGGACAGCAAGGCTCGCGCGGCTCGCTCAACACGCCGGCCCTGGTGCTCGACATCGACATGCTCGACCGCAACATCGCCGAGATGGCGTCGTTTGCGAAGGCGCACAACGTGAAACTGCGGCCGCATTCCAAGACCCACAAGTCGGCCGACATCGCGCGCCGCCAGATGGCGGCGGGCGCGCTGGGCGTCTGCTGCGCCAAGCTGGGTGAAGCCGAGGCGCTGGGCGAGGCCGGCATCCAGAGCCTGCACATCACCTCGCCGGTGGTGACGCCGCAGGCGATCCAGCGCCTGGTCGAGCTCAACGCCAAGGTCTCGGACCTGATGCTGGTGGTCGACCATCCCGCCAATGCCGAGGCGCTGGCGGCCGCGGCCGCAAAGGCCGGCAAGCCGCTCACCGTGATCGTTGACATCGATCCCGGCATCCACCGCACCGGCACGGCCTCGCCGGAGGCCACGGTCGAGCTGGTGCAGAAGGTCGCCAATTTCAGGTCGCTCGCCTATGCCGGCGTTCAGTTCTACTGCGGGAGCCACCAGCACATCGTCGACTTCAAGGAGCGCACCGCCCGGATCAAGGAGCGCACGGAGTATCTCCAGGGCATCCTGGCGAAGCTGGAAGAGGCGGGGCTGAAGCCTGGCATCGTCACCGGCTCGGGCACCGGCACGCACTACATCGACGCCAAGCTCGGCGTCTTCACCGAGCTGCAGGTCGGCTCCTACGTGTTCATGGACCACGACTACAACGTCTGCGACCTGCGCGGCCTGGACAAGCCGACCTTCGAGCAGGCGCTGCAGATCGACGCGCGCGTGGTCAGCGCCAACAGGCCGGGCATGGTGACGGTCGATGCCGGGCTGAAGGCCATGGCCACGGAGAAGGGTCCGCCGATGATCCTGAAGGGCGCCGTGGAAGGCTCGACGACGCGCTTCATGGGCGACGAGCATCTCGCCGTGATCGCGCCGGAAGGCGGCGAGGCGCCCAAGCTGGGCGACCAGGTCGTGCTGTTCCCGCCGCACTGTGACCCGACCGTGAACCTCTACGAGAGCTTTCACGTCGTGAAGGGCGACACCCTGGTCGAGATCTGGCCGGTCACGGCCCGCGGCCGTTCGCGGTGAAGATACTGTCGTCCTGAGCGCAGCGAAGGACCTTGCGGAGCGACCGAAGGACTCCGTGGCTTGCGTGAGATCCTTCGCTGCGCTTCAGGGCGGAGGTTACCCCACCCGCGATGACAATGGTTGGGTCTTCGTGTGCCCCACCAGCAGCCCGCCGTTCCACGTCCGCGCGAGCAGCAGCAGCGCGCATAGGCCCAGCGCGCTGACGACGGTCATGGCGAGGAACGCGCGCTGGCCGTACTCCGAATAGAGAATGCCTGAGAACTGGTAGACGACGGCCTGCGTGGCGCCGGTGCCCAGCGCGTAATAGAGGCTCTGGCCGATCGCCGCGCCGTGCGTCGGCAGCGCGCGCTGCAGGAAGGCCATGGCGCCGAGATGGCAGGCGGCGAAGGTGCAGGAGTGCAGCGCCTGCAGCAGGACCAGCGCCCACAGCTCGGTCGTGAAGGCCATGCCCGTCCAGCGCACCAGGCCGGCGGCGAGGCCGAGCCCGATCAGGCCGCAGACGCCCAGCCGTGCCAGCAGCCAGCCGCCGAACAGCATCAGCACAATCTCGATGGCGACGCTTTCGGCCCATAGTGCGCTGATGGTGACGTCGTCGATGCCGGCGCCGCGCCAGGTCAGGGTGCCGAAACTGTAGAGCACCGAGTGGCTGGCCTGGCAGAGGCCGCAGGCCAGCAGGAACAGCAGGAACGGCGGCTGCCGCAGCAGCTCGGACACGCGGAACGGCGCGTGGTCGTGGCCGGTGGCGGCGGCGCGCGGTGGCGTGGCCGGCAGCAGCAGCGCGAAGGGCGCCAGCAGCACGATGCTCGCCATGCCGACATAGAGCACCCAGGGCGGGCCGTAGCGGTCGACGGCGATGCCGGCGAGGAAGGTGCCGAAGATGAAGGCGACCGAGCTCCACATGCGCACCCGCGCATAGTCGAGCCCGTGCTTCTTGGTTTCCGTCACCAGAACGCCGTCGTAGAGCGGCATGGGCGGCGACCACAGGAAGCCCCAGATCATGGTGACGATGAAGATCGCCAGGAACGAATAGGAGAACTGGTAGGCCACCATCATCACGACCGCGCCGATCCCCAGCGCCACGATGACGCCGCGCGGGCCGCCCAGGCGGTGGACGATCCAGCCGACCGAGAGCGTGGCGATGACGGTGATGATCTGGCGCGACATGAACAGCGTGCCGATCTCGGTGTCGCTGACGCCGCGGTCGCGCAGCCACACCGGCCAGTAGCTCATGAAGGCGCCGGCCGCGAAGAAGTAGGCGGCGCCATAGGCCGCGAGCCTCATCCCTTGAAGGAGGCGGCCCGTCTGCCCTTTGGACATCAGGCGGCGAATTCCTTGCGGATCGCCTCGCTGTGCTGCCCGAGCGTCGGCACGTCGCCCAGCCGCTCGGGCTCGCCGGTATAGGAGGCGGCCAGCGCCGGGATCGAGACGTCCTCGCCGCCGATCGAGTTGAAGCCGGTGCGGCGGAGCTGCGGATGGGTCGTAAGGTCCTTCACGCTGCTCACCCGCGCCCAGGCGATCTGTGCCGCTTCGAGGCGGGCCGAGAGATCGGCGAAGGTCTGCGCGGCGAAGCTCTTGGCCACGATGGCGTTGGTATCGTCGCGCCGCGCGTTGCGCGCCTTGCCGGTCGCATAGTCCGGGTCCTTCTCGAGGCCGGGCCGGTCGATGACGCCATGGCACAGGCGCTCGAACTCGCGATCGTTCTGGATCGAGATCAGGACCGGTACCTTGTCCGAGGTCGGGTAGACGCCGTAGGGCGCGATGAACGGGTGCGTGAGGCCGAGGCGCGGCCATTCGTAGTTGGAATATTCCATGCCCAGCAGCGGCACGGTCATCCATTCGGCCATCGAGGAGAAGAGCGAGACCGAGATGGCGCGGCCCTCGCCGGTCCGGCCGCGGGCGATCAGCGCCTCCAGCACGGCGGCATGGGCATACATGCCGGTGCCGATGTCGGTCGCCGAAATGCCGACCCGGCCCGGCGCATGCTCGGTGCCGGTGATCGAGGCCAGCCCGCTCTCGGCCTGGACCAGGAGGTCGTAGGCGCGGCGGTTTTTGTAGGGGCCGTGATCGCCATAGCCCGAGATGTCGACCGTGATCAGCTTCTTGTGGGCGGCCCGCATGGCGGCGGAGCCGAAGCCCGCTCGCTCGGCGGCGCCCGGCGCCAGATTCTGGATCAGCACGTCGGCCTTGCCGATCAGCCGGTGCAGCAGCGCGAGGTCGTCCTGGGCCTTGAAGTCGAGGGTCAGGGACTGCTTGCCGCGGTTCAGCCAGACGAAGTAGCTCGACTGGCCGTGCACATAGCCATCGTAGCCCCGCGCGAAGTCTCCCTCGGGTCGCTCGATCTTGATGACCCGGGCGCCGGCATCCGCCAGCCGGGCGGCGCAATAGGGAGCGGCCACCGCCTGCTCGACACTCACCACCAGCAGACCGTCCAGCGCTCCAGCCATCACGAGACCCCAATTTCCAGAAATGCCCCGCGCATCGCACCGCGAAGCGCCTCGGGACGAGGTGTTACTGTAGGACTACCATTTCGCAAAGGGCGATGGCACGGTCCGGGCAAGATCAAAACGTCATAGCGGGGACGAGGAAATGCCGGGACCATTGCAGGGCGTGCGGGTGATCGATCTGACGGCCGTTCTGCTGGGGCCGTTCGCCACGCAGCATCTGGCCGACATGGGCGCCGACGTGATCAAGGTCGAGCCGCCGGAGGGCGACCTCCTGCGCGCCTCGGGCGGCAGCCTCGGCAATGCGCCGGCCATGGGCCCGATCTACATGGCGGCCAACCGCAACAAGCGCTCGATCTGCCTCGACCTCAAGAAGCCCGCCGCCTGCGCCGTCCTGAAGGACATGATCAAGGACGCCGATCTCTTCATCCACAACAGCCGGCCGCAGGCGATCGAGCGGCTGGGCCTCGGCTACGAGGACCTCAAGAAGATCAATCCCTCGATCATCTATGCCTATTCGCTGGGCTATGCGCGCAAGGGTCCCTACGGACACAAACCGGCCTTCGACGACCTGGTGCAGGGCGTGTCGGGCGCCGCCTCGCTGCAAAGCCGGGTCGACGGCCTGCCGCCGCGCTTCATGCCGAGCCTGATCGCCGACAAGACGACCGGGCTGCATCTCTGCATCGCCGTGCTGGGCGCGCTCTACCATCGCAAGTGCACGGGCGAGGGCCAGATGATCGAGGTGCCCATGCTCGAGACCCTGGCCTCGTTCTGGCTGACCGAGCACCTGTTCGGCGCCACCTGGAATCCCGAGCGTGCGCCCATGGGCTACGACCGCATCATCAACAAGTTCCGCCATCCCTTCCCGACCAAGGACGGCTACATCTGCGCGCTGCCCTACACCGATGCGCACTGGATCAAGTTCTTCGAGCTGGCGGAGCGGCCCGATCTCGCGAAGGAGAAGAGATTCGTCGACCGCATGGAGCGGGCCAAGCATTTCAGCGAACTCTACCAGGTGCTGGCCGAACTGCTGAAGCATCGCCCGACGCAGGAATGGCTCGACATGTTCGACGAGGCCGACATTCCCGCCATGCCGGTGCGCACGCTGGAAGAGCTGAAGGACGACCCGCACCTCAAGGCCACCGGTTTCTTCACAGAACGCGAGCACCCGACCGAGGGCCCCATCACCACTTTCGCCAGCCCGCTCGACTTCGAGAAGACCAAGGTCGAGTTCCGCCGCCACGCCCCGCAGATCGGCGGCGACGGCGTCGAGGTCCTGCGCGAGGCCGGTCTCAGCGACGAGGCGATCGAGAAGCTCAGGGCGGACAAGGTGCTGATCGTGCCGGCCGAACGCTAGAAGCGGCGACGCAGGCGGCGCAGCGCATCGTTCACGACAAGGATGTGGAACGGCAGGATCGCCGCGAGATAGAGGCGGCCCAGCAGGTTATGGCAGCGCACGACCGTGGTGGCGACGAGCGTCCTGTCGGTGCGGCGCAGGAGCACCGAAGTGCGGAAATCGAGATGGCGGTCGTCGGCGCCCAGGACGATCTCCTCGGCCGAGCGCGACAGGACGGGGAAGAAGGCGATGTGTTCGCCGGCGCTCAAGGCGTGGGAGGCCTTGACCCCGAACAGCGTCATCACCCGATCGCGGATCGCCAGCAGGACCGTGAACCACGCGGGCGGGTCGGCGAAGAGGAGGGTGGCGAGGGTGTCGACGTCGGCGGGGGCACCGGGCGGCAGGGCGACGGAAAAGCTGTCGGTCAGGCTGGCGTCGGGATACCAGTCGCTGAGGCGGCTCTCGGCGGGCGGAGGGATACGGCTCATGGAACGGAATATGGGAACAGGTGCGGGAGAGGGCCCCGGGACGCACTGACGCGGGACGATCCGTGCGACGAAGAGATCGAGAAGCTTGATCCTCGCGCACAGCCCAAGTCCAAAGTTTTTCTGTAAAATGGTCAGCCGGGCTGATAGCGTTCGTTGCCTATGAGTCCTGACGTGATCAAGAATTCGATCAAGAAGCTGGTGGCGCTGACACCGTACCGGATAACGCGTCATCGCGAGAATCGGTTCGATGCCACCCGCAGTTGTCTCGGATATTTTCAGCAGCTCGGTTACCGACCGGGTTTGATCATCGATGGCGGAGCCTATCTCGGGACTTTCGCCGATGCGGCACAGCGCGCCTTTCCTGCGGCAGAAATCCATGTCGTCGAGCCGCAGCCAGCCGCCCGGGTGCCCCTCGAAGCCATCGCGCGGCAGCGTGGCTGGTTCGTTCATGCCTGCGCTCTGAGTGATCGAACGGGCAGCGTGCGGCTGGTATGCAAGGCGACACCGAGCACGGGGGCCCGCATTACGGCTGCCGAAGAAGAGGCCGTGGACGTGCCGGCCTCGACCATCGATACCCTGTTCGCCTCGCGTCTTCGCCTCTTCCCCGACCATCGTGCCCTGCTGAAGCTCGACCTTCAGGGGCATGAGTTGCAGGCGTTGCGCGGCGCTGTGGCCTCCTTGCCCCTGATCGAGCTTGTCCTCGTCGAGGTGGCATTCTTTCGCCAGGGCCCCGAGCCCAGCATTCCCGAGCTGGTCAATTTCTTCGACGAGCAGGGATTCGATCTTTTCGATGTTGTCGGGTTGTCGGGCCGTACTCGGGACGGCCGGCTGCGGGAGGGCGACTTTGCCTTCGTCCGGCGCGGCAGCGATCTCTCGCTCGATACCGCCTGGGCCTGAAAAGACGACCGTATCGCGGCGGCACGTCCCGGTCGGCTTCAGGGCACCCTCGATCGGGCGTTCGCCCGGTGGGGCTAGAACCTGTAGGTCACGCCGGCGCCGATGATCCACGGATCGATGGTCGCCGTCCCGCTCACCGGGATGGTACCGTTGACCGTGGCATTGTAGGTCGGACGCAGGATGAACTTCTTGACGTCGACGTTCACGCCCCAGTGCTTGTCGAACATGTAGTCGAAACCGATCTGGGCGGCGCCGCCGACGGTATTGTTGAGGCTGAGGTTCGTCACCGCGAGCCCGTTGGTCGGCGTATAGCCGGCGCTTTGACCGAAGAAGATCGTATAGTTCAGGCCAATACCGATATAGGGCTTGAAGGCACCGAAATCGGTGAAGTGATATTGCGCCAGCAAGGTCGGCGGCAGCAGCCACGCCCTGCCGATGTTGAGGTTTGCAAGGGCGCCGCTGCCGGTGATGCTGTGAGGCGTGACGCCCAGAATGAGTTCGGCCGCGACGTTGCGCGTGATGAATTAGCTGATGTCGAGTTCGGGGACGATCGAATTGCCGATCGACAGGCTGGAATTCGGCGTTGAAAGCGCCGCAACGCCCTGAACGTTCACCGTGCTCCCCGACGAGGCCGGAAGGACGCCCAGCGCCCGCACGCGCACCTGCCATGGGCTCTGGGTGTCGTCCGCTTTGGCCGCTTGCCCCAGCGGGCAAGCCATCAGGGCTGCCGCCACCATCGCCCCAACAACCGAAACTCTCTGCATTGGTACTCTCCCGCTTTACGCCGGAAGAAGTGAACGCCATTACGCGGAGTAGGGACTTGACCTGGGTCAATGGTTGCAAGACCGCCGGCGGTGACGTGGGATTTTCCTACGGAAAGCCGTTCCGCATCTCGGCGCGGACACTCGCTGGTCGATTTATCGGCGCTTGTCCCCGTCGGCCTCGTGGCTAAACTCCGGCCAAATCGAAAATGCCTCCTCGGGAGGGGAACATGGATCTCGCTTTCACGCCTGAAGAACAGAAATTTGCCGAAGAGGTACGGGCCTTCGTGCGCGCCAACCTGCCGGCCGACGTGCGCGACAAGGTGAAGAACGGCAAGCACCTGATCCGCGACGACTACATGCGCTGGCAGCAGGCGCTCGGGAAGAAGGGCTGGCTGGTCTACACTTGGCCGAAGAAGCACGGCGGCCCGGGGTTCACGCCGGCCCAGCGCTACATCTTCGAGAACATCTGCGCCGAGGAATATGCACCGGGCATCATCCCGTTCGGCACCAAGATGGTCGGGCCGGTGATCTACACGTTCGGCACCGAGGCGCAGAAGGAGAAGTACCTCCCGGCGATCCGCGAGAGCACCGTCTGGTGGTGCCAGGGCTATTCGGAGCCGGGCTCGGGCTCCGACCTCGCCTCGCTGCGCACCAAGGCGGAGAAGGACGGCGACCATTACATCGTGAACGGGTCGAAGACCTGGAACACGATGGGGCACTGGGCCGACTGGATCTTCTGCCTCGTTCGCACCGATTCGAAGTCCAAGCCGCAGGAAGGCATTTCGTTCCTGCTGATCGACATGAAGACGCCCGGCATCACGGTGAAGCCGATCATCATGGCCGACGGTGGCCACGAGGTGAACGAGGTCTTCTTCGACAACGTCAAGGTCCCGGTCGAGAACCTGGTCGGCAAGGAGAACGAGGGCTGGACCTGCGCCAAGTTCCTGCTGGCCAACGAGCGGCTGGGCATCGCGGCGGTGCCGCAGTCCAAGCGCGGCGTCGAGGCGCTGAAGGACATCGCCCGCGCCGAGCAGGACAACGGCAAGCCTCTGATCGAGAACCAGGCCTTCGCCGAGAAGATCGCCGACCTCGAGATCCAGGTGACGGCGCTCGAATTCACCGAGCTGCGCGTGCTGTCGCAGATGGCGCAGGGCGGCCAGCCGGGTCCCGAAGTTTCGGGCCTCAAGATCCGCGGCTCGGAGATCCAGCAGCGCATCACCGAACTCACGATGGAGGCGGTCGGGGAATATTCCGCGCCGTACCTGCCGGGCCTGCTGTGGCAGGGCACGAACGAGGAGCCGGTCGGTCCCGACTACGCCCACCTCGCCGCGCCGCGCTACTTCAACACGCGCAAGACCACGATCTACGGCGGCAGCAACGAGATCCAGAAGGGGATCATCAGCAAGATGGTGTTGGGGCTCTAGATGGATCTGTCGCTTAAGCCGGAACACAAGGCGTTCGCCGACGAGGTGCGGGCGTTCGCGCGCGAGAACCTGTCGCCCGCGACCCGCGAGAAGACCTTCTCCGGTAAGCATTACGATCGCGACGACCACATCGTGTGGCAGCAGGCGCTCGGGAAGAAGGGCTGGCTCGCCTACACCTGGCCGAAGAAGTACGGCGGTCCGGGCTGGGACGTGACGCAGCGCTTCCTGTTCGAGAACGTGCTGGCGGAGGAAGGCGCACCGCGCATCCTGCCGTTCGGCCCGAAGATGGTCGGGCCGGTGATCTACACCTTCGGCACCGAGGCGCAGAAAGAGCGCTTCCTGCCGGGCATCCGCAGCTCCGAAGTCTCGTGGTGCCAGGGCTATTCCGAGCCGGGCGCCGGCTCCGACCTCGCCAACCTGCGCACGCGCGCGGTGAGGGAAGGCGACCATTACATCGTCAACGGCCAGAAGACCTGGACCTCGTTCGCCCATTGGGGCGACTGGATCTTCTGCCTGGTGCGGACCAACCCGGACGGCAAGCCGCAGGAGGGCATCTCCTTCCTGCTGATCGACATGAAGACGCCGGGCGTCACCGTGCGGCCGATCATCATGACCGACGGCGCCCATCACGTGAACGACGTGTTCCTCGACAATGTGAAGGTCCCGGTCGAGAACCTGATCGGCAAGGAGAACGAGGGCTGGACCTGCGCCAAGTTCCTGCTGGCCAACGAGCGGCTGGGCATCGCCGAGGTCCCGTCCTCCAAGCGCGGCGTCTCGATGCTGCGCCAGATCGCCCGGATCGAACCGCAGGATGGCGGCACCCTGGCCGACGATCCGGCTTTCAGGGCGCAGATCGCCGACATCGACCTGCAGGTCCAGGCGCTCGAGATGAGCGAACTGCGCGTGCTCTCGACCATGGCCCAGGGCGGCGCGCCCGGTCCCGAGGTCTCGACCCTCAAGGTGCGCGGCTCGGAGATCCAGCAGCGCATCGCCGAGCTCGCCATGGAGGCGGTCGGCGAGTACGCCCAGCCCTACCAGCCCGGCATGCTGTTCCACGACACGAACGAGACCCCGATCGGGCCCGACCACGCGCCGCCGGCCGCACCGCGCTATTTCAACATGCGCAAGACCAGCATCTACGGCGGCAGTACCGAGATTCAGAAGAACATCGTCTCGAAGATGGTGCTGGGCCTCTGACGGGGGCTATAACCGCGATCAAGAATTCCGGAGGAGAAACATGGATCTGTCCCTTTCCGACGAACAGAAGCAGCTGCAGGAATCGGCCGAGCGCTTCGCACGCGAGAAGTACACGTTCGAGAACCGCCGCAAGATCGTGGCGACCGAGCGCGGCTGGCTGCCCGAGAACTGGGCGCAGTTCGCCGAGCTGGGCTGGCTCGGCATGGCCTTCTCCGAGGAAGACGGCGGCTATGGCGGCGGCCCGATCGAGACGATGATCGTCATGGAGCAGTTCGGTAAGGGTCTGGTGCTCGAGCCGTTCCTGCCGACGGTGGTTCTGGGCGGCGGCATGATCGCCCGCGCCGGATCGGCCGATCAGAAGGCCGCGCTGCTGGCGCCGATGATCGAGGGCAAGAAGCAGTTCGCCTTCGCCTGGCTGGAGCGCCAGAGCCGCTACAACCTGGCCGACGTGTCGCTGAAGGCGACCAAGGAAGGCAACGGCTGGTCGCTCTCGGGCCACAAGGGCGTGGTCTACAACGCCGCCTCCGCCGACGAGATCATCGTGCTGGCCCGCACCGCCGGTTCGGCGCGCGAGCCCAAGGGCCTGACGCTGTTCGTGGTCGATGCCAAGGCCAAGGGCCTGTCGCGTCGCGACTATCCGACCCAGGATGCGCTGCGCGCGTCGGAACTGACCTTCGACAAGGTCTCGGTCGGCGCCGACGCGGTGCTGGGCAAGGTCGATGACGCCTTCCCGATCGTCGAGGAGGCGGTCGACCGCGCCATCGTCGCGCTCTGCGCCGAGGCCACCGGCTGCATGGACGCGATCAACGCCGCCACGCTCGAATACATCAAGACCCGCAAGCAGTTCGGCGTGGCGATCGGCAAGTTCCAGGTGCTGCAGCACCGCATGGTCGACTGCTTCACCAACGCGCAGGAAGCGCGCTCGATGACCCTGATGGCCTCGCTCAAGATCGACGACAAGGATCCCACGGTGCGCGCCAAGGCCGCCTCGGGCGCCAAGGTCCAGATCGGCAAGTCGGGCAAGTTCTGCGGCCAGAGCGCGGTGCAGATGCACGGCGGCATGGGCGTCACGGACGAGATGGCGGTCAGCCACTACTTCAAGCGGCTGACGATGATCGACCTGATGTTCGGCAACCAGCAGCATCACCTGACGCGCTACAGCAACCTCGCGATGGCGGCTTAGTCGGGACTTTGAACACCAAAGTCCTCACCCTGAGGAGGCCCGCAGGGCCGTCTCGAAGGGTGGGGAACCCGCACCTCGTCTGTGGCCCATGCTTCGAGACGGTCGCTTCGCGACCTCCTCAGCATGAGGTCTTTACGGTAGCCGGCAAATGAACGCCATCGTCGACATCATCGTGCCGGTGTTCGGCATGGTGATGGTCGGCTGGATGATCGGCCGCAGCAAGCTCCTCAGTCCGGAAGGCTTGCGCGGCTTCACGGCCGTTACCTTCTACGTGCTGTTTCCCGCGCTGCTCTTCCGCTCCATGGCCAAGGTGCGTCTGGAGACGCTCGAGCCGCAGGTGCTGCTGGCCTTCTTCAGCGGCGTTGCGGTGCTCTACGGCGTGCTGATGGTGCTCGGCCGGATGCAGGGGCTGCGGCTGGGCGACCGCGCCATGTTTGCGCTCAGCGGTTCCTTCTCCAACGGCGTCGGCATCGGCATCCCGTTCATCAGCTACGGCTTCGGCG
>JAESFK010000369.1_pt1 | contig 25812 bp, 30 predicted proteins | sample 9269391 | NCBI WGS metagenome assembly JAESFK01 (sample SAMN14506231, study PRJNA617097) | algae metagenome | isolation source: Drouetiella hepatica UHER 2000/2452 and co-occurring heterotrophs from... | place: Slovakia: Slovak Paradise National Park, Hrabusice, Kosice Region | collected 2000-01-01
CCGCTTTCACGAACCGGAGGAGAACCGCCTTTCACGCAGCCCCGGGGATTTCGCGCGCGTTCCGCCAAACCATCCGGGCACCGGCCCCACCTCGCCGGCAACGCAAACCGGTGTATCCGTGATGGGACGGGAAGAAGTATGGCACGGGTTTTCAGGGCGGGGATTTGCGGGGATAATTTTTAAGTGGGGTGGGCAGCGGTCGCGAGGAGGACGGGGCGATAAGCGCTTGAAGTTAAATGAAAGCAGGTCGTTTTCTCCCGCTAACGCGGGACGAGTGCTGAGCACTGAGGCGGTGCATATTTCCCCCTTCATCCTGGGGCTTTACCCGAGGATGGCGTGTTACTGGGTAGCAATTGCGTGCGGCCCAAATGCCGTGCCTGAATTCCACCTACGGCACGTGAGGATAATGGGCAGGTTTATGGTATGCTCCTTGTTGGGAGATAACCAGAAACGCGAACCGGCGCGGGCTACCGATGGTGGACTGTCGGCGGATAATTCCTTGTCTTCCAATGGACGATTCTGACAAACATGCGGGCAATTGCCCTTGCCCTTGCCCCTTGCCCCGGGCGCCTGCAAGAGCGCATCGTGCCGAGATGGAGTTTCGAAATTGAGCGTTGCCTTCACCAAGGATGAAAGTGCCGAAACGGCTGCGGAAACGCATTTGCCGGACCGACCGATTTCCCCGCACCCGAACCGGGTGACGGAGACCGGATTGAAGGCGCTGGAGTTGCAGCTTCAGCAGGCGCGTGCGGCCTATGAGGCGGCGAGCACCATTGAGGATGTCAACGAGCGGCGCCGGCAAGCGGCAAATCCCTTGCGCGACACCCGCTACTTTGCGGCAAGGGTTCACACGGCCGAGGTTGTTCCTGCCCCGGCGTCGATCGACAACGTTTCCTTCGGCAGCACGGTGACCTTCAGCCGCAGCGACGGGCGCGTGCAGACCTATCGCATCGTCGGGGAGGACGAAGCCGATCCCAAGGCCGGATCGATTTCCTACGTCTCGCCGGTCGCGCGGCTTTTGTCGGGCAAGGCTGTTGGCGACGTCGTGGGCACCGGCGGACAGGAACTGGAGATCATGGTCATCGCGTAGAAAGCATTGTTGCACGTGTCGTTTCCCGCCATGCTCGCATTGAGCAGAGCGTCAGCGCCCGGCGCATGGCATTTATGGCCTTTACGGGGGGCTATCACCATCCACGCCAGCCCGTTGACGCCACCAGGTCATTGCGGACCACGGCAATGTCGTCGGAGGCGGCAGGCGTACCGGCGCCGGGGAGCCGCCTGCGGCGCAGCGATTTCAGTGTGACAATGCGGTGTGCGGCTTTTTCGGGACGATCGGGACGGCACAGGTTTTCCGCGTCAAAACCTGCCGGATCGATCGAGACGACGCGGATGCCTCGGTCCGAGAATTCGCGGGCAAGGCCGAGCGTCAGCATATCGATGGCGCCCTTGATGGTGGACCGCGTCTCCGCATCCGGCGTTCCGGCCTCCGCACCGTCATGGGTTGCGGCGCTCATGTTGATGATGATCCCGCCCTTGGCGGCAAACTGGCGGGCCGCCTCCTGGCACATCAGGAAGGTGCCGAAGACATTGACGGCAAAGGTGCGGTTGGCGTCGGCCTCCGCCTGCCGCGGCTCGACCTGCACGATGCCGGCATTGTTGACGACGATATCGGGCCTGCCGAAAAGCTCCACGGTAGCCCGGAAGATGCGCTTCACATCCTGCGGCTTCGAGACATCGCCCGCAACGGCGACAGCCCGGCCGCCGCGCCGGACGATCGCGGCGGCAAGGCTTGAGGCCCCCTCGCTATCGGCGGCATCGTTGATCACGACAGCAGCACCTTCGGCGGCAAGGCGGGTGGCGATCCGGGCCGCCGGTCCATAGGCAGCGCCGGTGACGACGGCGGTTTTTCCGGTCAATCTGGTCATGGCAATTTCCTTGATTCTCCGGACTTGCTGATCCGATAGACCAAGCATGCAGCAGACACCGGCTGCGGCGTTACAACGATACTCCGAGATTTCTATGCGATCCTGCAAATGTGGAGGAGGGGACATTTCCGGGGAGGACATTCCGGAGTAGTGTCGGGTCAGTCAAACATCAGGGTATCGTTTCCGCTCTATGCACAATCAATCCGAACGCATTGGTGAAATCGCTGCGATCATTGCGCGGCATACCTCGGGAACGGGCATGTTCCCGACGGCGATCGAGAACCTGTTTTTCGGACGCCAGACGGCACCGACGAACCCTGTTCACCTGGCACACCGGCCGGCCTTCGCGCTCATTGCCCAAGGCCAGAAAAGCGTGACGCTGGGGCAGGACGTCTATCATTACGGGGTCGGTGATTGTGTTGTGGTGTCATTCGATCTGCCGGTGATCTCAAGGGTCAGCGTGGCCAGTCCGCAGGCGCCGCATCTGGGGCTCGGCATGGTGATCAATCCCGAACGGCTGCGCGAGGTGCTGCAACGGATCGCGGTTCCATCTGTGGCGGCAACGGCCGACGGCATGCGGGGCCTTGCCATCCACAAGGCCTCGCCAGCCCTTGTGGATGCGACACTCAGGTACCTCAGACTCCTTGATACTCCGAGCGACATTGCAGGCGTGGCGCCGCTCGTCGAACAGGAAATTCTCTATCGTCTTCTGACCGGGCCTTACGGGCCGCGATTGATCCAGATTGCCACGGTGGACAGCCCGGGAAACCGGGTTGCCAAGGCCATCGCCTGGCTGCGCGAACACTACGTCAGGCCGCTGCGGATCGAGGACCTTGCGGAGCATTGCGGCATGAGCGTTTCGTCGCTGCATCATCATTTCAAGGCGGTCGCGGCAATGACGCCGATGCAGTATCAGAAGCAGTTGCGGCTCCATGAGGCGCGCCGCCTGATGCTGGTGGACAACATGGACGCCGGGATGGCCGGGCATACCGTCGGTTACCAGAGCCCGTCGCAATTCGGGCTGGAATATACCCGTTTCTTCGGCCAGTCGCCGCTGCGCGATGTCGCGATGCTGCGCACGCAGGTCGCGGCCGAATAACCGGGCCGAAAGCATTTGCGCGCTGGCCGAACGGCCGGCTCGCACTACCTCCTTGAAGAGCCGCGCCCGAACGGCCGCGCGCTTCTTGCGTCATCACTCACAGAACTATGGAGCACACCATGCGCTACAATCAGCTTGGCAATACCGGCCTGTTCGTTTCGGAAATCTGCCTGGGAACAATGACTTTCGGATCGGCTGAAGGTGCCTTCTGGGGCGCGATCGCCGATGTCGATCAGGATGCGGCCGACCGGATCGTCGAGCGGTCGGTCGCCGCCGGCGTCAACTTCATCGATACCGCCGATGTCTATTCCGCCGGCGAATCGGAGCGTCTGCTCGGCCAGTCGCTGATCAATCTCGGCATCGCCCGCAAGGACGTGGTCATCGCCACCAAGGTCTATGGCCAGATGGGCAATGGGCCGAACGATCGCGGCGCCTCGCGCGGCCATATCATGGATTCGGTCGAGGAGAGCCTTGACCGGTTGCAGATGGACCATATCGATCTCTACCAGATCCACGCCAACGATAGCGTCACCCCGATCGACGAGACGCTGCGGGCGCTGGACGATCTGGTCTCGGGCGGGCTGGTCCGTTACGTCGGCATGTCCAACTGGCAGGCCTGGCGGATCGCCAAGGCGCTGGGCGTTTCGGAGCGCAAGGGCTTTGCAAGGTTCGAGACGCTGCAGGCCTATTACTCGATCGCGGGACGCGATCTGGAGCGCGATATCGTGCCGCTTCTGAATGAGGAAAAGATGGGGCTGATGGTCTGGTCGCCGCTCGCCGGCGGACTGCTGTCGGGCAAATATGGACCGGGCGCGCCGGGCAATGGCGAGGGCCGCCGGGCAAGCTTCGACTTCCCGCCCGTTGACAAGGACCGGGCCTGGGCCTGCGTTGCCGCCATGCGCGAGGTCGCGGAAAAACATGGCGCCAGCGTCGCCGAAGTGGCGCTCGCCTTCATCCTGGCCAAGCCTTTCGTCACCAGCGTCATCATCGGCGCCAAGCGGGTGGAGCAGCTGGATGAGAACCTGAAGGCAGTGCAGCTGAGGCTCGATGCCGATGATCTGGCCAAGCTGAACGATGTCAGCGCGCTGCCACCGGAATACCCGGGCTGGATGCTGGAGCGGCAGGGAGCAGCACGCCGGCCACAGCCGTTCGAACCGGAGGCGTGATGCCGCGGGGCGGCCTTTTGCGGTGACTTTTTACAGGGAAGACTTGCATCGGGGCTGCAATCCGCCGACAAGGACAGTCGATATTGTCAGCCGAAAGTAACGCCGTGAACGACAATCCCGCCGCCGCGGTCGAGGCCATCGCGCAGATCAGCGCGGTGCCGACCATTCTCGATGTGGTCTGCAGGACGACAGGCATGCGTTTTGCGGCGGTGGCCCGGGTCACCGCCGACCGGTGGATCGCCTGCGGCGTTCTGGACAATCTGGCTTTCGGACTGGAGCCGGGCGGCGAGCTGAAGATCGAGACGACGATCTGCAACGAAATCCGCGATCACCGCCAGCCGGTGATCATCGACAATGTGGCCGAGGACCCCGCCTATTCCGGCCATCATACGGCTTTGATCTATGGTTTGCAGAGCTACATTTCCGTACCCATCATGCTTGGCGACGGGTCCTTCTTCGGCACGCTCTGCGCCATCGACACGGTGCCGCGCAAGTTGAACACGCCGGAGATCGCCGGCATGTTCCAGCTGTTTGCCAACCTGATCGCCTTTCATCTCGATGCGCATGACCGGATCGACCAGGAGCGGCAGGGCAGCGAACTGCGCGAGCAGTTCATCGCCGTGCTCGGCCACGACCTGCGCAACCCGCTGGCGTCGCTCGATGCCGGCACGCGGATGCTGCAGCGTGCGGTGACCGACGACAAGGGCAAGGTGGTGCTTGGGCTGATGCAGAGCAGCATTTCGCGGATGTCGGGCCTGATCGACAATGTGCTCGATTTTGCCCGCGGCCGGCTGGGCGGCGGTATTTCGATCGAGCAGGCCGACCGTGTGCCGCTTCGGCCTGTTCTGGAACAGGTGGTCGCGGAACTGGCGATGACCAATCCGGGCCGGCGGATCGAGGCTGAGCTTGCGGACGTGATGGTTCGCTGCGACGAGGGCCGGATCGGGCAGCTGCTCTCGAACCTCCTGGCCAACGCGCTGACCCATGGCGATCCGGAGACACCGGTCCGGGTGCGCTCGGGGATGTCAGACGGCCGTTTCGAACTGACGGTGACCAATGCCGGCGAGCCGATCCCGGAGGCGGTGGTCAAGGACCTGTTCAAGCCGTTCGTGCGCGCCTCGGCCAAGGCAAACCTGCAAGGGCTCGGTCTCGGGCTCTATATCGCCTCGGAAATCGCCAGGGCGCACAAGGGCAAGCTGCTGGTCACATCGACGCCGGACGAAACCCGCTTCACCTTCCACATGCCCCAGCAATAAGCACTGTCCCGCTGGCTTGATCCTGCCCGCCGGTCAGCGGCCGTGGGTGTTCGCCCCGCCGGTGCCCGGCCACAGGCAGAGCGCGATGAACAGGACGGGGCTGGGCACCAGAATGAACAGGCAGATGGCGAGAAAGCTGGAATAGCCGATATCGTGCAGGCGTTTGATGGTCATCAGCACGATAGACGCGGTGGCGACAAGGGCTGTGACGACCAGGATCAGGGACCAGAGTGTCAGCGTTAGGCCGCTTCCCAGATGGGCCAGCACGCGCGAAAGCGCGAAGCCGATCATTGCGGCCCAGAACAGCCAGCCGAGCAGATAGAGCATACGGCTGATACGGCCGGAGGGGCTGAAAAACAGCCAGGACATGCTCTGCTGCCCCTCCGCGCGCATGATCAATCAGTCCCGCAGCAGTTCGTTGATGCCGGTCTTCGAGCGGGTCTTTTCATCGACGCGCTTGACAATGACGGCGCAATAGAGGTTTGGAGCCACCACGCCGTTCGGCATGACGGCGCCGGAGCCCATCGAGCCGGCAACGACGACGGAATAGGGCGGGACTTCGCCATAGGTGACGTCGCCGGTGGCGCGGTCGACGATCTTGGTCGACTTGCCGATGAACACGCCCATGCCGAGAACCGAGCCCTCGCGGACGATGCAGCCCTCGACCACTTCCGAGCGGGCGCCGATGAAGCAATTATCCTCGATGATCGTCGGGCCGGCCTGCATCGGCTCCAGCACGCCGCCGATGCCGACGCCGCCGGAAAGGTGCACGTGGCTGCCGATCTGGGCGCAGGAACCCACGGTCGCCCAGGTATCGACCATCGTGCCTTCGCCGACATAGGCGCCGAGATTGACGAAGGACGGCATCAGGATGGCGTTGGGGGCGATGTAGGCCGAGCGGCGGACGATGGCGTTCGGTACGGCGCGGAAACCGGCTTCGCGGAACTGGCTTTCGCCCCAGCCTTCGAACTTCGACGGAACCTTGTCCCACCAGGTGGACTGGCCCGAGCCGCCCTTGACGACTTCCATGTCATTCAGCCGGAACGACAGGAGAACGGCCTTTTTCAGCCATTGATTGACGGTCCAGTTGCCGTCTGCGCCGCGTTCGGCGACGCGCACCTTGCCGCCGTCGAGCAGGTCAAGGGCTGTGTCCACCGCATCGCGGATCTCGCCCTTGGTGCTGATGGTGACGCTATCGCGATTGTCGAAAGCGGTGTCGATGGTCTGCGACAGGGAGGCGAGATCATGGGTCGTCATCGGAATTCCTTAAACTTCGGCGGCTATCGTAACCTGCTCTAGAGCATGATCCCGAAAAATTGAAGTGGTTTTCGGTTGCGATCGGGCCTGGATGAGGGTGTATGTCCCGGAATGGGCACGGGTGATTTGATCCGTAGCAACCGGGATGTGGGAAGGACCATCCGGCAGCGATGATTTGCTGCCGGTTTGCGGCAGGAAAGTTTGACATGGCAAGAATGAAGAAGCGGAATCTGCGGCGCAAGGATGGGGTCTGGGACCCTCTGGTCGATAGCCGGCAGACGCGCCAGCGGGCGGCGGGCGTTCCGCAGACGCCGCAATCGATGTCGCCCTCCTACAGGCTCGCCTTTACGGACGACGATTTCATGGCGCGCGAGGAGCTGCGCCCCATGCGGCTGCAGCTGGAACTGCTGAAGCCCGAGATGATCATGGCCGAGCGCGGCATCAATTCGACGGTGGTGATGTTCGGCGGTGCCCGCATTCCAGAACCCGGCGGCGACGCCTGGGCGGCAAAGAACGATACCCAGCGCCAGAACCTGACGGCTGCCTCGGTCTACTATGACGAAGCGCGCAAGTTTGCCCGCCTGTGCTCGCTGCATTCGGCCCAGTCCGGCTACAAAGAGTATGTCGTCACCACCGGCGGCGGGCCTGGCGTGATGGAGGCCGGCAATCGTGGTGCCGACGACATCGGCGCGCCGTCGATCGGACTGAACATCGTCCTTCCACACGAGCAGGCGCCCAATCGTTATGTGACCCCGGACCTGTCGTTCAACTTCCATTATTTCGCCATCCGCAAGATGCACTTCCTTTTGCGCGCCAAGGCCGTCACGGTTTTTCCGGGCGGCTTCGGTACGTTTGACGAACTGTTCGAGACGATCACGCTGATGCAGACGGGCCGCATGGCGCTGGTGCCGCTGATCCTGTTTGGCGAGAAATTCTGGCGCAGCGTCATCAATTTCGAGGCGCTGGCCGATTTCGGCACCATCGCGCCCGACGATCTCGAACTCATCCAGTTCGTCGAGACCGCCGAGGAAGCCTGGGAGATCATCGCGAAATTCTACGAAACGGTCGATCCGGCAAAGGTGCCGATGGCATCCGGCAGCCGTTGAACGATCATACGATTCGATCTTGCCCGGCCCGCGTCTGAACCAAACGGCGCGGGCTGCGTTCTTCCGTCATTCATTCACACGGGAGACGATCATGAGTGACAAGAGCCTTTCCGACATAGCCGCAAAAATGCGCGATATCGACATCGCCATGCTCTCGACCCACACCGACGGCGGCGCCATTGCCGGCCGGCCGATGAGCAACAATGGCGAGGTCGATTACGATGGCGACTCCTATTATTTCACCTGGGAAAAGTCGCGCATGGTCGATGACATCAAGCGCAATCCGAAAGTGGGCCTCTCCTTCCAGGGCAAGAAGGCCTTTATGGTCGCGGTCGAAGGCGAGGCCGATGTGATCACGGACAAGGCCGTCTTCAAGGAACACTGGTCGAAGGATCTCGACGACTGGTTCAAGGACGGCATCGACACCGAGGGCGTGGTGCTGATCAAGGTCAGCGCCGTCAGGGTGCATTACTGGGACGGCGAGGATGAGGGCGAGGTCAAGCTGCCAGGCGCCAAGCGGCGTCATTGAAACACTGACCGGCCGGAGCAGCGCTCGTCGTCCCGCGACAGCGGCCAGCGCTTGAAAGCCCCGGAAAAATTTCCCGCAACCGGCTTTGTGTCGCAGTGACAGCGGGTCGCGGCTGTGGCAATGAGCCGGGATGAAAACCCTGCGGCTTGTCTTGAGAGATAGAGTGTCGGCCGGCGCCATTGCCGTGCTGTTCGCTGCCGTGCTCTTGATGCAGGGGCTTCTTTCCGGTGTGGCGCATGGAACGATGGCGAGCGCCGCTACCGATCCGTTCAATATCCTCTGCATCGCGCATGACGACGGGCAGCAACAGAGCCTGCCCGGCGGCGAGCCGGAGAAGGCCGCGCATGATCTGTGCGCGACGCTCTGTCAGCTGGCGGCGGGCTATACGCCCGCCTTGCCCGGCCGGTCGATCGACATCGCATTTCCCGTTCTCAGACACGCGGCCGACATCTATTTCGCTGCAAAGCCTGCCCCCCGGGTCGTCCTTCGCAGTTTCTTCGCCGAAGCCAGGGCCCCTCCGTCCATCTCCGCATGACGTCATCAATCCGGCCCGTTCGCTCAGCGACGGCCGACAATTTCGCTCATCTGGAGAAGACCCATGTCCGATTTCACCATCGGCCGCGCGGATACCGCTGTTGCGGTGCGTTCGCCGTCCGACCTCTACCGCGCCGTCTGGCGCTGGCATTTTTATGCAGGCCTTTTGGTCCTGCCCTTTCTGATCACGCTTGCCGTCACCGGTGCGCTCTACCTGTTCCGCGACGAGATCGACGGTTTCGTCTACGCCGACCTGAAACGTGTCGAAATCCAGGAAAACGCTGCGACGGCAGCACCGTCGGCGATAGTCGCGGCAGCGCTTGCCGCCTATCCCGGCAAGGCCGTCAAATATATCGACCCGTCTTCACCGGCCGGCTCCGTCGAGATCACCGTCACCACGCCCACAGCCGGAAAACTGGCGGTTTACGTCAATCCGTATGACGGCAAGGTTCTGGGGTCGCTTCCCGATCGCGGCACCATCATGTGGACCATCCGAACCCTGCACAGCCTGAAGTATTTCGGCTCGTTTGCGCGGACGCTGATCGAGATCGCCGCCGGCTGGTCGGTGCTTCTGGTCGCCACCGGCATCTATCTGTGGTGGCCGCGCACCCAGACGGGCGGGGTCCTAAGCGTGCGTGGAACGCCAAAACGCCGGGTATTCTGGCGCGATACCCATGCCGTCAGCGGCATCTTCGTCGGTTTCTTCATCGTCTTCCTGGCGATCACCGGCATGCCATGGTCCGGCGTCTGGGGCGAAAAGGTCAACGAATGGGCGAACAGCAGCAATTTCGGCTATCCGGCCGGTGTGTACACCGCCGTGCCGATGTCGGGCGAGCATCTCGATGATGTTGCCAAGACGACATGGTCGCTGGAACAGGCGCAGGTTCCGCAATCGTCCGGTCAGGGTGCCGCGGTGATCGGTCTCGATCAGGCCGTCGCCACCTTCGACAAATTGGGCCTGCATGATGGCTATGCGGTGAGCATCCCGGCCAAGCCGGATGGTGTCTATACCGGTTCCGTCTATCCAGATGACGCGTCGCAGCAACGGGTGGTGCATCTCGACCAGTATAGCGGCAAGCCGCTGATCGACATGAGCTATGCGGATTACGGCCCGCTCGGCAAGGCGCTGGAATGGGGCATCAATGTCCATATGGGTCAGGAATTCGGGCTCGCCAACCAACTGGTGTTGCTCGCTGCCTGCATCGTCATTGTGCTGCTGGCCGTTTCGGCTGGGGTCATGTGGTGGAAGCGGCGGCCGAAGGGCTCGCTCGGGGTGCCGCCGATGCCGGTAGACAAGCGGGTGTTTCGCGGCCTGATGGCGCTGCTGGCGATCGGCGGCATCATCTTCCCGCTGGTGGGCCTGTCGCTTGTGGTGATGCTGGCGCTGGACTGGAGCTATCCGCATTTTCGCCGCGCGATCCGTTTTGCGCCGTGAACAGCGGGGCGCTCGCATAGGAAGAAGACCCCTCCCCAACCCCTCCCCACAAGGGGGAGGGACCTGAGTTCTGTGTTCAAAATTTGAGTATTCAATTTCCTCCGTCATGCTCGCCACGAGGGCGAGGATGACGGAGAGTGGGGTGCCGCCTTCGTCAATAATCGGCTTCAGGGTTTGTCAGCAGTCTGAACGCCCCAGCCATTCGATGGCCGGGGTGCTATAACCATCAGATCTTCTTGGTAAAATCCGAAGCGTCGATGAAACCGTCGCTGTTCGTGTCGCGGCGCTTGAACATCGTGTCGGCCCGCGCCGTTACCTCGGCCAGGCTGAGCGAACCGTTGTTGTCGGTATCGGCGCGCTTGAAGCCCTTTTGCCGCATCCCGGGCAGCATGACCGGGCGCAACTCCTTGAGTTTTTCCATGGCCGCCGTCTTGTCCGCGCCGGTCTTGTCCTTGGTGGCCCGCCATTCCTTGCGGGCTTCGCGGAAGGCCTGGCGCTTCACCTTGATTTCGTCGCGCGTCACCTGGCCGTTGCCATCCGCATCGAATGACTTGAAGGCGTCCGCGGTGCGGGCATGGACCTCGTCCAGCGAGACCTTGTTGTCGCCATTGGTATCGAGGCGCTTCATCATCCATTCGGCGCGCTGTTCCGGCGTCGGCTTCTGCCGGGCGGCGAAGGTAGGGGCAACAAAGCCGGTAAGCGCGATGCTGGCGGCGACGGCGCCAAGTATGAGGGTGTTCTTCCGCATGTCAAAATCCTTTCCGTTATCCTTGTCCCTGATGAGAGGATAGACGGGTCCGGCGCGATGACCAGTTAAACTTTTGTAATGTAAGCCTTTGACGGCAAAGGGGTTTTTACGTGTCGAAATTGTGTTTCGATACGCACCGTCAACCTTCGGATACAAGCCGGGTGAGGAAGCCCGTCAGGTCTTCGGTGACATAATCGGCCTGGGCTGCCCCATCCTCCGTCTTTTCCCAGGCTTCGGCAAACTCGTATTCGAAATTGCGCGGCACCAGGAGAACCGTCTTCATACCCAGAGCCTTCGGCACCACCAGATTGCGCGGCAGGTCCTCGAACATCGCTGCATGTTTGGTATCGACGCGGTGCAGGCTCATGAACTTGTCGTAGGTGTCGCCGGCAGGCTTGGGCACGTACTCGGCGGCAACGATGTCGAAGATGTCGTCGAAATGGTCGAGAATTCCGAGGGCGCGCGCCGTCATTTCGGCATGCTTGACGCTGCCATTGGTGAAGATGAACTTGCGGCCGGGCAGCGCCTTGATCGCTTCGCCAAGGGCCGGATCGGCCGGAACGACGGAATAGTCGATCGCATGTGCCTTCTGCAGAAAGTCGTTGGGATCGATGCCGTGATGGATCATCAGGCCTTGCAGGGTGGTGCCGTGATCGCGGTAATATTCTTTCTGCAGCGCCTTGGCCGCCACCGGGTCCAGCGTCAAAAGGGCTGCGACATAGGCCGTCATGTTACGGTCGATCTGCGAGAACAGATTGACGTGATGCGGATAGAGCGTGTTGTCGAGATCGAACACCCAGTCGGTGACATGGGCGAAATCGGCTTTGGTCGGCAGGCGGTCGAGCTGTGTCATGGGCGCGTTATGCCATGGCAAATGTGGCGAGGAAATGGGTTTTCCAGGCTCCGCGTGCATTTCCCCTTTGAATTGCCAAAACGGTATGGCAGGTTCCCGCCCGGACGGTTTGAACCCGGGAGCTGCAATGCCGATGCCGGACGAACTCTTCTACAGCCTGTTTCTGCTTGGTTTCTACGCCGCATCGGTCGTTACCTATTTCGCCTTCGGTTTCGCCGTGACCTGGATGAACGATCGCAATCCGGAGCGGAAAATTCAAAAGGGGCGCGGCCCGGGCAAGCGCCGCAGCGCGGAAATCCGCCAGAGCCTGGCCTCGATGTTCAGTGCCTGCCTGCCGCTGACGATCGGCCTATACGCCCAGCAAAAGGGCTGGGCGCTGACACCCTGGGACTTCAACTGGTGGACGGCGCTGCCGCTCTTCCTGCTGATCATGTTTCTCTACGACACCTGGTTCTATTTCATGCACCGGCTGCTGCATACGAAGTGGCTCTATCCGCTGCATGCGCTGCATCACAAGAGCGTCGCGCCGAGTGTCTGGAGTACCTATTCGGAGGATGTGCTCGACAATTTCCTGCTGCAGGGATTTACCGCCGTCATCGTCTTCATCGTGCCGTTTCCGCCGGCCATCCTGATCGGGCAACGGGTGTTCGAGCATTTCAACGGCATGTTCGGCCATTGCGGGTTTGAGTATTTTGCCTCCTCGACGGCGCGTTATCCGTCGCCAATGCTGTGCACGACCTTTCACGACCAGCACCATTCAAGCTTCCGCTACAATTACGGCAACTATTTCTCCTTCTGGGACCGGGTGCTCGGCACCGTGTCGCCCGATTACGACCAGCGCGTGAAGAAAACCGAGGCGGAGGTGCCGCGCCTGACATTCCGCCAGGCAGCGGTGCCGTCGGAGGCCCAGGAAAACTCGGTCTGAAACCGCTTGCGCGGACTGGCAATGGCCATGCCTGCGTGTTAGCCCCAAAACATGCAAACCTGGATCGTCATCACCATCGCGGCTGCCTTCCTGCAGAACATCCGCTCAGCCATGCAGAAGCACCTGAAGGGCGTGATGGGCACGACCGGGGCGACCTTCGTGCGCTTCGGCTACGGCGTGCCGTTCGCGCTGATCTATCTCGCTGTTCTCTGGCGCGGGTTCGGCCGGCCGCTGCCGGTTCCCGACGCGCATTTCTTCCTCTGGGCTGTCATCGGCGGTATTTCGCAGATCGTTGCGACGTTCCTGCTCGTGCACCTGTTTTCCTTTCGCAATTTTGCCGTCGGAACGGCCTATTCGCGCACCGAGCCGGCGCAGGCGGCGCTGTTCGCGTTGATCTTTCTTGGCGAGGCGGCAAGCCGGGGAACGCTGGTCGCCATCGCCATCTCCGTCGTCGGCGTGATGATCATCTCGGTGGCGCGCACGCCACTCAGCGTCCGGTCACTGGTGACGTCGGTCTTTACACAGACGGCCGGGATCGGTCTTCTATCCGGCACGTTCTTCGGCCTGTCGGCCGTTTCCTACCGCTCCGCCTCGCTGGCGCTGGCTCCCAGCCTGCCGCAGCCGGATTTCGTCATGCAGGCAAGCTTCACGCTCGGCTTCGTGATCCTGCTCCAGACCGTGACGATGCTTGTCTGGATCCTGTTCCGGGAGCCGGACGAGCTGAACCGCGTGATCAAGGCCTGGCGGCCCGGCCTGCTGGTCGGCTTTGCCGGTGCGTCGGCCTCCTTCGGCTGGTTCATGGCGATGACGCTGCAGCAGGCGGCGATCGTCAAGGTGGTGGCGCAGGTGGAAATGCTGTTCACCTTCGCCTCGGCGGTGTTCATCTTCCGCGAATGGATCAACAAGCTGGAGGTGCTGGGTTGCCTGCTGATCGTGCTCGGCGTCGTCATGCTGTTGATACTTTAAAAAATACACGCCCGATTTTCGGCGGCGCGTGAAATGTTCCGGTGGTAAAAGGGACCATGTTTTTCGATCTGCCCCCTGAAGACATCCTCTATGACGCCCTCTTGTCGCGCAGCACCGATTATGAAGGTTCGGCCTTCGTCTGTGTCAAAACCACCGGCATCTTCTGCCGCCTCTCGTGCCCAGCGCGAAAGCCCAGGCGCGAGAACACCATCTTCGTCGATTCGATCGGCACCTGTCTTGAGGCGGGTTTCCGGCCTTGTCTGCGCTGCCGACCGCTGGAGACTGCCGGCGGCAAGGATGCGATCGTTGATGGCCTGATGCAGGCGCTCGACACTGATCCGGAACGGCGCTGGACGGAGACCGATCTTATCCGGCGCGGCTACGATCCATCGACCGTGCGGCGCGCCTTCAAGCGCCATATCGGCATCACATTCCTCGATCTCGCCCGGCATCGCAGGCTTGGCGCCGCGGCGCGGCATCTGGCCGAAGGCGGCCGCGTCATCGATGCGCAGATCGAGGCGGGTTACGAATCGCCAAGCGGCTTTCGCGCCGCCTTCGCGCGACTGATCGGGGCAGCGCCGGCGCTGTCGCAGGGGCGAACGCTGCTGTATGCCGACTGGATGGAAACGCCGCTCGGGCCGATGGTCGCGGTGGCCGACGAGACACGCCTGCATCTCTTGGAGTTTCACGACCGCAAGGGACTGCCGGCCGAGATGGAAAAGCTGAAACGCCAGACACGTTCGTCCGTAGCTCCCGGAAAGACGCCGCCGATCGAGCAAATCGAGACGGAGCTTTCTGGCTATTTCGCTGGGAAGCCAGATGCGTTCAAGACGCCGCTGGCTCTGGGCGGGACGGCGTTCGAGCGGCAGGTCTGGGCAAAGCTGCAGGATATTCCGCCGGGCGAGACACGATCCTATGGTGATATTGCCTGCGACGTGGATACGATGAAGGCGGTCCGGGCGGTTGCCAAAGCCAATGGCGCCAACCAGATTTCGATTGTCATTCCCTGTCACCGCTGCATTGGTTCAGACGGTTCGCTGACGGGATATGGCGGCGGGCTCTGGCGCAAGCAGTGGCTTTTGCGGCATGAAGGCAGGATGAGGCCAACAGGCTTGTTTTCGGAGGAAAGACGATGAATCAGACGGACAAGGCAAAGGCGTTCGCCAACCTGCATCGCAAGGGCGATCCGGTGGTGCTCTACAATATCTGGGATGCGGGCACGGCCAAGGCTGTGGCAGCGTCCGGCGCCAAGGCGCTGGCAACCGGAAGCTGGTCGGTGGCCGATGCCAATGGTTATGGCGATGGCCAGCAAATCCCGATGTTGCAGCTCGTCGATATCGCCCGCAGCATTGTCGCGGCCACCGATCTGCCGGTGTCGATCGATTTCGAGGGTGGCTATGCCGAGGACGCTGACGGTGCCGCTGAGAATGTCGGACGGGTGATCGATACCGGCGCGGCCGGCATCAATTTCGAGGACCAGGTGGTCGGCGGCAGCGGGCTGCACACGCTTGAGGCGCAGGCCGCGCGGATCAAGGCGATCCGGGCCAAGGCCGACGAAAAGGGCATTCCCTTCTTCATCAATGCCCGCACCGATCTTTTCCTAAAACTCTCCGATCCCGTCCGGCATGCGCCGCTGGTGGACGAGGCGATCGAGCGGGCACCAGCGGCTTCTTCGTGCCGGGACTGTCGAACCCGGATTTAATTGGCCGGGTCTGCGAGGCGGTGTCGCTGCCGGTCAACGTGATGATGCGGCCGGGCATGGATGTGAAGACGCTGGCCGGTCTGGGCATCGCGCGGATCAGCTACGGGCCGGGGCCGTACCGGGCGATGATCGAGTGGCTGAAGGGCGAGGCGGCGCGGGTGTATCAGCAGGGCTGAGTGGCTTCTTGAGTTTTCCAGAGCCCGCCGTGTATCGGTTTTGGGAGCGGCGAACCTTACTCTCCCGTCATCCTCGCCCTTGTGGCGGGGATCCAGTAGCGGCGCATCTGCGCCGCTGAAAGATTCCTTTCACGCGACGGACGTCGCATGGCTGGATTCCTGTGACAGGCACAGGAATGACGGAAGTAGGAAGGGCAGCCGCCAGTCATTGCGTCTGTGCCTGCCGCGCTGAAAACAGCGGCCTTGGGCGCACCAAGTCAGGCCCGCCGTCAACCTATCCACCATCTCTCACGGAACGATCAGTGTTCCAGCACCATGCTCCGTGAAGATTTCCAGCAGCACCGAGTGCGCCGTCTTGCCGTTGAGGATGACGACACCTTCGACGCCGCGGGCGAGGGCTTCGATGCAGGTTTCGACCTTCGGGATCATGCCGCCGGAAATCGTGCCGTCCTTGATCAGCGCGTGGGCTTCGGCGACCGAGAGTTCCTTGATCAGGTCGCCCTTCTTGTCGAGAACGCCGGGAACGTCGGTGAGGAAGAGCAGGCGGGTGGCGTGCAGCGCACCGGCAATGGCGCCGGCAAACGTGTCGGCGTTGATGTTGTAGGTGGCGCCATCACGGCCGGGGGCAACCGGGGCGATGACCGGGATCATTTCGGACTTGGCGAGAAGATCGAGCAGGGTGCGGTCGACTTCAATCACCTCGCCGACGAAACCGAGGTCGAGAACGCGCTCAATGTTGCTATCCGGATCGATGACGGTCTTGCGCGCCTTCTGGGCGAAGACCATGTTGCCGTCCTTGCCGCATAGCCCGATCGCCCATTCGCCGGTCTGGTTGATCAGCGCGACGATCTCCTTGTTGATCGAGCCGGCCAGCACCATTTCGACGATCTCGACGGTCTTCTGGTCGGTGACGCGCAGGCCACCTTCGAATTTTGATTCGATGCCCATCTTGGTCAGCATCGCGCCGATCTGCGGACCGCCGCCGTGCACGACGATCGGGTTGACGCCGGACTGTTTCAAAAGCGCGATATCCGCGGCAAAGGCCTTGCCAAGCTCGGCATTGCCCATGGCGTGGCCGCCATATTTGACAACGATCGTCTTGTTCTCGTAGCGCTGCATGTAGGGCAGCGCCTTGGCGAGAAGATTTGCCTGGATTTCACTCTCTGATGCGGACATGGAAATACCTCGAAATTAGCCGGGTGCTGTTTAGCGCAAGTTTCCGGTGGAGGGAATGATCCGTGGCAAAGATAAAGCCGGTGTGACATCGGTTGCTACAACCGTTTTATCTGGTGCAACTCCCCTTTTTATCCCCAGGCTTGTGCTCTATGTTCGGCCCGACGGACGAGGACCGGGGTATCAATGACCACAGACGACATCTCCACGCTGATCGGCCGGGTCTCGCTCAGGGACCGGGCGGCGTTCTCCGCGCTCTACAGGCAGACGAGCCCGAAACTTTTTGCCATTTGCGTCCGTATCTTGAGAGACCGGACGGAAGCGGAAGAAGCGTTGCAGGAAATCTACATCAAGATATGGCAGCGGGCGGACCGTTTTGCCAGCGGCGACACCAATCCGATGTCCTGGCTTTCGGCGATTGCGCGCAATCACGCGATCGATCATTTGCGGGCGCGAAAGCCGGTGGCAAACACGATTGACGAGGCTTATGATCTGGCGGATTCTGCGCCGGACCCGGAAAAAACCGCCATCAATACGGCGGAGGGCCGCCGGATCGACACGTGCATGAACGAACTCGAGGCAGACCGCGCCGATGCCGTGCGCAAGGCCTATGTCGAGGGGTTGAGCTACCAGGAACTGGCCGAACTGTTCGGCACGCCGTTGAATACGATGCGAACATGGCTGCGCCGCAGCCTGTTGAAACTGAGAGAGTGCATGGAGCGATGACCACACAGAACCCCGAAAGCGGAGATTCCCGTCGCGACCAGGTGATTGCGGGCGAGTATGTGCTGGGTGTTCTGTCCGCCGACGACCGCCGCAAGGTCGAGGCGCGCATGGTTCTCGACGGCGCGTTCGCGGCGATGGTCAATCACTGGCAGAGCAATCTCACCTCCTTCGACGATGCCTATGAACCGATCGCGCCGCCGCCACAGGTGCTGGTCGCCGTCGAGCGCCGGCTGTTTGCCGAGCATGCGAGACCGGTTGTTGCCACAGGCGGGTTCTGGAATTCGCTGGCGCTCTGGCGGGTGCTGACATTGGCGTCGGTGGCGGGTCTCGTGACGGTTGCGACCTTCGCGACCGGTATCCTGACGCCTGCGAGCCAGACGAAGCCGCTGGTGGCCGAGCTGACCGGCGACGCCACCACGACGATCAATCTTCTGGCGCAATACGATGCCGGCAATGGCGCCCTGAAGATCACCCCGGTTGCTGCACGGCAGGCGGAAACCAAATCGCTGGAACTGTGGCTGATCGAAGGCGACAATCCCGCGAAATCTCTTGGTGTCCTGCCGCAGACCGGCGAGGGCGTGATCATCATTCCGCCGGAGCTTCGTGCGAAGATCGGCGAAGGTGTCACGCTTGCGGTCAGCGTCGAACCGTTCGGCGGCTCGCCGACAGGCACGGCGACCGGCCCGGTGGTTGCGGCCGGCAAGACGCGCCTTCCCTGAGCGATCGGCAGCTCCATCATGTTAGGTTATGCTTACGCAATGCTGCGCCCGCAAGAGCGCAGCATTGTCGCGTTGAATGGCATGGGGTGGATCGCTCTATTGTCGTAAAACTGTAAAAAAACAAATATTTGGAGAGTTCGTATTTTTCCTGAAACTCTTTCAGACAACCTTCCGTTTCTTGTTTTGTCCTCTGCAAAGAGAACACGAATTCCAAGAAAATTGGGAGAGGCTCGCCTTCGCGGGTCTGCGAGATCAACAGGAAGGAATAGAAATGTTCAAGTCCATGCTGCGTACGGTTACCGTCGCTTCGATTCTGGCCGCCGGCGCATTTGCCGCTCACGCTGAAAATCCGATGGTCGGCGGCGCGCCGATGTATGAAAACAAGAACATCGTCGAAAATGCGGTCAATTCCAAGGATCACACGACGCTGGTCGCCGCCGTCAAGGCCGCCGGTCTGGTCGAAACGCTGTCCGGTGCCGGTCCTTTCACGGTCTTTGCGCCAACCAACGAAGCTTTCGCAGCCCTGCCGGCCGGTACGGTCGATACGCTGCTGAAGCCGGAAAGCAAGGACATGCTGACCAAGGTTCTGACCTGCCATGTCGTGGCGGCCAATGCTCTGTCCGATGCCATCTCCAAGATGGTCGCGGATGATGGCGGCACCCATGATGTCAAGACAGTCGGCGGTTGCGTGCTCAAGGCGAAGGCCGACGGCGGCAAGATCACCCTGACCGACGAAACCGGTGGCGTTGCCACCGTCACGATCGCCGACGTCAAGCAGTCGAACGGCGTCATCCATGTGATCGACAAGGTCCTGCTGCCGAAGTCCTGATCTGAGGCACGCCTTTCGTGTCCTGGGGGCCGGATGCATCGTCACCGCATTTTCGGTCCCGGGGCCGGAGCCCCTCCGGCCTCAAGGCCACCGGTTTTCACTCACCGGTGGCCTTTTTACATCGTATTCAAGCTGTTGCTCACGCGGGATTGATCGCTATTTGTTTTGCGGCAAAGCGAGTGCCCGGCTAGCCTGATCACAGTTGCCGGCGCCACCCGGCAGACGGGAGAGTATCATGACAAGCCGACGCTTTTTTCTTCTTTCCGGAGTTGCCCTTGCCGCTGCTGCGGCGTTTCGCGGTTTCAGGCCGCAGGCCATTGCCGCCGAAACATTCGCGGTGACGAAAACCGATGCGGAATGGAAAGCAAGCCTGACCAGCGAGCAGTACCGGATCCTGCGTCACGAGGACACCGAACGGCCCTTTACCAGCGCGCTCAACACCGAGAAGCGAAAGGGTATCTTCCATTGCGCCGGTTGCGACCTGCCGGTCTATTCGTCGGACGCGAAATATGACAGCGGCACGGGCTGGCCGAGCTTCTGGGAATCGCTGCCGAAGGCGGTGGGCACGCGCGAGGATACGTCACTGTTCATGGCGCGCACCGAATGTCATTGCAGCCGGTGCGGCGGGCATCTTGGCCATATTTTCAACGACGGTCCGCAGCCGACCGGCATGCGCCACTGCATCAACGGGATGGCAATGACGTTCACGCCGGCATCGGCTGCCTGATCGCTTGTTAGCCTGATCGCTTCAGAAGGTGCCCGGCGCCGGCGATGCCGGCTCAGTACCGGAGAGTGCTGCCTGGAGCTTGGCTTCCTGGTCCGGTGAAAGCGAGGTCTTCAGCACCTTGCCGCGCAGGCCGGAAAACTCCGCCAGGACCTTTTCCGGCTGCACCTTGCGTACAAGCACGAACAGGGCGGAGGAATTGTTGGGAATGGTTTCGCCGAGCGACTTGATGAAGTCGTCATCGATGCCGTAATCGGCAAGCGATCCCGACAGCGCGCCGGTGCCGGCGCCGATCGCGCCGCCGATGGCGAAACCGGCCAGCGGATTGAGGAACAGCAGGCCGACGAGGCCGCCCCAGAGCGAACCGCTCAACAGCCCGGACGTGGCGCCGATGGCCGCGAGGTTCATGCTCTGCTTCAGATGGATCTTGCCGCTTTCGTCGCGCACGACGACGACGGCATCCTCGAGGTCGATCAGGTATTCCTTCTTCAGCGTATTCAGCTTCAAAAGCACCTTGTCAGCTTCATCGGTGCTGTCAAAACCCACCACAATCAGATCGGACATGTCGTTTTCTCCTTGAACGCTCAACGCATCGGAGGTCGCCAAAAGGCTGCCCCGCGCCGGGAGATAGAGCACGTTTCATGTCAGGGTAGTGTGACAGCGAGAATTAGGTCGAGATGGCCACCCGGATGGCGGCGCGCAGCTCTTCCATGCCGAGGCCCTTTTCGGATGACGTTGCCAGCACTTCCGGGAATGCCGCCGGCCGCTTCTTGATCTTTTCCAGCGTTTCGGCAATCAGCCGGGGAACGGCGGGGTCCTTGATCTTGTCGGTCTTGGTCAGCACGACCTGATAGGAGACAGCGGCCTTGTCGAGCAGGTTGAGCACGTCGTCGTCGTTTTTCTTGATGCCATGGCGGCTGTCGATCAGCACGTAGACGCGCTTCAGCGTCGAGCGGCCGCGCAGATAGTCGAACACCAGCTTGGTCCAGGCATCGACATGCTCCTTCGGCGCCTGCGCATAGCCGTAGCCGGGCATGTCGACCAGCGCCATCGGCGGCAGGTCGCCGGGCTCGCCGGAATAGCCGTCGGGAACGAAATAGTTCAGTTCCTGGGTACGGCCCGGCGTGTTGGATGTGCGCGCCAGACCCTTCTGGCCGACGAGCCCGTTGATCAGCGACGACTTGCCAACATTGGAGCGGCCGGCAAAGGCGATCTCCAGCGGACCTTCCGGCGGCAGGAACTTCATCGACGGCACGCCGCGGATAAATACCCATGGCCGCCCGAAAAGGGGCTTGTCGTCCTGCGGCGTAACGTCTGTCATGGCGGTCCTGTCCTTGGCTTTACGACAGGACTTCGAGGTTTTGCGCCGCCATGTCAAGAAAACTTGCGATTTTCGTCTGTTTCCTCAGCCGGCCGCGCGGCGCTGCCGCCAGAATTCGACGCTGAGATAGGACAGCAGAGCGATCAGCACCACGGCGCCGCCCAAAACGGTGTTGGCACTCGGGATTTCGCCATGGATGAGCACGACCCAGAGAGGGCCGAGCACGGTTTCGGTCGTGCCGAGCAGGGCTGCGAGGGCGGAAGGCACCAGCCTCGCGCCGGTCACGAACAGCGCCAGCCCCAGGCCGAAGTTCAGTGCGCCGAAGGTGGCGAGGATGCCAAGTTCGGGCAGGGTGACGGCAAGGCCCGATGCCATGATCGCGGCCAGCGTGCCGGCGGCGATGGTGCCGAAACAGGCCGCCGGTGTCATGCGCACATGCGCATAACGGCGGGTAATCACCGTTGCCAGCGCGAACACGAAGGCGATCAGGATGGCAAGTGCGTCGCCGATCCATGATCCGCCGCCACTCATCGAATCCGACACCATGATTGCGACGCCGCCGATGACCGCGGCGATGGCGAGCCATGTGAGGAGCGATATGCGCTCGCGAAACACCAGCCAGCTGATCAGCGCGGCGATGAGCGGCACGCCCGCCTGGATGAGGACGACGTTGGCGACCGTGGTGTAGGCGAGCGCCAGGATGAACGACGTCGAGGCGGTGGCAAAACACAGCCCGACGGCGATGCCCGGCAGACCCATGTTGCGGAACAGCCGGACCGTGCCGCGCGGACCGTCGCGCACAAGCATGAAGCCGATGAGGAAGGCGGCGGCGAACAGCGAGCGCCAGAAGACCACGGTCCAGCTGTCGTCGATCGACAGGAAGCGGGCGAGCGTGCCGCCAAAGCTCCAGACGATGGCGGAGCCGAGCACCAGTGCCGCGCCCTGTGTCGTGCTGTGCTGGCCGGTGGTTGCGGATTGCGGCAGGGTTGAGGGCTGCGACATGACGAGAATCCGGTTGTGATTGTTGCAGTGTAGGGACGAACGGCTCTGGGTGCACCGATATTCGCGACAGGGCGCTGTCGCAAACCTTCCCCAGCGGCGATGGCCGAGCCGCTTGGAAAGGCAGAACGTTTAACCCGCGGTGATCGCTTCGATCAGAAGAACCTGCAATTGGGCGATGGCGGGGCTCTGTCCGGTGCCGGGGCGGTGCAGGGCCAGCTCGATGCCGCCAAGGGCTGGCAGGCCGGACGCAACCGGATCGAGCACCCGCAGATGCGGCGGCACGCCCTCAGTGGTGCGCAGGGTCACGCCGAGCCCAGCGGTCACCGCCGCCCAGAGGCCGCCAAGGCTGGGGCTGGCAAAGACGTGCCGCCATTCGATTTGTTTGCTCTCGAGCGCCTCAAGGCCGGCGTCGCGAAACGCGCAGGGGGAATCGAAGGCGATCAGCGGCAGGGGTTCGCTTTCGTCCCGCTTGAAGCCATCCGGGCCGATCCAGACGACAGGCCGTGTGGCGACGATCTCGGCCTTGGCATCGCCCATGCGCCCCCAAGTCAAAGCGAGATCGAGATCGCCGCGCTCGACGCTCTGCGCCAGTGCCGAGCCGCGATCGACGCGGGCTTCGACCCGCACCTTCGGATGCGCCCGGGCAAACCGGCCGAGCAGGCCCGGAAACCATGTTTCGGCGAAATCCTGCGGCAGACCGATCCGCACCCAGCCTTGCATGGCCGAAAGCCCGGTCATGGCGCTGCGGGCCTCGTCGTTGAGTTCGAGGATGCGCCGGGCATAGCCGATCAGGATATCGCCGGCCTCGGTCAGCGCCAGCCCGCGTCCCTGCTTCTGGAACAGCGTCTGCCCCGTCTGTTCCTCCAGCTTGCGCAGCTGCAGGCTGATGGCGGAAGGGGAGCGGCCGAGACGATCGGCGGCCTTGGTAAAGCTGCCGAGATCGACGCCGGTGACGAAGGTGCGCAGCACATCCATGTCGAGATTGACGGGCAGAACCATTCTGTTTTCCCAAACTGATTGTTATAAACTTCCAATTTTTCAAAACGAATGTGCGGCAGTAATCTCAACTCGTCAACACATTCCAGGAAAGGAAAACGCATATGCCCTTCGTTCACATTCAGGTTGCCGGTGCCCATCTCGGCGCGCGCGAAAAGCAGCAGCTGCAGAAGCAGGCCACCGGCTTCATGGTGGATATCATGCGCAAGCGGCCGGAAGTCACCGCCGTTCTGGTCGATGTGGCCGAGGCCGGCAGCTGGACGGTCGGTGGCGAGCCGGTGCCTGTCGCCGCCCATCTCGACGTCAAGGTGACCCGCGGCACCAATACGCATGAGGAAAAGGCCCGCTTCGTCGCGGCGGTGGCGGCGATGTTCAGAGAGGTGCTCGGGCCGGAACTGCCGGTTGCCACCTATGTGGTGGTCGACGAAATCGAGGCCGATGCCTGGGGCTATGACGGCGTCACCCAGGAGGAACGCCGCCTGTTGCGCGCGCAGGCCGCCGCTGCGGAGGCCGCTCGCGCTGTTTGAGGCGCCGGTGAGATCACAAGGCCCCGGATCAGCCGATCCGGGGCCTTGTGATTGGACTATGATTACAAATCTTCGGCGCGGGCGGCTTCCGGCTCGGGTTTGATGATGGCAAGCACCACGCCGCCGATGGCGATGATCGCGGCACCCGCGATCACGCCGGTGGTTGGGATTTCGTTGAAAAACAGAAAGCCGATGAGGGCGGCAAAGACCAGCCACGCATAATCGACCGGTCCGACAATCGCCAGCGACGCAAGCCGGTATCCGCGCACCACGCAGTATTGCGCCGCCACCGCGATCGGGCCGAGCAGCAGGAACGGCGCCATGGCAGACAGCGGCGCGGCCTTCCAGGTCATTATGGCCGGCACAGCCAGGAAAAGGATGCCGAAGCCGTTGACATAGAGCAGCACCGTCAGCGGCTTGTCGGCATGGGAAAGGACACGGATCATCAGGCCTTCGATGGCAAGCAGGGCAGCGCCGAGAATGGCAATGGCTGCGGGCACCAGATAGGCGGGCTCGAACTGGGTGAAGGCGCCGCGTGATATCATGATGAAGCCCGCACCGGCGAAGCTGAGGGTAATGCCGACCATATGCTGCTTCGTCACTGTCTCCTTGAGGACGAGAACGGCCAGCGGAATGATGAAAACCACATAGAGAAGCCCAAGCGCTGTCGCGTCCACAATCGGCATCGCCGCCGACGAATAGATCAGCGCAAAACCGCCGGACACACCGAACGCCGCGCGCATGGCATGCGAAAACGGCCGGACGCTGCGATAGGCACGCAAGCTCTCGACCTTGCAGGCGACGACGCAAAGCAGTGCCGCAAAACCGCTGAGATAACGCAGGAACTGGATTTGCAGCACGGACATGGTTTCCCCACCGAACTTGCCCGAGGCAAAGATCAAGGAAAATAATGCTGTGCCGAGGACGACCCAGAGCATGGCTTCGGCATTCGAGTTCAGCTGATTTTTCCGCAAGGCCTTAACTTTCAATGGTTTCTCGTCAAACTCTTGCAAATGACCATGCCGCAATGCAAATTCGATTTTTGAACCCTGAATGAGTATTTTCGATGCAGAACAAGCGAGGTGTTTCGCTGAACGCGGTGCGGGTTTTTGTCCTGACCGCCCGTCATCTCAGTATCGTGCAGGCGTCTGCAGAAATCGGCGTAACCCCGAGCGCCGTCAGCCATCAGATCAAGAAGCTGGAGGTTGAACTGGGCGTGGCTCTGTTCAAACGGAGCCACAACTCCCTTGAGTTGACGGACGCAGGGCGCCGCTTTTACGATGATGCCGCCGCCGCGATCTCTGCGATCGATCGCTCGGCCGAAGCACTCAGCCGCGACCAGAACGAAATTGTCGTCCGCGTCTCGATCTCGCTTGCGGTTCGTTGGCTGATACCGGCGCTGGAGCGGTTCAAGGCGATCCATCCGGCCGCCCGTGTCCGCGTCGAGACGAAAACCGGTTCCAGCATCTCTCTCGGTTCCGGCGATCTTGCGATTTCCTACCATCGCGCCGGCACCAACCCTGCAGAGGGGGAGTGGCTTGCCGCCGATATGAGCCGTCCTGTCGCATCGCCGGCGCTGCTGGCGGCGGTGCAATACGAGGGAAGCGGTGATCTCGGAAAGGTGCCTGCCCTTCAATGCGCTGTGGACAATTGGGACTGGGCGCTGTGGACCCGCACACTGGGCCTTGAGCGACATGCCATTCAGATCCAGCACGTGTTCGATACCGACGATGCAGCATTGCATGCGGCGACCGCAGGATTGGGGATGGTTCTGGCACCCGCGTTCTTGACGGAGCGTGAAATCCGGTCCGGCGGGCTGGTGGCTCTGCCGGGCTTCGGGCCTGTCGATCTCGGCCATTATCGCGTCGTCTTCCAGCGTCATGAAAACCGCATGACCCGGAAATTCCGCAAATGGCTCGGAGAGGAAATGCAGCGGATGGTTTAGGAGACCTGTGCGCGGGAAGCATCCCGATCGTCCGCAAGAAAAAACCCCGGATCAGCCTGAACTGACCCCCGAAAGTTGGACATCCACTTTCGGGGGTTTTTTGATGAGCAAATATAGTTTGGAGTTCAAGCAGTCTGTTGTCGCGGCTTATGAGAGCGGGGAGGAAGGTGCAG
>JAESFK010000373.1_pt1 | contig 25370 bp, 24 predicted proteins | sample 9269391 | NCBI WGS metagenome assembly JAESFK01 (sample SAMN14506231, study PRJNA617097) | algae metagenome | isolation source: Drouetiella hepatica UHER 2000/2452 and co-occurring heterotrophs from... | place: Slovakia: Slovak Paradise National Park, Hrabusice, Kosice Region | collected 2000-01-01
CGAAGCCGCGGGAGCAGGCCTGATCTACCTGCCGCCGTATTCGCCCGACTTCAACCCGATTGAAATGGCATTCTCCAAACTGAAGGCCTTGCTTCGAGCCGCCGCCGCCAGAACCATCCCTGATTTGTGGCAGGCCATCGCCGACGCCATCAAGCAGTTCAAACCTGACGAATGCCGGAATTACTTCCAGGCCGCTGGGTATGATGCTTTCTGATGGGAAATTGCTCTAGCATCACGTTTGGCATAAGAAAAACCCGCACGAGCTGGTTAATCACCGTGCGGGTCCAATTCTTAAGATAAACAAAGGTGGCTGGAGTTCACGCTCCGGTCACCACTCCACTAAAATAGCGGGTTTACTGCGCTCTGACAAGAGTACGAGTGTCTCTCTGCATCTTACCCGCGCAGGTCCTTGCGCAGGATCTTGCCGACGTTCGATTTCGGCAGCTCGGTCCGGAACTCGACAAACCGTGGACGCTTGTAGTTGGTCAGGTTGGCCACACAATGCGCCTTCACGTCCGCTTCCGTCAGGTTGGGGTCCTTCTTGACGACGAACAGCTTCACGGCCTCGCCGGAATGTTCGTCCGGCACGCCGATGGCGGCGCATTCGAGAATGCCGGCAAGGGTCATCGCCACTTCCTCGATCTCGTTGGGGAAGACGTTGAAGCCGGAAACCAGGATCATGTCCTTCTTGCGGTCGACAATCTTGACCAGCCCTTCCGGGTTCATGAAGCCGATATCGCCCGAGCGGAAAAAGCCATCGGCGGAGATGGCCTTGGCTGTCTCGTCCGGCCGCTGCCAATAGCCGGCCATGACCTGCGGGCCGCGGATGCAGATTTCGCCGATATCGCCAAGCGGCAGGCTGTTGCCATCCTCATCGCGGATCTCGACATCGGTCGAAGGCAGCGGCAGGCCGATCGTTCCCGTAAACTCCTTGCCGTCGAGCCGGTTGGCGGTGGCGACCGGGGAGGTTTCCGAGAGGCCGTAGCCTTCCTTGATCGGCGAACCTGTCATCTTTTCCCAGCGTTCCGCAACGGGACGCTGCACTGCCATGCCGCCGCCGAAGGTCAGGGCCAGGTCGGAGAAGTCCAGCTTCTGAAACTCGGCATTGTTCATCAGCGCGTTGAAAAGCGTGTTGAGGCCGGGGAAGATATTGACCTTGTACTTGGCGATTTCCTTGACGAAGGCTGGAATGTCGCGCGGGTTGGGGATGAGGATGTTTTCGCCGCCGGTGCTCAGGCCCATCAGCGAATTCACCGTCAAGGCGAAGATGTGGTAGAGCGGCAGGGCGCAGAGAAACACCAGGCGTTCCGGCCGTTTCTTGTCCAGGAAGGCCGTTTCGAGCCAGAGCCCCATCTGGGACATGTTCGACAACAGGTTGGAATGGGTCAGCGTTGCGCCCTTGGAGACGCCGGTGGTGCCGCCGGTATATTGCAGGAAGGCGACATCGCCAGGCTTTACGTCGACCGCCCTGAGTGTCTGGCCTGCACCCTTTGCAAGGGCCGCCTTGAAGGACAGATGTCCCGGCAGGGACCAGGCGGGCACCAGCTTCTTCACCTTGCGCACGACGATGTTGACGATCAGGCCCTTGAGACCGAGAAGATCGCCCATCGTGGCGACGACGGTGTGTTTCAGATCCGTGCGCGCCGCCACCTGCTCGACGGTGTGGGCGAAATTTTCCAGAACGAAGATCGCCTTGGCGCCGGAATCCTTCAGCTGATGCTCCAGCTCGCGCGGCGTATAGAGCGGATTGACGTTGACCACCGTGTAGCCGGCCCGAAGGATACCGAAGACGATCACCGGGTTCTGCAGGATGTTCGGCATCATCACGGCGACGCGATCGCCCTGGGCAAGGCCCGCCGATTGCAGCCAGGCACCGATCTTTCTGCTCTGCGCGTCGAGGGCGCTGAACGTCAGCGTCTTGCCCATGCAGGTGAAGGCGGCGCGATCAGCGTATTTCTTGCACGATTGCGCAAAAAGGTCGCCGATCGAATTGTAGGCGAGGGGAGGAATGCTGGCCGGCATCCCCGGCGGATAGGACTGCAGCCAAGGTTTTTCAACCTGGGGTCCGGGCGTCTGTATCATTGTGTCCGGCATCGTCGCTCTCTCCCTCTTGCATCTGTCGCTGCGCCACAGGTCAGACGCGCATCTTCTTCTTTTCCACGCATAACCCTGTCCGAAAATGTCTCCGGCGGTCCGTAGCATGGGCGAAAAATCCCTCCAGATTTCCCGCTCGATCAAGATGAGACTTTTGTTGCGTCCCATCAAGCGCATTCCGAATTATATAACTTTGACGTAAACGTCAACAAGGTTGCTACCCTCTTCGCGTGTAGGGCAAGATTTCGCGGCAGGCCCGCACGGCAATGTCTTTGCGTGGCGGTGCAAATGGGTATATTGCAATGCAATAACGCCGGAGACTGCCCTCCCATTTTCCCCGGCTTCTCATTTCAGATCCAAAATTCTTTGGGCCGCAAAGGCTCCAGACAGGTCTTGCCATGTCAGACGATGCGCTTTCCTCCATTCCGGCCGCTCGCTGGGGCGGCATGTCCAGTGCGGAACTCGCCCTGGCCGTCGGTGGGTTCGGCATCGGTACCGGAGAATTTGCCATCATGGGCCTGTTGCCGCAGGTGGCCGGCGATTTCCAGGTTTCGGTGCCTTACGCAGGCCATGTCATCAGCGCCTATGCAATCGGCGTCGTCGTCGGCGCACCGCTGCTGGCCGTACTTGCCGCACGGTTTTCGCGGCATCATGTCCTTTTGGCGCTGATGAGCTTGTTTGCGCTCGGAAATCTTGCCAGTGCCGTCGCCGGGAGTTTCGGCCTTTTGGTCGCAGCGCGCTTTCTCGCGGGTTTGCCCCATGGTGCCTATTTCGGCGTCGCGGCCCTGGTTGCCGCCGGCATGGCGGCACCCCATCAACGGGCCCGCGCCATCGGCCGCGTCATGATGGGATTGACCGTTGCCACACTGCTGGGAACGCCGCTTGCCGCCTGGTTCGGTCAAGCGCTGGGCTGGCGCTCCGCTTTTGCCATCGTCGGCGCCATCAGCGTGATGACCGTCGTCCTCACATGGCTTTTCGTGCCGAAGGATAAAGCCAATCCGGCCGCCACGCCACTGAAGGAACTGGGCGCACTCGGCAAGAGCCAGGTCTGGCTGACGCTCGGAATCTGCGCCATCGGTTGCGGCGGCATGTTTGCGGTCTTCAGCTATATCACGCCCGCCCTGACCGACGTTGCGGGCATATCGCTTGGAACCGTTCCCGTCATGCTTTCCGTATTCGGTGCCGGCATGATCCTTGGCAATATCGTCGGTTCGCGCCTGGCTGACTGGAAGCTGATGCCGGCGATCGGCATTGCGCTGGTCTTCAATCTTGTCGCCTATGTGCTGTTTTATTTCACCATGACGACGCCCTGGATGGCGGTGATCAATGTTCTGCTCATCGGCGGCGGCTTTGCGGTCGTGCCGGGCATCCAGATGCGGCTGATGGATGTCGCGGGCGAGGCGCAGACGCTGGCCGCCGCCGCCAGTCATTCGGCCTTCAATCTTGCCAACGCGCTCGGCGCCTGGCTTGGCGGCCTTTCCATCGCAGCTGGTTATGGCTGGACCTCGACGGGTCTGGTCGGCGCGATGATGTCTGTGGCCGGTATCGGCATTTTCCTGTCGTCGGTCTCCCTCGACCGCTCAAGAGCCTCGGCGGTCCAAGGAAAGTAACGGCCACCGCAATTTCGCCACAATGACGCCGCGTGCATCATTGCTGAAAAGCCGTTGTCATCCGCTTGTGTTGACCATGCGATCATACTTACCTATGCCGCGTGATTCCGGGATGTCCGGAAGGAGATGGAACGTGCTGGCAAGCGGCAGGTTTTGCTGTCATCTTGATTGCATGTGGAGGACTGTTTTTTGCAACTGAGCAATCGCGAGCGGGACGAACCGCATTCGGAACCACGCCTGTTCGGCCGCCCGGTCTATGATCGATCGGCGCTGGTCGGGCCGATGACGGCTGCGCGCTGGCTGCTGGTCTTCGTTCTTGCTGCCGGTGTTTATTTCTTCCACGGTTTCCTGGTGCCGGTCCTTGCGGCGCTCGTCATCGGATTTGCCAGCTGGCCGATCTACCGGCGCCTGCTGGCCGCCATCGGCGGCAGCCGGACATTGGGTGCGACGATTGCTATCATCGCGGTCATTTCCTTCATCGTCGCGCCGATCTCGCTTGCGGCGGTCTATGCGGTCGATGAGGTCCACACCTGGGCTATCTGGACGATCGAAACCAATGCGTCCGGCGCACCCGTGCCGGTGTGGCTGACGCAGATCCCGGGACTGGGTGTCTGGCTTGGTGAGCAATGGGCGAAATATGTCGGCCATCCCGGCGCGCTCGGCGAACTGGTGCAGCTCGTCAGCGGCTCCAATATCGGCAATATCTACCGCGGCGTGCTGGTTGTCGGCGCTTCGGCATTCCAGTCGATGCTCACGCTCCTTTTTATGCTCATCACGCTCTTTTTCGTCTACCGCGACGGGGAAAAGCTCGTCGCCCAGCTTGATCGGCTTGGCGAGCGGATCCTGCCGCTGCGCTGGGAGCGCGTCTCGCGGATCGTGCCCTTGACCATCAGTTCGACGGTGACGGGCATGGGCATCATCGCCATCGGTGAAGGTATCGTGCTTGGCGTCGCCTATTGGATGGCCGGCGTTCCGTCCCCTGTGACGCTTGGCATCATCACCGGTATCATGGCGCTGGTGCCGGGCGGTGCCCCGCTCTGCTTCACGCTGGTGTCCGTCTATCTCGTTGCCAGCGGTTCGATGTTTGCAGGCGTGGCGCTGTTCGTCTGGGGTACGGTCGAACTGTTCATCGTCGATAAGACGCTGCGCCCGCGGCTTGTCGGCGGTCCGATCAAATTGCCGTTCCTGCCGACATTCTTCGGGCTTGTCGGGGGCGTCAAGACGATGGGTTTCCTCGGCCTGTTCGTCGGGCCGGTGCTGATGGCGCTTTTGGTGGCCATCTGGCGCGAATGGCTTCACGAAGCCAATGCCCAACCCGCTCCTCCAAGCGTGATCATCAAGTAAAAGCAGGCGAGAGCCTGATTGCGGCGCCTTTCTGCTGTCGCCCGGCTGTCGCGACTATCCGCGATTTCCTTCTTCTGCGTGAAAGTGAATCCGAAGATCAAGGGGAATTGCCGGGTGATCTCAGCCGCGCGTTGCGCTAATGGTTCGTAGAGCCGCGGTATCCCGCCACCGTCCAGGCTGATCCATTCGAACGCTCAGGGAAGCAGATGAACCGCACATATTATGCCCCGCAGGGCGGCGCGCCCGCGCAAACCCAGCTCTTGACGGACCGCGCCGTCTTTACCGAAGCCTATGCCATCATCCCCAAGGGCGTGATGATGGATATCGTTACCAGCTTCCTGCCGTTCTGGGAAAACACCCGCCTCTGGGTCCTGTCGCGGCCGCTCTCCGGTTTTGCCGAAACCTTCTCCCAGTACATCATGGAAGTCGCGCCCGGCGGCGGCAGCGACCGGCCCGAGCTCGATGATGGCGCCGAAGGTGTGCTGTTCGTCGTCGAAGGCGAACTGAGCGTGACGCTGGATGGTGAAGCCCATGAGATGCGTCCCGGCGGCTATGCCTTCATTCCGCCTGCAAGCAATTGGTCGGTGCGCAACACCAGCGGCCAGACGGTATGCTTCCATTGGATACGCAAGGCTTATGAGTTCGTTGACGGGCTCGACGCTCCGACGGCCCTTTTCCTCAACGAAGCCGATATCGCGCCGTCGCCGATGGCCGGTACCGAGGGCAAATGGGCGACGACGCGGTTCGTCGATCCGAACGACCTGCGCCACGACATGCATGTGACGATCGTCACCTTCGAGCCCGGAGCCGTGATCCCGTTTGCCGAAACCCATGTCATGGAGCATGGCCTTTATGTGCTCGAAGGCAAGGCAGTGTACCGGCTCAATCAGGATTGGGTCGAGGTCGAGGCCGGAGATTACATGTGGTTGCGCGCCTTCTGCCCGCAGGCCTGCTATGCCGGGGGCCCCGGAAAATTCCGCTATCTGCTGTACAAGGACGTCAATCGCCACATGAAGCTGAAGCCACGCGGCTGATTAGCAGCGTATTTGCTGCGTGAACCTGTCGGATGGCTCTCAGGCAAATCCGGCAGGAATCGGCGCGATTGTCCGGTCGCGGCCGTAGTCGCGCTGGTGTGCGGCATGGCCGCGAAGACGGCGTGGCTCGCCGGCCGCCACGATGGCCGGCAGTTCGAAAGCGCCATCGGCATAGGTGCCGGTGTCTTCAGCATCATCGCTTTTTGCGTTGAGAAGATTGAAGATCATCGAACGTCCTCCCGGGTTGTCGCATCAACGGTCAATCCGCCGAACCGTTCCGCTGATAGCCGAAAAATAGTTAAAAAATTAACCATGTTCGCCACGGAAATGCGGTCGTCGGCGCTATGCGTAACGCAAGGCCAACCTACAGATGATGTAAGACATTCGTGAGTCAGACGGTCTGTTCAGGAAGCCGGGATTGCCGCAAGCCTAGTTCAGCGATCCCGAAACCAGTTCGTCGTTGAGAATCCGGAAGGCTTCATCGAGCGCATCGACAAGGATATCGGTCAGCTTGTCGCCGTTGTCGTCCTGCAGGAAGAGCGCGATGGCCGCATCTTTTACATCGGGCGAATATTCGATGGTGTTCGACATCTCATTGTCCTCTCATGACCGGCATCATGCCGGAGGTGAGGGCAGGATAGGCTGCTTCGCTTGCGCCGGGCTTGAATAACCCGGCTTGGTGCTATTCCCCGCATTAACCTTCGATTAAGGATTTGAACAGCCCTGCCGCGTGAATTTCGCGCGCCCACTTCTGCGCACGGTCATCCGATCTCCAGATAAACCGGCAATCTGAAAAAAATAGCTGGGCAGAAGGGCTTGCCTTATTTCATGGTCACGCCATCTTTTCATTCTGGAGGAAGCATGGGCCACAAGCCAGTTATGATTCTCAGCGCGCTCGGCGTATCCATGGTGACCTTGTCTGGTTGCGTTGATGACAGCGGATACCGCTATTCTGAGGCGCGTGCGCCCACGATTTATCGCGAGCAAGTGGTCATAGAGCGGCGCGATTATTACATGAGGCAAGGGGTGAGATATCGAGCCGGGCCCCAACATGTCTACGTTCAATCAACAGACCGCAGAAGTCCTCGGTGCTTCGGGACAAATTGTTACGTCGGTGCAACCTATAGGGAAGATCCCTATTACCAGCTGCCCAACTGAACGTCGCGCGCCTGTCAGGCCGTAAAACGTCGGGTTTTAGCGCTGACACGAAATCTACGGAGATGCGCAAGGCTTTGTTTTCGCGATGTTTTGCCGGGGATTGTGGTGCCGCTTGCAGGACTCGAACCTGCGACCCCATCATTACGAATGATGTGCTCTACCACCTGAGCTAAAGCGGCCAGCATGCGTTCCGCGATCCCGCGAAACGATGTGTGAGGGGCTGATACCTGCAAACGGACGGGATTTCAAGCCATCAGTTTTGAGAACAGGAAAAAAGCCGTGGGCAAGCGGAATGGCGCCTTTTACAGCGCCAGCCTTTGTCTTGCCTGCGCATATTCCAGGGCCAGCCGGTCGATCAGGCTGGCAGCCGGCGCGATTTCCGTGACGGCGCCGATGCCCTGTCCGCAGCCCCAGATGTCCTTCCAGGCCTTGGCGCCGGTCGTGGCCGCCTCGAAATCCATCTTGGACGGGTCAGCTTCCGGCAGGTGATCGGGGTCCATGCCGGCGGCGGCGATCGAGGGCTTGAGATAGTTGCCGTGGATGCCGGTGAAATAGTTGGAGTAGACGATGTCGGCGGCCGCGCTGTCGACGATCATCTGCTTGTAGGCATCGCTGGCGCGCGCCTCCGTGGTGGCGATGAAGGGCGAGCCGATATAGGCCATGTCGGCGCCCATCGCCTGTGCCGCCAGCACCGCGCCGCCGGTCGAAATGGCTCCAGACAGCAGAAGCGGCCCATCAAACCACGTGCGGATTTCCTGCACGAGTGCGAACGGCGAGAGCGTGCCGGCATGGCCGCCGGCACCGGTCGCAACCGCGATCAGCCCGTCGGCGCCCTTGCGGATGGCCGAGTTGGCGTGACGGTTGTTGATGACGTCATGCAGCACAATGCCGCCATAGGAGTGGATGGCGGCATTGACCTCCGGCACCGCGCCGAGCGAGGAAATGACGATCGGCACCTTGTATTTGACGCAGAGCATCAAATCATGCTCGAGCCGCTTGTTGGACTTGTGGACGATCTGGTTGACCGCGAAGGGCGCTGCCGGTTTGCCGGGATTGCGCGTGTTGTGAGCGTCAAGCTCCTCGGTAATCTCGGCCAGCCATTCGTCCAGCTGGGCTTCCGGCCGGGCATTCAGTGCCGGAAAAGAGCCGACGACACCGGCCTTGCACTGGGCGAGGGTCAGGGCCGGATTCGAGATGATGAAGAGCGGCGCTGCAACGACCGGCAGGCGCGTGGTGCCGTTGAGAATGGGGGGCAGGGACAAGTTTCACTCCCGGTTTTTGTTATTTGACGTTTCCGTAAACGTAAGAACTCTAGCAGCGCTTGTGTGCTTTGCAAAGCCGCTTTGTCATGGTCCGCTCGTATGGTTCAGCCGAAGCCGCCGGGTTTTCCCCGGCGCTGACGGCCCGTTTGGTGCGCGAGGCTTGCAGATCGCGGCGTCAACCGTTACCCGTTTGTTAATATATTCAAAGCGTGCCGGGTTTCGCAGGCGTATCCGGCCGCAAGGTTTGACGATCAGGCCGCAAGCCGGTCTTGCATGATGGTTTTGGGCGATAGAGATTGCATGTCTGGTGCCTCCGGGTTTCGATTCATGCGGCATCTCTTGCAAGGTCGCTGCACCAAGAAGGACGAAGAGTGAGCGGACTGGAAACTGCCATCAGACACGCGCTGGAACGCGCGGACAGGACGAGCCCCGAAACGCGCGCCCGCATCTATCAATCAGCGCGCAATGCGCTCGAGGCAGGCCTGAAAAAACAGGACGTGCACGATTCCGACGTGATTGCCCAGCAGCGTCACCGGTTGGAAGCGATCATTCATGGCATCGAACTGGAGGAGCGTGCCAGCCTGAAAGCCGCCGCCGCCGCGCCGCCGCCGGTACGGATCGAGACGGCCGCCAGCGCCAGCCGCGCACCCGCGCCCGAGCTGGATGCCACTGCTCATATGCCAGCGCAGGACGATGCCGGCGTTGTCGGGGCCCCTGTTGCCGATGGTGGTCTTGCCGGCTTGCGTCCGGAGCGGCGTGACGGTGCGCGCGGTGCGCATCCTGACGCCGCCATCGAGCCAGCCGCGGCCCGGCGCGGCAAGGCTGCCAAGGGCGCGGCCGTCCAGCCGAAGCCACGCCACCGCAAGCGCGGCCGTTTTCTCTCGTTTGTCATGGTCATCACGCCGCTGGTCGCGGCTGCGATCATGGCTGCGTGGTGGGCCGAAACCAGTGGACTGTTGAAAACGGCGGCAGAGCGCGATACCAGCGTCGCAAATCCACCGGCGACAGTCCAGTCGGAGGACTTCAGCGGCGAAACCGGTCTCAAGACGCTGGGAACCCAATCTGGCTTCACGGGCGATTGGGTCGAAGTCTTTAAGGCGGCCGATAGGGCGCAGGTCAAGGCGGGCCAACGCGCAGCGGCCGATCCGGTCAGCGACGAGCGTGGCCAGCGCCTCCGCATCACATCCGCGACGGCGGATAAAGATGGCGATGTGCAGATCGAAATCCCGGCTTCGGTGCTTGAGCAGATTTCCGGAAAGACGTCGACCGTGGCGGTGAGCGTACAGGCCGATGGTGGCAAGAAGACGCAGTTTTCCGTCGAGTGCGATTTCTCTTCGCTCGGTGATTGCGGCCGTCACCGCTTCACGGTGAACGACGAAAAGAACGACATGCTGTTCAAGGTGACGTTCGATCGCAGCCTTGCGCCGAGTTCGCCCGGGCAAATCCTGATCAACAGCGATGTGACCGGTGCCGGCAACAGTCTCAGCGTCTATGCTGTCCGGATTCTTCCCGGTCAGTAAACGATGGAAGCATTGCCGTCTGGCCAGCGTGCCGTGCGGCTATTTCACAAAACCAGGGCCGGAGCCGAGGATCTTGTCATCGATCTCGCCGATCACGGCTTTGTCCTTGCCGTCATAATCAAGCGTCTTGAGGATATGGCGGATAAGGTCCAGACGGGCACGGCGCTTGTCGTTGGCGCTTACAACCGTCCAGGGCGCGTGCTGGCTATGGGTTTCCTTGAGCATCTGGTCGCGGGCCTGCGAATAAAGATCCCACTTGGTCAGCGCCGCGATGTCCATCGGCGACAGCTTCCAGACTTTCAGCGGATCGTGGCGGCGGTCGTGGAACCGCTTCAGCTGCATCTCGCGGCCGATATCCAGCCAGAACTTGAAGAAGTGAATGCCGTCGCCGGTGATCAGCTTTTCAAAGCGCGGCGTCTGCTTGAGGAAATGCTGGTGCTGTTCCGGGGTGCAGAAGCCCATCACCGGCTCGACGCCGGCGCGGTTATACCAGGAGCGGTCAAACATCACGAACTCGCCGGCGGTCGGGAAATGCGTGACGTAGCGCTGGTAATACCATTGGCCGCTTTCGGTTTCGGTTGGCTTGGTCAATGCGACGACCCGGGCGGAGCGCGGGTTCATGTAGGAATTCGTGGCATGGATCACGCCACCTTTGCCTGCCGCATCGCGGCCCTCGAAGATCGCCAGCACCCGCTTGCCCGTCGCCTGCAGCCAGAACTGCACTTTGACGAGTTCGATCTGCAGCTTTTCCAGCATTGTGTCGTAGGCATCGCTATCGAGTTTCTTGTCATAGGGATAGTCGCCCGAGGCCAGCGCATTGTCGTCGATCCAGCCCGGCAGCTTCGGATTGTCGATGTCGAAAACCCGGTTCTTGCCGTTGACCACCAGTTCGACCGGCTTGTTTTCTTCCATATCCGTCATGATCTACCCTCGCCCTCATGGTTTTGCGGCCGGCCGCCGATTTCACGGGAGGAGGCCACAATTGCATTGCGAATTCAAGCATGCCGTGAAAATCATGTCATGAACCTCCGATATCACCGTTCAATTGCACCATGCGCGAGAACATCTTGGAAGATACAAAAAAACTCTGGGCGAATTTGAAGGAGAGGGCTGGTTCGGAGAAATGGATCATCGCTCTGTCCATTCCGGTTGCCGTTGCCCTGGTTCTCGTCGGCATTCATGCCGTGGCTGTCCTTTTGTTCTGGCTGGTCTGCATGTCGGTTCTTTTCAATCGTAGCGTCGATGCCAAGCCGCCGATCGCGCCGGCCGCTCCATTGCCGGTGGAAGAATCCGACCTCGATATCCTCGCCACCGCCTTTAACGCGCTTGATACCCCGATCCTTGTGGTTGCGCCCGACGAGACGGTGGTTCTGCAGAACCATGCCGCCGAAAAGGCCTTCGGTACCATCCCGCCCAATTCGGACCTCTCGGCTCGCGTCCGTTCGCCGGGCATTCTGGATATGGTCCGCGAAACGATGGTTACCGGCAAGGTGAACCAGATCGAGCATTCGGAGCGTTTCCCGTCCGAGGCGGTCTATATCGTTCGGGTGGCCCCGGCCGGGATCGGTCAAGGGGCCGTCGAGCGGCTTTACATCCTGTCCTACCGCGATATTTCCCAGGCGCGCCGCATCGACCGGATGCGCTCCGATTTCGTTGCCAATGCCAGCCATGAACTGAGAACCCCGCTCGCCTCGCTGCGTGGTTTTATCGAGACATTGCAAGGGCCTGCCCGCAACGACCAGAAGGCGCACGAAAAATTTCTCGGCATCATGCACGAGCAGGCGACGCGCATGAGCCGCCTCGTCGATGATCTCCTGTCTCTGTCGCGGCTGGAACTCAAATCCCATATCACACCGGATCAGGCGATCGATCTGGCGCCGCTGCTCGGCCATGTCCGGGATGCGCTGGCGCCGCTTGCCGAGGATGTCGGCGTCGAGATTTCCCTGATCGTGCCGGATGCGCCCGTCATCGTGCAGGGTGACCGCGACGAGTTGACGGAAGTGTTCGAGAACCTGATCGAAAATGCCTGCAAATACGGCCAGGAAGGCAAAAAGGTTGAAGTCCGGCTCTCCGGCGGGACCGGCGCGCCCGCCGAAGTCTCCGTTCGCGATTACGGGCTCGGCATACCGGCCGAGCATGTTCCGCGTATTACCGAACGATTCTACCGGGTTAACGTGGAGAACAGCCGGTCGAAAAAGGGCACCGGTCTGGGGCTTGCCATCGTCAAGCATATCCTCACCCGGCATCGCGCCAGACTGCTGGTCCAGTCGGAAGTCGGCAAGGGCACGGTGTTCACCGTAAGATTTTGACATAAACCTGCTGCGGGAAAAGACATTTTTCAAAAATATTAAATTATTTCAGGCATTTGATTTGTCACAAATGTTTCGTCAAGTTGACATAAAAGGTGTGGGCATCGGGCGCTAACTAGGGCGGCCGATCAAAACGGCGAAAGCGAGCGCTGGTGAAAAGCGCACCCACACAAGCCCACTATGGGAGAATTCCGATGAAGTCCTTGAAACTTACTGTTGCAGCTCTGGTTGCATCCGCCGCTTTTGCAGGCGTGGCCATTGCTCGCGACCAGATCCAGGTTGCCGGTTCCTCGACCGTTCTGCCTTACGCAAAGATTGTTGCCGAAACGTTCGGCGAAACCTTCCCTGACTTCAAGACTCCGATCGTCGAATCCGGCGGCACCGGCGGCGGCCTGAAGGAATTCTGCAAGGGTGTTGGCCCGGACACGATCGATATCGCCAACGCTTCGCGCAAGATCAAGGACAGCGAGCTGGAAACCTGCAAGGCAGCCGGCGTCACCGAAGTCCAGGAAATCAAGATCGGTTATGACGGCATCGTCTTCGCAACCGACACGGGCAATGCCGATCTGAAGCTGGTTCCCAAGGATCTCTACCTTGCTCTGGCCGCTGAACTTGTCATTGATGGCAAGGTTGTTGCCAACCCTTACAAGAAGTGGTCGGAAGTCAACAAGGACCTGCCGGACGTTGAAATCGCTGCCTACATCCCGGGCGAAAAGCACGGCACGCGCGAAGTCTTCGAAGAGAAGATCCTGGCTGCTGGCTGTGAAGAATCCGGTGCCAAGGAAGCTCTCAAGGGCCTCGTCGCCGATGAAAAGGAAGCTGCCAAGAAGTGCGTTGCAGTCCGTAAGGACGGCCTGGCTGTCGACATCGACGGTGACTACACCGAAACTCTGGCCCGTATCGCTTCCAACAAGAACGGTATCGGCGTCTTCGGTCTGGCCTTCTTTGAAAACAACGCCGACAAGCTGAAGGTCGCGACCGTCAACGGCATCGTTCCGTCGACCGAAACGATCGCTTCGGGCGAGTATCCGGTTTCCCGTCCGCTGTTCTTCTACGTCAAGAAGGCACACCTCGGCGTTATCCCGGGCCTCAAGGAATATGTCGAATTCTTCCTCGACGACCAGATGATCGGCCCTGACAGCCCGCTTGCAGCCTATGGCCTGGTTTCGGCTCCGGATGCAGAACGCGAAGCTGACCGCAAGGCGTTCACCGACGGCAACATGCTTTAATCGCTTGAACAATACCGGCACGGCAATTTCTGCCGTGCCGGACCTCCCGATTTCGGATTTGCCGGCTTTTGAATGATTTTAAGGCCGGGGGGACATGTCGATGAACACATCTCTTATACTTTTGCTTATTTTTATTGTTGGCCTCGCGGCCTATCTTGCCGGACGGTCCCGGGCACTTGCGACCTCGAGCGGCAAACTTTCTGTTCTTCATTCCCTTCCTGGCTATCACGGCATGTATGCGGCGATCTGTGCCGTCATCCCGGCCGCGATCGTTCTCGCCATATGGGCGCTGGCGGCTCCCGTCTACATTGACGGCAGCGTGCGCGATGCTCTGCCGGAGGCGGTCCACAGCCAGGGTGGCGCAACCACGGAACTGGCGCTTGGCCAGGTGAAATCGGTTGCCAACGGTTTGAAGCTGCTGAATGAGGCGGAGTTGGCCGCGCTCAACAGCGGATCCACCAATCTGCGCGATGTGCTTGCGGCCAAAGGTGTTCCCCTCGCTGGTGACGGCGAAGCCTACATGATCAAGTCCGCCGAGCAGTTCAATTCGATGACTGCGACAAGCCGCATCCTGATGGCCGCAGCCGTACTCCTGATCGCTGTTGCCGGTGCCGTCCTTGCGCTGCGCGGTATCACTGCGCCTTTCCGGGCGCGCAACAAGGTCGAGCGCGTCATGCTCTGGGCCCTCATGCTCGCATCGTCCATCGCCATCCTGACGACGATCGGCATTGTTGGTTCGATGCTGTCGGAAGCGATCCGCTTCTTCAATTCCGTGTCGCCGGCCAGCTTCTTCTTCGGTACGGTCTGGGATCCGCGTTTTGGCGCCACCGGCAGCGATGGGGGCCAGTTCGGCTTGCTTCCGCTCCTGGCAGGCACGCTCTATATCGCTTTCGTCGCCATGCTCTTTGCTGTGCCGATCGGCCTTTTCGCGGCGATCTACATGTCCGAATATGCACGGCCCGCCATCCGCTCGACGGCCAAGCCGCTGCTCGAAATTCTCGCCGGCATCCCGACGATCGTTTACGGCTTCTTCGCACTGGTGACGGTTGGACCGTTTCTTCGCGATATTTCGGCTCAGCTGAATGGTCTGGTGACGGGCAACTACATCTCCTTCATCCAGGCGCAGAGCGTTTTGACCGCCGGTATTGTCATGGGTATCATGTTGATCCCGTTCGTCTCCTCCCTGTCCGACGACATCATCACCCAGGTGCCGCGTGCTCTGCGTGACGGCTCGCTCGGGCTCGGCGCAACCCGCTCGGAAACGATCAAGAAGGTCGTTCTGCCTGCCGCACTTCCCGGCATTGTCGGTGCGCTGCTTTTGACGGCCTCGCGTGCCGTCGGTGAAACCATGATCGTGGTGCTTGCGGCGGGTGTTGCCGCGCGCATGCAGCTCAATCCTTTTGAGGCGATGACGACGGTCACCGTCAAGATCGTCAATCAGCTGACCGGTGACCTCGAGTTCAACTCGCCTCAGACACTGGTGGCCTTCGCGCTCGGGATCACGCTGTTCTTCATCACGCTCTGCCTCAACATCTATGCACTCTACATTGTGCGCAAATACCGGGAACAGTACGAATGACCGAGATCACTTCCTCTTCGTCCTCCGCCTATGCGCGCCCGTCAGCCACCAGACGCGATATCGGCATCAAGCGCCGCTATGCCGCTGAACGCCGCTTCCGCGCCTATGGCGTCGCTGCGATCCTGACTGGCCTGTTCTTCCTGTTCCTGCTCCTCTGGACAGTCGTTTCGAACGGTTACACCGCCTTTCTACAGACGACGATCACCCTTCCGATCGAGTTTTCGGAAAGTGTTGTCGATCCGAAGAATGAGCGCGCCGCCAATCCGGGCAAGCTGATGACAGCCAACTATCCGCTTCTGGTCCGCGATGCGCTTGTCAAGGCGCTTGGCATCGACCCGGAAAACCGGGCAGAGGTCAAGAAGGCCACGGACATGGTTTCGGCCAGTGCCCGCGTCCAGTTGCGTGACATCGTTGTTGCCAATCCTTCGGTGATCGGCACGACGGTAAACGTATCGCTCTTGGCCGAAGGCAATATCGACAGCGCAAACAAGGGCCAGATCGATCTCGCGGTCGAGGAAAGCAAGCGCAAGGTCAACGACCAGCAGCTCGGATGGATGAAGACGCTGACCGACAGCGGTGCAATGACGAAGGACTTCAACACGGGTATCTTCACCTTCGGCGCCTCCAGCCGTCCGGAAGCAGCCGGCATCGGTGTCGCGGCCCTCGGCTCGCTCTACATGATGCTGATCGTTCTTGTCCTGGCTCTGCCGATCGGTGTCGCCGCGTCCATCTATCTGGAGGAGTTCGCCCCTAAGAACCGGCTGACGGATCTGATCGAGGTCAATATCAACAACCTCGCGGCGGTTCCCTCCATCGTCTACGGTCTGCTCGGCCTGTCGATCTTCATCAATTTTGCCGGCATGCCACGCTCGGCGGCGCTTGTCGGTGGTCTGGTGCTGACGCTGATGACCCTGCCCACCATCATCATTGCGACCCGTGCCGCGCTGAAGGCGGTTCCGCCGTCGATCCGCGCCGCGGCGCTCGGCCTTGGTGCCTCCAAGATGCAGACGATCTTCCATCACGTGCTGCCCCTCGCCATGCCGGGCGTCCTGACGGGCACCATCATCGGCCTGGCGCATGCGCTCGGCGAAACCGCGCCGCTGCTGCTGATCGGCATGGTGGCTTTCGTGGTGGATTACCCGGGCTCGCCGCTGGAGCCGTCCACTGCTCTGCCGGTCCAGATCTATATGTGGGCCAATGAAGCCGAACGTGCATTTGTCGAACGGACCTCGGGCGCGATCATGGTTCTCCTGATCTTCCTCGTCGTTATGAACCTTGGCGCAATCCTGTTGCGGCGTCGCTTTGAGCGGCGCTGGTAGTGAGGTAGAAACATGAACATGATGTCAGAAGCAGCAGTTGAAAAGGCGCTGGACCAGAAAATGAACACTGTTCCATTCAAGATGATCGGGAAGGACGTTTCTGTTTATTACGGCGAGAAGCGTGCGCTTTTCGACGTGAACCTGAACGTTCGCGAAAACACCGTGACCGCGCTGATCGGACCGTCCGGTTGCGGCAAGTCGACATTCCTGCGGACACTCAACCGTATGAATGACACGATCGACAGCTGCCGCGTTACCGGCAAGATCACCCTCGATGACGGTGATATCTACGATCCGAGCATCGATGTCGTTGAACTTCGCGCCCGCGTCGGTATGGTCTTCCAGAAGCCGAACCCGTTCCCGAAGTCGATCTATGAGAACGTGACCTACGGCCCGAAGATCCACGGCCTTGCCCGCACCAAGGCGGAACTTGACCAGGTGGTCGAGTCGAGCCTGCAGAAGGCCGGCCTCTGGAACGAGGTCAAGGACCGCCTGCATGAATCCGGCACCGGCCTGTCCGGTGGTCAGCAACAGCGTCTGTGCATTGCCCGCGCCGTTGCCGTCAGCCCGGAAGTCATCCTGATGGACGAGCCGTGCTCGGCGCTGGACCCGATCGCGACCGCCAAGGTCGAGGAATTGATCCACGAACTGCGCACGAATTTCACCATCGTCATCGTGACGCACTCGATGCAGCAGGCTGCGCGCGTGTCACAGCGCACCGCCATGTTCCACCTCGGCAATCTCGTTGAGGAAAACGACACCGACAAGATGTTCACCAATCCGGACGACCAGCGGACCCAGGACTACATCATGGGCCGTTTCGGCTGAGGACTTCTCTTGCCACCCTTCCATTCCGGCAGGGTGGCGGTCTTCCAACCCGGATTGTGATCGCAAGGAAAAACAATCATGTCTACGCACATTGCTTCCGTCTATGACGAAGATCTGAAGTACCTGACCCGCCGCATCTCCGAGATGGGTGGTTTGGCTGAACAGATGGTGGCCGAATCCGTGCGCGCACTGGTCAATTCCGACCTGGCGCTTGCCCAGAAGGTCATCTCCGACGACACCATCCTTGATGATGCCGAACGGCAGATCGGCGAAAAGGCAATCGTCACCATCGCAAAACGCCAGCCGGTTGCCTCCGACCTGCGCGAAATCATGGGATCGATCCGCATTGCGGCCGATCTGGAGCGGGTCGGCGATCTCGGCAAGAACACTGCCAAGCGCGTCATCGCCGTGTCCAGCGCCAGCCTGCCGCGTCAGCTCGCCCGCGGCCTTGAGCATCTGGCTGAGCTTGCGCTCGTCCAGCTCAAGGAAGTGCTCGACGTCTACGCTTCCCGCTCGCCGGAAAAGGCCAACAGCATCCGCGAGCGCGACAGTGAAATCGACGCGATCTACACGTCGCTGTTCCGCGAACTTCTCACCTATATGATGGAAGATCCGCGCAACATCACGCCCTGCACGCATCTGCTGTTCTGCGCCAAGAATATCGAGCGCATCGGTGACCATGCCACCAACATCGCCGAGACGATCTTCTACATGGCGACCGGTGCGCAGCCGGAAGGCGAGCGCCCGAAGGACGACAGCGCCAATACTGTCGGCGCGCTTGCCGATTGAGGGCTGTCCTTCACCCCTGACATGATTGAAGACCCGCACTAACGGGCGAGGGCGGTCCCTCGCTCAGGCACCAAGGAGTTCCTGCGGAATGCTGCCAAGAATAGCCGTCGTAGAGGATGAAGAGGCGCTCAGCGTTCTCCTCCGATACAATCTTGAGGCTGAAGGGTTTGAAGTCGATACGATCAATCGTGGCGACGAAGCGGAAATGCGTCTGCAGGAACGCCTGCCCGACCTTTTGATACTCGATTGGATGCTGCCGGGCGTGTCAGGCATCGAATTGTGCCGCAGGCTGCGCCAGCGCCCGGAAACCGAACGCCTGCCGATCATCATGCTGACGGCACGCGGTGAGGAGAGCGAGCGCGTACGCGGTCTTGCAACCGGCGCTGATGATTATGTGGTCAAGCCGTTCTCGACGCCGGAACTGATGGCGCGGGTCAAGGCGATGCTGCGCCGGGCAAAGCCCGAAGTCCTTTCGACACTGCTGAAATGCGGCGATATTGAACTCGACCGCGAAACCCACCGGGTCCATCGCAAGACGCGCGAAGTCCGTCTCGGACCGACCGAATTCCGCCTTCTGGAATTCTTCATGGCCTCGCCGGGCCGCGTTTTCTCGCGCTCGCAGTTGCTGGATGGCGTCTGGGGTCATGACATCTATGTCGACGAGCGCACGGTGGACGTCCATGTCGGCCGTCTGCGCAAGGCGTTGAACTTTTCCAACATGCAGGATGTGATCCGCACGGTGCGCGGCGCCGGTTATTCGCTGGAAAGCTGAGCGTCGTCTATATGGAGCGAACCGTCAGGTCTTGCCTAGCGGTTCGCCAATCTCGATGGCGTGACCATCCGGATCATAGATCCGGAACACTCTCTGCCCCCAGGCTTGAGTCTCGATGGGATGGATCAGGTTCACGCTACGGGCGATGCGCTCGAAAAGCGCATCCAGATGGTCATGTTCGAAATAAAGCAGGACATTCTGACGGCCATACGGCCCGGAAATGGCTGACGGCTGTCCCCAGACCGTCATTTCCAGGGATTTGCCGTCATGGATGGCAAATCCCGTTTCGAACATCACGAAATTGCCGAAGTCTCGGCTGACCGCCAATCCCAGTATCTCGCAATAGAAAGCTTTCGAGATACCGATATCCCGTACAAACGGAATGGGATTGACAAAGCGCACGGCCGGTCCGGCCTCAGCGTGCCCGGCGGCGCTCGCCGGACGGCTGATAGGCAAGTTTGGCGTGGAACGTGCAATAGGGCGACGTGTCGGGGGAATCGTTGCCGCAGAAGTGGAATTCTTCCTTCATCGGATCGCCGATCGGCCACTTGCAGGTCCGGTCGGTGAGCTGGGTCAGCACCAGGCGCCGCGACATTGGAAGAACGACGTTGCCTGCTGGCACGGTTTCCTGGTCCTCGATCGCGTCGATTTCCACCTCTTCCTTCATGACGGTTGCGCCGGCAGTCCGCGTCACGGTGCGGGTGGCCATGCGTGGCGAGGTGTAGTTCGGCGCGCGCGGAGCAGCCGCCGCCGCAGGCCGCTTGGCGCGGGCCGTCGCCGCTGTGCTGCCGCCGGCTTTCGCGCGGCCGGGCAGGCAAAGCCGGTGAACCTTGCCGATGACGGCATTGCGGCTGACGCCGCCGAGCTGCGCCGCGATCTGGCTCGCGCTCAGGCCCTCGGACCACAATTTCTTGAGTTTTTCGACCCGCTCGTCAGTCCAGTTCATGGTCTTGTCTCCATTCCCAGCGTTGGTGATGGTCGAATCCTCCACCGCACCGCGGATAGTCTCCGAGGCTGAAACGCGATAATACTTTTGGTGACTAGGTCCGCCGCATGCGTTCTAGTAATTGTTTCTTAACGTAGAGCTAGGGGGACTCTCTGACAAGAGTCCGGGGAATCGCGCCGAATCGATTTCTGGGTTTTCCCCAACTTGCTTGCAATGCGTGGCATTTTTGCAAGGGTATCCGGCTAAAAAAATGACGTCCGCTGTATAGGCCGGAATTGCCGCAAATCATGGGCTTTTGTTGACATTGCAGTGCGGAATGAAGATAGTGCCGTGGCCGCCGAAAGGCGGCATTTTGATTTTTTATGGGTTGGCCACAGCCTTGTGAAGATGCTGATTGTACAATCGCCGTGATGGTTTGAGGAGACATGCGCCATGGCCGATGCCACGCCGCTTTATGACACATATGCCCGTGCCCCCTTGCGGTTTGAGCGCGGCGAAGGCGTCTGGCTGATCGCCGAGGACGGCACCCGCTATCTCGATTTCGCCGCCGGTGTGGCGGTCAATTCGCTCGGCCATGCGCATCCGCATCTCGTATCGGCATTGAAGGCGCAGGCAGACAAGGTCTGGCATCTGTCGAACCTCTATGAAGTCCCAGGTCAGGAAAGCCTCAGCCGCCGCCTGACGGAGGCGACGTTTGCGGACAAGGTGTTCTTCACAAACTCTGGCGCTGAAGCGCTGGAATGCGCGATCAAGACGGCGCGGCGCTATCATTTTTCCAAGGGTCAACCGGAAAAATTCCACATCATCACCTTTGAAGGTGCCTTCCATGGCCGCACGCTGGCGACCATCGCCGCCGGTGGCCAGGCGAAATACCTGGAAGGCTTCGGCCCGAAGGCGCCGGGCTTCTATCAGGTGCCGTTTGGCGACATGGCGGCGCTGAAGGCTGCCATCAGTGAAGAGACTGCCGCGATCCTGATCGAACCGATTCAGGGCGAGGGCGGTATCCGCACCGTGCCGAAGGAATTCCTGCAGGAGCTGCGCTCCCTCTGCGATGAATATGGCCTGCTGCTGATCCTCGACGAGGTTCAGTCCGGCGTTGGAAGAACCGGCAAGCTGTTTGCCCATGAATGGTCAGGCGTCACGCCGGACATCATGGCAGTTGCCAAGGGCATCGGTGGCGGGTTTCCGCTGGGCGCCTGCCTTGCAACGGCGGAAGCCGCGTCCGGCATGGTGGCCGGCACCCACGGTTCGACCTATGGCGGCAATCCGCTGGCCATGGCCGTCGGCAATGCCGTGCTGGATGTCATCCTTGCGGATGATTTCCTCCAGCACGTCCGCGATGTCTCGCTGGTCTTCCGCCAGGGTCTTGCCTCGCTTGCCGATCGTTTCCCCGATGTCATCGAGGAAATCCGCGGCGAAGGCCTGATGCTCGGCATCAAGGCCAAGGTGCCGTCTGCCGATCTCCTGAAGGCCATCCGTGCCGAAAGACTGCTGGCTGTGCCTGCAGGCGAGAATGTCATCCGCCTGCTGCCGCCACTGGTGACGACGGCCGAGGAAGCCCGTGAAGGCCTGGCGCGGCTTGAACGCGCCGCCGAACAGCTGACAGTGGAGCGACGACAGGCATCGGCCTGAACGACGCTTGACCTACACGCTGAAAAAAACACAGGACTTTGAATAGTATGGCCGGTACCAGACACTTTCTCGATCTTTCTGCAATGACGACGACCGACCTGCGGTCGATCATCGAGGATGCCCGCGTCCGCAAGGCTGCCACCAAGGCCGGCACCGCGGAAAAGCCGCTCGCTGGCAAGATGCTGGCAATGATCTTCGAAAAGCCATCGACCCGCACCCGCGTTTCCTTCGATGTCGGCATGCGCCAGCTCGGCGGCGAGACGCTGTTCCTCTCCGGGACCGAGATGCAGCTCGGCCGTGCCGAAACCATCGGCGATACCGCCAAGGTTCTGTCGCGCTATGTCGATGCGATCATGATCCGCACCACCGATCACAACCGTCTGCTGGAGCTTGCGGAACATGCCACCGTGCCCGTCATCAACGGCCTGACGGACACGACGCATCCCTGTCAGATCATGGCCGATATCATGACCTTCGAGGAACATGCAGGCCCGGTAAAGGGCAAGACCATCGCCTGGACGGGCGACGGCAACAACGTGCTGCATTCCTTCGTCGAAGGCGCGGCGCGCTTCGGCTACCGGATGAACATGGCTGTGCCGCTCGGCTCGGAACCGGACGACAAGATCCTCAACTGGGCTCGCAACAATGGCGGCGAGATCAAGCTCTATCACGATGCCGACCAGGCCGTGGACGGCGCCCATTGCGTGGTCACCGATACCTGGGTGTCGATGAACCAGGAACATCGCGCCCGCGGCCACAACGTCTTCCAGCCGTTCCAGGTCAATGCCGCGCTGATGGCGAAGGCCGACAAGGATGCGCTGTTCATGCACTGCCTGCCTGCCCATCGCGGCGAGGAAGTGACGGACGAGGTCATCGACGGCAAGCAATCCGTGGTGTTTGACGAGGCGGAGAACCGCCTGCACGCGCAGAAGTCCGTTCTGGCATGGTGTCTCGGCGCCCTCTAGCGGTATTACCCGGCATATTGAAAACCGGGCAGCGGCACACGATCTATGCAACACGCTGGTGACCGGCAGGTGGCGCGTCCTCCTTTGCCGGTCATTCGTATTCAGAAATATCCATCCATCCGCGCCGCCGCCCTTGCTGGAGGCAGCAAAGTGAACAGCTGTTTTTCAGGAACGATCTGGACAAAGGCGGCTTGCGCGGGATCAATAGAAGCATCGGACAGCGTCCCGGCCTTCACGGCGGGCAGACGTCCGAGGGCTAGGAGCAGAGTGATGACGGAAGCAGACTTCGGCCTCGGCCAGTTCGATTTTGCCGGCGACGATCATGTCGTGCCGTTTCAGGTGGAAGGCCTCGACGTGCGCGGCCGCGCCGTTCAGCTCGGCCCTATGCTGGATGCGATCCTTGAACGCCACAACTATCCTCTGCCGGTCGCCCGTCTCGTCGCTGAAGCGGTCGTGCTGACGGTTCTGCTTGGCACATCGCTGAAATTCGAGGGCAAGCTGATCATCCAGACCAAGAGCAATGGTCCGGTCGATCTGGTCGTCGCCGATTTCGCGACGCCGGACCGGGTGCGCGCCTACGCCCGCTACAACGAGGAAGCGTTGGCGATCGCCGAACAGAATGGTCTCACCCAGCCGCAGCATTTGCTGGGCGATGGCATTCTGGCGTTCACGATCGATCAGGGCGCACACATGCAGCGCTATCAGGGCATCGTGCCGCTTGATGGCGCTTCGCTGGAGGAAATTGCCGGCGTCTATTTCCGCCAGTCGGAACAGATCCCGACCAAGGTGCGTCTCGGCGTTGCCGAACTGCTCGATCGCGATGAAAATGGTAAGCCGCGCCACCGCTGGCGGGCGGGCGGCATGGTCGCGCAGTTCCTGCCGGAAACGCTGGAGCGCATGCGCCAGCCGGATCTTCCCGGCGGCGATGGCGACGACACCGATGACAATTTTGAAGTCGATGATCTCTGGGGTGAAGCGAGTGTCATGGTCCAGACCATCGATGCCGACGAGCTGACCGATCCAACCGTCGGCACCGAGCGTCTGCTCTACCGGCTGTTCCACGAGCGCGGCGTCAAGGTCTATCCGCCCCAGGCGGTCTATGACAGATGCAGCTGTTCGCGCGAGAAGCTGCGCGATGTGCTGGCAAGCCTCAGCCAGGACGATATCGATCATGCGGCCGAGGACGGGCTGGTGTCGGTCACCTGCGAGTTCTGCTCGACGACCTACCGCTTCGAGGCAACGGAAGTGAAGCCGCAGTAAAAACGCTGTGGCTTCAGTTCAGCGTCCGGTTCTGGCCGGGTGAATCGAGCGAGAAGGCGGGGATGTCGACGTTAAACGACTCCCCGCGGGTGTTTTCCATCGAGTAGTGACCGAACATGACGCCGGACGGCGTATCGAGCGGGCAGCCGGATGAATATTCATAGGTATCGCCGGGGTTGAGAACCGGCTGCTCACCGATGACGCCAGGCCCGTTGACCTCGTCCACCTGGCCGTTTTCATCGGTGATATGCCAGTAGCGCGTCATCAGCCTGACCGTCTCGTCGGACATGTTCGAGATCAGGATCCGGTAGCCCCAGACATAACGGCTGTCATCCGGATCGGACTGCTCCTCCAGATAATAAGGCTCGACGGTCACCTCGATGTCGCGTGTCAGCGCGCGGTACATATGCAAACCCTTTTCAAGTCTATAGGCGATATTCTACAGCAAGATGGTTTCGTCAAGAATAATGGACAGGGTAAACTGTAGGGATAGGGCACAGCATGCTCGATGGTCATTTGAGGAGGCGGCTTGACCCTTGGCTGGATCGCGCAGGCCGGGTTTTGGCTGGTCATGGCATCAACGCGAATGCCGTTACCGTCACCGGATTTCTGATCGGCCTCGCGGCTGCGGCCGCTATCGTTCTCGACGCCTATGCCTGGGCTTTTGTTCTGATCGGCGTCAGCCGGATGTTTGACGGCCTGGATGGCGCGGTTGCACGGGCAACGGAAAAGACGGATCTCGGCGGTTTCCTCGATATCGTGCTCGATTTCGCCTTCTACGGGCTCATACCCTTCGCCTTCATCTTTGCCGACCCTTATGAAAACGGCGCTGCCGGCGGGCTCCTGCTCTTGTCATTCTATGTCAACGGCGCAAGCTTCCTCGCCTTCTCGGTCATGGCCGAAAAACGCGGTCTCTCCACCGATATACGCGGCGCAAAGTCGCTCTATTTCACCACCGGTCTTGCCGAGGCGACCGAGACGATCGCCGTCTTCCTGGCCTTCTGCCTGTTCCCGCAATGGTTTTGCGAGATCGCCGTGATCTTTGCGCTCGTGTGCTTCTATACGGCGCTGTCGCGCATCATGCTGGCGCGGGCGAGCTTCAAAAGAGAAATCCAGGCCTGAAAAACGCCCGCATCCATAGGACACGGGCGTTTCACAGTATCCTTAAATCAGGCCTGAACCGACTTCAGGGCGCGGGCGAAATCCTCGATCAGGTCTTCGCTGTCTTCGATCCCCGCCGAGAAGCGCACGGTGCCGGGCGAAATGCCGAGTTCGGCACGGGCTTCGTCCGAAAGGTTCTTGTGCGTCGTCGTCGCCGGATGGGTGATCAGGCTCTTCGAGTCGCCGAGATTGTTGGAGATCAGCACAACGTCCAGCGCGTTCTGCAGCGCGAAAGCCGCCTCCTTGCCGCCCTTCATCTCGAAGCAGACCAGCGTCGATCCGCCCTTCATCTGCCGGGCGATGATATCGGCCTGCGGATGGTCCTTGCGGCCGGGATAGATCACCTTGGCGACCTGGCTCTGCTCGGCGAGGAAATCGGCGACGCGCGCGGCGTTCTCGCTCTGCTGGCGCACGCGCAAGGGCAGCGTCTCGATGCCCTTCAGAAGCGTCCAGGCATTGAACGGCGACAAAGCCGGGCCGGTATGGCGGAAATAGTCGTGTAGGTGTTCGTCGATCCATTCCTTGTCGGACAGGATCACGCCACCGAGGCAACGGCCCT
>JAESFK010000374.1_pt1 | contig 25358 bp, 21 predicted proteins | sample 9269391 | NCBI WGS metagenome assembly JAESFK01 (sample SAMN14506231, study PRJNA617097) | algae metagenome | isolation source: Drouetiella hepatica UHER 2000/2452 and co-occurring heterotrophs from... | place: Slovakia: Slovak Paradise National Park, Hrabusice, Kosice Region | collected 2000-01-01
CAGCCCACCGCGACGGGTGCTTGGCATAGTGGTAAAGCACCATACGGATGGCACGCTGACGGACTTCAGGGGAAAATTTGTCGTTGTCTTGCTCATATCGGCTCCAATCTCTCAGGAGTTGGGGTCTCCGCCAAAGCCGGGGCGGTTCAGTTCCATAAATAGGCGTATCCCACACGATTGAGATTGCGCTCTTCGCTTCAAACACATTCAAGAGCAACTAGAGGAACGAGAATGGGCGAAGGCGGTCCTAAAAGCACTATGGCGTTTGTCATTCATTTGCATTATGATCCCTGCCGAAGTGGAGATTGCTATGGCTGCAAATGCACTGGTACAAACTCGTATTGATGCCGAGGTTCGGGATCGCGCCTCCGCAGTGCTTGGAAATATGGGGCTGACCGTATCTGACGCGGTTCGTATCTTGCTCACCAGAACGGCCAACGAAGGTGCGCTGCCGCTTGAGCTTCTTTCAGGCAGCGAGGCCCATGACGCTTGGTTTCGCACCAAGGTCCTTGAAGCGCTGAACGATACTCGACCGGACGTCTCGGATGATGAAGTCGAGGCACATTTCGCTGAACGTCGAGCGGCAGCCCGCCTTAACGCGGGTGCGCGCAAATCGTGAAGCTTACCTGGTCTGCGTTTGCGTTATCGGATCGCGACGCCATCTTCACATATAGAGAGGCAGAAAATCCGTCAGCTGCCATACTGGTCGATGAACGGATCGTTGCTGCCGTCCTCCGGTTGATAGATTTTCCCGCGAGCGGTCGTGTTGGCAGAATTGCTGGCACCCGCGAACTGGTAATTGAGGCACGCCGTACGTAGCGGCGTATGCAATTACTGAAACAGCGGTTCGTATTCTTCGCGTCCTCCATGGCGCGCAGGAATGGCCAGACACTTTGCCAACGCGCTAGGCATCTGTTCTCGATGCTGAGTATCACCGGGTCGGTGGTTCGAATCTTTTCAAGGTGAGCAAGTTTCCGTTCTGTCACAGCGGCCCGTGATCCAGGCGTGGCAAAACATGACGCGCGAACAGATCGGCCTCAGTGGCGTGCGGATAGCCGGAGAGAATAAACGCCTCGATGCCTTCCGCGCGGTAGGCCTGCAGTTTTGCCACAACCTGATCCGGATCGCCGACGATCGCCGCACCGCAGCCGGAACGGGCGCGGCCGATACCGGTCCAGAGATTATCCTCGACATAGCCCTCGTTGCCGGCCTGTTCCCGCAGTTCGGCCTGACGCCTGACGCCGACCGACTGGCTGTCGAGCGATTTCGCCCGGATGGCGGCGCCGGCGGCGTCATCGAGTTTCGACAGCAGGCGGTCGGCAGCAAGGCGGGCTTCGGCCTCGGTTTCGCGCACGACGACATGCACGCGGTAGCCGAACCGGAGTGTCCGGCCACGCTGTTGTGCCCGGCCGCGAAGATCGGCGATCGTCTCACGGACGGTTTCCATCCGGTCTGGCCACATCAGGTAGATGTCGGCGCCTTCGGCGGCGGCCTCGCGGGCATCCTCGGACAGGCCGCCGAAATAAAATTGCGGGCAGCGCCCTGCAACAGGCGCAATCCGCGGCGGATCGACTTTCAGTTTCCAGAAGGTTCCGTCGTGATCGAGCGGCTTTCCGTCAAGCAGCGTGCGCAGGATCGACATGGCCTCGATGGTGCGGGCATAGCGCGGGCCGCTCGCGAGGGTTTCGCCCGGCATCTCGCTGGAGATGATGTTGACCGACAGGCGGCCGTTGGCGATGCGGTCGATGGTGGCGATCTGCCGTGCCAGTTGCGCCGGCCAGTTTTCCCCGATGCGAACGGCCATCAGGAGCTTGATCCGGCGGGTAAGGGCAGCCATCGCCGACGCAAAGGCCGTCGTGTCGATGCCCAGCGCATAGCCGGACGGAAGCAGAATATTGTCAAAGCCGCTGCTTTCGGCCTGAAGGACGATATCGCGACAGTGTTCGAAGCTCGATTGCAGCCGCGGATCGGGAACGCCGAGGAACTCGTAGTCGTCGTCGCACAGAGCGGAAAACCAGCTTACTTCGCAGGCGGTGGTCATGAAACGGTGTCTCCGGTCTTGTCGGCGCGATTTCGCGCAGCATTCCTCTGTCGGCTCAGTCTTTTGCGCTTTTCCTGTTTCGTAGATCAATTTTCGAAGCAGATTCGTCGTGCGGGGCGGATTGTCTTCGCTCAGCTGCTTTGGCGGTGAAGCAGCGTGAAGCGGGTATCGATGACAGTGGGCGTTCTTTCACCGCCGCGGGCGATGCGCTCAAGGATCAGGCGGGCGGCCTCCGTGCCGATCAGGTCTCCCGGCGGGCGGATGGTGGTCAGCGAAGGATTGGAGGCCGCGCTGAAGCTGAGATCGCCGAAGCCGACGACCGAGAGCTGTCCGGGGATGTCGATGCCCAGCCGCTGGCATTCGAAGATCACGCCCAGCGCCACATGGTCGTTGGAGCAGGCAATGCCATCCACCTGCGGAAATTTCCGCATGGTTTCACCCAAAAGCATGGCGCCCACTTCTGCGCTCGACGGCGCGGGATGCTGGATGATTTCGGCGGTGACGCCAAAGGTTTTTTGGGCCTCCTCCACAAATCCCTCGGCGCGATGCGTCGCTCTTTTGTCTTCCTGCAGGCGGGCGCCCAGAAAGACGAGGTTGCGGCGATTGCGCTGAACAAGGTGTGCTGCCGCCGAGCGGCCGACTTGTTCGTGGTGGAAGCCGACGGCCATCTCGATCGGCTCGGAGCCAAGCTCCCAGATTTCGACCACCGGCACGCTGCTGTCGCGCAAGAGCTTTCTGGTGGCATTGCTGTGGGCGAGCCCCGTCAACACGATCGCGGCGGGCGCCCAGGAGAGCGCCATGCGCACGAGGTTTTCCTCTTCGCGCTCGCTGTATTCGGTATGGCCGAGCAGGACCTGCAGCCGCTCCTTGCCGAGTTCCGCCTGCATGGTGGCCACGGTTTCGGCAAAAAAGGCATTGCGCACCGAAGGCACGATGATGCTGACGGCGCGCGACGAGGCGGCCGCAAGACCGCCGGCCATCAGGTTCGGAACATAATTGAGCGCGTCTATGGCCTTGGCGATCGCCTCGCTTGCCGAGGCCGAGACCGCGTCCGGCTTGCGAAGGTAAAGCGAGACGGTGGAGGGCGATGTCTGGGCCCGCGCCGCAACGTCCATCATCGTCACCCGCTGCATCTTGCGGCGTTTGCGCGTCGGTTTCACAGAGCGTCCGGCGTTCACCATGTTGTCAGTCTTCATAATAGCGCTATTATCTGTGTTCATCATAGCCCATGGTTTTCCACCGAACAATTCCTCCTTTCCGAGAATGCCCTATTTATCTGATGTGGTTTGATTTTTTTGCTTTATTGGCGTTTTCGTGCGGACATGGCGGCGCTTCGGCTAGCGATTTTGTAGGTGCCCAGTTGCCAAAACAGAATCGTAGCGCTATTATTGCGGCAAGAAATAGCGATCGGCACTGGATGGATTGCCGTTTTCGGGAGGTTGAAATGGCGGGAGTGAGCCTGCGGGCGCTGGACAAGAGTTACGGCGCCCTTCGGATTGTTAAAGGCATTGATCTGGAGATCGCCGATGGCGAGTTCGTGGTTTTCGTCGGTCCTTCGGGCTGCGGAAAATCCACGACGTTGCGGATGGTGGCCGGACTGGAAACGATTACCGGCGGCGAAGTCAGGATCGGCGACCGCGTCGTCAACCGGCTGGCGCCGCGCGAGCGCGACATCGCCATGGTCTTTCAGGATTATGCGCTGTATCCGCACAAGACGGTTCGGGAGAATATGGGTTTCAGCCTGAAGGTGCGCGGTATCGCCGCCGGCGAGGCTGCGGCGCGGGTCGATGATGCCGCCAATATGCTGGGTATTTCCCACCTGCTCGATCGCCGGCCAGGCCAGCTCTCCGGCGGCCAGCGCCAGCGCGTCGCCATGGGTCGCGCCATCGTGCGCCGCCCGCAGGTGTTTCTCTTCGATGAGCCGCTGTCCAATCTGGATGCGAAGCTGCGCGGTCAGGTCCGCACCGAAATCAAGAAGCTGCATCAGACGATCGGAACGACGATCATCTATGTTACCCATGACCAGGTCGAGGCCATGACGCTCGCCGACCGGATCGTCATCCTGCGTGGCGGAGAGATCGAGCAGGTTGGAACGCCGGACGAGGTCTACAATCATCCCGCGAGCGTTTTCGTCGGCGGTTTTGTCGGCTCGCCGGCGATGAATTTTGCGAGAGCCAAGGCGGAGCGCGACAATCTGGTCTTCGCCAACGGCGACCGTCTGCCGCTCTCGGCGATCCGCGCCGCCGGCCATGCAGGCGCCACCGATGGGCGCGAGTTCATCGTCGGCATTCGTCCGGAGCACTTCAGCGCGAGCGCATCCGACGTCGCTCTGACCTGTCACGTTCAGGTCGTCGAGCCGCTTGGCTCCGATACGCTGGTCCATTTTTCTGTGGGCAACGAGACGCTGACGGCCCGCATGCCGCCGGAAACGCGGGTCAAGGCCGGCGAAACGCTCAAGATCGGCGTGGACCCTGCGAAAATTCATCTCTTCGACGCCGCAACGGAGCGCGCCGTCCATTGAAGACCCCGCGTGGGGAGGACCGCGCGACCAAATATCAAACGGGAGGAAATCATGGCTTTTTCGAAATTAACCGGCGCGCTGCTCTGCGCAACCACGCTGGCCTTTGCGCTGCCGGCTTCGGCCGAGACGGCGTTGAACGTCTACATCTCCAGCCAGCATCAGCCGGACGTCTGGCGCAAGGCGCTCGACACCTACGAAGCGGCCAATCCGGATGTGAAGGTGAAGATCGAGACGGGCGGCAATACGTCCGAAGCCCAGGCGCAGTATCTCAATACCGTGATGTCGGCCAAGGATACATCGCTCGACGTTCTGATCCTCGACGTCATCCGCCCGGCGCAGTTTGCCGCTGCCGGCTGGACCACCGATTTCGCGGGTAAGGACATGTCGTCCTACCTGCCGGCGTATGCGGGCGCCAACACAGTGGATGGCAAGGTGATCGCGCTGCCCGCCTTCGCCGACTCGCAGTTCCTCTACTACCGCAAGGATCTGCTCGAGAAATACGGCATCGAGCCGCCCAAGACCTGGGATGAGCTGAAGGTTGCTGCCAAGAAGATCGCCGAGGGCGAGGGCAATCCCGACCTGCAGGGCCTTTCCTTTCAGGGCAAGGCGATCGAAGGCGCTGTCTGTACCTTCCTTCTGCCATACTGGAGCCAGGGCAAGATGCTGACTGACAACGGTCGCCTGACCTTTGATCGCGATGCGGCGGTCAAGTCGCTCAGCCTGTGGAAGAGCATGGCCGACGACGGCGTTGCCAAGAAGAACATCGCTGAAGTCGGCACGGACGATACGCGCAAGGAATTCCAGGCGGGCAATGTGATCTTCGCGGTGAACTGGTCCTATGCCTGGGCGCAGTCGCAAGGTGCTGAATCCGCCGTTGCCGGCAAGGTCGGTGTTGCGCGCCTTCCAGCGATGACCGGTGGCGAGCAGGCCACCTGCCTCGGCGGCTGGGAGTGGGGCGTATCGGCCTATTCCGAACATCAGGACGAGGCAAAGAAGCTGGTCGAATACCTGTCGTCTGAGGACGTGTCGAAGTTCATGGCCATCAATGCCTCGCTGCTGCCGACCTATGCAGGTCTCTACAAGGACGCAGAGGTGACCAAGAGCGCGCCCTGGTTTGCCGATGCGCTGCAGGTGGTCGAAACCGCCAAGCCACGCCCGGTAACGCCGCGCTATAACGAGGTGAGCGAAGTCATTCGCACCACGGTCAACGCCGTTCTTGCGGGCGTCACCACACCGGAAGACGGTGCCGACCAGATCGAGGCCCGCCTGAAGCGCATCCTGCGGTGAGGCGCCCTTAACGCCTTGCTCCATCCCCTCCCTGTGCTGCGGGGAGGGGAGATCTTCTCAAGAGACGGGACGAGCGGCCTTTCGGCTGCGCGGGGCGAGGCGTGGGCCTTGCCGCCCGGACCTCTCAACGCTTCGGAACGAAACCATGGCGACGACAACCACATTCAAGGCAACGGACATACGGGAAGCCCCGCCCGCAGGCTGGACGCGCTGGCTCGATCTCAGCGACCGTTCGCTGGCCGTGTTGCTCCTTTCTCCGGCTGCGATCCTGCTGGCGCTGATCATCGTCTATCCCGTTTGCCGGCTGGCCTATACGAGCTTCTTCAGCCTGTCCCTGACATCAGGGCTGCCGGCCGAATTCGTTGGCTTCGAAAATTACCAGCTGATGATCGAAGACCCGGTCTTCTGGGAAACCACCTGGAATACCGTCCTGATCACGCTGATCACCGTTCCCGGTGCTCTGCTGGTCGGGCTCGGTCTGGCGCTGATGGCGAACCTTCCTTTCGCGATGCAGTGGCCCGTCCGCCTGTCGCTGCTCATTCCCTGGGCGCTGCCGCTGTCCTTCGCCGGCCTGATCTTCGCCTGGTTCTTCCATTCGGAATATGGCGTCGTCAACGATGTGCTGAACCGTTTCGGCTTCGAGGGGATCATCTGGTTCAACTCGCCGAACTGGGCCTTCGCCGCCATCTGTCTGACGATCATCTGGAAGACGTCGTCCTTCATGGCGCTGATCATCCTCGCGGGCCTGCAGACTATTCCGCGCTCGCTTTACGAGGCCGCCGATGTGGATGGCGCCGGGCGCCTGCGTCAGTTCTTCGAGATCACCCTGCCGCTGCTTAAACCCTCGATCGTCGTGGCGCTGATCTTCCGCACGATCACTGCGCTGCAGACCTTCGACATTCCCTACATGATGACGGGCGGCGGGCCGGGCACCTCGACCGCGACGCTTGCCATGTACATCCACCAGAACACCGTGTCCTTCCTCGATCTCGGCTACGGATCGGCACTCGCCGTCGTGATGTTCGCGCTGTCGATGTGCGTGACGGCCGTCTACCTCCGCATGATCCGGACCAAGGAGTAATCGCCATGAGCACGACAACAGCCTTCGGTTCGACATCCTTCCTATCAGGCAAGCCGCTGCGGTTCATCGCCGCCGGCATCCTTCTGGTCAACGGCATGTTCCCGGCGCTCTGGATCCTCTTCACCTCGCTGAAGACGGAAGCGGAGCTGACGGCGAAGCCGATCACCTGGATCCCGCATGCGCCGACCGTGCAGAACTATGTGCAGGCCTTCTCCGACCAACCGCTGCACATCTTCCTGTTCAACAGCTTCATGGTGGCGCTGCTCTCGACCGCGCTGACGCTGCTGGTCTCGGTGCTGGCAGCCTATGCGCTCGCCCGGCTCAATCTGACCTATCGCGGGCTGATCCTGTCCCTGATCATCGCCGTCTCGACCTTTCCGCTTGTCACGCTGTTGGTGCCGCTGTTCGAGATCATGCGGGCGCTCAATTTGCTCAATAGCTGGACGGCGCTGATCCTGCCCTACACGGTGCTGAGCCTGCCAGTCTGCACGCTGATGCTGGTGTCGTTCTTCGAGGGCATCCCGCGCGATCTGGAGAACGCGGCGATGATCGACGGCTGCACGCGCATGGGGGCGCTGTTCAAGGTGGTGGTGCCGCTCTGCGCGCCGGGCGTGTTCACGGCAGGCATCCTTGCCTTCGTCAATGCCTGGGACGAGTTCCTGCTGGCGCTGTCGTTCAATTCCAATCCGTCGCTGCGTACCCTTCCGGTCGGCATCCAGCTCTATCAGGGCGAGTTCGCCTTCCCTTGGCCGGTGATCTCCGCAGCGCTGGTCGTCGGCATCGTGCCGGTCGCAATTCTGATCGTCATCTTCCAGGAGCGTGTCGTCTCCGGCCTGACCGCGGGCGGCATCAAGGGATGAGTGAAGTGAAAAAAAAGCGCGATCTTTCGGAACTGCGCAGCCAGCGCTGGTTCGCTTCCGACGACATGCGCGGCTTCGCCCACCGGCAGCGCACGCAGCAGATGGGCATGCGCCGCGATGAGTTCATGGGCCGGCCGGTCATCGGCATCATCAACACCTGGAGCGAGATGAGCCCCTGTCATGCGCATCTGCGCGACCGGGCCGAGGCTGTAAAGCGCGGCGTCTGGCAGGCCGGTGGTTATCCGGTCGAGATGCCGGCTTTGTCGGTCGGCGAGGTGATGGTCAAGCCGACGACGATGCTCTACCGCAATTTCCTGGCGATGGAATGCGAGGAGCTTTTGCGCTCGCATCCGGTCGATGGCGCGGTGCTTCTCGGCGGTTGCGACAAGTCCACGCCGGCGCTCCTGATGGGTGCGATCTCCATGGACATCCCGGTGATCTACTGTCCGGCAGGCCCGATGTCGAACGGGCAATGGCGCGGTATCAAGACCGGCGCTGGCACCCATACCAAGAAGTATTGGGACGAACTGCGCGCCGGCAATATAACCCAGGATGACTGGGTCGATCTCGAAAGCCGGATGACGCGTTCGGCCGGAACCTGCAACACGATCGGCACGGCCTCGACCATGACCTCGATCGTCGATGCGATGGGGCTGACCTTGCCTGGCGCGTCCTCGATTCCGGCGACCGATTCCGGTCATCCGCGCATGGCGTCGGCCTGCGGCGTGCGGATCGTCGAGATGGTCTGGGAGGACTTGAAGCCGTCCGACATTCTCGACAAGGCCAGTTTCCAGAACGGCCTCGTTGCCTATATGGCGCTCGGCGGCTCCACCAATGCGGCGGTGCATCTGGTCGCCATGGCACGCCGTGCCGGGGTCGATCTGTCGCTGGACGATATGTCGGCGATGGCCGGCAAGGTGCCAGTCGCTGTCAATGTCTTTCCGTCTGGCGAATATCTGATGGAAGATTTCTATTTCGCCGGCGGTCTTCTGGCGCTGCTGCTGAAGTTTTCCCATCAGCTCGATCTGACGCGACCGACCGTGAACGGCAAAACCCTCGGCGAAAACATCGCCGGGGCCGACTGCTGGAACGACGACGTCATTCGTGGCGAGGACAATCCGGTGGTGCCGTTGTCGCGCGGCAAAACGCTGGAAGTGCTGCGCGGCAATCTGGCGCCGAACGGTGCCGTCATGAAGTCCTCTGCGGCCAACCCGAAATTTCTGAAGCATGTCGGCCCGGCCATCGTCTTCGACAATCCCGGCGTCATGAACAAAACGCTTGACGATCCCGATCTCGATATCACCGAGAACACCGTCATCGTATTGCGCAACGCCGGCCCTGTCGGCGCGCCGGGCATGCCGGAATGGGGGAACCTGCCGATCCCCAAAAAACTGCTGAAGCAGGGGGTGCGCGACATGGTGCGCATCTGCGACGGCCGGATGAGTGGTACGCATTACGGCACCTGCATCCTGCATGTCTCGCCCGAGGCGGCCATTGGCGGACCGCTGGCGCTCTTGAAGACCGGAGATCTGATCGAACTCGATGTGACGGCCGGGATGATCAACATGAAGGTCGACGAGGCGGAAATCGCCCGCCGGCGTGCGGAGTGGAAACCCGCGCCGCCGGTCTACCAGCGGTCGTTCGCGGCGCTTTACCAGAGCCATGTCAGCCAGGCCGATCAAGGCTGCGATTTCGATTTTCTGAGCGGAACGGCCGTCGTGCCCGATCCCGCGATCTATTGAGGAGACGACCATGAGCCTGACCAACCCTTTCAAGGCATGGCTTGCCGAAAAGGACCGGGCAACACCGCTCGGCACATGGCTGATGGCGGCGGCACCCGCAACGGCCGAGGCGCTCGGCTATGCCGGCTTCGATTTCCTCGTCGTTGACATGGAGCATGTCCCTGTCGAGGTCTCGGACGTCGCTGGCATCCTGCGCGCCATCGGCTGCACGCCGGCAGAGGCGGTAGTGCGGCTGGCCTGGAACGATCAGGTTCTGGTCAAGCGCGTGCTCGATGCCGGCGCGCGCACCGTCATGCTGCCCTTCGTCCAGACGGCGGAAGAGGCTCGTGCGGCTGCATCCTACACCCGTTACCCGCCGCAGGGCGTTCGTGGGGTCGCTGCCGTTCATCGCGGCTCGAAATTCGGCACCATCCCGGATTATCTGAAGCGCGCCAATGGCGAGATCTGCACCATCGTCCAGCTTGAAACGCCGGAAGCAATCGAGCGCCTGCCGGAGATTGCGGCTGTCGATGGCATCGATGCGCTGTTCGTGGGTCCGGGCGATCTTTCGGCGGCCATGGGCCATATCGGCAATATCGCCCATCCCGAAGTGCAGGCGTTGATCGAGAAGGCGGCCAAGGATGCGCATGCGGCCGGCAAACCGGCCGGCATCGTCGGTCCCAATCCCGACATGGTGAAGCGCTTCCTCGGATACGGCTACGATTTCGCGGCGATCGCTTCGGACATTGCGATGATGACCGGCCGCGCCAATGACTGGCTCGGTGTCTTGAAGGGGCAGGCGGCTCCTGCCGCGACGCCAGCCGCTGCCTATTGAGGATATTTTCGTGCAAACCGGCTTCGACCTCGTTCTCGACGCAAAGACCTCCCTCGGCGAATGCCCCTTGTGGTCGGTGGCCGAGCAGGTGCTGTATTTCGTCGATATCAAGCGCTGCCGCATCCATCGTTTCGATCCGAGGGCGAGCCGCTTGACGACGCTTGAACTTTCGGAAGAAGTCGGCTGCATCGGACTTCTTGCAGGCGGAGGCTTCGTCGCTGGGTTGCGTTCGGGGATCTGGCTGATCGATACAGATGGCAAGCCACTCCGCAAGCTGGCCGACAATCCCGAGGACCAGACGATCAGCCGCTTTAATGATGGGATGGTCGATCCAATGGGCCGGTTCATTGCCGGAACGGTGGACGAAACCCGCGAAAAGGGCATTGCCGGGCTTTACCGCTATGACCGCAACGGAATGGCGAAACTGACCGAGGGCCTGCTGACCTCGAACGGCGTCGCCTTCTCGCCGGACGGACGTCGGCTCTATCACGCCGATACGCTGCGCTACACGCTCTATACCTATGATTACGCACCGCAAACCGGCACTGCATCCAACCGGCAGGTCTTTGCCCGCTTCGGCTCGGAAACGGACAAGGGCCGCCCCGACGGCGGCGCGATCGATATCGACGGCTGCTACTGGACGGCGCTGTTCGAGGGCGGGCGCGTCCAGCGCTATAGCCCGGATGGCGCGCTGCTCGCAGAATATCCGCTGCCGGTCAAGTGCCCGACAATGGTCAGCTTCGGCGGCGCGGACATGCGAACGCTCTATTGCACGAGTGCCAGTGTCGGTCGCTCCGAGGCGGAGCTTGAAGCATTCCCCCTGTCCGGCGGCCTGTTTGCCATGCGCACCGATGTTGCGGGGCTGTCAAAACCTCTTTTCAATCCGGAAGCCTGATCCATGCCATCCACCTATGACACCGTCCGCTATGCATCTCTTCAAGGCCGTGCCGTGCTGATCACCGGCGGCGCTTCGGGGATCGGCGCTGAAATGGTCAGGGCATTTTCGGAGCAGGGCGCGAAGGTTTCCTTCATCGATATCGATGCTGTCGAAGGGACAAGGCTTGCCGGCGAAACCGGCGCTGCCTTTTGCGTCTGCGATATCACCGACATTGCGGCCCTGCGGGTTTCCATTGCCGAGATCGAACAAGCGTGCGGCGGTATTGATACCCTCGTCAACAATGCAGGCAAGGATGATCGTCACGCGATGAGCGATGTCGAGCCGGACAGCTGGCGCCGTGCGCTGTCGCTCAACCTCGATCACCAGTTCTTCGCCACGCAGGCCGTCAGTCCGCGCATGGGGGAGAAGGGGACGGGGTCGGTCATTATGCTCGGCTCGATTTCCTGGATGCGTGGGCGTCCGGGCATGGTCGGCTACACGACGGCGAAAGCGGCGATCAATGGCATGACGAAGACGCTTGCCCGCGAACTCGGTCCTTCCGGCATACGGGTCAACTGCATTGTGCCCGGTGCGATCGTGACCGAGCGACAATTGAAGCTGTGGACCTCGCCGGAGCAGAACCAGCAGTTCATCGACCTTCAAGCGCTGAAATTCAGGCTGGATGCGGCCCATGTGGCGCGCATGGCGCTGTTTCTCGGCTCCGATGAAAGCGGTGGCTGCACCGGCGCCAATTTCGTCGTCGATGGCGGCCTCACCCAGAACTGAACATGCTTTATCTGAAAGACATTGAGATGAAACTTCAACAGACAGAAACCGGCTTCACGCTTTCCTTCGGAGGCCGGACGCTTCTCGATCACAGTGAAGCTGCACCAGCGATCTTTGCCGGACACGGAGAAGAGCGCATGGACATGTATCGCGGCAATTTCGAAATCGAGGACTATGTCATCGAGCGCCGCGCGCTTGCCCACGCGGAGATCCAGGGTAACCGGGTATTCCTGTCGGATGCACCGGGCCGGCCGGCGCGCCTTGTGCTGATCGTGGACAAGGGAGCCATCGGCTTCGAGGCGCTCGATACATCGTTGAACCGGCTCTGGCTTCGCGTTGCTGCAGATCAGGACGAACATGTCTGGGGCGGCGGCGAGCAAATGTCCTATCTCGATATGCGCGGCCGCCGTTTCCCGATGTGGACATCCGAGCCCGGCGTCGGGCGCGACCGGACGAGCGAGATCACCTTCAAGTCGAACGTCAATGACCGGGCGGGCGGCGATTATTTCAACACGAATTATCCGCAGCCGACCTATGTTTCCTCTGCGCTTTACGCGCTGCATGTCGAGACGTCGGCCTATTCCGTCTTCGATTTCCGCCGCAAGACCTTTCACGAGATCGAGGTCTGGGCGATCCCCGAGCGGATCGAGCTTTTCGCTGCGCCGACATTCGTCGAACTGGTCGAGGTGTTGTCAGACCGTTTCGGCCGGCAGCCGCCTCTTCCCGACTGGGTGTATAAAGGCGCGATCATCGGCCTGAAGGATGGGGAGAATTCCTTTTCGCGGCTTCAGGCGATGCGTGATGCCGGTGTCGCGGTGTCCGCGCTCTGGTGCGAGGACTGGGTCGGGCTGCGCCAGACCTCCTTCGGCGCGCGTCTTTTCTGGGATTGGCAGGCCAACGAGGATCGTTATCCCGGCCTGCGCCAAAGGATTGCCGAGCTGAATGACGACGGTATCCGGTTCCTGGGCTACGTGAACCCGTATCTTTGCGTCGATGGCCCGCTGTTTGAGATCGCTGAGGCGGCCGGCTATTTCGCGACGGATGCAGCCGGCAAGACCGCGCTCGTGGATTTCGGCGAATTCGATTGCGGCGTGGTGGATTTCACCAATCCGGCGGCGGCCGAATGGTTTGCCGAGGACATCATCGGCAAGAAGATGCTGGACTACGGGCTTTCCGGCTGGATGGCCGATTTCGGCGAGTATCTGCCGATCGATGTGCATCTTTCAAACGGCATCGACGCCAAGCTGATGCACAACCATTGGCCGACGCTCTGGGCCGAAGTCAATGCGAAGGCGGTTTCAAGCCGCGGCCAGACAGGGGAGGCGCTGTTTTTCATGCGCGCCGGCTTCACCGGCGTCCAGAAACATTGCCCGCTTTTGTGGGGCGGCGACCAGTCGGTGGATTTCTCCCGTCACGACGGGCTCGTGACCGTCATCTGTGCGGCGCTGTCTTCCGGCCTGCTCGGCAATGCCTATCACCACTCGGATATCGGCGGCTATACCAGCCTGTTCGGCAATGTCCGCACGCCGGAGCTTTTGATGCGCTGGGCCGAGATGGCGGCGTTTACGCCCGTCATGCGCAGCCACGAGGGAAATCGCCCGCGCGAAAACGTGCAGATCGATCAGGATCCGCAGGTGCTGTCGCATTTCGCCCGGATGACGCGGATCTACACCCATCTTGCGCCCTATCTCAAGTCCCTGTCCGACGAGGCGGTTGCGCGGGGGCTGCCGGTGCAGCGGCCGCTCTTCCTGCATCACCAGGACGATCGCGAGACCTATGCGATCCAGGACAGCTACCTCTACGGCGCCGATATGCTGGTCGCGCCGGTCTGGGAGGCCGCGCAGGCGGATCGTGTCGTCTATCTGCCGCGGGGCGAGCGCTGGGTTCACGCCTGGACGGGCGAAACCTTTGCAGGCGGCCAAAAGCTGCGGATTGCCGCGCCGCTCGGGCAGCCGCCCGTCTTCTATCGGGCAGGCTGCGCAAATGCGGCGCTGTTTGCCGGTCTTCGGGGCCTGTGACGGTGAGTGCTGCCGGTCTTGCGGGGCTTCTGGTGCTGGCAGGCGTTGCCGCCTACATGCAGACGTTGACCGGTTTTGCCTTCGGTCTGATCATGATGGGCGGCATCGGGCTTTCCGGGTTTATGCCGCTGCCGGAGGCTGCCGTGCTCGTCGGCTGCATGGTGCTCGTCAATGCCGCGCAGGTTCTTGGGCGCGGCTGGCGCGACATTGCCTGGGCTGAATTCTGGCCGGTCGTCATCTCCAGCCTTGCCGCTCTTGCTGCCGGATACTGGCTGCTGGGCGTGATGGTTTCGGCGTCCATCGACTGGCTGAAGCTTGTGCTCGGCATCGTCATCATCGCTTCGAGCCTGCAGCTTACACTGAAGCCTCTGCCGCTGACTGTGCGGTCGTCGAGCGCTTCCTTCGCGTTTTTCGGCGCCGTTGCCGGTCTCATGGGCGGCCTGTTTTCCACCGCCGGCCCGCCACTGGTCTATCATCTCTACCGGCAGCCTTTGCCGGCGGTCAGTATCCGCGAAACGCTGGTGGCGGTCTTTGCCGTCAATGCCGTCATCCGGCTGGCCATGGTAGCGGTTGCCGGAGATCTGCCGCGTGGCGGTTTCTGGTGGGGGCTGCTCTGCATTCCGGTCGTGATGATCATGACCTTCGTTGCCAAACGGTGGGCGCCGCCTTTGTCTGCCATGTCCATCCGTCGCATGGCCTTCGGCCTGCTTCTCTTGTCCGGCCTGTCGCTGGCCGTTCCCGCCCTTTTGACGATCATAGGAGATCATGCATCATGACCGAGCGCCGCACGCTTGCCCTCAAGGACCCCGCCCTTCTCACAGACAAAAGTTTCGTCGCCGGCGCGTGGATCACCGCACCCGACGGCAAGTCCTTTGCCGTGACCGACCCCTTCGACGGAGCGTTGATCGCCCATGTGCCGGATCTCGGCCAGGCGGTCGTCGCCCAGGCGATCGATGCTGCGGCGGACGCACAGAAACTCTGGGCCAGACGCTCGGCCAAGGAGCGGGCGCAGGTGCTCAAGCGCTGGTACGAGCTCATCATCGAAAACGCCGACGATCTGGCGCTGATCCTGACAACCGAGCAAGGCAAGCCGATTGCCGAGGCGAAGGGCGAGGTCGTCTCAAACGCCGCCTATCTCGAATGGTTCGCTGAGGAAGCAAAACGCATCGATGGCGATATCATTCCCGGGCCCAATGCCGGCCAGCGCATCATGGTGCTGAAGCAACCGGTCGGGGTCTGCGCGGCGATCACGCCTTGGAACTTTCCGAACGGCATGATCACCCGCAAGGCGGGGCCTGCCCTGGCCGCCGGCTGCAGCATGATCCTCAAGCCCGCTTCGCAGACGCCGTTGTCGGCGCTGGCGCTCGCCGTTCTGGCCGAGCGCGCCGGCGTGCCGAAGGGCGTGTTTTCGGTCGTGACCGGAGAGGCAAAGCCGATCGGTCTTGAGTTCTGCCACAACCCGAAGGTTGCCAAGATCACCTTCACCGGTTCCACCGGCGTCGGCCGCTGGCTGATGAAGGAAGCGGCCGACGGCATCAAGCGCCTATCGCTCGAACTGGGCGGTAACGCGCCCTTCATTGTTTTCGATGACGCCGATCTCGATGCGGCCGTCGAAGGCGCGATGATCTCCAAGTTCCGCAATGCCGGCCAGACCTGCGTCTGCGCCAACCGCATCTATGTGCAGGAGAGCGTCGCGAGCGCCTTCACCGAAAAGCTGCTTGCCAAGGTTTCGGGGCTTTCGCTCGGTCGCGGCACCGAAGCAGGCGTTAGCCAGGGGCCGCTGATTGACGAGAAGGCCGTGGCGAAGATGGAAGAGCATGTCGCCGATGTGGTCGCGAAAGGCGGGACAGTGCTTTCCGGCGGCAAGCGCAGCGCGCTCGGCGGCACGTTCTTCGAGCCGACGGTCGTGACCGGCGTGACGCAGGCGATGAAAGTGGCCAGGGAAGAAACCTTTGCGCCGCTCGCGCCAATCATTTCGTTCAGGGACGAGAGCGACGTCATCGCCATGGCCAATGACAGCGAGTTCGGTCTTGCCTCCTACTTCTATGCCAAGGACATGGCCCGCATCTGGCGTGTCGCCGAAGCGCTCGAGGCCGGCATGGTCGGCGTCAACACCGGCATGATCGCCAACGAAATGGCGCCCTTCGGCGGCATCAAGCAGTCCGGTACGGGACGTGAAGGATCGAAGTACGGGATCGAGGGCTTTCTAGAGTTGAAGTATGTGGCGCTTGGGGGTCTCTGACGGGGCGCGGGAAATTTCCCCCCAGAATTGATTAGAGCATCGTACGATCAACATGACGCATATCCAGCTGCATTGAAGAAGTTGAAACTTTCGGTTCGATCGAAGAGGTTACAGATTGAACCGAAAGCCTTTGTGAGCGCGTCGAAGGTTCTGGCCTGTGCTGAACGCAGGTGAGCCTTGATCTTTGGGAAAGCGATCTCGAGATAGGTGTCGAAGGCCGCACGGTTCATGGGGCAGTTGATGATCCAAGGCGCGGTCAGCCCGAAGCAGCAAAGCCTGGCGATGAAGGTCTGCGTTCCCCAACGGCCGAAGGGTGCGTCCATGGTCAGCCGCGCGGGCAGCAGCCGCACCGTTGCACGTGCGCGTTCCGTGGCTTCGACCTGAGCGATCAGAAAGGCCCGATAGGCCGCAAGCTTGCCACGGCCGGGCGGACGCCCCTGGCGGGGAGGCGAAACCGCGCCCGTCTTACAGCGGCGCTGCATAACGCGGATCGCCGTGCTGTCGCCGATGGCGAAACGACGCGCCGCAGACCTGCAGGAGTGTCCCGCCTCGACCATTGCCACTACCCGTTCGCGAATATCCAGTGAATGCGATTTGCCCATGAAACCACCTCCGCTCAAAAGGGAATCATGAAAGCCATCAAAATCAAACAGCCAACGATTCCCGTTTTGTGAACGATGCTCTAGCCGAGTTTTTCAACAATATCCGCCGAAAGCCGCCGCTCGATTGCCAGACTGGACTGCGCTTGCGGTCGGCGGTTGTGGTCCCTGATCCGCAAGGCGGTTAGGTTATCTGAAATGCCGTTGGCTGATGGCGTGTATGGCAAGGGATAGGAATGCTGCTGCAGCGGATACAAGACAGAAGATCGCCGGGTACAATCCCTGAACGACCCCGAGGGTGTAGAGCGGTACGACCGGCAACAGGCCCGTGGTAGCCCCGAGCATCATTCCGGTGAGAAGGCGGAACCGCACGCCTTTTCCTCGCTTTTCCAGCCATCTGTCGGACAGGCCTACCATCAAGGCCGGAACGAAACCTATACGGTAAGCGACCGGAAGTGCGCTGAGAAACAGCGCGATGGTCAAAGGATACTCTACGAGCAGCCAGAGCATAAGGATTTCACCGATCGGCGGACCGAGCAGGATTACGAACCAGACGCTGGAGAGCCATCGGCGCGGTTCACGGGCGACAAGCGGATATGAGCTCATCTTCCGATCCCTGACGCATCTGTCTTTCGGTCGACCCCAACGGGAAGGGCATACTCACAGCGAGCAGCGTCGTCTGCATTTTTTCCTGGGCACGCTTGCGGCTGGGTCTCGTTCTCGATGAAGGAGCGCACCCTAGCGCACCGTGCCGAATCCGGGAACGCCGAGGCCGAGGCAGAAGACGTTACCGCCCCGCTTGTTTCGGATGACGCACGCCTCACCGCCGCCGAGGTCGGAGCGGAAACCGGTTGAGAAGACGGCTTCGCCGGAGGGGTCGCGCGCCCGGATCGTTCCCCCCTCGGATTTGTCGCTCTTCTGCAGCGTTGCCACAGCCGTCCCGCTGGCATTATAGGCGCCGACCAGCCGCTCTTTGCCGATCAGCCCGGCGCCCACCGTGCCATCGCCGTTGAAAGCATGGACAACCCCCGATCCGTCGCCGTCGGCGGCCAGCGCAGCACCGTTTTTGCTGCCGTTGCCGACATAGACGATGCCGGTTCCGGCGGCAGCTGGATTTTCGCCGGCGGCGGCGACCACCTGGCCGCTTTTGTCGTACATGCGCAGCGCAACGCCGCGTCCCTCTGCGGTTCCAAGTCCCGCCGCTGGCTGGCCGTCCTTTTTTATCACAATGCCCACGAGTTCAGGTCCCGAACCGAGCTGGAACTCGCCTTCGCTGGTCTTGCCGCTCATCATGATTCCCTGGCCCGCATCGGCCTTCAGCTCGAACACGGATGTGTCGCCGTTGACCACCGTGATCCGGTTGGTCTCGCCGCCCTCCAGCGACAGCCCACCGGCCTGGTTGCCGAGATAGATCTGCGGCGGCTGGCCTTGCTTGAGCTGGATGTTCGTCGTTCCTCCCCCGCCGCTGCTGAAGGTTGCCCCTGATTCGTCGACGAGCAGCAAGGCGAACCCCGACGTGTCGACCACCTTGAAGGGTGCCTTGATCGTGCCGCGTTCGGCTTCGAGCTTGGCAACTTTCTTTTCAAGTTCGCCGACAAGGAGTTTTAGAACGCCGACCTCCCTGTCGAGTGTTGCCATGTCGGCCGGCGAGAATATCTGTGCATTGGAGGGATCCTCCTCTCCGACAGTGTCCTTGATAATACTGTCTTTTTCCTTTTTTACCTGTGCCGGGTCGATCTCTCCGCTCTTGATGGTCGTGCCGTCCGACGTCGTCGCGGGTTTCGAATCCAGGCCGCTTCCAAAATCCGGTACGGCTTCGGGGCCTGCATCTGGCAACTGGTCGAGTACCCGTGATTTATCCCCGGTCGGGTCGGCTGAGGGCAGGTCCTTCAATGTTGACCCGGGAACCACGGTTTCTGCTGCTTTCGAAAGGCCAACGGGCAAGGCGGCGCATGAGGCAAACGTAAAGACAGCGACGTAGATTCGGCGTTTGATCGAAAGCATGGACATGAACTCTCCTGTGCAGGGTGGCGTTCGGAACCCAGGGCCAAACCCCGGGGAGGAAGGGCTAAGCGGCGCATCGGCATCCCGGCGAGAGGAAAATGGCCGGCCGCGCCGCTATCGTTCATTTCAGCTCGATCCCCATCTGAGCGGATTGTCCTGCCGCCAGATCGATCTCGGCCGCGCCCGTCCGGCCGGTGGAATCGAGCGCGACAACACGATATCGTCCGGCCGTGACGATCTGCGCATACTCGCGCGGCACGCCGACCTCGAAGAGCGGGCGTTCAGGGAATGCGCCATCCTTGGCGGGGCCGAAAACCGACAACAGGATGTTGGAGGGCGGTTCGCCGGTGGCGGCCTTGGCAGCCATGCTCAACCGGCCCGCCGCCTGATCGATCCGAACGGTCTGTGTCTCTCCCGGTTGGGCGGTGAAACGGACGTTTGCCGTCGCCGTGCCCGAGACCAGTGTTGCCTCCCATTCGCCAGGCATGAGCGTCAGTACGGGCCGCGCCTCGGCGTGGTTTTCGAGGGCTGGCCCGACGGTCGCACCGCCGATGACACGAACCGGACGGACGGTCCATTGCGCATCGCGCCAGTCAGAGAAGACCTCACTTCCCGGCCCCAGCGACCCTTCGAGAGTAACGGTGCCAGCGCCGATCTCGACCCGCTCCGTCTGATCCTCGCCCTCGGCAACCACCGCCTCGGTCGCGATGTCGGCCCCACCGATCGACAGCGTCACGCCGTAGCGCCCTGCGGGCAGGACGGCGACCGGGCGGGCAACCGCGTCGAAGTTGATGGGGGGTCGATCCTCGGTTGGACCGGAGATGCGCCAGGACAGCTCCGTTCCGCCGTCGATAGGCTCGTTCTTTCCATCAAGGACAGCTTCCAGCCTCAGACGTCCGAGACGAAGATTGAGGACGAGGGCTTCCCTACCTCCGCTCTTGATCAGTACCTCTGCCTGCGCGGCGCGATCCTTGATTGTCACGGCCACCGCATAGCGCCCCGGCGCCAAGGCCAGCGTCTGCCTGGCGCTTGTCGGATTTGCAAGCGCCGCCTGCCCGTCAAGCGGCGTCACCGTCCATGCCAGCTCGCTGCCGAGATCGACATCGTCGAGGCTCATACCTTTGGCGGCGATCAATGAAAGATCCAGCCGTCCAAGATCGATGCCCACCTTTATGACCGGCCCGCCCGACCTGTCGACTGTCACTTCGATAATTGATGCTGCGTTGGCACCCTTGAGTTCTACCGTGTACGGGCCAGGTTTGAGTACGAGTGCAATGCCCTCGCCGCCGCCCTCGTAAAGCGGCTTTTCGCTGCCCTTGGCGCGGACGGTCCAGGACAGCGGCACGCCGATCAGCATGTCTTTCCCTTCAGCCACAGCAATGAAGGATACCGGCACCGCCGTCGGCTCTTGCACGACCGTCGGGGATCTCTCGGCGTCAGTTTTGTCCTCCGTCAGCTCGACCGGCTTTTCAGGGGTTTTGACAGTCTCGGCGACACCGGTGCTTGCCGAAAAATCGGTCAGCGCCTTTTGCAGCTCGCTGGCGCCGTCCGCGCTCAGCATCGAACCGCCGCCAGCTTCCGCGATACAGGCCAGTGCCTTGTCCTCCACGTCCTTCAGCCCGAAGCCGACGACATGGACGATCACCTTCGCATTTGCCGCGTGGAGGTTGCGCGCCACTGCGCAGGGGTCTTCGTTGCAGGTCTCCAGGCCGTCGCTCAGGAGCAGGATGTTGCCGCCCTCTTTCGGAAGGAGGCGCGCGGCATGGCGCAGCGATCCCGACAGCGGCGTCTTGCCACGTGCCCGCAGCTTGGCGAGTTCATTCCTCAGCGGTTCAAGCCGGACCGGTCCCAGCGCGCTCAACGTTTCGATATCGCCGCAATCGCCGGCGCGACGATGCCCATAAGCCACCAGCGCCAGGGAGGCATCGGCTTTCCACCCCGCCACCTCATTCAGCAGAATCATCCGAGCCGCATCGAGTCTGGTCTCGTTCCCCAGCCGTGCCGCCATGCTGCCGGAGGAGTCGATGATGAGGACGGAGGGGTCGGTGGCGATCGCTGTACAAGGCCATGCTCCAAAGGCGGAAGCGAACATAATCAAACAGAACGCGGCTCGGCGCATCATGGGATCGGCGGCGTCACGGCATCGTAGGACATGGTCATCTCGATGTCCTCCGTCGTCATGCGGTAGGGCAGCCCGTCCGCGTCGCCGACCCACAGTGTCTGGGGGCCGCCCTTTGCCAAGCCTTCCATGCCTTCAGGGATGGGCGGCGTGTAGGTGTAGGTGGTCATTGCCTTGCCGTCGAGCGTATCCGACCCGTTCGCGGAACAATCCTTGAGGCTCGCAGCATCCGGAACAAAGGTCTTCAGAATGCCGAGCCGTCCGCCCGGTTTCAGTTGAACTTTCTGCCATTTGTCATCGGCATTGACGTAGAGAACGTCTCCGATCGCTACCGACAGCATCGGCGGTGTGTCTTTCATGCTGATTGTCTGGCTGTAGCTCGGCGCCACGGCAAGCGTCTCGAACGCCTTCAGGATGATGGCACAGTCGTCCGCCCGCACAGGTCCAGCGGCAAGAACGAGACCGATGAGAATCGGCAGGCAAAGATACTGCTGCCGCGATTCTCCGGTGGGTTCTGCTTGATGCTGCGGTCGGTCATGCCGGGTGGTTCTCATGCGCCGTCATCCTCTACTCGATTTGCGGGGGAGTGCGACCCGCAGTAACGAAACCTTTGAGAGAATGTGCCTTGTTGCCGGCTCGATTGAAAAGATGCCATTTGATACTGAAATGGTGGGCAACGGGATCGGCCGGACCGCAGTATTACGGTGTCCGAAGTGGGGCGAGCGGCAGCAGCGCCAGGGACTTCACGATGGCCACCAGTGCGGTTTGCTGGCTTGTGTCGGTTTTCCGGAAGATGCGGATAAGATAGTTGCGTGCCGTGCCGAAGCTGATGCCGGATTGCGTTGCAGCGCTTTTGAGCGAGTGCCCGTCGGCAATCAGGACTGCCAGACGGGCCTCGGCGTGGGTTAGGGAAAAAAGTTCGCGGAGGTGTTCTTCCAGGCCCTCCGTTACGGCGGGCGATACGGCGTTGATAGTTACGATCGCGCCGCGACCGACAGCAAGGCCGTAGAGACTCATACTTGGAAGCGGGGCAACCGAGATCGCGAATTGAATTGGAAGCGCGGCGCCGACGTGGGAGGAAAGAAGCATAGTGCCCCCTGCCGCCATCGACGCCCCGTCGCCGCAGACGCTTTCCACGAGCCGTCGGAATTGACCCGCACTGACACTGCTGATGACCGAAACATGACCTTGAGAAAGCGTAAAAGGGCTGGGCGCGCGGACAAAGATCGCGTCGGCGGCCTGGTTCATCCAGACCAACTGGCAATGTCCATCAAGCAGAAGAATCCCGAAAGGCATCTGAGAAAATGTTGCAGCAAGTGAGCATCGACTGCCGATCAACCGCTCCATTTCGCCGGCGCGCACGAGATGCGGCGCGATCCTCTCAAAAAGGCGTCTTTCCGCCGTTCCGAATGATGCTTGCGACTCCGTGCGGGTGATGTGAAGGCAAATCGCCGACTCGGCGGTTTCGAAGAGTTTGCAGCTGATGGAATCGTGGAGGCCCATCGGCTTGTAGACTTCATTCCAAAGCTCCCGGCGTCGCAACGCTCTGCTGTCGATGATCTCGTTCCAGGAATAGGCCCTACCGACGCCCATCGCCCGTTCAGCAGCGGCCAGCGGATCGCCGAGATAGCGTTGAAGGAACTGGTGGGAGGTAAAATCCGGATCATCCACTTTCTCATTCGAAACCGCGCGAAGATCCGCTGATCCGAAATAGGCGACGCAGGCGCGTGCCCCCCCGAAAGCCGTCCGTAAATCTTTCATTACAGCGTGCCACCCGTCATTGCCGTAGGCCGCCGAATAGATGCAATCGACAAGTCGCAAAACAGAGTCTGATGTAGTGCCCACCATCCTTCACCTCTGCTGTCGCCAAATTCTTGTCTGCCGAACATATCAGGCTCCAGCAGGATTGACACTGCCAACCTTCAGGCCTGGGCCTGATCGCGAAGCCAGAGATCTGGAGCTATGAGGTCTCTGGCAAACCTGTTGCGCGCCAATGGTTCAGTTCCCGTAGACGCGACAGTACACGACCAACGAGGTGGATCCGTCCTCCTCTCCACTTGACGCCCTGCAGCCTGACACTGGCTGAACGAATACACGGCGGACCTGATGAACCTGTTGCACACGTTTCGGTAGGTTGGTGCTTTTTGAACCTCAACAGTGCTTGAGTTCTGGAACGAGCAACTGGTGGACATAGGCAAGAAAGGCGTCACCGTTCAGCGGCCCGTCCACCTCCATGGGTGCCACCATACCATTGCTGCGCAAAGCTGCCGTGAATGTGGTTGTCTTCCAGTGGCCGTGCGGAACGACTCGATCTGTTCGACCAGGAGATCGACCAGCGTCCGGCTGTCTCCTTCTCCCGCCGTCTCGCCGCGGTCGGCCAGGAAGTCCGAGGAACTGTAGTCCGTCAACAGGTTGGCGCAGTCGACGACGGTGACCATCGTGTCGAGCCTCGAGACATCGGCAAGGCTCTGGCCATTCTCGTCGCGGAAGTCGAAGGTATGGCTTTAGCGCATCAATGTGAGGCACCCGAGCCGCCGACGGCGACAATGGAGAAGGGTTGGCCTTCGACAGCGATGGCGCGCGTCTCCTTCAAGGTCGCGGCGTCAATGACGCGAACGAGAGATTGACGCGGATCGGTGATCGCAATCTGGCCGTCGGCTATCTACCTTCCTGGATTTCCTGAAGCAGGCTTTTCCAACGGAACGCCCGATGAACTGGCGGCCTACATCGGCAGGTGAGGGACCGCCTGTTCTACATTTTTTTTGCAATCGCGCCAGCGTTACCCAGCAGTGTTTACCCGCGAGTAAGCGCCGGGCGGCATTCCTACATGCCGACTGAACGCGACGCTGAAGGCACTTACCGAGCCATAGCCGACGCGTTGCGCAATCTCCGCCGTGGCAACATCCTTGCGAAGGAATTCCTTCGCCAGCGCCATACGCCAGCCGGTCGCGTATTCCATCGGGGCCACGCCGACTTCCTTTCGGAAACGATCGAAAAAGGTCGAACGGGACATGGCGGCATCTCGCGCGAGTGTTTCCGCCGTTATGCTGCGGCCGGGATCTGCGTGAATCCGGCGCAAGGTCGGCGCCAGCAGCGGATCGGCCATGCCGCGCAGCAGACCGGGCGGGGCCGCCGCACTTGCTGTTGATCGTAGAGCTTCGATCAACAGCACCTCCAGCAACCGGTGAAGCACCATCTCACGGGCGGTACGGTCGGCTCTCGTTTCGTCGTTGATCATCCGAACCAGCATCATCAGCCGCTCTTCGCCTCGAACATGGATGACTTCCGGTAGCAGCGAGACGAGAAGAGCCTTGTCATCTGAGCCAAAGGCACAATGGCCGACCATCGCCTTGATCTCGGCGGGCGCTTCCGGGTCTCCGAGCCGGAATACACCCGGGCTGGTCTCAAGACGCTGGGCAAGCGTTCCGCGCGGAGGCGGTTCCAGGCTGCTCATCGTGAACGAGTAGATTTCCGGGACCAGCACGAAGTCGCCGGCAGTCAGCAAAATTGGCTCACGCCCTGATATCGTCATCCGGCAATGGCCTTCGACCACGGCGCAATAAAAGGGGCTTCCAAGTTCCGTGCGCTCGACGAGCCACCGACCGCCGCCCGTCACCAGCTTTGAGATCGACGGGCTTGGGTTGAGCAAGGAAACGACTTCGGCAATTGGATCGGTCATGGTTTCGGACTCATGCTAAAAGCTCTCGGATAATCAAATATAGCAAGTCCGCGACGGCTGGTCCATTTCTTGGCAAGTTAATCGTCAGGAGACAGAACATGCCAAACATCCTCATCACCGGCTGCTCATCCGGCTTCGGTCTCACTATTGCGCAAACATTTGTGACGGCAGGATGGGACGTGGTCGCGACGATGCGTACTCCGCAGACCGATCTGATACCCCATAACGAAAGGCTCAAGATCCTGGCGCTGGACGTGACCAACGCGGATAGCATCACGAAGGCGGTCGAAGCGGCCGGGCCGATCGATGCTCTGGTCAACAATGCCGGCGTCGGTATGCTCAATGTACTGGAAGGCGCTGAGATGTCGAAAATCCGCGAATTGTTCGAAACGAACGTGTTCGGCGCAATGGCTATGACCAAAGCCGTTCTTTCGCAAATGCGTATCCGTCGGTCAGGCGTTATCGTCAACGTCAGCTCCAGCGTCACCATCAAGCCGCTGCCCGCACTCTCCGTCTACAGCGCCAGCAAGGCAGCGCTGAACGCTTTCACCGAAAGTCTGGCTCTTGAAGCCGCTCTGTTCGGAGTGCGTGCGAAACTTGTGCTCCCGGGTTCGGCGCCGACGACCGGGTTCGGAAAAAATGCCGTCGCCCGTATGGGAATGGATATCCCTGAGCCCTATAGCGCATT
>JAESFK010000375.1_pt1 | contig 25327 bp, 23 predicted proteins | sample 9269391 | NCBI WGS metagenome assembly JAESFK01 (sample SAMN14506231, study PRJNA617097) | algae metagenome | isolation source: Drouetiella hepatica UHER 2000/2452 and co-occurring heterotrophs from... | place: Slovakia: Slovak Paradise National Park, Hrabusice, Kosice Region | collected 2000-01-01
GCGCTGATCATCGTCGAGGGCGGCAACCTCACACCGCGCTCGACCTTGCGCACCCTGGCCGAGACCGAAGCCGTCCTGGCCGCGCTGCCCTGCTACATGGACAACGAGGCCGCCCTCGAAGGCCTGGTCGAGAGCGCCGCGCGCGCGCACGGCCTGAGCGTCGAGCCCGATGCGCTGGAATGGATCGTCCAACGGCTGGGGGGCGATCGCGGCCAGACGCGCGGCGAGATCGACAAGCTGCTGCTCTACAAGGGCGCGGATGACGGCAAGTCCGTCACCCTGGAAGATGCCATGGCCGTGCTGGGCGACACAGCCTCGATCGGAATCGACGACGTGATCGCGGCGACCTTCGACGGCGAACTGGTGGCCCTCGATCGCGCCCTCGACCGCGTCTTCGCCGAGGGCGGCAATCCGGTCCAGCTCGTGCGTTCGCTGCAACGGCACGCCGACCAGCTGCATCTCGTGTCGGGTCACGCGGCCAAGGGCGGCAATCTCGAAGGTGCGATGTTCAAGGCGCGCGGACTGCCCCGCGGCGGTCCGGTTCGCCAGCGCTTCGAGCGCCACCTGCGCACCTGGCCGCTGTCCAGACTCGGCGCGGCCCTGACGACGATCCTCGACGCCGAAATCGAATGCAAGCGAACCGGCTTGCCCGACGAGGCGATCGCGCGGCGCCTCTGTCTGCGGCTGGGGCAGGCCGCGCGTTCGGCGAAAGCGCGGCGATGAGCTTCTACTTGCCCGTCGGTGTCAGCGGGATCGCCGCCTGAGGCGACAGCACGAGGAAGGTGAAGCTTTCCTCGATGTAGAGCCGCACGCGCTCGGTGTCGTGCTCGAGATAGCCGATCGAGAAATCCTGGCCGACCGTCAATTCGAAATCGCCACCGCGCATCGAGATCACCAGACCGCCCTCCAGGCCGGGGGCGGCATACACTTCGCCGTCGATCAGGCGCTGGACGTGGCTCAGGATCGGATAGCCGCCGTCGGTGCGCGAGGTCAGATCCTTGTAGAGCTGCTCGCTCAGCAAGACGGCGAAGGGACCTTCGACGCCTTCGTCGCGCAGCTTCTTCAGCGCTGCGGCGACGGCATCCGGGTAGTCGGCGTGGCTGGTGCCCAGCGCCACGGACTGGCCCCGCTGGGCCTCGCAGATGCCGGTGATCTGGGCGGCCTCGTAGCCGTGGAAGATGGCACGGTCCTCGGCGATGGCGATCTCGCGCGCCGCCGCCGTCACGCTATCGAGGTCGGGATCGCGCGCACCGCGGTCGATCGCGTCGAGTTCGGCACGAGTCACTTCGAAGGGAATGCGCAACTCGACCAGCGGCTGGATACGGCGCAGCAGGGCCCGCACGTTGCTGCCGCCCGGCGGCGAGGCGATCGGATCGGCACGGCCCAACTCGACATCGGAAGCGCCCCAACCCAGCGGCCCGCGGAAATCGACGACGCGCCGCGCCGCCAGCAGGGTGCGCAGGGTGCGCGTGGCTTCCTTCTCGATCTCTTCCCAGCCGGCTTCGGTAATGGGCGCGCGATCACGAAACAGATGGTTCTTCATTTTCTCTACCGGTCCGACTTCTTGCGCAGGCTGCCGATGCCGAGACTGCCATCGGATGCGGTGTTCGCTTCGCCGCCAGCGGCGCCGCCGCCCTTCATGTCGGCCTCGATCTCCTTGATCGGGCCTTCCTTGAACAGGAACGTCCGCAGATGCTCGTCCATCTTGGGATCGTTGCGCCGCAGCCATTCTAGCGCCATCGCCGCGTGTTCCTTTTCCTCGTCACGGTTGTGTTCGAGGATGGTCCGCAACTCGGCATTGGTGGTGGCCTTGGCGCGCTGGTCGTACCAGTCGACGGCCTCCAGCTCTTCCATGAGAGAGACGATCGCGCGATGGCGATCAATTACCTCGGGGCCAAGCTTGGCCGGGTCCTCGTGCAGCGTTTCACTAGCCATGGCCGCAATAACGCCGGGATCATACGGAAGTTCCTCTCCTCCTAACCGGGCACCGAAGCCGGGTAGGGCGGATCGTCGCTCCCGCCAGAAAAGGCGCTCCCGGCCGGGAAAATCGTCTCCGCCAGTCGTCTCCGTTAAGAGGCGAAGCCAGGAGAAGCCCTTGCGGATGTATGCATATTCGGCGGAAGGCTGACATGGAGCCGACGTTTCGCGCGTCCATGAACTGGCTGCACACATGGGCCGGTGTGGTTCTGGGCGGGCTGCTGTTCGCCATCTTCTGGATGGGCACGCTGTCGGTGTTCGACCGCGAGATCGACCTCTGGATGAAGCCGGCGTCACGCGTCGACGGGTCCCGGCCGATCTCGGTGGATACCCTCGCCCATGAGCTGCAGCCCCTCGTCGGCGACGCCGTGCAGTGGTTCATGCTCTTTCCGACCGAGCGGGAACCGGCGATCCGCATCGGCTATCGCGGTGCGAGCGGACCGTTCGTGCAGCGCAGTGCCGATCCCGCGACCATGGCCCTGTTGCCGGAAGCGGGTACGCTGGCGGGCACCCGGTTCATCTTCCCGTTCCACTACAGTCTCAACATCCGCTTCGCGTCGCTGGGCTACTGGATCGTCGGCCTCGCGGCGATGTTCATGATGGCGCTGTGCGTCTCGGGCGTCGTGATCCACCGCAAGATCTTCACCGACTTCTTCACCTTCAGAGCCGACAAGAAACCGCGCCGGCTCGTGCTCGATCTGCACAATGTCGCGGGCGTTCTGGGGCTGCCGTTTCATTTCATGATCACCCTGTCGGGCCTGATCATCTTCTTCTCCATCTACTTCCCGGCACCGATCGATTTCGTCTACGGCGGCGATCGCCGCGCCTTCAACCAGGATGCGTTCGGCAATTACAGCCGGGCGAAGGCGAACACGCCTGCCGTCGTCGCGCCGGTGTCGCTGGACGGACTGGTCGCCGATGCCGCGCGCCGCTGGGAGGGCGGAAAGCCCTACTTCCTGCGGGTCTGGCATCCGGGAGACGCCCATTCCTATGTCGAGATACGGCGGGGCTACGACGACGCGATCACCATGAATCTCGACGTCGTGTACCTCGACGCCGCGACCGGCGAGGTCCTCTCCACCTCTTCCATCTCTCCGGTCATGAACGTGCAGCGCTTCATCTCCGGCCTGCACTTCATCCAGTTCCGCCACTGGGCCCTGCGCTGGGTCTATTTCGGGCTGGGGCTGACGGGCTGCCTGCTGATCGCGACGGGCTATCTGTTCTGGCTGGAATCGCGGCGCAAGAAGCACAAGCAGCTGGGACTGCGCGGCGTGCGCGTGGTGGAGGGCCTGACCGTCGGTTCCGTGACCGGCATCGTCATCGCCACGTTGTGCTTCTTCGTCGCGAACCGGCTGCTGCCGCCCGCTGCCAGCTGGCTCGGCCAGGAGCGGGCCGCCCTCGAGGTCTGGACCTTCTATCTCGTCTGGCTCGCAACCTTCGCCCATGCCTGGCTGCGGCCGGGAAGGGCCTGGCTCGAACAGTGCGCGGCGATCGCCGGGCTCGCGTTCGCGGCCGTCGCGCTCAACTGGATGACGACGGGGCACCATTTCGGCCGTAGCTTCGTGCAGCCGCACCTGCAGGCCATTGCCGGCATGGATTTGTTGTTGCTCGGCGGAGCGGGCATCGCGGCACTTGGTGCTCTCAGACTTCGGCGCCGTATCGCACCCGATCGGGGAGGCGCGGTCCGGGTCAGGCCGACGTAATCACCGCCGCATGAAGAACTGCACCGGCACGACCAGCCTCAGCGTTTCGCCGGGCTGGTCGTGTGGCAGTGACGGCAAGGGTTCGGCGCGCATCAGGAGATCGAGCCCTTCGCGGTCCAGCGTCGCATGGCCCGCGCTGCGCTCCACGCGGGCATTCAGGACCCGGCCGTCCCGCGTCATCGTGAAGAGAACGTAGGCGACACCTTCGGTCCGGTTGCGTTGCGCCTCCGCGGGGTAACGCTTGTGCTTTTCGAGGTGGCGCAGGAGCTGCGCCTTCCAGGTCGGCAGCGCGGCGGACTGGCGGTCGATCGACAGGCCGAAGGTTGGCGCCGCAGTGGCCGCAACGTCATCGGACGAGGCCGAGGGCCCCGCGCTGGCTTCGACGGGCGGCTTCTCCGGTTTTTTGTCGGGCGGCTTCTTCCGGGTTTGAGGGCGGGTCGAGGGCGTCGGTGCGGGCCGTTGGATCTTCACGGGCGCGTTGGCCGGCGGCAGCAGCTCGACCGGCGGAGGCGGCTCGGGTTCCGGGATCATCTCGCTCAGGGTGCGAACGGGGAGTGGGTCCGGCTCCGCCATCGGCGCCACCGGTGCCAGCGGTGCCAAGTCCAGCAGGATGGCGGCCGGCGGCTCGACGCTCTGCGTCGGAGGAGAGGGCGAGTCGTGCTGCAGGGCGAACGCGACGAGAGCCGAGTGCACCGAGAGCACGAGCGCAAAACTGCCGGACCAGCGGAGGATTTCGGTCAACGCCAACGCGTACGCCCTTGTTGAACGGGCGGCGGCTCCCGCATTCAGGTCCGCGAAGATTAGGTTTATTGCGACTAATTATCAATCACAGAAATGTGAAGGCAGCCTGCAATTGGTTATCCCGGCGCAACGCTCGGGGTTCGCGGCGCGTTCTGCGTTCCCCGAACACCCCGACGGAGGAAGACGTGCGCACTTTGAGCTGCCTGTTGACCGCTTCCTTGCTGCTCGTCGGCTGTGCCTCCGTCCCGATGGCCGGACCCGCCGCGGATGCCGAGGGCAAGCGTTTCGATCCGCCGGCACCGGGCCAGTCGGTGCTTTACCTCTACCGAAGCTCCCTACTCGGTTCGGAAGTAGCCTTCTCGCTGGCCGACAATCAGCAGCCGATCGGCGCGCTGGCCGACAAGACCTGGATCCGCGTCGAGGTCGCGCCCGGGCGGCACGTGATCACCTGCAGTGCGCCGAGCTACGCGCCGCTCACCCAGACGCCGGCCCAGGCAGCCACCGTCGATATCACGCCGGGGGAGACTCGCTTCCTCGAGGTCGACGTCTGGCCGGGCCTGCCGCTCAATCCGCGATGCACGGCAACGGAGGTTTCGGCCGACAAGGGCCGCGCCGGCGTGGCCGGCGGCAACCGCGCGATCGCTTCAGCCAACTGAAGCGATCAAGCCTGTCGGTCGAGGAAGTCCAGCAACAACGCATTGAAGGCTGCGGGCTCGGTGACGTTGAGCCCGTGCCCACCGAAGGGTGCCACGTCGAGAGTGACGTTGGGCAGGCGGGCGGCCAGCGCCTCCGACTGGCTGCACGACACCAGCACGTCGTCGCGGGCTGCCGACAGAAGAACGGGCAGTTTCAGCTCGTCGAGCTGAGCTGTGGCGTCGAAGGACAGCAGGGCCTCGATGCGGCGCAGCAGGTTGTCGGTGCCCTGGAAACCGGAGAGCGCATGGGCATCCTCCGCCGCCATGCGTTCGGCATTCTCCGCGAGCCAGGTCGCGGGATAGAGGAAGATCGGCTGAGCCCGGACGTAGGCTTCGGGACCGGCGCCCTTCAGCAGAGCGATTCGGATCTCGAAGCAGCGTCGCGTATGGGCATCGGCCGTTGCCCAGCCGTTGACGATGGTGAGGGACCGCACGCGGTCCGGATGGCGCAGCGCCAGGTCGACACCCGCGAGGCCGCCCAGGGCGTGACCGACGAAGTGGCAGCTGTTCGTTGACGTCGCATCGAGGATCTCGAGGATCTCGTCGGCCATGTCCGAGATGGCGTATCCCGCGGGGAGCCGGGTTGCGCGGGCGCGGCCGGTGCCGCTCTGATCGTAGGTGATGACGCGATAGCGGGCCGTGAGCGCAGCAAGCTGCGGCGTCCAGTAGCCGGCCGCGCCGCCCAGGCCGGCCGACAGTAGAACCGTCGCGGCCCCGGGCCGTCCGCTTGGGTGAACGTCGTAGATCACGACTTGCCGATATGCGCGACGGTCGCGATCTCGATCAACGCGTCCTTCTTCACCAGGCCGCACTGGATGCAGTAGCGTGCCGGCTTGTCGCCCGGAAAATACTGCGCATAGACGGCGTTGATGGCGCCGTAGTGCGCCCAGTCGGTAAGGAAGATCGAATTGAAGGTGACGTCGGCCATGGTGCCGCCGGCGGCTTCGATCACCGACTGGATGGTCTTCAGCACATGATGCGTCTGGGCGGTCGGGTCGCCGACATGCACCACGTTGGTGTCGGCATCGAGCGGCAGGGTGCCGGACACGTAGACGATGCCGTCGGCGATCACGCCGGGCGAATAGGGCGCCAGCGTCTTGCCGGTGCCGGGCGGGATCACGGGCTTCATGGGCATCAGTCTCGTCCTTCCGTGGTGAGAGCAGGAGGGGCATTGGCCTGCAAGGCGTTGCGGAACGCCTCGACCGACGAGACCCAGCCGAAGAAGCTCTCGATGTTGAACAGCGACGCCTTCTGGATGTAGTCGGGCCCGGCATGGTGCGTGGCGTCGTGCAGGACGATGCCGAAATACTCCAGGAAGAAGCCGTCGCGCAGAGTGGATTCCACGCAGACGTTGGTGGCGACGCCGGTGAAGACCAGCGAGCGGATGCCGCGGGCCCGCAGGACGCTGTCGAGATTGGTGTTGTAGAAGGCGCTGTAGCGCGGCTTGGAGATGACGATGTCGCCCTTCTGCGGCGGCAGGGCTTCCACGAGCTCGTAATCCCAGCCGCCCTTGGCCAGCAGCTTGCCCTGCAGTTCCGGCCGGGCGCGCATCGTCTTCATGGCGTTCGACTTGTGCCAGTTGGGCGAGCCCGGCCCGCCGGCCTCGACATAGTCGGGATCCCAGCCGTTCTGGAAGTAGATTACAGGAATGCCGGCGGCACGCGCCGCCGCAGCGGCCTCCCGGATCTTCTCGATCGCGGGCGCGGCGCCCGAAATGTCGAAGCCCGCGAGATCTAGGTAGCCGCCGGGCGAGGCATAGGCGTTCTGCATGTCGACGATGATCAGCGCCGTTTCCGACGGCTTGATCAGCATCGGCTCGGGTCGCGCCTCGAGCCGCCGCGCGTCGGGATCGTCGGGCGAGAAGTAGCTGACGGGCTTTGGACCGGGTTCCATGGGACCTTCCGTTGTACGTCACGAAGTCCAGCAAGAACCTGACCAGATCGTCGAACTGCTAACGCCGCGTGAGTTTGTCGACCACCGTGTCGAGCTGATCGAAGTCGCGGATTTCCAACGTCAGCACGCTCTGCTCGCCGAGGCCGCGCAAGGTGAGATCGACCTTGAGACCGAGCGCTTCCTCGAGGCGCTTTTCCAGCGCCTTCGTGTCGGCGCTCTTGGCCGCACCGGCGGTGGCACCGCCGGCCTTGGTCTTGCCGGCGCCGCCGGGCTTGGCCTTCGTCTTGGTCTCGCCGGCGAGCCGCTCGAGATCGCGCACGGTCAGCTTCTCGGCGATGGCCCGCTGCGCCATGGCCAGAGGGTCGGGTACACCGATCAGTGTACGGGCCTGGCCGGCGGAAAGTGCGCCATCCCGGACCATCTCCTGAACCGGCGGCGGCAGGTCGAGCAGGCGCAGCGTGTTGGCGATGTGCGGCCGGCTGCGGCCCATCATGCGCGCCAAGTCCTCCTGGGTGTGGCTGTACTCTTCGACCAGCCGCTTGTAGCCCTGCGCTTCGTCGATCGCGGTCAGGTCGGAACGCTGCAGGTTCTCGACCAGGCCGATCTGCAGCGCGTCGCGGTCGTCGATCGTGCGGATGACGACCGGCACATCGTGGAGCTGGGCCTTCTGCGCCGCCCGCCAGCGCCGTTCGCCGGCGATGATCTCGTAGGTGTCGGCCGCGTCGCGCAGGGGGCGCACAAGTATGGGTTGTAGAAGACCATATTCCCTGACCGACTCGACCAGCATCTCGATGCCCTCGAAGCTGGTGCGCGGCTGCATCTTGCCCGGCTTGAGCTGACCGATCGGCAGGGTGAGCGGCGGCAGCTTGCCAGGCGAGGGGCGCGCGGCTTCGACCTCGGCCGGCCCGGCCTGCGCAACAGCTGCCGGAGGCGTCAACGAAACGGCGGGCGCGGCCGGTGTGACGGCGGAGGCGACTTCGTCGTCGCCCAGCAGGGCGGAGAGTCCGCGGCCGAGGCCGCGGGGTTTAGGGGGTTGGCTCATGGGAAATCGCCTGTTCTGCGGCAAGGCGCCGGCGGCGGATGAATTCGCTCGCCAGCAGGATGTAGGCCTGCGACCCGGCGCAGGCATTGTCGTAGATCAGCACCGGCATGCCGTGCGACGGCGCCTCGGCGATGCGGACGTTGCGCGGGATCGTCGTTCCGAAGACCAGCTCGCCGTAGTGGGCCCGCACGTCGGCCACGACCTGCTGGCTCAAGGTCATGCGGCGGTCGACCATGGTCAGGACGACCCCGAAGATATGCAACCTGGGATTGAGTCTCTTCCGGACCCGGTCGATCGTGTTGCCCAGCGCCCCGATACCCTCGAGCGCCAGGAATTCCGCCTGCAGGGGAACCAGGACGGCGTCGACAGCGACCAGGGCATTCAGGGTGACGAGGCCGAGCGAGGGGGGGCAGTCGATCAGGACGATCGTCCAGCGCCGCCGGGCGTCGTTGCCCGGTGCGGCCAGGGCCTCGGCCAGCCGGTGCTCTCGACGCTCCAGGTCGATGAGTTCGATTTCGGCCCCGGCGAGCTGCCCCGCCGCCGGCATTACGTCGAGGCCGGGGATCTGGGTCGCCCGAACGGAGGCGTCCAGGGGATTGAGACCCAGCAGGAACTCATAGGAACCGGGTGAGCGCTCATTTCTCGGCACCCCTAGGCCCGTGGAGGCGTTTCCCTGCGGATCAAGGTCTATCAAAAGGACCTTCTCGCCGACGGCCGCCAGGGCCGTGGCGAGGTTGATCGCCGTCGTGGTCTTACCGACGCCGCCCTTCTGGTTGGCGATCGCGAAGATCTGCGGCGGTGTATTGGCCGATTCTGAGGAGGACGGCGTCACGATCGGTTACGCTCGCAAATGCTTCCGGGGAAAAGTCCCACTTCTTCTTGGCCTCGTCCACCTCTGCCTGCCAGTCTTTCCCCTTGTGGAAAAGACAAATAGCGGTATCCATCCTGTGGCGGTCGGACCATTCCAGCAACTGGCTCAGCGGCGCCAGAGCCCGGGCGGTCACCACCTCGGCATTGGCCGGCGACGCCATCTCGATCCGCTTGATCACGAGTTTTGGTTGGCGCGCCAGCCCCATCTTCCGGCCGGCTTCGCCGAGGAAGGCGGCTTTTCGGGCATCCGATTCGATCAGGGTAATCTCCAAATCCGGCCGCATCGCAGCGATGACGAGCCCCGGGAACCCGCCACCGCTTCCGAGATCGGCCAGCGTTTTCGCCTCGGCTGGTATGAGGGGAACAATCTGGGCCGAGTCGAGGATGTGCCGCTTCCAGACACCCTCCAAAGTCGTTTTGCCGACCAGATTGATGGCCTTTTGCCACCGCTCCAGGGTTTCGACGAGAACTTCCAACTGACGGCGTGTTTCACGTGAAACATCGTCGAGCAGAGCCGCCATCTCAGGCAGCCCGCCGGCGGACATGCTTCAGCAAGGCGACCAGCGCCGCCGGTGTGACGCCCGAAATCCGCGCCGCCTGACCGAGGGTGGCCGGCCGGTTGGCTTCCAGCTTCTGGCGGACCTCGGTCGAAAGACTCCCAATGCCGCCGTAATCCAGATCGGCTGGAAGCACCAAGGCCTCGTCCCGACGGTAGGCGGCGATGTCACCCCGCTGCCGGTTCAGGTACCCCTCGTAACGGGAGTCGATCGTCAACTGTTCCGCGACCTCGGTCGATACGGTCCCGAGTTCCGGCCAGAGACCGACGAGCCGGGTCCAGTCGATGTCCGGGTAGGCGAGAAGATCCAGCGCCGACCGCGCTACCCCGTCCTGATTGATGGGGATACCGCGCTTGGCCAGGGCGGAGGGGCTGATCTTTAATCCTCCGGCGAGAGACCGGGCCGCCTCCAGGGCCTGATGTTTCACGTGAAACATCACCGCCCGCTCCGGCCCAACGCAGCCGATCTCGATGCCCCTCTGGGTGAGGCGCTGGTCGGCATTGTCGGCGCGGAGCCAGAGACGATACTCGGCGCGCGAGGTGAACATCCGGTAGGGCTCGGTCACGCCGAGCGAGACGAGGTCGTCGACCAGGACCCCCAAGTAGCCATCAGCCCGATCCACGATGAAGGGCTTTGCCAGCACCGCATTCAGACCGGCGATCAGCCCCTGGGCGGCCGCCTCCTCGTACCCGGTCGTGCCGTTGATCTGGCCGGCCATGTAAAGCCCCGGAACGCGCCGGGTTTCCAGGGTCGCGTGGAGTTCCCGCGGGTCTATGTGGTCGTACTCGATGGCATAGCCCGGCCGTACCATCTCGGCATGCTCCAGGCCGGGAATGGTCTGAAGCATCGCCAGCTGAACGTCCTTCGGCAGCGAGGTCGAGATTCCGTTGGGGTAGACGGTGAAGTCGTCGAGACCCTCGGGCTCCAGGAAGATCTGGTGACGGTCGCGCTGGCCGAACCGCACGACCTTGTCCTCAATCGACGGACAATAGCGCGGGCCGACACTCTCGATCTGGCCGGAATACATAGGTGCCCGGTGGAGATTGGCGCGGATGATCTCGTGCGTCGCCGCCGTGGTCGTCGTGATATGGCAGGGAACCTGCGGCGTCGTGATGCGATCCGTCAGGTAGGAGAAGGGCCGGGGCGGGTCGTCGCCGTCCTGCCGCTCGAGCGAAGCGTAGTCGATCGTCCGGCCGTCCAGCCGTGCCGGTGTCCCGGTCTTGAGGCGTCCCAGCTTGAAGCCAAGCCGATGCAATGTCTGGGCAAGCGCCGTCGACGGCGCCTCGACTCCATCGCCGCGCACGCGCCCGGCCGGGATCTTGGTCTCGCCCATGTGGATCAGGCCGCGCAGGAACGTCCCCGTCGTCAGGATCACCCGCCCGGCGCCGATCTCGGCCCCGGACTCGGTGATCACGCCGGCACATGCGCCAGTTGCATCAAGAACAATATCTGCAACCGCGTCGGCGCGGATCTCGAGATTCGACTGCTCCGCCAGCAACGCCTGGATGGCCTGGCGGTAGAGCTTGCGATCGGCCTGGGCCCGCGGTCCGCGTACGGCCGGCCCCTTGGAGAGGTTGAGGGTCCGGAACTGGATGCCGCCACGGTCGATGGCCCGGCCCATGATCCCGTCGAGCGCATCGATCTCGCGGACCAGATGGCCCTTGCCCAGCCCGCCGATCGCCGGATTGCAGGACATTTCCCCGATCGTCTCGATCCGGTGGGTGAGGAGCAGGGTGCGTGCGCCGAGGCGCGCCGACGCGGCCGCAGCTTCACAGCCGGCATGGCCGCCGCCCACCACGATCACATCATATGAGAAGGCCCGCATGCCGGGCCCTTTACGCCTCCGGTCAGCCCCGGTCCAGATGGTCGAGATGGCTGGTGTCGTTGATGAACCCCACCCTAACATCGCCCGCCGTGAAGACCTCGACCTCGTTCAGGGTGCACGGGTCCTGGGCCAGCTTCCAATAGGCCGACAGCGGCTGGTCGAGGAGTTGCAACAGCAAGGCGCGGTTGACGCTATCATGGCCGACCAGAACGACCGTTTCGTCGGCATGCCGCTCCAGCACCAGGCGAAGCGCATTCGCCGTCCGCGCCACCACGTCCTGCAGCGACTCGCCGCCGGGAAAGCGGACGAGATGCGGCGCCCGGCGCCACAGGCGATAGGCCTCCGGCGACTCCGTCTCGATCTCCGCGTGGGTACGCATCTGCCAGGTGCCATAGTCGATGTCGCCCATGCCGTCATGGACCGACGCGGGAATTCCGCAGGCTTCTGCAACCCGGCCTCCCGTCACCACGCAGCGCTGCAGCGAACTCGTATAGACGGCAACGGGTTTCCAGCGCGCGGCGATGCGGGCAGCCAGCGCATCGGCCTGCGCCAGGCCCAGGGCCGTGAGCGGCAGCTCGGTGCGTCCACGGAAGCGGGCAGGGTGGATTCCGTCGACGTGTCCGTGACGGGTCAGCAGGATCCGGGTCATCCCCTAGTGTAGCCTGCAAGCCACACGGCGCACCCGTGTCGTAAGGCAATCATTCACGAAATCTTGACGGCCGCCGCCGATCTGCCTTAACCAGTGCCCATCGACGGTCCTCCTTAACCGGAGGCTAACAGGGAATGCCGTGCTGCTCCTTCGGGAGCTAATCGGCAGCTGTACCCGCAGCTGTAAGCGGCGAGCGATTGCCCAAGAGTCACTGGACTTCGGTCTGGGAAGACGGGCAGGAGCTGCGACCCGTGAGCCAGAAGACCTGCCGGCGATAGCGTCGCTCTTCCGATGGACGGGACAATCCAACGGGACGGTCAACCGAGCGGTGACGCGCCTTGTGCGTGTTCTGTCTTGGGAGATCCGTCGATGACGCCGATCCGTCGAATTCTATTCATTTTTCCGCTGCTGTCGCCACTCGCCGTCCCCGTCTCGGCTCACGCCCAGACCGAACCGGACGCCATGATGCCCGCGACGGTCGTCACGGCCGATCGCTTCCCGACCGACCCGAGCAAGGTCACCGCCAGCTACACCGTCGTCATGCAGGAAGAGATGCAGCGACGGCAGCTTCGCACTGCCGCCGACGTGCTGAAGACCGTCCCCGGCGTCTCCGTACAACAGTCCGGCGGCGTGGGTACGCTGACCTCGGTCTTCGTACGCGGCTCCAATGCCAATCACGTGCTGGTGCTGATCGACGGCGTCAACGTCAGCGATCCGTCCAGCGGCAGCGGCGCGGTCGACTTCGGCAACTTCCTCACCGAGAACCTCGACCGCATCGAGGTCGTGCGCGGCCCCATGAGCACGATGTACGGCAGCCAGGCGATGGGCGGCGTCATCAACATGGTGACCAAGGCCGGCAAGGGGCCGATGAACGGTGCGGCCTTCACCGAACTCGGCACGCGGCTGACGAGCAACAGCGGCGCCTACGTGCGTGGTAGCGAAGGTCGTTTCAATTACAACCTGACATTCGCGGGCACGTTCAGCCCGAACGACACGCCGGTGCCGGCGCGGTTCACGCCGAACGGCGGCTTCATCGACATCGATCCCTACCGCAACATCACGCTGGCGGCGCGCCTCGGCTTCGAGATCAACGAGAACACCCAGTTCAACTGGTACGGCCGCTACATCGACAGCAAGGTGAACTACGACCAGGTCGGTCAGGAAGATCCGAACGCCAACGGGTACACGTCGCAGTTCTACACGCGCGGCGAAATCGAAGGCTCGTATTTCGACGGCCGCTGGAAGCCCGTCGTCGGCGTCAACTACAGCACCATCACGCGGCACGACCTCGACTACGCAAGCGTTCAGAACCCGTTTCCGTTCAACACCGACAGCTGGTTCAACGGTCGCCGCCTGCAGGCCGATTTCAAGAACCTCGTGAAGATCATCGACCAGGTCGAGGTCATCGGCGGCATCGATTACGACCGGCAGTGGGCCTACACCAACACGGTCGGCCCGTTCACGCCCTACACGCAGGCCTGGGGAACGATGTCCCAGACCGGCATCTACGGCCAGATCCGGCTCAATCCGTTCGAAGGCTTCAACCTCAATGTCGGTGGCCGCGTCGACATGAACGACATGTTCGGCACCGTCGGCACCTGGCGCGCCGGCGCGTCCTACTTGTGGGCACCGACGGACACCAAGTTCAAGGCGTCCTACGGCACAGCCTTCAAGGCGCCGGCGCTGATCGAGATGTTCGGTCCCGGGCCGTTCTGCGGCGGCAATCCCAACCTCCAGCCCGAGTACAGCCGCGGCTACGAGGTGGGCGTCGAGCAGGGGATCTTCGACCGCAAGGTGAAGGCCGGCGTCACCTACTTCTTCAACACCTACTCGAACCTCATCCAGTGTGCGCCGCCGACCTTTGCCCTGATGCAGAACGTCGCCAACGCGCAGACCGAAGGCTTCGAAGTGACGCTCCAGATCAGCCCGGTAAAGTGGTTCGATCTTTATTTCGACTACACTCACCTGATCGCGCGCAACGTCGACGCCAACCAGCCGCTGGTGCGCCGGCCGGGCGACACCTTCAACATCCGCGCCGAGGTGCGGCCGTGGGAGAACACCCTGTTCGGCGTCGGCGTGCTCCAGGTCAACAGCCGCAGCGACATCAACGCCACCACCGGCGCGTTTATGACCCCGGCGCCTTACACGCTGGTGCGACTCACGGCCCAGTACGACGTCATCCCGTCGGTCCAGCTCTTCGCCCGCGCCGAGAACGTTCTGGACCGGGTGTACGAGGAGCCGGAAGGCTACCAAGCCCCGTACTTCCAGGCTTTCTTCGGCGTGAAGGCCAAGTTCTGAGGTGACGATCTGCCTGCGCCATCGGCGAAACTTGCTGCAAGTCCTCGCCGGTGGCGTAGCTTTCGCTACCGTGACCCAAGCCACCGCCACCCCGCCATCAACGATTGCCCTGCTTCATCTCGCGCCCCGGCCCGGGGAGATCGCGACGAACAGGACCGCCCTCGAGCAGGCCGCGCGCCGGGCCGCGGCGAGCGGCGCCCGGCTGATCGTCACGCCCGAGCTTGCCGTGAGCGGCTACGGGTTTCGCGACCTCGTGGGCACCGACTGGATCTCGAGCGGACAATCCGCGCTGTTCGCCTGGGCCGGCGCGCTCGCGCGGGAAACCCGGGCGTCCCTGGTGCTAGGCACCCCGGAGGCCGCACCGGAGAACGGCGCGCTGTTCAACAGCATGGTGCTGTTCGCGCCGGACGGGGCGGTTTTCGGCCGGCATCGCAAGATCAACGCTCTCAGGGTCGGCTCGGAATCCTGGTCGACGCCGGGTGATCGTCCCACGGTACTGACGGTCGACGGCATCGGCCGGATCGGCTTCTTCGTCTGCGCCGACATGTATTCGGCCCGCCTCGTCGACGAGACCGCGCTCCAGGGCGTCGACCTGCTTCTGTCTGCCGCCGCCTGGGCACCGGGCCTTCACGGTCCCGACGGCGAATGGGAACGCGCGTCCGCGGCGACCGGCCGGCCCGTGCTCGTCTGCAATCGCACCGGCCGGGATGTCCTCGATTTCGAGGCGGCCCGATCGGTCGCCGCCGTCGATGGCACGATCGCCTTCTCCCACGCCTCCCCCGAGCCGAGGATTGCGCTGGTCGACTGGACCACAGACACGCGCCGCCTCTCCAATTGGCGCGTCGTGAGATGATGCCCATTAAAAAGACCCCGCCGTCTCGACCGGAGCCTCGCGCAGCGAGGCGGAGTGGAGAGACCTTCTCTCAACGACTTGCCGGCTTTTGGCGGAGAGAAGGTCTCTCCACTTCGCGCCTTCGGCGCTCCGGTCGAGACGACGGATTCCTTGGAAGTCTTGTCCGCAGCTTCATGTGTCTTACACTGCTGCTCGCCGCGCTCCCGGCCGCCGCGCAGACCCCGCAGCGGGTGGTGACCCTCAATCTCTGCCTCGACCAGATGGCGCTGCGCCTTGCCGCGCCCGGTCAGCTGGTGGGCGTCAGCTACCTCTCGCAGGATCCGCGCCTCTCCGCGCTGGCCGACCAGGCGGCCGCCCTCGCCCCGGTGCGCGATTCCTTCGAATCGATCCTGACCCTGCGGCCCGACCTCGTGATCCTGGGCCAGGGCTCGCACGCCCCCCTCAAGCGGCTGCTGCGAGGGGCGGGCGTGCAAGTCCTCGAACTGCCGTGGGCCACTTCGATCGGCGAGGCCGAGACCGTCATCGAGCAGATGGCGACGGCTCTCGGCCGCGAAGACGTGGGCCGGAGCCTGATCGCCGGCATGCAGAGAGAGCGTCGCCGGCTGACCTGGACAGGCGCTCCCCTCGGCACGGCGGTCTATCTCGAGGCCAATCGCGGCACGTCGGGGAAGGACAGCCTGATGGACGAGCTGCTGCGACTCTCGGGTTACCGCAATCTCGCTGCCGAGCTCGGCATCGGCTCCTTCGGCCGCCTGTCGCTCGAAACCGTTCTCGCCGGCCAGCCCGACCTCCTGGTGTTCGACGGGACGGCCAACGACAACCCGGCCCGCGCCACCGAGTTCGTCGGCCATCACGCGCTGCTCGCCCTGGCGGGCAAGACGAGGCTGGCGTCGGTGCCGACCCGGTTCTCGATCTGCGCCGGCCCGGACAATTTCGAGGTCATGCGACGCCTGGCGGAGGCGCGGCGATGAATCGCTGGCTCCTCCTGCTGGTGGCGGCGCTCTACCTCCTGTCGCTGGCGGTCGGTCCGGCCTGGTGGCCGTGGCGGCTGGGCAACGAGGTCGGCTGGGCCATCGTCTGGGAGCTGCGCCTGCCGCGCGCCACCCTGGGTCTGCTGATCGGCGGCGTCTTGGGTCTGAGCGGTGCGGTGCTGCAGGGCTGGCTGCGTAATCCGCTGGCCGAGCCCGGCGTCATCGGCGTGTCGGCCTGCGCCGGCTTCGCTGCCGTCTGCGCCTTCTACAGCGGCCTCGCCGCCGCCTTCGCGCTGGCGCTACCGCTGGCGGGAATCACCGGTGCCGCCGTCGCGGTCGCGCTGCTGATGGGCGCGGTGCGGTCGGGGACGGGAACCGTGTCGCTGCTGTTGATGGGCGTGGCGATCAATGCCATCGCCGCGGCCCTGATCTCCCTGGTCCTGGCCCTGTCCCCCAACCCCTTCGCCTACCAGGAAATCTCACTCTGGCTGGCTGGTTCGATCGTCGACCGCGACCTGCACTACCTCGCGATGGCCGCGCCCTTCATGATCCTGGGCGCGGCCATCGTCCTGGGAGCCGGCCGCTGGCTCGACGCCCTGTCACTGGGGGAGGACACGGCGCGCAGCCTCGGCGCCGATACGAAATCGCTGGGCCTCAGGCTCACCCTCGGCGTGGGCCTGATGGTTGGAGCCGCCACCTCGGTGGCGGGCGTCATCGGCTTCGTCGGCCTGATCGCGCCTCATCTCGTCCGCGCCACGGTCGGCTTCCGCCCGGGGGCAACGCTGGTTCCCTCGATGCTGGTCGGCGCCGCGCTCGTGCTGGGCGCCGACGTCGCGGTGCGTCTGCTGCCGACGGCGTCCGAACTCCAGCTCGGCGTCTTCACCTCGCTGGTCGGCGCGCCCTTCCTGGTGCGTGCGGTGCGCAGGGCCCACGCCGCCTGGCTCGCCACATGAACAAGACCGCCCTTGCCGTCCGCGGGCTGGTGAGCCGGCGCGCGCATGCGGTGGTCCTCGATGGGATCAATCTCGCCTTCGACGCGGGCCAAGTCACCGCCATCGTCGGGCCCAATGGCGCCGGCAAGACGACGTTGCTGCGTCATCTGGCAGGCCTCGACGTCCCGGCCGCTGGACAGGTCGAGTTGCGCGGCGAACCCTTGGCCTCCCTCGCTCCCGCCATTCGCGCCGCGAGCATCGCCTACCTTCCGCAGGCGGCTTCCGCCTACTGGCCCTTGCGCGCGCGCGACCTGGTGGCCCTCGGCCGCCTGCCGCACGGCGCCAATCTCAGCCGCCCTCTCAGGATCCAGGATGTGGAGGCGATCCAGCGCGCGCTCGAACGCGTGGACGGCGTGGGCCTCGCGGACCGCCCCATCGACACGATGTCGCAGGGCGAGCGAGCCCGAATGGTGATGGCGCGGGCGCTCGCCACCGAAGCCGCGGTGTTCCTGGCCGACGAACCGGTCGCCAGCCTCGACCCGGCCTACGCATTGGAAGCCATGAGCATCCTGCGAACTGAGGCCGCCCGCGGCGCCTGCGTGATCGTGGTGCTGCACGACCTAGGCCTCGCCGCCCGCTTCGCCGACCGGATCGTCGTGCTGGCCAACCACAAGGTCGCCGCCGATGGCCCGCCCGCTTCTGCCCTGGCGGCCAGAGTGATCGAGGCCGCCTATGGCGTCACCTTCCGCCACCTCATCGTCGACGGTATCCCCCAGCCGGTGGCGTGGGAGAGACCGGAGTAATAAGCAAGTCGTCCTGAGTGAAGCGAAGGACCTTGCCGAATGACCAGCGGACTCCCTGGCAAGCGTGAGATCCTTCGCTTCGCTCAGGATGACGAGAGGGGACTGTACGACCTTTAAGCCACGCGTTTGTGCGACGCGGTCTTGCGCTTGGACTTGGTCTTGGCTTTTGCCTTGGGCTTCGTCTTCCGCCCATGCGCCTCGAGGAAGCGGTCGGCCTTGTCGCGCGACGGTCCGCCGCCGCCCTTGAGGCTCTTCTTCAGCGCCTCCATCAGGTCGACGACCTTCTCGTCCTCTTCCACCGGCTCGGTGGACACGACGGGTTCGCCCTTCTTCTTCTTTGCGATCAACTCGCGCAGCGCGTCCTCGTACCGATCGGTGAAGCGCGTCGGATCGAACTTCGCGTTCTGCTGATCGATGATCTTCTCGGCGATCTGCAGCATCTGGGCGCTGGGCCTGGGCAGGCTGCGGTCGAACACTTCCGACGTCTCGCGAATCTCGTCGTGCGTGCGCAGGGTGGTGAGCAGGATGCCTTTGTCGCGCGGCTCCAGCGCACAGATGCGCTCGCGCTGGTGCATGACGACACGGCCCAGCGCGACCTTCTTCTGCTTTTCCATGGCGGCACGGATCACGGCATAGGCCTCGATACCGGTCTTGCCCGACGGCGCGAGATAGTAGGGCTCGTCCCAGTAGATGCGATCGATCTCGGACGCATCGACGAACTCCTCGATATCCAGAATGCGCGTCGAATCCAGTCGCACAGCATCGAGCTCGTCCTTCTCGAACAGCACGTACTTGTTCTTCGAAACGGCGAAACCCCTCACCAGGTCGGCGCGCTCCACCGGCTCGCCCGTGCCGGCATCGACCGACTGCATGCGGATGCGATTGTTGGTCTTGGGATTGATGAAGTTGAAGTGGATGTCGGCGGTGCGCTCGGTGGCGGTGTAGAGGGAGACAGGACAGGTCACCAGCGACAGGCGCAGATGGCCCTCCCAGGTCGGTCGCATTGCTTTCGTCTTGGCCATGGCTCTACTCCGACTTCACGAGTTTCTCGATGGCGGCGCGCAGCGGGCGCGCGTACTTCGCGTAATCCTTCCACGGCTTGCTGCGCTTCAGCAGCGCCGGCGTGGTGCGCACGGTGTACTTCATTGGATCTAGGCCCTTCTTCACCTGCGTCCATTCGATCGGCATCGACACGGTGGCGCCGGGACGAGCGCGCGACGACAGCGGGGCGACGGCGGTGGCCGTGCGATCGTTGCGCAGATAGTCGAGGAAGATGCGGCCGGTCCGTTCCTTCTTCGCCATGTTGATCACATAGCGATCGGGCTCGTCCTCCGCCACCCGCCGGCAGATCTCCTTGGCGAAGGTCTTGGCCGTGTCCCAGTCGGGACTCTTCTTGTCGTCGGTCAGCGGCACCACGACATGCAGGCCCTTGCCGCCCGTCGTCTTGCAGAAGGGCACGAGTCCCAGTTTCTTCAACCGCGCGGCGATCTCGCGCGCGCCGGCGATCACGGCGTCGAAGCCGACATCGGGCGCCGGATCGAGATCGAAGACCAGGCGGCCCGGAAGCTCGGGATTGCCGGGCTGGCAATTCCACGGATGCAGCTCGGTGGCGCCCATCTGCGCCACGGCCGCAAGTCCTTCCACGCGGTCGATCTGGAGATAGGGCTTCTTGTCGCCGTCGACCTTCACTTCTGAAAGAAGGTGCGACGAGCCCGGCATGGCGTGACGCTGGAAGAAGTTCTGCTTGCCGTTGATCCCGTCGGGCGTCCGCACGATCGAGCAGGGTCGTCCGGCGATATGATCGATCATCCAGTCGCCCACAGCCTCGTAGTAGCGCGCGAGTTCAATCTTGGTGACAGGCGGCTTCTCGTCGGGCCAGAGCGGCTTGTCGGGATGCGAGATCGACACACCCATCACAATGGCGTTCCCCGACGCCGTCGTCTCCGTCTTGCTTGTGCGCTTGCCGGTCTTGCGGGGCGTGGGCTTTGCCATCTCGACCTTCTCCGGCTTGGCGGCCACTTCCGCCTGGACCTCCTCGGCCGGCTTGTCGCCACGCAGTCCCTTGAACGCAGCCTGACGCACATTGCCCGCGCCGGTCCAGCCGGCGAACTCGATCTCGGCCACCAGGTCGGGCCGTGCCCAATGCATGTTGGCTTCCTTCGGCGGGCTCGCACCGGCGGCAAAGGGGCTGGTCTTGCTCTCGACCTCGCGCAGCTTCGGGACGAGCGTGCGCATCACGCTCTCGCTGAAGCCCGTGCCGACCCGGCCGACATAGACCAGCTTCCGGCTCTTGCCCTCGCCGCGGTGGACGCCCGCGAGCAGCGAGCGCAAGCGCTTGCCCTCGCTGGTCCAGCCGCCGATCACCACCTCGTGGCCGGCGCGGCACTTGGCCTTGGTCCAGCTGCCACCGCGTCCCGACCTGTAGGGCGCGGCGAGATCCTTGGACACGATGCCTTCGAGGTGCATGCGGCAGGCCGATTGCAGCACGGCGTCGCCCGCGGTCTCGAAGTGATCGACATAGCGCAGACCCGGGTGCTTGCCCTTCAACCCATCGAGCAGCGCCTTGAGCCGGGTCTTGCGCTCCGACAGCGGCAGCGGCCGCAGATCCTCGCCCTGCAGGAACAGCAGGTCGAAAGCGAAGAAAATCAGGTCCTCGGACTTGTCTTCCGAGAGAGCGGCCTGCAGCGCAGCGAAATCGGGTGCGCCCTGCTTGTCGAGCGCCACCGCTTCACCGTCGAGGATACAGTCGGGCAGTTTGATGGCCTGCCGGGCGATGGCGGCGAACTTCTCCGTCCAGTCGAGTCCCTTGCGCGTACGCAGGCGCGCTTCGCCGTCTTCGACGCGAAGCTGCAGGCGATAGCCGTCGAACTTGACCTCGTGAGCCCAGCCCGCCGCCGCCGGGGCGCGCTCCACCAGCTTGGCCAGTTGCGGTTCGACGAACGTCGGCATCGAAGCAACCGTCCTGGTCTTGGCTTTGCTCTTCGCGGGCGGAGCAGTCTCGCCGCCATCCTTCCTGTTGCTTTGCCACACGGCGCCGGCGCCGCGCTTCCTGCCGGTCATGAAGGGCTTGGGCGCCTTGCCGGTGCCCAGCGCGATTTCCTTGAGAGTACGGCCCGAGGCAATCGACTTGGGGTCGTTCAGGATCTTGTCGTCGTCGCCTTCATGCGCCGAGGCATCGCGATGCTTGATCAGCAGCCAGTTGGTGCGCTTGCCGCCCTTGCGGTCCCACTTCATGCGCACCAGCACCCAGCTTCCCTCGAGCCGCTCGCCCACGAGCGAGAACTTCAGGTCACCGTGCTTCAGCCCGTCATGCGGATCGCCCTCGGGGATCCAGTAGCCGCGATCCCAGAGCTGGACCGTGCCGCCGCCATACTGGCCTTCGGGGATCGTGCCTTCGAAGTCGCCATAGTCGAGCGGATGATCCTCGACCTCGACCGCCAGGCGCTTGACCGTCGGATCGAGCGAGGGGCCCTTGGTGACGGCCCACGACTTGAAGGTGCCGTCGAGTTCGAGGCGAAGGTCGTAATGCAGCCGCGTCGCATCGTGACGCTGGATGACGAACCGAAGCTGCCTGGATTTCGGGATGGAAGCTTTGCCCGACGGCTCCTCCGTCAGGCTGAAATCGCGCTTGGCGCGATAGGGAGCGAGACTATCCTTCCGCATGAACCACCAATCGCACGAACTCTGCCGGGACCTGAACGTCGGAGGCCCTCAGTCGTTGCAATCCCGGCCGCGTCTTCACTTGCCGATGCAGAAGTCCCGGAAGATCACGTCGAGGAGTTCGTCGAGGCGCACGGTCCCGGTGATGCGCCCGAGAGCGCGCAGGGCCAGTCGAAGATCTTCCGCCGCCAGCGCGACCTCCGGTGCGTGCAGCGCGCGTTCCAGCGACGCCTGGCACTCCAGCAGTGCCTCGCGATGGCGCGCTCGCGTGAGCGGCGGCGCGCCAGCCCCGTCCTGCATCGACGCTTCGGCGGAAGCTTCCAGACAAGCCAGCAACCGGGGCAGGCCGGTCCCGCTCTTGGTCGACAGAGCGACGACGCCGGGATCGTCGATCGCCACGAGATCGGTCTTGTTCGCCACCACGATGTCCCGCTCGGGATTCCAGCCTTCGGTCGAGTGCGTGATGACCTGCATTTCCGAACGCCAGTCGCCGGAAGTGTCGAGGACCAGGACGCGCAGGTCGGCCGCCGCCGCCCGCGCCCGCGCGCGCCGCACGCCCTCCCGCTCGATCGCATCGCCTGAGTCTCGCAGGCCCGCGGTGTCGGCCAGCACGACGGGCCAGCCGCCGAGATCGAGATGCACCTCGATCACGTCGCGCGTCGTGCCCGCGGTTTCCGAGACGATCGCCGCCTCGCGTCGGGCGAGGAGATTGAGCAGCGAGGACTTGCCGGCATTGGGGGGTCCGATGATGGCGATGGAAAGCCCGTCGCGCAGCCGCTCGCCGCGACGATCGTCCAGATGGGCCGCAATTTCCTCTTGCAGGCCGGTTACGGCGACACGCACCTCGTCGGCCAGCCCCTCGGGCAGGTCCTCGTCGGGAAAGTCGATCGCCGCCTCGAGATGGGCCAGTGCCCTCAAGCCCCGGCTGCGCCAGTCCTCGTAGAGCCGATGCAGGGCGCCTTCCATCTGCTGCAGCGCCTGCCGCCGCTGCGCCGCCGTCTCGGCCGCCACCAGATCGGCGATGCCCTCGGCCTCGGTGAGGTCGAGCTTGCCGTTCTCGAAGGCGCGGCGCGTGAACTCGCCCGGTTCGGCCAGCCGGCAGAAGCCCAGATGGGCGAGGGCCTCCAGCGCCGCGCCCACGACGGCGCGGCCGCCATGAAGATGCAGCTCGGCCATCGGCTCGCCGGTCTCGGTATCGGGCGCGGCGAACCAGACGACCAGGCCCTTGTCGAAGGCTTCGCCGGTCGCGGGATCGAGCAAGGTGCGCAAGGCCATGCGGCGCGGCGTCGGCAGAGGCTTGCGGGTGAGCTGCTTCAGCGCGTCGCCTGCGCGCGGCCCGCTCAGCCGGACGACGGCGAGCGCGCCGGGATGCGCGCGCGTGGGCGTCGGCGTGCCCAGCGCGTAGATCGTGGCGTCGGTCACGTCCGCTTGGGAGCCGGGCGCGCCGGCGGGGCGGCCGGCGGCGGGCGGGCCATCACCTTGTCGGCGATCTTCTCGTAGAGCGCTTCGGGGATCAGGCGCCGCTCGACCAGCTCGGTCTTGGCCTTGAAGGGCCGCGCCCGGATGATGGCGTCGGCACGCACCTCGCCGATCCCGTCGAGCGACATGAGATCGTCTCGACTGGCGCTGTTGAGGTCGATCAGGCCGGAGGCTGCAGGAGCCGCCGGCGGGGCAGGGCGCGCACCCTGGGCATGGACGGCGCCGCCGCTCAGCAGAATCGCCATCGTCGCGAGGAAGGCTTTGAACGACATGATGTCGATCACTATCGCACGAAATCGGCCCAATTCGGGATCGGCCGTTGCGCGAACGGCAGCTTCCAGCGATGGCAATTCGAGCGGTCGATCAGTTCCGCCGGCACCATGATCTCGGGCGGCACCGGCTGGCCTGCGAGATGCCGCAGCACGGCCTGGGTGGCAAGGGCCGCGATATTGAAGGCGCTGAAATCGACGCTCGCCAGCATAATGCCGCGCTCGATGTAGCCGATCGCGGCGGGCAGGCCGTTGATGCCGACGACGGTCGCGGTCCGCCCGGCTTCCTGCAGCGCCGTCAGCGACCCGAAGGCCATCACGTCGTTGGCCGTCCACACGCCGTCGATCTGCGGATGGGCCTGCAGCAGCTCTTCCATCGCCTTCCGGGCCGGGGCCTCCTGGAGATACCCGATCCTCGATCCCACCAGCTCGATCCCGGGACTTTCCGCCAGCGCCCGCTTCAGCCCCTCGGTGCGGTCGCGCGCGGTGCGGGCGCCCGGCGTGCCGTTCAGCGCCACGACCTTTCCGGTCCCGCCCAGCTCCTGGAACAGGGCCCGGGCGATCGTCTCGCCCACCCCGACATCGTCCGATCCCACGAACGTCAGGACCGGCGCGTTCATGCGGTTGATGAACACTGACACCGGGATCCCGGCCGCGGCGATCCGCGCCACATCCTCCTCCATGGCGACGTCGTCGGTCGGATTGAAGAGGACGGCATCCGGCCGTGTCGCCAGCGCCTCGGCCACCAGCGCCTTCTGCTCGCCTACATGGTCGGGCGTGGCCGGCACATAGTGCACGGCGCGGGCGCGGGCGTCGGCCGCGACCCGGTCGGCGGCCAGCCGGGCGGCATCGTAGGCGGGATTCACACGGTTCTTGGTGAAAACCGCGAGGGTGAACGGCTGGCGCGGAGGTTCGTTCATGGGCCTACTTTAGGCCATCGCCGCCCTGTAGTATCCGCCGGCCATGGCCCAACCCTACGACGAGATTCCGGACCGCCGCGCCATCGTGCGCCGCCGCACCCTTGAGGAAGCCCTCGCCCACGTGGTCGAGGACCTGCCGGACGGCGGCGAGCCACCGCGCCCACCCGTGCTCGCCCTGCTGCGCGATGCGCTGGCCAAGGGCAGGGCCGAGATCCGCCGTCGTTTCGAGGAGCCGGGCCCGCTCAAGAACGACGGGCCGGCGGTGCTGGCCGCGACCTCCTATTTGATGGACCAGATCATCCGGGTCCTGTTCGACTTCGCCGACCAGCACGCCTATCCGGCCGCCAATCCCAGCGCCGCCGAGCGGCTGGGCGTGGTCGCGACCGGCGGCTACGGGCGCGGCGAGCTGGCGCCGTTGTCCGATATCGACCTGCTGTTCCTGCGCCCCTACAAGCAGACGCCGCGGGGCGAGCAGATCGTCGAGTTCATGCTCTATCTGCTGTGGGACCTCGGCCTCAAGGTCGGCCACGCGACCCGCACGGTCGACGAAAGCCTGCGCTATGCCGAGCGCGACCAGACGATCCGCACCGCCCTGCTGGAGGCGCGCTACCTGTGGGGCGACCGCGACCTGTTCGACGAATTGCAGCGCGGCTTCGCGCAGAAGTTCTATACCGGCGACGGCCGCGACTTCGTCGACGCCAAGCTGGCGGAGCGCGACCAGCGTCATCAGCGCATGGGCGATTCGCGCTACGTCGTCGAGCCCAACGTCAAGGAGGGCAAGGGCGGGCTGCGCGACCTCCACCTGCTCTTCTGGATCGCCAAGTATCTCTATCGCGTGAGCGAGCCCGGCGAGCTGGTCGCCAAGGGCGTTCTCACGACGGAAGAGGCGCGGCATTTCGAGCGGGCCGAGCGCTTCCTCTCCACCGTGCGCTGCCACATCCACTACCTGACGGGCCGCGCCGACGATCGCCTCTCGTTCGATCTTCAACGCGAGATCGCCACGCGCCTCGGTTATCGGGACCGGCCGGGCAGCCGCGGCGTCGAGCGCTTCACCAAGCACTATTATCTCCACGCCAAGACGGTGGGCGACCTGACGCGGATATTCGTGGCCGCCCTCGAGGACAGCCGCCGCCGCAAGCCCAAGCTCGCCGCGCTGTGGCAGAGCCTGCGGCCGCGCGAGCTCGAGGGCT